>Ga0335083_10010059_pt1 | contig 11457 bp, 13 predicted proteins | sample Lox_Sample_42_FD_206716 | JGI IMG/M metagenome (GOLD analysis project Ga0335083, IMG submission 206716) | Soil microbial communities from Loxahatchee National Wildlife Refuge, Florida, United States - Lox_Sample_4.2 | ecosystem: Environmental > Terrestrial > Soil > Wetlands | place: USA... | reverse complement strand
AGTCTGATTCCAGGACCGCATTCCGGCCGGTGTTCATTTGTCTTCACCGTCCTTGCGGAATGTCTCGATGGTTTTGATCCGTCCGTGAATGAGTTCGATCTGTTCCACCGTGGGCTTGCCCGCTGCCATCGGCGCCGGCGGAAGAAACGGCGCCGGCGGAAGAAACGGCATCGGCGGCGGCGCGGGACGCTCCGCCCGATCGCCGGTGGTACGCCCGGGCGCGTCGCGCGCCACTGGCCCGGCTTCCTCCGTGGGAGGCCCGCCGAAAAGGTCCCGTGTGCGCCTCCCGGAGGTTCGTTCCAGCCTGTCGTCCGCGGAGTTGCGCAGCACCAACTGCACTTTGCCCTCGCTGTTGGCCAGGGTCAAGGCTTCCGCGTCCTGTGGGCTGACCAGCAGCGTGACCACCGGAACCTGGATCGACTGGCTCTTTCCATCCGTCTGAATTGTCTGGCCCGCCGATAGCACCGCGATGTTCTGCAGCACGGTGCGAGTCATCGTGTCGTTGCCGGCGGCCTGATGGCCGGTAACCAGAACGTCCACACGCATTCCCGGCAGGATGAAGCCCGCCACACCCACGACATCATTGACCCGTACCGACATCGCCCGCATGCCGGACGGAATCAAGGGAGCCAGGCCCATTCCGCTGCCCTTGGCCGCCAGACGAGCTTCCACCACGGGCTCGTCCGGTCCGATCGGACTGATCACCGGCCGGTCCACCACATCGTCCAGGCGGGAAAAGCCTCCCGGTGGAAAGAAACTCTCCGGAACATCGCGCAACGTAATCGCGTCGCGCGCCACCGTGGCCCCGATCGCCAGCGGCTTGCTGGCGATGACCATCGGCTTGCGCGCTTCCCCGTGCCGGCCGCCGGAGCCTACCGCAATGCGGTAAAACAGCGCCGAAACCACCATGGCCCACAACAGGCTGGCCGAAAGGACTACGAAAAACCGCCGATCGAATCGCATCACGCACCCCCTATCGCCCGGCCGCCGAGGCAACTGAGCCACGCCCCGAGGACGATTGCCGGAGCGTAGGGAACGGCCCGCGAGCGCGGCCGCAGCACCAGCCAAAGGGCAGTCCAGACGCCTCCCGCAACCGCGGCCAGCAAGCCGGTCAACAGAATCCCCGCTGGACCGAGCAGCGCTCCGAACGCGGCCATCAGCTTGACGTCGCCGCCCCCCATGGTGCCTTTCATCTGTAACGGCAGCAGCAGAACGAAACCGACCGCCGCGCCCGCCGTGGCCAGTGCCAGGCCCAGCCAGCCCGCGGCGACAGAGTTCCCGGCCAGACCGGCCACCACGCCGGATGCCGTCAGCCAGTTGGGAATCGACCGGCGCCTTACGTCGGCAACTGCCGAACACACGCCTAAAATCGCCGCCGCCTGGATAAGCCACGTCATGGAGTCCGCACCTCCCGCAGGAACAACTTGGCCACCGAATCGCGGTAGGCCAGCCGCCATCCAGGCTCACGGTCGAGGATCGTGCTGAGGGGCCAATCGCGGGGCAACAGCGCGGCGGAGAAATTGTATTGACGAAGCAGATCCCTCCAACCCTCCTCGGAAGACAGGAGCCTGCGATAGTCGGCGCCGATCGCAGCGCCGTAGAAATCGCTGCGCCCATCGAAGAATACCCGCCCGCGAGGGTAGAGGCGATAGATCAGATAATCCGCCCACTGATCCGAGGTCAGCACCCTGGGCGCCTCAGGTCCCGCCAGCAAACCGCTGTTCCGATCCACCGCCCGGGCAGGAAACCGGGATGATGGAAATTGCGCGCCCTGGTGCGCCGCAAGCCACACGGTGAGCAGCGCCGCAGCCGCGATCCAGCCGCTGGCCCGCCACTGCCTTCCGAAATCCAGCGAAAGATCCCACATCACCCGAACCGGCGAGCGCGGCGTTTCGCGTTCCGCCAGCCTGCGCCAGGCCGCCGCGGCCGCCGTGGCCACGACCGGCGCCGCGGCGATGGCGAAGAACGGAATGTGCCGCGCCGAGCGCAGCGCCGCAAACCCCAAGCCCAGGACCAGGGTCGCTTCAAATCGGCTGGCGCGCCACGCCAGCGCCATCGAACTCAACAGCAGCAGCCCGAACACGACCGCCGCTTCTCCGCGGATGCTGGGGGATTGAAACTCCTGCACATGGTCGAGGATCCAGGACGAGCGGAGGTACTGCCAGAGATGTTCATGCAAGCGCCATCCGTACGGATTGACGAGTGTCGCCGCAGCCGTCAGGAATGACAGCGCGGCATAGCGGACGCGCCCGCCGCGCCCGGCCGTCAGCGAAGCCGCGGCCAGAGTCGCCGGCAACAGAAGGAAGGCGCCATGCAGATTGGCCCACAAAGCGGCCAGAGGAATCAGCATCCATACCAGCCAGCCCGGCCGCCGCATATCGGCTTCGATCCACCCCACGGAGATCGTGTAGAGCAGAAAGGAGAAGACGTGGGGCCTCGCCAGGTAATGGATACTCGAAGCGCTGGCGGCTGCCAAAGTGGCCGCCAGCGCCACCCAGAGTCCCACGCCGTCACGCAGGAGACGCGCGAACAAAGCGGCCCCCGTCAGAGCCAGCACCGTTCCGGCCGCGGCGGCCACGCCGGCGAGACCCGCCCATCGATTCAGCCGCGCGAAGAGCACATCGGACAGCCATTCCCAGGCAAACCATGGCTGGCCGGGCCGGGAGAAGGAGAATGGATCGGAGGTCGGAACTCTGCCTGTCGCGATCACCAATTCTCCGGTGCGGATGTGCCAGCCGGTGTCGCCATCGGCGAGCAGGGCTTCGAGGCCGTGCGGTGGCGCGAACAGAGCCAGAAACAAGGCCACAAAGAAGACGTCGACCAGCGACGGGCACAGCCAGCGGCGGATTGTGATGGATCCGGCGGTCGTCATTTCGTCTATGGTTCTGATCGGTTGAAACTTGCAGGACTTTAGTCGCGGCCGCCTCACCTTTTGCCGCGTCTCGCCGATGTGAACGGTAGACCTCATGTCCGGAATCCCCATGCGCGGCGCCTCGCTGACTTTCAAACCTCTGGTGGTGTGTCCCCAACCCGCGTTGGGCCAGCGGATTCTGTCGGTTCTGCGTGAGTTCTCGCTGGAGGTTGCGACCCCGCTGATGGAATACCCGCGCCTGGGGACCATCGCGGCGATCGCGCAGCAGGCGGGGTGCGACATCTGCTTTCTGGACGTGGCCACCAATCCCGAGCATGCCCAACAGCTGATTGGCGAACTGGCGCCTGCCGTCCCGGTGGTGGCGCTGCACAACCGCGCGGATGCCGATCTCATCCTGCGATGTCTGCGCCGCGGCGCCTGCGAATTTCTCACGGATCCCACGCCGGACGCCCTGCGCAACCTGTTCTCCCGTTTGTGGCGCGCCCGCCAACCCGCCGCGGAACGACTCGCGGGCTGCGTCTACGTCGCCGTTCCGGGAAAAGGCGGGTCGGGGGCGAGCACCGTGGCGGCGCACCTGGCGATTCGCATGGGATTCGGTGGCGCGCGCGTCCTGCTCGTAGACGGCGACTGGCTGAGCGGGAGCGTTTCCTTCCTCCTCAAAGTCAAGACTGAATTTCACCTGGGCGACGCGATTCGCGACCTGAGTCGCATGGACGACGATCTTTGGCAACAGTTGACGGTGCGCACCTCCGGTATCGACGTGTTGGCGGCGCCGGCGAGTGCGGCCACGCGAATCGAAGTTCCTCCACAGACCGCCGCGGAATTGTGCGCCTTCTGGCGGGAACGCTACGAAGGGGTGATACTCGATCTCGCCGACGCGCGCTCCGCCGCCGATACCGGCTTGGCTGCCCTGGCGGATTGCGTCCTGCTGGTTACCGCCAACGAATTGGGGTCGCTGCAGGCTACGCGCCGTTCCGCCGAGTACCTGGCGAAGCTCATGGGCGGCCGAGAACGGCTCAAGCTGATTCTCAACCGTTACAGCTCGGCCGGCGGGCTGAAACGTGAAGATATCCTGCGAGCCCTGGGTCTTGAGCCCTATGCCACCACGGCGGATGATTGGGCCACCATGCAAACGGCCTTGCTCGATGGCCGGCCCGCGCCCGCATCCTCCCGATTTGCAACCTCAATCGATGCTCTCTACCGCCAATTGCGCCAGCCGCGCGGCCCGGCACAGGAATGTGCTGCCGGGAAACGCGGATCCTGGCTGATGCTGCACCGCCAGGCGAGGATCGAATCGGGCAAATAAGCCTGGGGAGTAAGCAGTTTACCGAATGTCGTTCCAAAACCTCCAATGGTACGTTCAGATCAAGGAACTAAATCATGAAAACCTTTTGGACGCACTTCTGGTGCGACACGCAGGGGCAGGATTTGGTCGAATATGCGCTGGCAGCCGGCATGGTTGCGGTTGCCGCCGTGGCTGCGATGCCCAGTTTGAGCTCTACGCTGAGCACGGTGTTTTCAAAAATCGGATCCATCATTCAGTCGAACGTGAATTGACAGTCCCTCAAACGGAAAGGAGCAAACGATGAAGCGAATTCAGGAGCAACTGCTCAGATTGCGGGTTTGGCAGGATACCAGTGGCCAGGATCTGGTCGAATATGCGCTCGCGGCCGGCCTCGTGGCGGTTGCCGCCGTGGCCTGCATGCCGGGTCTCAGCGGCACGGTCAACAACGTATTCACCAAGATCGGCGGGATTATCAATAACAACGTTCACTAAGCAAAACCCGTCGCACCCTGAAGTTTGCGAGAGGCAGACCGCGGAGTTTTCCGGATCTGCCTCTTTTCGTGTGTTCGCGGAAGGGGCTGTTGGCGCCGAGAAGGCCGGCGGCCCAAAACGACCGCCTGTCCTACTGAAGGATGATTTGCCGGGCGGTGGCCTGGAACTTCATAGCACCCGAGTCCAATGGCAGGATCGATGGCACGATGGAGTAGGCGGTCTGCACCTGGACCGTGCTTCCTGGATTATTGTTGTTCGACGGTGTCCAGGTGACGGTCACCGTCAGACTCGCCGGGTTCAACGGGGTAGCGTACTGCTGCGCGATGGATTGAATGTCCGCCACCGACGCCGCATGTCCGCTGGCGCTGCCCCGCACCGACGCGTATCGCGCCGCGCGCTGCGCTGCGAATTCCAGCGAGTTTGCCGCCATTCCTGCAAATCCAACTTCCATCATGCCGCCGACCAGCACGGCGAGCGTCCATAGCGCCAAAGCTCCTTCAATCAGCGTGCTGCCACGCCGCGACCGTCTTGTGGCGCCGCGCCGGCGAACCGGCGACCGGTTGATTGCCTGTACCATAGCCTACTGAACCCGCATCTTCGCCTGGGCCGACGTCGTGCCGCCGAATCCCAGGCCGGAATAGCTGAAAAAATTGGTGGTCGCCGCCTGCACATTCACCTGCACGTACATCAGCATGTTTCCGGCGCAACTGCCGGTGCAACTGACCCCGGTCCCGTTGGCACATTGGCAGGATTGTGACGACGTTACCGTCAGGCCGGAGATGTCCGGCGCGGAGTTTACGGCCGCCGACTGGATACCGCTTACGTTCTGGGCGTTGGCCGAACTCATCGATCCCCACGCCGCTCCGGCGCGTGCTGCCGCCGCTACAGCACCGGCAGTGCGCATCGCCCGTCCGAAATCCAGCCCCACCGCGAGAATCATCAATAGGATGGGCGTCGCCAGCGCGTATTCCACCAGCGCAATTCCTCGCCGCACGCGCTTCGGTTTTGCCGGCTTCATGTCGATCACTCGCTCAGGATCACCGGGCCCTTGATCGGCGAGCCGGCCGGCAGGGACGAATAGTCCGAATTCAGGTTCGCCCCACCCGAAAAACTGATCTGCTTGCTCACGAGAATCGTGTACGCGGCGGTTGCGCCACCGGAGTAACTGAGGCTGGTGGTGGGGAAATATAGAGTTCCATTCAACGTGGCCATGACTCCGCCCGAAAAGGACGACGGCGCCCCGCTGACGATGCTGCGATCCTGAAAGAATAGGATCCCGGCCAGGTTTCCGGTAGTAGGCGCCGAGAGTGTCTCGGTGGTTCCGCCGCTTAACGAGATTGCACCGTAACCATAGCTGGAATTCCCCGTGTTATAAAAGGTCACGCCCGCGCCTGTGAGAACGGCTCCGCCGCTGACGTTCAGCCCACCGCCCATCAAAACGTAGGTGCCCGGATTCAGGGTAACGTGGGAGCCGCCGCTCAAATTGATGCCGTTGCAGTAGACCCCAGGCGACAGCGTTTTGGTGGCTCCGCCGGATACACTCATGCCGGTATAGCCGCAGGATCCCGTCGCAGGCGCGGGAATGCCCGCCAGCGGATCGCTCTGTTGGGCGGCTCCGGTTGCCGGCAGCGGCGCCATCGACGACCCGCCGCTGATCGAGTAGCCGCCCGCTTCGCTGATGGTGGTGGCTGTCACCTTGGTGCCGCCGCTTGCCGATATCGCCGTCGCGCTCCTGGAGTTCACGAAGATGCCGCAGTTCACCGCCAGTTGCACGCCGCCCGAAATACTGAAGGCGCTGGATGCGGACGGGTCCATGGTAAACAGGCAGCCTCCACCGTTGCTGCCACGATGCGCCACCGACCGCGCTACCACCGTAGCGTTCCCGATCCCTATCAACCCCATGAAAATCGGCGACACCGATTGTGAAACGATCGCCTCCACGGCATACGAATCAGCGGTCGAATAGCCGCTGAGCGGCGGATTGTTCACCGTGATGGTGACGCCGTTGCTGCCGTCGGTGAAGCCGTTGAGGGCGGCATCGCCTTTTGCGGCCGTCACCACATTGGTTGGCCCGTTCGCCCGGATTTCCTGTGCGCCTCCCAGGGCCGCTGCGTCCGCGGCGATCTGAATGCGCGTTTTCAGAAGCTGCAGATATCCGGCGTCGATCGTCAGACCGACACACGCCACAATCACAGCCATGGTCACCGCCATGGTCGTCAGAACGAACCCATCCCGCCCACGCCGAGACCCGAAACCGCGCATCTGGCCTCCTGGCTTAAACCCTAACAGCTTGAAGACGATCCACCAATCCGTGAATCGCCCGAAATCCAAAAGGCTTCGATCTCACGGGGAGCGGGTTTGTCACTGATCTCGGGCCTCGGCCACGGCCGCCGCGCCCGGCGCTGATCTCAAAACCGATTCGCTGGTTGGCTGATGGCTGTCCGCCTTTTCGCCTGTAAAATCGAGTGACACACCCATTCGTCCGTCCGGTAGGATACACTACGCATGAGGCTACCCTTTGACCGCCATTCCGTATCGCCGGTATGTTGCCGGGCGGGCGGCGGCAGAACGAGGAGGCGCGGCGGACCGCCGGTCCCCGCACCGTCAGCCGCATTTAGGGAATTTCAAAATGGAACAAAAACTGAAGATTGCCGTGTTCATCGATTTCGATAATATCGAAATCGGCGTCAAGTCCACGCTGCATCGCGAATTCGATGTGGCCGCGGTTCTGGACGCTCTCAAAGAACGCGGCGAAATCGTCACCAAGTTTGCTTATGCGAACTGGGGCAGACAGGAATCCGCCACGAGGGCGCTTTCCGAGCATGCCGTGCAGATGGTGCAGCGCGATCCATCGCCGCGCGGCGACAAAAATGGAGCGGACATCAACCTGGCGCTGGACGCGCTGGAGATGGCTTTCACGCACGATCACATCAACGCTTTCGCCATTGTCAGCGGCGACAGCGATTTCATCGCCCTGGTGAACAAGCTCAAACAGTACGACAAACGGATTTTTGTCGTCGGCGGCCGGGCCTTTACCAGCACGATCCTGCAAAAGAACTGCCACGAGTTCGTGGCCTACGAATCGCTCATTGACGATCCACGTCCGCGCCAGGCCCACAAGGAGCCGCAGGCGCAGCCTCCACACGCCGATCGTCCGCCGCAGCAGCAACAACCGCCGCGTTCGCCGCAGAAGCGCGCGGCGCTCGACCTGGCGCAGGCCATGCCGCTGGTGGAACGCGCGCTGGGCGTTCTCGAACGGCGCGAGGTCCGGCCGCAGCTTGGCTTGCTCAAATCGACGATGCTGCAACTCGACTCGACGTTCAATGAAAAGGCATATGGAGCCAGCTCGTTCACGGATTTCGTGGAGAAGCTGCAGAAGGCGGATTTCGTCGAAGTGACCGGCGGCGAAGGCCGCTACATGATCCGCATGAAAGGCGGCACGGCGGCGGAGAAGCCGGGCGCCAAACCGGAACAGGCGATTCCGCTGCTGCGTGACGTCCTCGAAATTCATCGTATGGATGTGGATCCGGGTGCGTCCGCCGAAGAACTGGCGGAATGGGTGCACGACGAGCAGCCCAATTTCGACTGGCGGCAGTTCGGTTTTCAGGAGTTCAGTGAGTTGCTGAACTACGCTCAGGATAAAGGCCTGGTTCGGATTCAAGCCGATGAAGAGAAGGGCCTGACCGTATTTCTGGGCGCCGAGTTTCATCCGCCCGCGCCCCCGCCCGAGCCGGAGCCGGTGGCGCCGGTCGAGGAGGAAGAAATCGACGAACCCCAGCCGATTGTTCCGGGACAACCGACCGCTACGGGCGAGATTCCGGAGCCGCTGCCGCCGCCCAAGCCGCAGCGCCGTCCGCGCGCGCCGCGCAAGCAGTCCGGCGATGGTGCGCCCAAGAAGCGTACATCGCGTCCGCGCAAGAAGCCGGTAGTGTAATCCGCCCGAACTGGGACAATCCGCACACATCTGCCATGCGGAAGGTGCGGATTCGCGCCCAAAGATCCGGCCACAAGCCGCGTTTTGTGCGGTTCCGCCGGGACCGCGCCGCCGCCCGGGACCTAAAATAAGAACGCAATGCGGGCCCTGGGTGTGCTTTGGGTTGTTCTCCTGCCGGCTGCGTTCTCTCAAACCATCGCACCCCCGGAGTTTGGGTCTGAGTTTTTCAATCGTGCCGGGCTGGCGCCTCTGAAGTGCCAGGTTCAGCCAATTCACCCCACGCTCGATTTTGCGTTTCGGCTTCACGCCGGGGTCTACTTCCGCGTTCCGATCTATCAATATCGCGGCAAGGGACACACCTGGACAGTCGGGCTGCGGATCCAAAGGGAATCGGGCGGGGCTCCGGTATATCTGATCAACCGCCTGGGCGTTCCGGAGGTCCAGCGCACCCGCCTGGAAACCGTAGCGGAAGGTGAGTTTCTGCTGGGTGAGGGTAATTATCGGGCTTCCTTCCAACTCGTGGATGATGAACGGCGTAGTTGTCGCGGGGATTGGAACATCCAGGCAAAATTGGGGCCGCCGGAAAACCTGTTGAAACTGGCTGTCGCGCCGGGCGCGATCGAACCGATTGCGACTCCCTTGGCGGTCTCCGCACCGGGGGGCGGTCATCCGCTAGCTGATCGGCTGACCGTTTTTGTCAATGCCGCGCCAGTCGCGCCAAGTCTGGTTGGGCTGCACGCCGGCGACACGGCCACGATTTTGACCTCGTTGATCTCGCTCCTCAACCAGGTGCAGGCACGTTCCGTGAAGCTGGTCGTCTTCAGCCTCGATCAGCAGAAGGAGTTGTACCGCAACCACGACTTTACGCCGGATCGCCTCCCGCAGGTACAGCAGGCATTGGATTCCCTTCAATTAGGGGTCATCCGCTACACCGCCTTGGAGAGGCCCAAGGGGTACCTGAACCTGCTCGCGGATCTGGTGAATGAGGAGATCAGCGACGCCAAACCCGCGCGCCTCGTGGTGTTCCTGGGCCCTCACTCGCACTTATGTGGGAAGCCACTGGCCGACGCCCTGGACAATCCAGAACAAGGGTCAACGAAATTCTTCTATTTGGAATACACGCGTCCGGTGGCGCTGTCCATCCAGGATCAGCCATCCGCCGAAGGCTGGTTGGACGTGTCCAACGACCAGCCCGACCTCTTTATCAGCGAGCCGAATGCCGCGCCCATTGTGGTCGGCGATCCGATCTCGCTTCCCGCCAATTACAACCCGACCGAACTGGACATTTCCCACGACGCAATCGACCATATGGTCAGCCTCCTCAAAGGCAGAACGCTCGTGATCCGAAAGCCGCAGGACCTTGCCAAGGCATTAGGGCAGTTGACGCAGTAAACACTCTGGGAGTAGAAAGGCCACGCTTGAAGTTCGTATAGTGGAAGATCGCCACCTTTCCGAGTCCGAATGAATGGCCTTGAACTGACGCTCTGCATTTTCCTGGTGGCCGGATTTGCCGGAGTCTTGGGATCGCTCACCGGCTTGGGCGGCGGCGTGGTCCTGACTCCGGCACTGACCCTGCTCTTCGGCGTCGATCTTCGCTACGCGATCGGCGCAACTTTAATTTCCGTGATCGCGACATCCTCGGGCGCCGCGTCGGCGTTCCTGAAAGAAGGATTCTCCAATATCCGGATCGGCATGTTTCTCGAGATCGCGACCACTTTCGGCGCCATCGCCGGAGCGCTTCTGGCGGCCGGCATTTCGACTTCGGCGCTGGCCATCATCCTCGGATGCGTGTTGCTCTATTCGGCATGGTCTTCCACCCGAAATCACCATGACGCCGTACAAACCGCGGACGAAGACTCCTTGTCCCTGCGCCTGCGGCTGAGCTCCAGCTACCCGACCGAGCTTGGCCTGGAGCAATATCACGTGCAGCACGTGCGCGGCGGTTTCGCCATGATGTTCGGCGCAGGAATGATCTCGGGGCTCCTCGGCATCGGTTCTGGCGCGTTCAAAGTAATCGCCATGGACCAGATCATGCGCATCCCGTTCAAGGTTTCGACCACTACCAGCAACTTCATGATCGGCGTCACCGCGGCCGCCAGCGCCGGCGTCTACCTGCACCGCGGATACATCGACCCGGTGCTCGCCACGCCGGTGATGCTCGGCGTCACCGCCGGGTCGTTTCTGGGAGCCCGCTGGCTCCCCGGCGCCAAGACCCGTGTGCTGCGGATTCTCTTCGGTCTGGTGGTGGGGGCGCTGGCGCTGGAAATGATTTACAGCGGTCTCGCGAGGAGGATATGATCGTGCCTATTCAGGTGGAACATCCGGAGCAGACGCTCGGCAAACTGTTGCGGTCGGGAGTGCTCATCTCGGCAGCGGTGGTGCTGGCGGGTGCGGTCTGGTTTCTCACCCGCCACGGCCAGGAAGTGCCGAATTATCGCACTTTCCACGGCCAACCGCCGCAGCTTTCCAGCATCGCGGGCGTACTCCGCGGCGCCTTCAGCGGCCACTCCCGGAACTTCATCCAACTCGGTGTGCTGCTGATGATCTTCACACCCGTGGCGCGGGTCGGGTTCTCGGTGGCGCTATTCGCATTCGAGCGCGACCGCCTCTACGTGATCCTGACACTGATTGTTTTCGCGACGCTGCTGGTCAGCCTGTTTTGGCAGATCTGACGGTCAGTGCTTGGTTTTTTTCGCGTTCTTTGGCAGATCCAGCGCGCTCGATGGAATCTTGAGTCTGGTCTGGACATGGGAGTAGTCCGCCGTCCTGGTATCGCCCCCCTTAAAACTGAACTTCTCGCGGACCGGCAGGAGATTGCTTTCGGCGAGCGATACTTCCACCTTTTGGAGGTGGGTCTTTTCCATCAGGTCGGCT
>Ga0335083_10010058_pt1 | contig 11458 bp, 10 predicted proteins | sample Lox_Sample_42_FD_206716 | JGI IMG/M metagenome (GOLD analysis project Ga0335083, IMG submission 206716) | Soil microbial communities from Loxahatchee National Wildlife Refuge, Florida, United States - Lox_Sample_4.2 | ecosystem: Environmental > Terrestrial > Soil > Wetlands | place: USA... | reverse complement strand
TAAAGGGCAGGCGATGCGCGCTGACTGTCTGGCGCTTCAGGCCAGCGGCGTCGTGGGCCCGACGCTCAGGCTTCCTGCCGGTCTTGGCCCCATGTGAGGGACGGGGAACGCTGGCCCTGCGGCTCCATGTGCCCGTGGCAAAAGAGTCTAGCGGAATTACTGTCCAGCCCTCGCTGTGACTGTAAGCGAGTGTAGCAGGAGGCGGGAAAACGGCGCTTCGATCACTTTCCCGCGGGCGCCTTCCCCTTGGGGCTGTCGGCATCCTGCGTCACGGGCAGCGGCTCGTACACGTAGGTCGCACCCGCCAGCGTGAGGAAGAGATGACCGTCGCGGATCGCGTAGGAGCGAACCGAGGTCCAGTGCTTGATGATCTGGTCGTAGAGCGAGCCGGGCGCGCACGTCGCGCGGGTGGTGGCCATCTCGCCGAAGCTCAGCTGCCCGGTGCCGGGGGAGCTCCATGAGCCGCTGCCGCGGTTGCAGTCGATGCGCGCGCTCAGCTGCCCGTGGCTGGCGAAGAGCAGCGTGTAGTGCGAGCGCTCCGCGGGCGCGAGCTCGTGGTCGCTGAAGCTCACCAGCTGCCAGGCCGTGCCCTCGAGATCGGAAGTGGCATCCGGCGGCGGCGCCTGCGCTCGCACGGCCGCGGCTGCGGCGAGCGCGCAAAAAAGGAGCGACCCCGCGGGCCGCACCGGCTTACTGCTGCTTCTCGATGTCCTTGACGCTGCCGCAGTCGCTGCCGAGCCACTGGGCATCGATGCTGCCGTGTACGTTGGTGACGTTGGCGCTGCTTTGCGTGTAAACCACATCGATCGTTCCTGTCGCCGAGCGCTTGGAGCTCAGGCGGAAGTGTATCTTGCTGTCGCGCTTGCCGCCTTGCTCGTTGCACTGGCGCTGGATCTCGTAGGCATCCGTCTTCCCCTGGCGCCGGCATGCGCCGCGCGTAATTTAATCCCCGCATTTGCCCGCAGCAATCGCGGTTTAATGCACAATCGGCGCCGGCCGCGCGCGCCGCGAGACGCGCGTCGCGCGCAGCGCACGGGGGAGGATGGCTATGGCGACGTATCGTCTGGCGCTCGCTGTGTTGGTCGCGCTGGCGGTGCTAGGCGGCTGCTCGCACAAGAAGGCGCCGCGCCCCGAGGCGGCGACCGAGACCGCGGCCACCGAGCCCGGCGAGGGCGAGCACGATCCGTGCGCACTCATCGAGCCGAAGGAAGCCGAGGCCGCCCTCGGCGCGCCGCTCGCCACGCCGCCATTTCGCTACGGCACCGGCAAGCCCTCGGCGGGTGGAGACACCTGTGTCTACCAGGACTCGCACTTCCACAACATCCAGGTGAGCGTCGACTGGGACGGCGGCGCCATGGTGTGGAAGATGATGGGCACCTTCGGCAGCATGGCCAACAAGGGGCCGGCCAAGGGCATGCTGCACCTCGCGGACGGCTCGGACATCTCCGGCGAGTGGGACGAGGCGCGCGTGCAGAACTGCTGCACCTTCAAGGCGCTGCGGGGCGATCAGATCGTGACCGTCGATTTCGGCGGCACCGTGGGCACGCAGGTGGCGCAGGCAGCGCAGCTCGCCGATGCCGGCCTCAAGCGCCTCGAGCAGCCGCTGTCGATCGACGGCGCGGCCGCTGTCGCGGCCGCGCTCGCCTACGACAAGGCGCATCGCCCGACGCGGCTCGACCCGTGCGCGCTGCTGCCGCGCGCGGACCTCGAGGCACTGCTGCGTGCGCCGCTCAGTGCCGATCCCACCTCCAAGGGCGAGGTCTGCACCTACATGCAGGGCAACCAGAAGCTCGCCCCGGAGATCGACGTGCGGGTGCAGTGGACGGACGGCTTCCGCAAGCTGCGCGAGGATGCGGCTCTCATCCGCGGCTTCAACAAGAACTTCATCCCCAGGGACGTGCAGCAGGCAACCGGCGTCACCGCCGACGCCGAGCCCAAGCCCGACGTGAACCCTGCCTGGGAAGTCGCAGCGCCTTCGGTCTCGATGGGCATGCGCGGCGTGCGCGACGATGCGCTGGTGGAGGTCAACGTCTTCGGCATGAACCACGAGCAGACCCTGGCGCTGCTCGCCAAGGCGATGTCGGGACTGAAGCTGAACAGCGCTCCCTAGGGCGGTGAGCTCAGGCTGCGGCGCCGCCGCTGCTGGTGCACCGCGTAGACGCCGATCCCGATCCACACCACGTTCATCGCGGCCGAGGGTAGCGCGCCGTTCCAGCCGCTGTTGATGACGAAGCCGGCCGCGCCGAGGATGTTCATCAGGTGATAGGTGAGCGACTCGGCGCGCAGCCGGCCCGATGAGAGCAGGGCGTAGGCCCCGAGGATGAGCAGGGCTCCCGCCCAGCCGATGATTTCGATCGCGAGTTTCACGGCGCACCTGCGTTGGAGAAGGCGCCGTGAGCGATGCACTGCTGGCCCCGGCTGCGCTGGTCGCATTCTAACAGGGGCGCGCCGCCGCGTGCGGCCGGCGCTTCAGCCGGCAGGCTCCGCCGCGCTCTTCTCCTGCAGCAGCCGCACCAGGCGCGTCAGCTCCTCCCAGGCGGTGTCGGAGACCGCGCAGTACTGCAGGTCACCGCGGGTCCAGAACATCATGCGGTAGCCGCTGCGCGTGCTCTCGCGCGTGAGGCCGCCGTGCGGGCTCGCCCAGCTGAAGACGTTGATGACGTGCGCACCGTGCTGGTAGACGACCACGGCGGCGCGCTGGTGCTCGAGGTAGTCGGCGCGGCCGCCGACCAGGCGGTAGCCCTGGGCGGCGAAGTCGGCCACGAGCGGCGAGACATCGGCGTGGCCCGCGAACCACGGCTTCACGGTGTGTTGGTCGGTCGACTCGACGTCGATCAGGTGCTGCGGCATGAGCGAGCGCACGTGGGCGCCGAGCACTTCATCGAGCAGCACGCTGTCGGGGGAGGGCAGCAGGGTGAACAGCACGAGCGCCGCCGCGAGCGCCCCGGCCGCGAGCCCGCCCGCGGCGCCGAGCCAGAATGGGCGCCGCGCGCGCCCCGGCACGAGGCGCGTGACCGGCGCTGCCGGCGTGCCGCGCTCGCTGGCATCGAGCGCGGCGCTGACGCGCGCGCGCAGCGATTCGGGCAGCTGCGGGGTGAGCTCGCTGCGGATCGCCGCGCGCAGAGTCTCGAGGTCGGCGAGCAGCGCGCGGCAGTGCGCGCACTCCTTGAGGTGCGTCTCGGTGGCCACGGCGCCGAGCGCGTCCAGCTCGCCGTCAAAGTAGGCCTGCACCTTCAGTGATTCAGCGCACGCCACTGAGCTCTCCCTGGGCTTCCTCGAGCCACAGCGACTTCAGCGCGCTGCGCGCGCGCGCGAGTCGCGACATCACCGTGCCGATCGGCAGCGTGGTCACCGAGGCGATCTCGCGGTAGCTGAGCTCCTCGAGCTCGCGCAGCGCGAGCACCTCGCGGTGCTCCTGCGACAGGGCCGACAGCAGCCGCTCGAGGCGGCGCTCCGCATCGCGTGCCATGGATGCACTCTCCGGGTCCGGGGTGGGGTCGATGAGCGCGGCCGCCGTCACGGCGTCTTCCTCATCGGGCAGAGGCCGCGTGGCGCGCCGCGCGCTCTGGCGGTGCTGGGTCGCGTGGCAGTTGCGCACGATGGTGAGCAGCCACGAGCGCACGTCGCCGCCGCGCAGGCCGTCGAAGGCGCCGTAGGCACGCAGCAGCGACTCCTGTACCAGGTCCTCGGCGTCCGCCGGCACGCGCGCCAGCCAGCGCGCGAAGCGGTAGGCGGCCGGCAGGTGCGGCATCACCTGCGCCTCGAAGCGCATGCGCCTACCGTCCATCGACCTGTCTGCCAGCTCTCGCGGCGACCATCCGCATGTCTCGCACGGCAGACAAGACCCGCCGTGGCGGCAGTTTATTCCACGCCCGCGGCCGCCCGGCGGAATAAACCCGGCCGCGGCGGCGTCTAGGCCCGTGACAGCCCACCTGACTCAGGAGATCCCGATGGCCGATCCCGCCCAGCTCTCGCGCCGCAGCGCGCTCAAGTGCCTCGCCTATGGGGGCGCGGGCACGCTCTTCACCCTCGCCGGCGGCGTGCTGACGCCGCTCGGCCTGGCGCAGGCGGCGAGCGCGCCGGCCGCGGCCGGCACGCCGCTGTTCCTGCAGATCAGCGACACCCACGTGGGCTTCGCCAAGGAGGCGAACCCCGACGTCACGGGCACGCTGCTCGAGACCATCAGGCTCGTGAACGCCATGCCGGTGGCGCCCGCGCTCACGATCCACACCGGGGACATCACGCACCTGTCCAAGCCGGCGGAGTTCGACATCGCGCAGCAGATGCTGCGCAACCTGCGTGCCGGGGAGCTGCACACCGTGCCGGGCGAGCACGACACCACCGACCCGCAGGCGGCGGAGTATTTCGCCCGCTTCGGCAAGGCCTCGCAGAATCGCGGCTACTACAGCTTCGACCAGGGCGGCGTGCACTTCCTGGCACTGGTCAACGTGCTGCAGTTCAAGCCCGGCGGCTTAGGCGTGCTCGGGCCAGAGCAGGTCGCCTGGGCGGTTGCCGACCTCAGGGCACGCAGCGCGAGCACCCCGGTGGTGGTGTTCGCGCACATGCCGTTGTGGACGATCTACGAGCCCTGGGGCTGGGGCACGGCCGACGTCGAGCCCGTGATCGGCGAGCTGCGGCGCTTCGGCTCGGTGAGCGTGCTCAACGGGCACATCCACCAGGTAGTGCAGAAGCTCGAGGGTCGCATCACCTACCACACCGCGCGCTCCACCTCCTACCCGCAGCCCGCACCGGGTGAGGGGGCAGGCCCCGGCCCGCTCACCGTGGCCGCGGGCGAGCTGCCGAGGCGGCTCGGCATCACGCGTGCTTCCCTGGTGCAGCATCCGCCGGAGCTTCAGCTCGCCGATCAGACGCTCGCCTGAGGAGACTTCACAGCGCAGCGGCGAGTTCGCGCACGAGCGTGGCCGCCGGGAGCGCGCGTGCCAGCGGGGCACCCTGGCCCGCCCAGTGCGCGCCGTAGCCGCCTTCACCGGCGGCGCGGGCCAGCGCGTGCAACTGCTTGCCGGCATCGTAGGCGAGCGGGTACGCGGGTACCTGCGCGTCCGCCACCTGCGAGCCGAGCGCGGTGAAGCGGTTCGGCAGGCAGCGCGCCGGGCGTCCCGAGATCGCGCGCGTCATGAGCGTGTGGTGCGCCGCCGGGCCCGCGAGGCTTGCCCGGTAGGCCGCATCCGCCAGTGACTCGGGGCACAAGAGAAATGCCGTGCCGAGCTGCGCCGCGAGCGCTCCGAGGCGCAGCACCGCGGCGATGCCGGCCCCGTCCATGATCCCGCCGGCGGCAATGACCGGCACGCCGAGGCAGCGCACCAGCAGGCGCGTGAGCGCGAGCGTGCCGAGGCGCGCATCCTCGCGCCCGGGGTCGAAGACGCCGCGGTGGCCGCCGGCCTCGTAGCCCTGCGCGATCACCGCCTGCACGCCCGCAGCCTCGAGCTGCCGCGCCTCCTCGAGCGAGGTCGCGCAGCCCAGCAGCACGATGCCCGCCGCGCGCAGCGCGCGGATGCGCTCGGCGGGGGGCGCTCCGAAGTGAAAGCTCACGACGCGCGGCTTGAGCGCGAGCAGCTCGGCGAGCATCGCATCGTCGGTGCGGAAGCTGCGGTAGATCTCGCGCAGCGCCGGCGGCGGCTCGGCCCCGTAGCGGCGGAATTCGGGCGCGAGGCGCGCCAGCCATGCCGCCGCCAGCGCCGCATCGGGCTGGGGCGGCTCGTGGCAGAAGACGTTGACGTTCAGCGGCCCTGCGGTGCGCGCGCGCACCGCGGCGATCTCCCGGCCCGCGGCCGCCGCCTCGAGCGCCCCCACGCCGAGGGACCCCAGGGCCCCCGTGGCGCTCACCGCCGCAGCGAGCGCGCTGCCGGCTGCACCGGCCATCGGCGCCTGGATGATCGGCAGCTCGACTCCCAGCAGCTGGTGCAGGTTTTCGCTCATCTGCGGATTGCCGGAATCGTTGTCACAGCGGATGTGTATATTATGGCCGCGAGCATGGTCAGCCGCGGCACAACGCAGCAGTCGAGCGCTCCCTACAACCGGCGCATCGTTCTCGACGTGATCCGCCGCCACGGCGCGATCTCGCGCCGACGGATCGTGGAGCTCGTTTCCTTAAGCCCGCAGACCGTGGCCAACATCACCAACGAGCTCGAGGCGCTCGGGCTGATCGTGGCGCGCCGCGTGACCGGGGCCAAGGCGCGTGGCCAGCCGCCGATCGCCTTCGCGCTCAACCCCAACGCCGGCAATGCCATCGGCATCAGCCTCGAGCCGGGCAGGGCGGCCGCGGCGCTCGTGAACCTCGGCGGGGAGATCCTCGGGCGCCGTCGCATCGAGGTGGACACCCACGACCAGCGCGCGGTGCTCGCGGCCATGGTGAGCCTCGTGGGCGAGCTCAACTCCGCTGCCGGCGCACCGCGCACCTGGGGTGTCGGCGTCGCGCTTCCCGGCCCGCTGATCCCGACCGAAATCAGCTTCGTCGGCCCCACCGCGCTCGAGGGCTGGACCGACCTGTCGGTGTTCGATGAGCTGCGCGCCGCCACGCGGCTGCAGGTGTTCTACAGCGTCGACAGCGTCGCCGGTGCGCTCGGGGAGACGCTGTTCGGAGTGGCGAAGTCGCTCGACAACTTCTTCTACATGCACTTCGGCGTCGGCCTCGGCGGCACGCTGGTGGTCAACCGCGCCGCTTATCGCGGCGCGAACGGCAACGCCACCGAGATCGGCCACATACCCGTGGTGCCGGGCGGCCGGCCCTGCTACTGCGGCAGCTCCGGCTGCCTCGAGCGTTACGTGTCGCTGCACTCCCTCGCCGAGGCGCTCGGCGTCCCCGACGTGCGCGACCGGGCGGCGTGGATCGTGCAGGCGCTCGCATCCGGCAGCGAGCCCACCCTCGAGGCCTGGTGTCGCGAGGCCGCCGACCGGCTGCGCGATGCCGTGTGTGTCATCGAGAACATGCTCGACCCGCGCTCGATCGTGATCGGGGGCTCCGCGCCCAAGCCCCTGGTCGAGCGCCTGCTGGCCCTCGCCATGCCCCTGCATCACTCCGTGCGCGGCGGCGTGGCCAATCCGGCCGAGCGGATCCTCCTGTCCGAGCGGCAGGAGGACAGCACCATCCTGGGGGCAGCCGTGCTGCCCATCTACGACCAGCTTTCCCCTCGCCTGGAGGTCCTGCAGCAGGACAGGCGCCCCGAAGCGGGGGTCGCCGAGGCCATGGGTGCCCGGGAGCCGACGGGCGCTGGCCGCCTCTGAATTAAGTACATCCAGTAGTTGTATTTATTGACACCCCGCAGCGCGCCTCCCTATAGTCGGCTGCATGGGGGGCGCGAGCCAGCGGCTGACGATCATCGGCGACATCGGCGTCGACCTGGTGCTGGGGCCGATCTCCTCCTGGCCGCGCATCGGCACCGAGACCTTGATGGAGCGCAGCGAGCTGCGCGCCGGCGGCTCCGCCGGGAACGCGGCGCTGGCGGTGAGCTTCCTCGGTGGCACCTCGCGGCTGTTGTCCGTGGTCGGCAATGACGAGGTGGGGCGCTGGCTCGCGGAGCAGTTCCGCGGCCTCGATGCGCTGCTCGAGGTGTGCGACTCGCCCACCACGCTTACCGTCGGTCTGCTGCACAGCTGCGGCGAGCGCACCTTCTTCACCACCCGCGGACACCTCGAGAGACTTTCCCTCGAGGTACTGCGACCGCATCTGGCGCCCGCCGAGCCCGAGGGGGCACTGGCGCTCCTCTCGGGGCCGTTCCTCACTCCGGCGCTACGCGCCGCGTACCCGGCCCTCCTCGGTGAGCTGCGCGCGCTCGGCTATCGCATCGCCCTCGACACCAACTGGCCGCCGCAGGACTGGAACGCGGCCGTGCGCGAGGAAGTGGCCGGCTGGATCGGCGCGAGCGAGCACGTGCTGCTGAACGAGCTCGAGGTGGCAAGTCTCGCCGACGCACCGGCCTTGGAACCCGCCATCGCACGGCTCATGCCGCTGCTGCGGCCCGGGGCGACGCTGGTCATCAAGACCGGCGCGCGCGGGGCGATCGGCCTGCAGGGCCTCGAACGCTGCGAGGTGGCCGCGCCGGCCGTGAGCGTCTTCGACAGCATCGGCGCCGGGGACTCCTTCAACGCCGGCTACCTGCTGGCGCGCGCGGGCGGAGCCGCTCTCGAGCAGGCCGTCGCGGCCGGCTGCCGCGCCGCCTCCGCGATCATCGCGCGCTTCCCGCGCCGCGCCATCCGCGCCGGCGACCTCGCGCAGCTCAGCGCCGGCCTCACGCAAGCGGAGCGCGCATGAAGCACGCGGGCCTCCTCATCACCTACATCATGGGGGTCTGGTTCGTCATCTCCTTCGTGACGAATCTCATCGGCCCGCTGATGCCGACCATCATCGGCGACTTTCACCTGAGCCTCGCGCTCGCGGGCTTCCTGCCCTTCTCGTTCTTCCTCGCCTACGGGCTGGTCTCGATCCCGGCCGGCGCGCTGGTCGAGGCGCGCGGGCCGCGCGCGACGCTGCTCGCCGCCTTCGCGGTCAACCTCACCGGCTGCCTCGCGATCTCGCTGTACCCGAGTTACCTGGTGACGGTCGCGGGACTGTTCGTCATCGGCGTCGGCATGGCCATGCTGCAGGTGGTCATCAATCCGCTGACGCGCAGCGCCGGCGGCGAGGCGCGCTTCGCGTTCTTCTCGGTGATGGGGCAGCTGGTGTTCGGACTGGCCTCCTACGTGAGCCCGCTCGCCTTCTCGGCGCTCATGCAGGCTCCCGGCAACGCCGGGCGCAGCCTCGTGTGGGTGCGCTTCTACTGGGCATTCGTCGCGGTGTTCGGCCTGCTGATCGCGCTCACGCGCGCCCTGCCGCTGCCGCGCGTCGAGCTCGACGAGAGCGAGCGCGCCGGCACGCTCGCGAGCTACCGCGCGCTGCTGCGCGAACGCAGCGTGTGGCTGTACTTCCTCGGCATCATCGCCTACGTCGGCACCGAGCAGAGCCTCGCCGACTGGATGTCGCAGTTCCTCGCCACCTATCACCACTTCGATCCCACCACCCAGGGTGCGCACGCGGTGGCGCTGTTCTGGGGCCTGATGTCGCTCGGCTGCGTGCTCGGCATGGCGCTGCTGCGCCTCCTCGATGCGCGCCTGGTGCTCGCGGTGTTCGCCGTTCTGGCCGTCGGCTGCGTGGCGGCGGCGCTTTATGGGCCGGCGGCGCTGTCGCTGCGGGCCTTCCCGGCGAGCGGCTTCTGCCTCTCGGTCATGTTCTCGATCGTCTTCTCGCTCGCGCTCAACTCGGTACGCCTGCATCACGGGGCGTTCTCCGGGATCCTGTGCACGGGCATCCTCGGTGGTGCGGTGGTGCCGCTACTGGTCGGCGTGCTCGGCGATCACATCGGGCTGCGCGCCGCGCTCGTCGCGGTGTTCGCCACCCTGGCCTATATCCTCGGCATCGCCGCCTGGGCGCGGCCACTGATCCGCAACGAGACGGTTTCGCTGGGTGAGCTGCTGCGCCTGCGTCGGGCGCGCGATGCGCAGGCTGCTGAGCCATGCGCGCCAGCAGCAGACGTAAAGACAACAACATCAGCGCCGCATGCGCGGCGCCAGCTGAGCAAACGGGGGCAATCATGAAGCCACGAGCGACTGTAATGGCGCTGGCACTGGGTCTGACATGGGGCGGTGCGGCGCTGGCTGCTGATGCAGCCGACGCCGGTCCCGCCGCGCCCGCCGGCGCGGCGGATGAGCTCACCACCATCACCGTGCTCGGCATCCGCGGCTCGCGCGATGCCTCGCTGGCCAGGAAGCGCGAGGCCGACTCGGTGCTGGAGGTGGTCAGCGCCGAGGACATCGGCAAGCTGCCGGACAAGAACGTCGCCGACGCGCTGCAGCGCGTGCCGGGCGTGAACATTAGCTCCGGCTCCGGCGGCGAGGGCGGCTTCTCCGAGAACGACCGCGTCAGCATCCGCGGCACCAACCCGAGTCTCACCCAGACCACGGTGAACGGGCATTCGATCGCCACCGGCGACTGGTACATCGGCGATCAGACCAACACCGTCGGACGCAGCGTGAGCTTCACGCTGCTGCCGGCGGAGATCGTCGGCTCGGTCGAGGTACAGAAGAGCTCGCAGGCCGACTACATCGAGGGCGGCACGGTCGGCAACGTCAACATCGTCACGCGCACGCCGCTCAGCCTGAAGAAGCCGGTCACCGCCGAGCTCACCGCGCAGGCGCTGTACGCCGACCTGCCCAACACGGTCGATCCGCAGTTCAACGCCCTGGTGGCCTGGAAGAACGACGCCAGCAGCTTCGGCGTGCTGCTGCAGGGCTTCTACGAGGCGCGCCACGAGCGGCGCGACGGCCAGGAGCTGTTCCTGCTCGGTGAGGGGCAGATCGGACCGGCGAGCGGTCCGGATGCCGACCCGGTCGCGGTGGCGCACCCCGACCTCGCCAACGTCGTCTACCCGACGCAGATCGGCTCGGCGGCCTTCACCCAGCGCAGCCAGCGCGCCGGCGGCCTGTTCGACTTCGAGTTCCGCCCGAGCGCGGCGCTGCGGCTCGACCTGAACGGCTTTTACTCGCATTTCAACGGCACCAACTTCGACACCAACTTCATGGCGAGCCCGCTGAACGAGCTGGCCGCGGGCATCGCCCCGACCAAGTACACCGTGATCAACGGCACGCTGGTCTCGGCCACCTTCCCCAATACCGTGTTCGACCCGAACAATCCCGGCGGCTCCGCCTTTCCCGGCGTGCGTGACTCGATCTACCGGCCGGATGCCGGCTCGAGCGCCGGCTACGTGGACCTGGATGTCTCGCTGCAGGCGAGCGCGCAGCTGTTGCTCACCGGGCAGTTCGGCTACACGCGCGGCATCGGCGAGACGCCGCACGATTACGGCTACGAGGCCTTCCTCATCAACTCCCCGCTGGTCTACCAGATGCAGGGCACGGTGGCGCCGGCGATCGTGCAGTTCCCCGGGGTCGACACCACCAACTTCAACAACCCGCAGAACGTCACCAACGGCGGCAGCTGGTCGGACTCGGTGAAGGTCACCGACCAGGAGACCTACGGCCAGGCCGATCTGCTGTGGACGCTCGACCGCGGCATCCTGCAGTCGGTCAAGTTCGGTCTGCGTTACGCGCGGCACGAGCGCGACGCCTACGGGGTCAACTACGGCTGCTCGATCGATCCCAACGACATCTGCTACACCAACCCCAACCAGGTGTTCCCGCCGCCGGCCTGGAACGGCACGGTGTCGCCCGGCAACTTCGGCTCCGGCATCGGCATGGGCCCGGGCTACCTGCAGCACTTCTGGGTGCTGGACCCGAACAACATCGCCGCCTGGGAGGCCACCTACAACAACGTCAACACCGGGCCCAACTACCAGGGCAACTTCACCATCACCGAGAAGGACTCCGCCGGCTACGTGATGGCGAACCTCGCCGGCGGCCGCTGGCGCGGTAACCTCGGCCTGCGCATCGTCTACACCCAGCAGCGCAGCGA
>Ga0335083_10010056_pt1 | contig 11458 bp, 10 predicted proteins | sample Lox_Sample_42_FD_206716 | JGI IMG/M metagenome (GOLD analysis project Ga0335083, IMG submission 206716) | Soil microbial communities from Loxahatchee National Wildlife Refuge, Florida, United States - Lox_Sample_4.2 | ecosystem: Environmental > Terrestrial > Soil > Wetlands | place: USA... | reverse complement strand
CGAGGCCACGTATTCGTTCGACCTGGAAAACGTGAAGAAGCAGAATATTGGGGTGGGCATCAAGCGATTGGCGAAAATGGAAGGCGCTTCGCCGTTTGTCGTGGCCTATGTAACGCAACAGGCCTTGGGCGGGCATTCGATTCCGCTGGATCGTGGCGCGCTGGAGGTGTTGTACATCATTGGGTTGGCCACGGAAGCGGAGCGGCAATCGAGCAGTGTGGCCGGGCTGGAACGGGCGATTCCCAAAAACAAAGGGGCGGAGTTTGCATCGCTATTGCACCAATTGGCGGCGGAATATGTGGCTAATCCATTTGCGCCGGCCATGAAAACGCTGTTGTTGAGCATCAATTCCGACGCCAAGGACCGGTATCCCAAGCGTGGGCAAAAAAAGCCTGAGCCACCCGTCGCTTCAGCGCCGCACGGCAAAAGCGCGGCTGGCAAGGGAGACGGCAAGGCAGATGCCGCGAAAATATCCGCGGGTAAAGAGTCGGATAAGAAAGGCGCAGCGGCCAGATCGTCCGAACAGGCGGCGCAGGCCGAGAAAGCGCCGGGAAAAAAGGATCGCGCGAAAGAGGCCCATAAAGCGGGAGCTGCCAAATCGATTGCGGCGGAGCCGCCTGCTAAAAAGTCGGCGCACAAAAAAGCGGGAGCTGCCAAGGCGGCGGGCGGGCACGGAACCGCGGCTTCCCGTCCTGCAGCCCGATCCGCTGGCACGAAATCGGCCACGAAACGTTTGGCCAAGCGTAAGCCGCGGTGAATCGCGTACAATAAGATCGTCAAGGCTGAATGAAGATTGTCCGGGCTGATTCGCGCCGACCCCGGTGGGCTTTGCTGGCCGAGGACTTCGGGGTCGGCAGGCGTAGCAGAAGGAATCGGCTCGGGCCGAGTTTGCTATCCAACAGGTGCGTAATGAAAAACCGATTGCTGTTTGCAGCCGGGGCCAGTGTGGCGGCGTTATTGCTGGCTTCGCCGTGTTTATTAGCCGATCCCGCGCCGCCGGCCAAGCAACCGCTGGACAATCCGCTGGAAGCATTGTCCCCCAAGCAACCCCGGAGCGAGGAAGAAGAAGATCGCCTGGCGGCGCTGGCCCATTTTTCGGCCGGCCACATGCTCCAAGAGCGCCAGCAATTGCCCGAGGCGCTGCGCGAATACGAGCGGGCGATACGGTACGATCCCGATGCCACGCCGGTGCTGCGCGAATTGGTACCGTTGGCGTTCAGCGAGGATCGCCCAGACGAAGCGCTGCGGTACGCGGTCAAGTATGTCGAGCAAAATCCGATCGATGCAGAATTATTGCAGCGGGCGGCGGAATATCTGGCCGAATCGGGGCAGTGGCAAGACGCGCTCAAATTGTACAAGCAGGCGGCAGTGCAGTTGGCAAAAGAAAAGCCTTCTTCGCAGCAGATCGCGGTGCAAATGGAAATTGGGCGGCTGTCGTTTCTGACGGAACAATACGCGGATGCCGCCGCCGCGCTGAAGCAAGTGATGGAAGCATTGGAAGCGCCCGACAAATTCGGCATTGAGGCGACGGCACAAAAACAACTTCTTGGAGAAGGGGGCGCCACGTACGATTTGATGGGGGAGGTATTTCTGGAAGCGGGGCAACCCGAGAGTGCCCGGCAGGCGTTTGAGCATTTCGATAAAATACGTCCGAATCCAACGAGTTTGGCGTTGAATTTGGCACGGGTTGAATTGGCGGCGGACAAGCCGCAGGAAGCGCTGGCGGAGTTGCAAAAGTATTTTGACGCCGGCGCCACGGATCAGGAAACCGCCCCCTACGAAGTGCTTGCCAAGGCGCTGAAAAAACTCAAGCAAGATGAGCAGTTGATTGCGAAGCTGGAGGCGATTCGCAAGGAGCAGCCGAAAAACACGTCGCTGGGCTTTTTCCTTGGCCAGCAATACCTTGAGGCCGGGCAGCTCGATCAAGCGGAATCGCTGTTGGAAGCGGCCCACGCCGAGCAGGCAAACGAAAAATCGTACCGGGCCCTGGCCGACGTTTATCGCCGCAATCATCAAGCGGAAAAATTGTTGTATCTGCTGGCGCAAATGCTGGAAAAAACCGGCTCGCTGTCGGCGCTGGGCGAGGAAGCCAAAACCATCGCCGACGACGAGAAAACAACCACGGCCCTGGTGAAAGCGGCCCAAATGTACCACGCTGTCGCTGCGAAAACAGATCAAGATGTCTTTACGTTTCGCGCCGCCGGATTAATCGCCGCTGAGGCCAAACGCTGGAACGATGTCGAAACGCTGTTTAATTTAGCGCTGAAGGCCGATCCCAAAACGGCGGGCGAGCTGTATTTGGTGTGGGGGCTAGGTTTATTCATGGACGACAAATACGCCGAGGCGGCCGCCGTATTCCAACGGGGCATCGACGAGAAGGCGCTGCCTGACGACAAGCCCGATTTGTACTTTTACCTGGCCGGAGCGTTGGAAATGGAAGGCAAGACTGACGCGGCGCTAGCCGCCGCCAAAGTGGCCGCCGACAAAGATCCGAAAAATCCCACTTATGCCAGCCGCACGGCCTGGATTTTTTATCATGCCAAGCGCAATGACGAAGCCGCCAAAGCCTATCAGGCGGTGCTGGACAAGTTCGATTCTGACTACACCACGGACGGCGCGCGGGATACCTGCAAAGAAGCCCGCGACGCTTTGTCGAATTTGTGCACGCTGAAGAACGAGACGCCGCAGGCCGTGGAATGGCTGGAGCAAGTGCTGGACGAATTCCCCGACGACGCCGGCGCCAACAACGATTTGGGGTTCCTGTGGGCTGACGACAACCAGCATCTGCACCGGGCCTTGAAGATGATTAAAGTGGCCGTCGCCGATGAGCCCGACAATTACGCCTACCAAGATAGTCTGGGCTGGGTGCTGTTCCGCCTGGGGCGCAATGGGGAGGCGCTAACCGAATTGCAAAAAGCCGCCGACGTGAAAGAGCCCGACGGCGAGGTGCTGGACCACTTGGGGCAGGTGTACGCCAAATTGGGACAAACCGCCGAGGCCCAAGTGGCCTGGAAGAAAGCCGCCGAGGCCTTTAAGAAAGCGCGGGAAGAGGAGAAAATGAAGGCAGTCGAGAAGAAAATGACCAATGACCATCCCGGCGCGCCGGGACCAATGACCAATGGGACGGACAAATGACCAATGACCAAGCCTCAATGACCGATGATGGCCAGTAACAAAATGACCAATGACCAAATCCCAATGACCAATGAAGCAGCAGCGCAAAGCCTTAGCGATAAGCAACCGAAATTTGATCTTGCGGAACGCACAGCGCGATTTGGCGAGCAGGCAGTTCGGTTTTGCCGGACGTTAAAATTCGATGCCGTGCTATCGCCACTGGTCAAGCAATTGGTGCGATCAAGTACAAGTATCTGTGCGAACTACCTGGAAGCGGATGAAGCTGGGTCAAAAAAGGAGTTTCGTTACCGAATCAGCGTTTGCAAACGAGAAGCTAGGGAATCGCAGCACTGGCTCCGAATGATTGTGGCTGCCGAGCCGGCGGTGCGCGACACGGCCATAGAACTTTGGAAAGAAGCAAAAGAATTGGTTTAATTTTCGCCTCAATCTATCGACGATCGAGCAACCCACGATAGAAATTCTGGTCTTCAATTGATCCTTCGATTAAATCATTGGTCATTGGAGCTTGGTCATTGGTCATTTAGAATTCAATTGTCAACCACAGCATTCAGGGTATTCTCATGGCTGGCCATTCCCATTGGGCGAACATCTCGCGCAAGAAGGCGCTGATCGACAACAAGCGCGGCAAAGTTTGGAGCAAGCTGGCCAAAGCGATTATCGTGGCGGCCAAATTGGGGGGCGGCGATCCCGACGCCAACCTGCGTCTGCGGTATGCCATCGATGCGGCCCGCGCCGTCAGCATGCCCAACGACAACATTGCGCGGGCCATTAAAACGGGCACCGGCGAATTGCAAAGCGGTACGCTGGAAGAAACGATTTACGAAGGCTACGGTCCCGGTGGCGTGGCGGTGATGTGCGAAATTTTGACCGACAACCGCAATCGTACCGCGCCGGAAATTCGCAAAGTTTTCGAACTGAACGACGGCAAGTTGGGCGCTTCCAACTGCGTGGCCTGGATGTTCGAACGCAAAGGACTGTTTGTCATCGGCGCAGAAAAAACCGATGAAGACAAGCTGATGGAAATTGCCCTGGAGGCCGGCGCCGACGACGTGAAGCAAAGCGGCGATAAGTTTGAAGTCACCTGCAACGCCAATCTATTTGCCAAAGTGGCCGGCGCGCTGGAAAAAGCGGGCCTTGCGCCCGAGAGCAGCCAATTGACGCGGATTCCCACCAACACGGTAAACGTGGACGATCCCGACACCGCCCGCAAGGTGCTGAATCTGATGGAAGCACTCGACAATCACGACGACGTGCAAAGCGTGGCCGCTAACTTCAACATTCCCGACGAGGCGATGGCACAAATTGCGGGGTGAGAGATCAGAAGTTGCCTTGGAGCAAGAATATGCTGCCCCCTCCCACGGAGAGAGGTTTTTGAAACTGGCCTGATTGCTAACTGCTAGTCTTTTCCGTGATGTTCGACTTTGGGCCAGTATTGATCGAAGGCATCGCCGCCTTTGAAATTGATGCTGTTGTCGATGTCGTGGCACTTGAGGCAGATGTCGATGACTTTTCGGCGGTCGGCGTCGGATTTGAGCGATAAGCGGAGTTCTGCGCGGTAGCGTTCCTTGTCGGCTTCAGAGGCTTTGATTTGAAAGGTTTCGGCGGCGACGTGGTTGGAGGCGGGGCCGTGGCAGTTTTCGCAGCCGTTGCCGGCGAGCGCGGGAGTTTTATCGAGGCTTAAATAACCGCCGTCCCAGGGGAAAAACTTTTGCGGTTCCCAGCCGGTGACGTGGCAACTGAGGCATTCCGGATCGGACTGACGGGGCGGATCCAAATGCGCCAACGTTTCCAACGCCTGAGCGTGCGGCGTTTTTTTCCAGACGGCGTAGGCTTGGGTGTGGCATTCGCTGCAGGCTTGCGAGCCGACAAACTTCCGGCCGCCGGGATAGGCCGCGGGCTTCAGACCCAAGCCTTCCAGGCCGATGTCTTTGAGTTGATCTTGATACGAGGCCAACACCCGCTTCATGCGGGCCGAATCGCCGAAGCGGGCATCGAGCGGCACGCGCTGATAGCGAATGCTGTCGGGCGAATTGTCGTATAGACCCAGCACAATGGCGTACATGCCTTTGGAACCCAGTTCGATGAGGCGGGTGGCAGTGCCTTCGATGACGGTGGCTTGTTTGGGGGGGACTTCTGCGCCGCCGGCGCTAACCACGATTTGAAATTGCGGATATTTTTTCGCCAAGGCGATCGATTCGTCCTGCGTGGCGCTGGCCAGCAAGACCAGAAAATCGCACTTGGCCGCCGTAAGCTTGGGCAGGCCGTCGGCAATGGCTTTATCGGCCGGTTGAAATTGGAGGTCTTGGTTGTTGACTTGGCTGCGCTGTTCATCGCCTAGCACGCTGAGGACGCCGATTTTCAAACCGCCGGCTTCGATGACTTGGTCGAGGGGCAATGTTTTTGGGTCGAAGGCGAAGAGGGCGGCATTGGTCGAGACAAATGGCGACGGCTGATTTCCGACCGGGGCGACACTGGCCAATAGCTCGGTAGCGGAGAGCCGGAGATCGTTTGGACCCAGGCCGACGGCCCGATAGCCCATGGTTTTGAGCGCGTCGGCGACGGCTTGAAATTTGATTTCCTGTTGACGGCCGAAGCGGCGGACCTGGTCGCCGACATCAAGCGCGACGACGGTCCAATTTTGGGCGGCCAGATCGGTGAGGAGCCGATCTCGCCGGCTGAGCCCGCCCTGTTCGTTTTCCTTGCCGGAGCAGCCGCAGGGTTCGATGTATCCTTGGAGGAGGCCGGTGAGGACCAGCGCCACTTTCGGCCGGGGCCAATCGGCAAACAGGGTCGGCTCCAGTGATGCAGGGCGCTGCCAATGGTTGGCGGCGCTGGGCACGGTTGGTGAATCGCCGGCCGGTTGAGCGTGGGCCGTGCTTCCGCCGCGGAAAATGACAAGGGCCAGCGCCGCCGCGGCCAAGCATAACAATGCGGCCGGCAGGAGCCGCGAGAGGAGAAATGACTTCATGATGCTGCGTTGGCCGTACCGCTTGTTGGCCCTTCCAGGTTCCGTCCTGTGCCTCAGTTTTTTTCGCCACTCACTCTCCGACGTCAAACCGCACCAAGATGCGAATGGTTTTCGCTTCCGGCAGATCGGTTCCGATTAACACTTCGCCGAGCTTTCCTTCTTCACCGCCCAAATGGAGCGCCGGCCGAGAGCCGGGTGGAATTTCCAGCATCACCGGCAAGCGCATGGGGGTGTCGCCCGTGCCGCCCAGCGGCTCGCCCAGGGTAACTTTCAAATCGTCGGGGGTCACCTGCTTGATGGTGGGATGCAAATCTTTGCGATGCGTGCCGTGAGCCACGATAAACAGTTCGGTTTTAATTCCTTCTCGGCCACTTACCGTGCCCAGTGTCAGCAAACTATGATCGTCGTCCCAACCACGACCGGCGATGACCACATCGCTGATGGTGTTTCCTTCGATGGGCAATTCGATGGGGTCTTCGGCCAGGTTCAAACGGATTTGGATTTTCTGCCGAAACGCTCCCAAAGGCAAGCCAGGTTTTACGGTGATGTGCAAGACGACGCCGCTTTGGGCATCTTTTTCGTCATGGAGGACGCTGGCGGGCATGGGCACGGCCTGGAATTCGAACTTATCGGCCGTGGACGTTTCGGTGAATTCGTGTCCGACCACTTCCAGTTGACCGGGCCGATAGGAAAAAATATGGACTTCCGCCGTTTGCGGCTCGCCGGCGGAAATGGAACTGAAGGCCAGGCTGGTGGGAGTCATCCGATAGGAATTGGTGACGTCGCCTGAGATGGTAAAGGTTAGCTCGGGGCGGGCGGGATCGTTGGTTTCGATGGTGGCGCTTTGGCGGAACGGTCCCGGCTGGACGTCTCTGGCTTTCCATTCAATGGTCACCGTGGTCGATTCGCCGGGTTTTACGGTTTCGCCGGCCAGCTCGAACTTGGTGCAACGGCAGGTGGAGGCGCCTTTGTGGAGCGACAGAGGCGAATGGCCTTCGTTGCGGATCGTGAAGACGTGCGTCTTGAGGCTTTCGCGCTCCATGCTGCCGAATTTGTATTCTTCCTCGTCCGCCACCACGTGAGGGGCGTCGGGAGAAACCGGGCTGTTTTGCTGCGCCAGAGAGGCATCGACGGTGCTGGTGAACGAGGCCCCTAATTCCATGACGGTTAAGCCCAAGCCAAAGGCGAGGCCCAACACAACCGCCAGGATGATGAGAAACCAATGACGCATAGGGGATCAGAAAAATGTGAGGATGAGTGTGGCCGAGATGAAAGATGATATTTGGACGAACCTTTATTATAACCACTGCGATGTAATGATGGATGTTCCTACGGCGGCCGTAGAGGGCCGGTTTTGAGCGGCCCCAAACCGTTATTATTGGCGGTGCAACTGCTGCTTGAAATACCCCCGGCAGTCGTCGAAGAATTGTTGGAAATCGGGGCGGCGGTAATCGGGATAGGTCCACTCGCTCGCTTGCCAGCCGCCGCCGCGGAAGGAGAGGGTGATTTCGGCGTAAATGCCGCGGCCCAAGTACAGGCGATGGCTGTGATCCTTCGTCGAGGCCAGCACCAACTTGGCCAGCGTGATGTAGCCGGGATCGAGATTGAGCGGCCGCGGCTCAGGGTGCTTTTTTAGGCCGGCATATTCGGCTTCCCAGGTGTTGGATTGCAGTTTGAAATCGATGAGCCGCTCGGGATTGATCATTTTTTCAAAGGCGAAAAATTGTTTTTTGAGGGCCGGGCCCATCGAGGCGGTGTAATAGTCGGTCTCGTTGAATTCAAAGGCCGGACTGGTTAGCGCGACGGACCCCCAGTGCGATTCCGCCGTTTCCCGCGCCCACACCAGCGCCTGCTCATGCCGGCTAAAAGCGGCGAGAATTAACAGCACCGGCGCAGGTTCGACAGGTGATCCCATGCTATTGAGATTACACTCAATCAATATGCCTTGGCCAACACGGCACGGCGCGAACTGGGCTGGCCGGTGAAAATGCATTTGCCCGGCTCGGGTTCGCAACCGGCCAGCGCGCCTGCAACCGGTAGGCAGCGGATGCTGACTTTGAGATCGGCCAGGGTTTTTTCCACCTCCGCGCTTTCGCACACATGGCACAGGGCAAAGCCGCCGTGGATTTCCGGCTGCTCGGCATTTTTGGGCGTGAACCAAGCTTTGAATTCGTCGAGGTGGTCGATTTTCCGCGTGTTGACTTCGCGGTATTGGAGCGCACGCTGAAATAAATTCGTTTGCATTTCGGTGAGCGTCTTGCCGACGTTGGCAACAAACTCTGCGCGGGGCACGCCTCCTTTTTCGCCCGGCTTGTCGCGGCGGGCCAAAAACACGGCGTCGCCGGCGACGTCGCGGGGACCGATTTCCAACCGCAGCGGCACGCCGCGCTTAATATGTTGCCAGGCTTTCTCGCCGCCGCGCAAATCGCGGGCGTCCATGATGACGCGGACCGGCTCGCCGTCGTAGGTTTGCGCTTTGAGCTCGGATTCCAGCTTGCGGCAGAAATTTATGACGGCGGTTTTTTCTTCGTCGCTCCTGAAGATGGGCATGATGACCGCGTGCGCCGGAGCCAATCGCGGCGGCAAAATCAGGCCGTCGTCGTCGGCGTGGGTCATAATCAATCCGCCGATGAGCCGCGTGCTGACGCCCCAAGACGTGGTCCAGCAGAATTCTTCGCGTCCTTCGCTGGATAAGAATTTAATCTCCTGTGCTTTGGAAAAGTTTTGTCCTAGGAAGTGCGACGTGCCCGCCTGCAGTGCTTTGCGGTCTTGCATCATCGCTTCAATGGCGTACGTGTTGACGGCACCGGGAAAGCGCTCGCCGGCGGTTTTTTCGCCCCGGATCACCGGCATGGCCATGTAATCCTGGGCGAAGGTGGCATACACGTCGAGCATTTTCAGCGTTTCTTCCACCGCTTCCTGCTGCGTGGCATGGGCGGTGTGTCCTTCTTGCCACAAAAATTCCGCCGTGCGCAAAAACAGCCGGGTGCGCATTTCCCAGCGGACGACGTTGGCCCATTGATTGATGAGAATCGGCAAATCGCGGTACGATTGCACCCACTTGGCGTACATGGCGCCGATGATGGTTTCGCTAGTGGGGCGGACGACGAGCGGCTCTTCCAGCGGCGCGGTCGGCACCAACCCGCCTTTGGGTCCGACTTCCAAACGGTGATGCGTCACGACGGCGCACTCTTTGGCGAAGCCTTCGACGTGGGCCGCTTCTTTTTCCAAAAAGCTGAGCGGAATGAACAGCGGGAAGTAAGCGTTCTGATGCCCGGTCTCTTTGAACATGCGATCGAGCGCTTTTTGAATGTTCTCCCAAATGGCGTAGCCCCAGGGTTTGATGACCATGCAGCCGCGGACGGGCGAAATTTCCGCCAGGTCGGCGGCGCGGACCACCTGCTGATACCATTCCGGATAATCTTCCTCACGGGTAGGGCTAATCGCATTTTTAGGCGGCTTGGGCATTTTCTTAGGTGATCCGTGGTCAGTGGTCTTTGGTCAGTGGACGGTTGGGGCATTGTAGAAAAGCGAGCCCGCGGCCAGCAAGGGAAGTGTGTAATGGCAACAAAAATGAGGGCGATTTTTTCGCGGTTCGGTTCGCAGATGAAATTCCGAAATTCAGCAAAAATTTGTTGACATGGGGAAGGCTTTCGCTGAAACTGTGCATTATCTTTCTGGTTAGTTTCTATTCTGCTCGAGGACCTTATGAGACACAGCATGCGATTCCGCGGAACGGAGTTGAGCGTGTTGGCGTGTCTGGCGGTGGTGGTAATTCCCAATCTTTGCATGGCGGCGGCGACCACGGGGATGAAGACGCCCTATTATCAGAAGTCCGACAGTGCGCTGGTGTACACGTCGGCCGGGTATCATCTGGATGATTTTGAGGACGGCTTTTCGATCAACGACACGGGCGTGACAGTGACGTCGTTGAATGGGTGGTTTGATGTCGGCGGCTATTCCGTCGACGCTGACGACGGTGTGATCGACGGCTCCGGCAATAATGGCCATTCGCTGGAAGTGGTTACTGCGGGCGGCCAATCGGAGGCAACTTTTACATTCAACAGTGGCGTGTTAGGCGGGCTGCCGTTAAGCGCCGGGCTGGTGGTCACCGCATGTGACGGTGGGGGAACCATGGTGTTTACCGTATACGATTCGAGCAACAATGTCTCGGGCACGTACACTCTCAATGCTCCTTTTGCCACCCAGCCAACCAGCGATGATTTTTTGCTGTGGGGCTCCGATCCGGCCGGGATTTCCAAAGTTGACTTGACCTACAATAACGCCTTTACTCATATGTTTGTCGACCACTTTCAGTACGACATGCTGAACACGGTTCCCGTGCCGGAGCCGGCGTCGCTGGTGCTGGCCGCGACTGGCGGAGGTTTGGCGTTCCTCCTGCTGCGGCGTCGAAAGCAGGCGCGACGCTAAAATTAATGACGTCCGAAGTTTCCAGCATGTTTGCGTCTGCGATAGGCGCAAACGTGCGCGTCACGTTCGGTCAATCGGCTCTAATGCTGCGGCACGCAAATAATCAGATAGGCCTTGAAAACCCTTGCCGCGGGCGATGCCTTCCAGCATCGCTTTTTCTTCCGCAGTGAGCCGAACGTTCACTTGCTGGGTCCGTTTGCCGCTGCGTGCTGCTGAAGGCGGATTGCGCCCCTGCTCCAGAAAATATGCCACGGCGGCAGCGAGCGCTTGCCGAGTGGATTTGATGCAGGCTTGCGGAGATGCCCCATCGCCGAACACATGCGGCAGTTCCAGCCCGCGGCCGTACCAGTGGCCGGCGTCGTTTTCGAGAATGATTTGATACTGTTCGGCCAAGGCGGCAGCTTGTTTCAATACATCGGTCCGAAAGGGTCGACGCAACCGCAATTCTTTTTCTCCCGCCCGCGAACGGTTGATCTCCTTTGCTCCTTTATTCTTCTTCGATGAGGCGTTGGATTTGACGGACATAAAATGGCTTAACCTTGCCCTTGTGCACAGGAATCGACAACAGTTGCTTGCCCGGTTTCTCGAAAATATGGTGAGAGCCGGAAATCCGAGCCAGCTGGTAGCCGGCTCGTTCCAACTGTTTCTGGATCACCGCAAATCGTTCTTCGCTCGCCATTCTAGTATACCCTGTGCTATACGGAAAGTCTCATTTTTTGCCTGCTTCTCAACGTTGCCTTCTGCGACACCTATCAGATAGTGTTAAAACTGTCAACAATCAACGAAGGCGGTGCACAATGAAGGCGAAATTATGGACTAAATAGGTACTCCACCTGATCGAAGCGCATTTAGGCTGCGGAAGCGAAGGTGTGTTGCATATCAAGGTAGTGATTATTGTTGGCTTGAAACCAGTCGTAGGCCAAG
>Ga0335083_10010054_pt1 | contig 11459 bp, 11 predicted proteins | sample Lox_Sample_42_FD_206716 | JGI IMG/M metagenome (GOLD analysis project Ga0335083, IMG submission 206716) | Soil microbial communities from Loxahatchee National Wildlife Refuge, Florida, United States - Lox_Sample_4.2 | ecosystem: Environmental > Terrestrial > Soil > Wetlands | place: USA... | reverse complement strand
CCCCAAAAAACCGCCAGCCGCTCCGCCTCTTCGCCCGCCCCTCTTCGCACCCACGCCGGCACGCGCACGAACGGCTCCATCACGATCTCCACGCGGCTGCCCTTCAGCTCGTGCCGCCACACACCCAGGATTCGTCCATCCACCAAAAGGACGGGCGAGATCCATCCCTGCGGGCGAAAGACCCGCGCCCGAAAATTGCCCGGCATGAGCTGCTCGGCGTGATACGACGAGCCCACCACGTACTGATCGAATCCGGGAAGCAGCCGCACCGACCGCGGCGGCTCGACTTCGCGTAGCCGCTTCAGATCGCCGGTGAGCATCCACGCGGGCGTCCCTTCCACCTCCACCTCCGCGACTTCGCTGCCGATCCGGCCGAGCCACTGCCGTGCCATTTCGACTCCGCCGCCGTTCCACCACCGCGAAAGATCGCGCGCCGTGGCCGGGCCGTACGACGCCAGGTACCGCCGCGTGACTTCCGCCGTGGCTTCCTCCGCCGTGATACCGTTCTCCGCCATGCCCACCCAACTCCGCGGATTCGTGAACTGCACGCGCGCCCCGACGCTCGGCCCGAAACAGAGCCGGCCGGTGAACGCCGCGGGCTTCAGCATCATGCCCCAACTGCTCTCCGCCACCTTTCGCCCGAGTTCCGGCGAGCCCGTGCGGGCGATCTCGCGGGCCAGTTCTTCGCGGGTGAGCACCCGACCGTGGAGGGCTTCGCCCACCGCGACGGTAACGGCGTCCAACTCGTCGAGCGTGATCCCGACATATTTCTGCCACCGTTCCGGCGTCACATAGCGGCGGCTCGTCGAAAGCGCCGCGTGCCACAGCGGCAGCTCCGCCGCCGGCAGCAGATGCAGAGTCCCGCGCATCGCCCACGTCTTGACGAGCGTGCGCTCTTGCCAGAGCGCCCGCTGCACGGCGCCCCGGTCGAGTCCATCCACTCGAGCCCAGACCTGCAGTTCGGCGCACGAGAGCACCTGCGCATGCAGCCCGCACAACCGGCTGGCCACCGCGAGCATCTTGCCCGCCGTCGCGCGACGGTCCAAATGATGGCGTCGCGCCCGCCATGCAGCCGCCTGGGCCCATGTCAGCCTTCGCATTGCTCCAATGTACACTGAACTTTGATCGACCTCACCCAACCACGAGCGTGGCTCGCCGAGGCCACCAATATCGCCGTGCTCACCGGGGCCGGCATTTCGGCCGGAAGCGGCGTGCCTACCTTCCGCGGCGCGGGCGGTCTCTGGCGCGAGTACAAGCCCGAGGACCTCGCCACACCCGAGGCGTTCGGGCGCGATCCGAAGCTGGTTTGGGAGTGGTATGACTGGCGGCGCGGCGTCATCGCCAAAGCCGCGCCGAACGCCGCCCATAAGGCGTTGGTCGAGCTCGAACGCCGCAAGCCCGGCTTCACTCTCATCACCCAGAACGTCGACGGTCTGCACGATCTCGCGGGTTCGGGCAAGATGCTCAAGCTTCACGGCGATATCTGGCGCATGCGCTGCACCGAATGCGGCGCGAATTTCCCCAACCGCCGCGTCCCACTGCCGAAGATTCCGCCCCACTGCGCTTGCGGCGGCATGGCCCGCCCCGGGGTGGTCTGGTTCGGCGAGCCGATGCCGGAGGGAATGATGAAGGAGGCCGAGCATGCGGTCTCCTCGGCCCAGGTGTTTCTGGTGATCGGAACGTCCGCAGTGGTGTATCCCGCCGCCGGGCTGATTCCCTACGCGAAGCAGTCGGGCGCGAAGGTGATCGAAATCAACACCGAACCCACACCAGCCACGGCGATTGTCGATTGGGCGCTCCAGGGACCGGCCAGCGAGATTCTACCCGCGCTTCTATAGGACCACTTATCGCTTTCGCGTCGAATCGCCCGGCAAGGGAGGCGGCGCGTTGGTGACCAAAGGCCGCATGATGATATCCGGGGGCGGCGGCAGCCGTCGGGCCGGTGGTAGCGGAGCAGGCGGTAACGCGGTGGGCGGCAACTGGGCTGCCGGTACGGGGCGCGGTTTGGACGTCGCTTTGGGCATGGTGGCTGTCGCGTCCGCCGCTTCCTCCACGCGGTCCGCCGAGCGCTCCAGTTCCTCGCGGCGGCAGCAGGTTACCACGGGCGCGGTTCCCTGGATGAACGCTTCGGCGTGCGCGTCGGGACAGTTTTCGCCGGCCAGTTCCCCGGTGTCGCCGCAGATCTTGTACATCGCAATGCCGAGCGGTTGCTCAAAATCGTGCACGCTGCCATAACGCCGGAAACCCGCCGCTCGCTTCATGAATTCCGTCCAGATGGGCAGGGCCGACCGGGCGCCTTCCAAGTTCAGGTCGCGGTAGTCATCGAAGCCGACCCAGACCACGCACAACAGGTTCGAGGTGAACCCGGCAAACCAGCCGTCGTGGGATGTTCCGGTCTTGCCTGCCGCGGTCAGATTGAAGCCGCGGGCCCGGACGCCCGCGCCGGTGCCATATCGCAGCACATCCTCCAACATGCTCACCATCAGGTAATTCACCCGTGGGTCGAGCACGAAGTGCGTTTTCACCGTAGTCTGGTAGATCGCTTTTCCGTTCCTGCCCCGTACCAGCGAGACCGTGGTCGGGCTGACCCGCACGCCATCATTGGCGAACGCGGTGTAGGCCCGCGCGATTTCGAGCGGCGTCGCTTCGTACGCGCCGAGCGCGACCGATGGCGTCGCTTTGATGCCATCGTTGAGACCGAAGCGGCGCGCCATGTCGACCACTTTCTGATACCCCACCTCCTGCGCTACGCCCACGGCCGCGTTATTGAGCGAATGCGCCAGCGCCATCCTCAGGGTCACGATCCCGTAATACCGGTCGTGAAAATTGGCAGGCTCGTAGATGCGTCCGTCGTACGCGAAGGTCGTCTGGCTGTCGTTGACCGTGCTCGCCGGAGTCAGGATCTTCGGCCCCCCTGTGACCGCGGTATCGAGAGCGGCTGCGTACACGAACGGTTTGAAGACCGAGCCCGGAGGCCGCATCGCCAACACGTGGTTCAACTGGCTGTGCCCGTAATTGCGGCCGCCCACCAGCGCCTTGATCTCGCCGCTGTGCGGGTCCAGCGCAATGAGCGCCACCTGTGGCTGGTCCATGCCCTTGTGCCGGCCTGTGCCCAGTTCGCGGTCCACCAGCGCCATCCCGGAATCGACGGCCGCCTGCGCCGCTTCCTGCAGGTCGGGGTCAAGCGTCGTGTAGACGTAACGGATCTGCTGTTGATTGTCGGCCAGCTTGTGCTGCAGTTCGTCGTTCATCAAATCGACGAAATATTGCATCTCATTGGCTTGGGCGTGCGCCGGAGCCAGCTTGATGGCCGTGTTTGCCGCGGTCTCGTACTGCTCCCTGCTGAGATACCCGTTCTCCTGCATCAGCTTGAGGACGAAATCGCGCCGCTCGAGCGCCCGGCGGGGATACCGGCTGGGGTTGAAATAGCTCGGCCGCTGAATCATCCCGGCCAGTAGCGCGGCTTCCGGCACGCTGAGCTGTGAGACGTCTTTGTTGAAGTAGACGCGCGACGCCTCTCCGAATCCGTGAATGCTGAAGGTGCCGTTCTGACCGAGGTACACCTGGTTGGCGTAATCTTCGAAAATCTGCTGCTTGCTGAGCTTGAACTCCAGGTGCATCGTGATCAGCAGTTCATGGAATTTGCGGCGAAAGTTCTTGTCGGGAGCCAGCCACAGGCTGCGCGCAAGTTGCATCGTGAGCGTTGAGGCCCCCTGCTCCTTGCGATGCTCCTTCATGTCGATGTAGGCGGCCTTCACCACTCGGAAGAGGTCGAAACCCGAGTGCGTGAAGAAATGCTTGTCCTCGGCGGAAACCACCGCCTGGACCAACCCCGCCGGCAGATCCGGATAGCGGATCAGCCGCCGCTTGCCGCGCTCCTGTGGTGTGAAATTAGCGATCAGCTGCGGTGCGAGCGTGAACTCGCTCCGCTCCGTATTGTCCCGAAGCGAAACAATGCGTGAGACTCTTCCCTTGGTGAAGTACAGAACACCCGGCTCGATTGTTTCATCCGCGTCGCGGCCTGGAAACACTTCCACCGCGTCGGGACGCACGTTATAGGAGCCGATCGTGTTGCCGCTGACGGTGGTGTAGCCGCTGCGGCGGAGTTGTCCGATTACGTCCTGCTGAGTCAGTACTTCTCCTACCGCGACAGTCCGCGGCCCGGTGTAGATGTTGAGGCTGCCCGAAAACGGCCCGGCCGCCAGCCGCTGGTCGATCATCCTGGCGTAACGCAGGTAGAAGGAGCCGAACACCAGCACGAACACCGCAAAGGCCCCGGCGCTCGAATACAACAGGATGCGGCCTAAGCGCCTCTCGAAAAAAGGCGGTCGCTTTCTTTCACGGCTGTCCTGGGATGGCCCCCCCGAGGGGGGCTGCGCGTTGGGGATCTGCTCCTCGGTGGTCATCGATGTACCCGAACCGAGAGGAGCAAGTACCATGCCACCAGCGGGGCACGCTATGTCCGGTTGCCGCTATTGGCGCGGAAATTGCCCGTAATCGGTAGAGCTCCGCGGGACAGCGGCGCACGAACTCATCCCATTTTCGAGACGAAGCCTGAATTGTTCTGGAGTGTAACCCGGTCGGGCGGAAGCGGCGGGCACTTCGTCCTGCCGGTCCCGGCGGAGGAAACGCCTAAGCGACCTTCTGGACCTTACCGGCGCGGATGCAGGAAGCGCACACGCGCAGCCGGCGTCCGGCTCCGTTCACCATCGCCCGCACCGACTGCAAATTGATGTTCCAACGGCGCTTCGTCAGGTTGTGGGCGTGGCTGATGCGGTTGCCGAACTGAGGTCCGCGGCCGCAGATTTCACATACTTTCGCCATAAGACAGAGTTCTCCTCAATATCGAATCTCCGATTATACCAATGCGCGCCTTTTCCCGGCAACCTTCCCCGATTTTGGCAATGTGCTTGCTTTCCATTTCAGTTGAGGAAACATGCATCAGTCCAAGCCCGGGCAGCAGGAAACCGTCCTCGTCGTCGATGATGCGGAATCGATTCGCAAGATGGTTTGTTCCATGCTTTGCTTCTCCGGCTATCACTGCGTGGAAGCTGCGGACGGCCAGCAGGCGCTCCGCATCCTGAAAGAGTCTCCGGAGCCCGTGGATCTTGTGCTGACGGACATTGTGATGCCGGAGATGGGCGGCCCGGAACTGGCCCGGGAGGTGGCGGCCTTTCGACCGAATCTTCCAATTGTCTTCATGTCCGGATACAGCGATGATCCAGTTGTGCGCACGCTCGAAAGCTCGCCCGCCCTTTTCCTGCCGAAGCCGTTCACTGCCGCGGCGCTGACCGAGAAAGTACGCGCCGCCCTGGACAATCCTTGGACGGGCATACCAGGAGCGCAGACCACTTCCGTTCAATGACGCACCGTCTGCTTCGCTACCTGATCGCGATCATCCTCGGGAATGCGATTTACTTCTGGCTCCTGCCCCACCTGCCGCCCAGGTTGCAGCATCAGCCCTTTCAAATGGATTGGGGCGTCGCCCTCGACTTCGCGATTTGTGTCGCCTGCTACCAGGTGATCCGGCTGATCCGGTAATCCTAAATCATCTCGTTCAGCAATTCCGGCCGCGGGCTGGGGATCACCACCTTGTTCACCAGCATTCCCTTCGCCCCCACCACCTGCGCCGCCGCCGCAACCGCGCTTTCCACCGCCGCTACGTTCCCCGTCAGCGTCACAAACGCCTTGCCGCCGAGCGCCATTGCCAGCCGAATCTCGATCAGTTGCACGTTCGCCGCCTTCACGGCGGCGTCTGCGCCCTCGATCAGCGAGGCCACCGAGAACGATTCTACGATTCCCAGCGCCTCCAGTTCCTCCACCTTCGAAGCGCCGGCGATGGCCGGAAAAACGGCCTCGTGCAGGTTCGGGATCACGAAGGAATCAATCACCGAAAACCGCGAGGCCCCGGTACCGGCGGAGACGGACGCCTGCACCGCCGCCACATCGCCCCGCACCATCACCATGTACTTGCCCGAGCAGATGGAGCGCGAAAGCAGCAGGCTGACGCCCGCGGCTTTCAGCATGGCATCCGCGGTCTGGAAACCGGCCGCGATGCTCGTCAGTTCGATCAGTCCAATAGAATCGTATGCCATGTATTAAGATTTCACCCGCTTCAGGTCCAGCGTCGCTTTCATGCTCTGGCCGCCCGCGGATACGTCGACGTTTCCCGTGATGTGGTCCCCGTCCATAGTCAGCGTGAATTTGTAGCTCACGCCTTCGGGCGACGAGGTCGTTCCCGTGAGCGTATTGCCGTCCACTTTACCGTTCGTGATCGGCCATTGCTGGCTTGCATCCGGACCCGCCGACCCGGTCAGCGCGGCGCCGCTCTGCTTTAGCTTCAGGTACGCCGGGCTTGTTTCCATCCCCTCGGGTGTGAAGCTGCCGGACCAGTCGCCCGAAGCATCCGCCGCCATCGCGGCCATCGCCAGCGCGAGGACCAGAATTGTCAAAGCGATCTTCTTCATTCCATACCTCCGGAACTAACGCTCGATCTCGATGTAGTCCGAGGTCACCGCGCGCACCTTGCCGTCGATGCTGGCATGAATGTTTGCCCCCATCTTCGAATCGTCCACGCGCCCGATGACCTGGCCCTTCTTGACCTTCTTCCCATCTTGGACGGCAGCCGTCGCCGGTTGTCCCGCATGCTGTTTCAGCTTGATTCGCACCGTGGCCGGCCGGCATTCCACGTTCTGGAACGGCGTCTCCCGTTCGTAATCCTCCACCTGCAGCCGCTTGCGCAGCTGGCTCAGCGGAATGCGCCGGTATTCCTTCATGGGGTGGACTTCCACCGGCTTCTGCTGCACGAATTTCAGCCCTGCGGCGCGCCGGTCTTTTTTACCGTCGTCGCAGGCTTCCTTGGGGTACAGGTCCTCGGGACACGCATAGAGCGTGCAGATGCCGCAGGCGCAGCACAGCTCCGACCACTGGTTCCAGATATCGCCGCCCGTCAGCGTGAAGCCCAGGCTGCGCATCACCTTGTGCGGCATCACCTCGTAGCCCAGCAGATACCGCGGGCAGAACTCCGTGCAGTAGCTGCACTGGTCGCAGGCCGATTTCCCGATCCGGTTCATCTCATCCTGCGATCGCGTCCGCCGCGTCATCAGATAGTGGTCGCGCGGTAGCACAATCAGCCCGCCCGTGGTCTTGGTCGCCACCTCATCCAGATCGAACGTCAACGTGCCCATCATGATGCCGCTGACGAAGATGCCGAAGTCCCCGATTGTCGCCCCGCCCGCCATCGCGATCAGGTCGCGGAATGGCGTGCCCACCGGCGCCCAGAACGATTTCGGCTCCTTCACCGCGCCGCAGACGGAGAGAAACTTGTCCGTCACCGGCCGGCCCTGCTCCGCCAGGTGCACGTTGTACAGCGTCTCGACGTTGTTGACCACGCAGCCCACGTTCAGCGGAATGCCCGCCGGCGGAATCAGCCGCCCCGTGGCCGTGTAGACCAGCTCGTACTCATCGCCCGAAGGATAGAAGTCGCCTAGCATCACGAATTCGATGCGGTTGTCTTTCAGGCAATGCTTCAGCGCCTCGATCGATTCCGCGTTCTTCGTCTTCACGCCGAACTTGCCGGTCTTCGCCCCCGTCGCATTCATCATGGAGGTCATCCCGGACAGAATCTCGCCGGGATAGTGCTTCATCAGCTCCGCGTCCTTGTGAATGAGCGGCTCGCACTCGGCCCCGTTGGCGATCAGATATTCGACTTGCGATTGCGCCTTGACGTAAGTCGGAAACCCGGCCCCGCCGGCCCCGACCACACCGCACTCCCGCAACTTCCCGCTGAGCATAACTTAGAGGATACCAGCCTGCACCAAGCCGCCTCTCAGCGGCGTATTCGCCGGCCCATGGTCAGACGCGTCCAGTAGGGGCCGGGCATGCCCGGCCCGCGGTGAACAAGCCGGGATTTCCGCGTAACCGTTTTGCCTCCCGTCAGTATAAGGATCAAGAGGCAAAATGGGCCGCTATTCCGCAGACGTCCGCTTCGGTCTTCGACAGCTCCGCCTGAACCCCATGTTCACGCTGGTTGCGGTGCTGTCTCTCGCCCTTGGCATCGGCGCCAATACCGCGATCTTCCAACTCATCGACGCGATCCGGCTCCGCTCCTTGCCCGTGGCGAATCCGCAGGAATTGGGCTACCTCGACTATGCCCCGCACTCCAAACGCTCGGGATGGTGGTCCACCCGAAGCGCCACCTTCACCTCCGTCAACTGGGAAAGTATTCAAAAGCACCAGGAGGCCTTCTCGAGCGTCATCGCCTGGAGCGCCAAGCAATTCAACCTCTCGACCGAGGGCAAAGCCAGATACGCGGAAGGGCTCTTTGTCAGCGGCGAATTCTTCCACGCGCTCGGTGCGCGCCCGGCTGTCGGCCGCATCTTCACCGCCGAAGACGATCGGCCGGGCTGCGGCTCCCCTGGCGCCGTCATCGGGTATTCCTTCTGGCAATCCGAGTTCGCCGGCGACCCCGCCGTCACCAGCCGCACCGTCAGGCTCGACGGCAAGCTCTTCCCCATCGTTGGCGTCACCGCGCCGGACTTCTTTGGAGTCGAAATCGGGCACAAATTCGAGGTGGCCGTGCCGGTGTGCTCCGACCCGATGTTCTGGGAGCCGGGAAAGGGGCACACAACCTCGCGGACGGCGTGGTGGCTGTCGATCATGGGCCGCCTGAAACCGGGTTGGACCATCGAGCGCGCGAACGCCCAGATTCAAGCCATCTCGCCGGCGGTCATGCGGGAAAGCCTACCGGAGGAATACCGGGCCGAGGATGCCAATAAGTTCCTCGCCAACAAGCTCACCGTGACGCCCGGCGCCACCGGTGTCTCCCAACTGCGCGGCCGGTATCAGGACCCGTTATGGATCCTCTTCGGCACCACCGGTCTCGTGCTGCTCATCGCGTGCGCCAACCTGGCCAATCTGATGTTGGCCCGCGCGAGCACGCGTGAGCGCGAGATCGCCGTGCGCCAGGCCATCGGCGCTTCGCGCTGGCGGCTCGTCTCTCAATTGCTCTCCGAAAGCTTCCTGCTCGCCCTGCTCGGCGCGGGCTTGGGCGCCGGTCTGGCGGCCCTGCTCAGCCGCGGCCTGGTCAGTTTCCTGACCACCGAGCAGAACATGATGTTTGTCTCCCTCCCGATGGACTGGCGCGTCCTGGGCTTTACCGCGGGCATAGCAGTCCTGACTTGCCTCCTGTTCGGTCTCGTGCCGGCCCTGCGCGCCACGCAGGTAGCGCCTGCCGCCGTCATCCGTTCGTCCGGACGCGGCCTCACCGCCGGGCGCGAGAAATTCAGCCTGCGCCGCCTGCTCGTCGTCGCGCAGGTCGCCATGTCCCTGGTGCTTCTCGCGGGTGCGCTGCTGTTCGTGCGAAGCCTTCAGCGGCTGCTCGCTGTGGACCCGGGCTTCCGTCCCGAAGGAATCGTCGCCGTGAGCGTCGACTATCGCGCGGCCCACTTCCCGAAAGAGCGCATATTGGACGTCCAACGCCGGACGGTAGAGAAAGTAGCGGAACGGACGGGCGCAATCTCCGCTGCCCAGGTGGACATGACCCCCGTCGGCGGAGGCGGCTGGGACCAGAACGCGTGGGAGCCCGGCTACGGCGGCCCCAAGCTCGACGTTCTGTTTAATCGCACCGGCCCCGGCTATTTCCGAACCATGGGCACTGCCTTCGTCAGCGGTCGCGATTTCGACGAGCGCGATACCCTGAGCTCCACGAAGGTCGCGATTGTCAACGAGGAATTTGCGCGCAAGATTTTCCAGGGAAAGAACCCCATCGGCCGCACCTTCAAGCGCGAGGAATTCGGCAATACCCCCGATTCGCAGTTTCTAGTGGTCGGCCTGGTGCGCAATACGAAATATTACGAGCTGCGCGAGGACTTCCAGCCCATCGCCTTTGTTCCCGAATCCCAGAATGAGCAGCCCGGCCCGGGAGTCAATATCGTGGTCCGCACCAACGCGCCGCTGGGAGAGTTCTACCGCAAAGCGGAAGCAGCGGTTGCCGAGATCCATCCTGAGGCCGGAGTGAATTTCACCGTGCTCACGAAGCAGATCCAGCAATCGTTGATGCGCGACCGCCTGATGGCCACGCTCGCCGGCTCCTTCGGATTCCTCGCGGCATTGCTGGCGGTCCTGGGTTTGTACGGCGTGATCGCCTATATGGTCGCGCGCCGGCGCAATGAGATCGGCGTACGCATCGCCCTCGGTGCCACCCGAGGCAGCGTGATCGGGTTGGTCCTGCGCGAGGCCATCCTCCTGCTCGCGGGCGGCCTCGCGATCGGCCTTGGTCTGGCCGCCTGGGCCGGACAAGCCGCCGCTTCGCTGATCTACGGCATGAAACCGCGCGACCCCATCACGCTCGGAAGCGCCGTCGTACTCCTTTCCATCGTGGCGTTGCTCGCCAGTTACGCCCCCGCCTGGCGTGCCTCGCGTCTGCAACCCATGGATGCCTTGCGCGAGGAATAGCGTCACCTGGGTCTGGCCCTGAAATTGCCCCTATACGGGGTATGATTCGCAAACTCAAAACCGGTCAATATCGACTCTATTCCCGTAAGACCGACGCCTCCGGCCGCCATAAGAACCTCGGCACGTTCCCGACCCGGGAGGCAGCGGAGAAGCACGAGCGCGAAGTCCAGTACTTCAAACGCCATAGCTGAATCCTTCGTCAGCGAGGGTGATCTAATAGTGTTCGGATGATTTCGCTGGCCCGAGTCTCCAAGCACTACAACGGCAAGCGCCAGGTGGTCGCCCTCGATGCCGTCGATCTCGAGGTTTCTCGTGGCGAGATGGTCTCGATTGTCGGACCATCGGGGTCCGGTAAGTCTACCCTGCTCAACCTAATTGGTGGCCTGGACCGCCCCAGCGACGGCGAAATCCGCATCGACGGCAGCACGGTCGCCTCCCTTTCCGACGACGACCTCACCCGCCTTCGCCGCGACAAAATTGGCTTCGTTTTTCAGTTTTTCAACCTGCTTCCCAGCCTCACCTGCGTCGAAAACGTCGCCCTACCGTTGCATCTAAAAGGCTTATCGCGTCGCGAAACCACCCAGCGCGCCCGCGAGCTTCTCGAGCTCGTCCAACTCGGCCCTCGCATCGATCATTTGCCCGATGAGCTCTCCGGCGGCGAGCGCCAGCGCGTCGCCATTGCCCGCGCGCTCGCCTTCCATCCGCCGGTCCTCCTCGCCGACGAGCCCACCGGCAACCTCGATTCCCGTACCGGCGCCGAAATCCTCAAGCTCATCCACGATCTCCACCAACGCCTCAACGCCACAATCCTGATCGTGACGCACGACGCCAGCGTGGCGGAGAGCTGCCCCCGCACCGTCACACTCCGTGATGGCCGTATCGCCGGAGACGTCAGGCGATGAACCTGCTTCGCCTGATCACCTGGCCATACCTTCGCAAACATCGCCTCCGCAGCGTGCTCACCACGGCAGGCATCACCCTGGGTGTCGCGCTCCTGGTTGGCA
>Ga0335083_10010053_pt1 | contig 11459 bp, 7 predicted proteins | sample Lox_Sample_42_FD_206716 | JGI IMG/M metagenome (GOLD analysis project Ga0335083, IMG submission 206716) | Soil microbial communities from Loxahatchee National Wildlife Refuge, Florida, United States - Lox_Sample_4.2 | ecosystem: Environmental > Terrestrial > Soil > Wetlands | place: USA: Florida... | reverse complement strand
TCTGCAACTTTAATTACATCCAGATTGTGTTCAATGACAAGAACTGTATTGCCCCTGTCGACCAATTTGTTCAAAACATCCAGCAAATGCTGGATATCCTCAAAATGTAAACCGGTTGTCGGCTCATCGAGAATATAAAAAGTTTTGCCTGTCTCTCTTTTTGAAAGTTCTGTACCGAGTTTGACCCGTTGGGCTTCTCCTCCACTGAGTGTAACTGCAGACTGACCAAGAGTAATATATCCCAACCCGACTTCCTGCAACACTTTTATTTTCCTATACAGATAAGGGACATTCTGAAAAAATTCAACGGCTTCATCCACTGTCATATCCAGCACATCACTGATGGATTTTCCTTTATACCGGATCTCCAATGTTTCCCTGTTATATCTTTTTCCATTACATTTTTCACAATGCACATAGACATCCGGCAGAAAATTCATCTCGATCACACGCATTCCTCCTCCTTCACATACATCACAACGACCGCTTTTCACATTAAAAGAAAACCGGCCGGCCGTATACCCGCGAATCTTTGCTTCAGGCACAGAAGCAAATAATGTTCTGATATCCGTGAAGAAACCACAATATGTGGCAGGATTGCTTCTGGGTGTGCGACCAATGGGTGACTGATCTATTTCAATCACTTTATCTACATGTTCCAGCCCTTTAATGCTTTTATATGCCAGTGGATTTGTACGTGAACCGTATGCATGTTTACTTAAAATCGGATACAAGGTTTCATCGATAAGGGTTGACTTGCCGCTCCCGCTCACTCCGGTGACCACAATAAATTTTCCTAAAGGGAATTTTACATCCACATTTTTCAGATTATTTCCCTTCGCTCCTTTTAATTCCAAAACCTTTCCATTTCCGTTTCTCCTCTCTGCCGGAATTGGGATTTTTTTATGCCCGTTCAGGTAAGATGAAGTGAGCGTATTTAAATCCAGCAGTGCTTCCGGATCACCTTCCGCCACAATCCTTCCTCCGTGAAAACCTGCACGTGGACCAATATCCACGAGATAATCTGCAGCGAGCATAATGTCTTTATCATGCTCCACGACCAGCACACTGTTGCCGATATTGCGAAGATTTTTCAGGGCTTCTATCAAACGGTGATTATCCCTCTGATGAAGTCCAATGCTTGGTTCATCCAGGATATAGGTTATTCCCTGCAATTGAGATCCGATTTGCGTTGCAAGCCTGATGCGTTGCGACTCTCCACCGCTCAATGTCCGCGAAGGACGATTCAATGTTAAATATGTTAATCCGACATCCAGCAAAAATTGCAATCGTTCCCTGATCTCTTTCAATACATCCCTTGCAATTGAGTTTTGTTTAACACTTAGTCTTTTTTCTATGCCATTAAACCAATTCATCAGGGCATCCAGACTCATCTCACTCAATTCAGAAATATTTTTTCCATCCACCCTGAACCATAGACTCTCTTTTTTCAACCTGGCGCCCCCGCAGGTGGGACAGGCTTTTAATTCCATAAATCTTTCCACCCAGTCGTGCAGATTATCGTTAGAACTTCCTGCAAACCATCTTTTCAACTGATTAACCAATCCTTCGTATTCTGTCGAATATATATTCCCGTTAGTGTTTGTCGATTCAAAATCCAAATCGGATTCCCCGGATCCGTTTTCGTTACCATAAAGAACCAGGTTCAGCGCCCGGGCCGGCATATCCTTTACAGGAATATCGAGACTAAATTTATTTTTCCTAGCGAGCTGTTGTACTTGTTTGAATATATAGGATTCACGTTCTTCTCCGAGTGGAATAATTGCGCCTTCATTAATCGTCTTTGCACGATCAGGTATAATGGCTTCCAGGTTTATCTGGTATACAGAACCCAATCCTTTACAGGTGGGACAGGCTCCATAGGGAGAATTAAATGAAAAACTGTTGGGAGAAGGCTCTTCATAACTGATGCCGGTATCCTCGCACATCAGGTGCTTACTGTATTGGATTATTTTATTATTGTCATTGATCAGCAAAAACATCAGGTCCTTTCCAACCTGCAATGATTTTTGTACACTTTGACCCAGCCTCAGTTTCATATCATTTGTCACAGCCAGCCGATCGATTACCACTTCGATATCGTGAATCTTATAACGATCTACCTGCATCCTTGCAACAAGATCTTTTATTTCTCCATCCACTCGTACTTTCAGATAACCCTTTTTTCTTATGTCTTCAAACAATTCCCGATAATGTCCTTTTCTTCCACGAACCAGGGGAGCCAGTAAAGTAATTTTCTTATCCTTATATTTTTGAAAAATATTTTCAACGATTTCTTCTTCGCTGAATTTCACCATTTTCTTTCCGGTGTTATAAGAGTAGGCTTCTCCGATCCTCGCATATAGTAAACGGAGAAAATCGTAGACTTCGGTCACGGTGCCAACTGTGCTGCGTGGATTTCTGTTTGTCGTTTTTTGTTCGATAGAAATTACCGGGCTAAGTCCGGTAATTTTATCCACATCAGGTCTTTCCATATCTCCAATAAACTGGCGGGCATAAGCGCCGAAACTTTCCATATAACGACGCTGGCCTTCTGCATAAATCGTATCAAAGGCAAGTGATGACTTGCCGCTTCCACTGATACCCGTAATAACAACCAGTTTATTCTTTGGAATTTTTATATCAATATTTTTCAGGTTGTGTACTCTTGCCCCAAATACTTCAATTAAATTTTCTGATTGTTCCACATTTTCTTTCCCATTTGTTTCTCCTATCCGCATAAAATAATGTCCTTGTTATTCGTGTCATAGTCAGGCGGAGACCGCCAGACCAAGCTAAGATAAGAACAAAAGCGGGGATGATTGGTTCATTGCTCCTTGCCCCGATTATCCCGATCGACAAGGAGAATTATTAAGAATCCTTAAGTTCCCGTCAGGGCGGGAAATTCAGACGGAACAAAAAAATAAGGGATGAAAAAATTCATCCCTTATTTTTCTTATTTCTTAATTATTCCTATTTATGCAGGGTAACCGTTGGTACTTTAGTAGTCGCACCTGCATTCACTACAATATTATCGATGGTTGTGTCATTGTATCCATGATGACCGTAAATGGTCACGGTATAAGTTCCTGCATTGACACCTCGTATCAGGTAATTTCCTCCGGGGCCAGGCACAGCATATACTGTATCTGTTGCATTAAAAGCTTCAATGAGAGGCGATGCACCGGGAGGCAATACCAATCCCTGAATTCTTGCTGCAGTATGATCATTGAATGCTACAACGTATGGTTTCAGATAGAATGTTCCACTCCAGAAAAATATAGATCTCTGAAGATTAAAATCAAGCCAGATTTTGAATTCATTGTTGCTGATACTAGCTACATTTTCTCTTTGCACATTAATATCAAAATAAGGATGAGGTCCGAAAACCACCAAAGGATAACTGGTAGCACTATCCGTAAAAATCGAATTATCCGAACCCAGCGTGATGCGTATTTTTAAAATCTTGCCGGTCGGATAAGTTCCTGATCCTAACAAAGAATCAGTTCCATTTCTTAATTGTAACAAATCATAAACTCCGGGCGTAATTGAAAGAGTGTCCCAGATAACAGATTTGTCATTTTGAGTACGATGCCAGCCACACCAGTCATCATCCCATTCGCGCTGATCATCGGGAGCATTCTGCGTGGTGGCTGTATCAATCAGCACAGCAACCTGGCGGATATCAACCAAAACTTTTGCAAACTGCAAAGGACCATCCATTAAATAAACAGATACCTGCGATTTTCCCGGCGGGATGTTGGAATTTGAATTGGAAGAATTTTCCTTGCTGCAAGCAAAAAAAAGAATAACAGTTGCAACACCGCATAGTGCGGCAAGCCACTTTGTAGTTGTCTTCATATCAGTAAAATTTTAAGGTAGAAATTGTCCAGCACTATTTTTTTTTCAAATATTGTTCCAAAAGATGTTAACCAACGGCTAAAGCCGGGATAAAAAAAATATTTTTAGATTGGCCTAAGCTTATAGTCTGAAAAACAATCCGTTCCATTTTTGGGAATTTTTTGAGACAGATATTGCTAAAAGGGTTAACCGAAGAATATTTTTATTATTTTCTTTATAAGGCGTTAACGGCCTGTTTTGGGATGCATAAAGTCGATCTTTGCTATAGACTTTTAAAAAAAAATATTTGGCGAATCCAAATAAGCGTTTATACCTTTGCCACAGTTCTTTATAATCTCTTATCAAGAAAGGCTGAGGGAAATGGCCCGATGAAGCCTTGACAACCTGTCCTGCTCCGGCGAGACAAGGTGCCAATTCCATCTCGTCTAAGACGAGACAGATAAGTCAGATCAATGCTTGACAATATAACTATCATCATATTAAAAGCTCTTCTGACAGTCAGAAGAGCTTTTTTATTTCCCACCCTGAAGAGAAATAAAAACTTCTCGTTCATTTGGATTTCCTGATAAGCGTGTAACAAAATTTTTTAATTCTCTTTCAGGAAGGGATAAATTTTTAATCATGCAACAGACAACAAGATTCATTCACAGCATTCCCGTTGATCCATTAACCGGTTCCGTATCTGTACCCATTTATCAAACCTCCACATTTGTTCAGGAAGCCCCAGGTATTAACAAGGGTTTTGATTATGCAAGAACCAATAACCCTACAAGGGCAACATTGGAAAATCTAATTGCACAATTGGAAGGTGGAAGCGTCGGAATTGCTTTTGGTAGCGGCCTTGCAGCAATAGATGCTGTATTAAAACTGTTAAGTGCGGGAGATCATATAGTAGCCGTAGATGATATTTATGGAGGCGCTTACCGTCTATTCGAACAGGTTTATAAAAAATTTGGGATTGAAGTTACCTATATCGATACTACAAAAGCAGAGAATATTTTTTATGCGATCAACCCTGCAACCAAACTCATATGGTTGGAATCGCCTACCAATCCCACGCTGAAAATTTCAGATATAGAATCGATTGCAAAAATTGCAAGTGCTAATCACTGTTTACTTTGTGTAGATAATACTTTTGCTTCACCCGCCCTGCAAAAACCTCTTTCGCTGGGAGCCGATATTATCATCCACTCTGCAACAAAATATCTTGGGGGTCACAGTGATCTCATAGCCGGGCTTATTGTTACAAAAGATCAAACTTTGGGAGAAAAAATTAAATTCCATCAGAATGCATCCGGTGCTATTCTTGCTCCTTTTGACAGTTGGCTGGTGATTCGCGGACTGGAGACCCTGCATCTGCGTATCCGGCAACATTGCAGAAGCGCACAATCAATCGCCGAATTTTTAGAAAATCATCCCGCTGTTGGCAAAGTGTATTACCCCGGACTGAAATCACATTGCAATCATTCCATCGCAAAAAAACAATCCTGCGGTTTTGGAGGCATTGTTTCATTCACACTAAAAAATGATTCGGAAAATGCAGCCGTGAATTTTGTAACGTCTACCTGTCTTTTCAAATTGGCCGAAAGCCTGGGTGGAATCAAAAGCCTGATCAGCCATCCTGCATCAATGACTCACAAATCAATTCCTGCCGAAAATAGAAGGAATGCAGGAGTAGCCGACAGCCTTATACGTTTATCTGTTGGGCTCGAAGAACCGGAAGATCTTATCGATGATTTGAAAACAGCCCTGGAAAAAATTCTTACCGCCCATCATTCGGGTCACTCAAATCATCATGAAATCATATCCGACCGTTTGTTCAATGAAATTGTTGTCGATCCCGTTCACCCGTCTTAATATCAAACCATTCATTCAATGAAACACGCATCAGGACTGCAAATCAGCAGAATGATTTCAAAAAAATATCTGTTAAAATGGGAGAATATATTGAAAACCCCACTAAATTTGTCTGCTTTATTGTTCAGATACAATTTTATGCAAGGCCATCAACCACCCATTATTTTCCCGACACAAATATTCGTCTGTCGTTATTGCTGTATGCCCCGGGGCATACTTTAATCTATTATCCATCCTATCATGCTGCTCGTCTCCCGTGAAAATCCGGTTATTAGTTATTAATTAAGTATTAAACCTAAAATTAAATTTGTATGAGTAATTATCATTTTGAAACGCTTCAGTTGCATGCGGGTCAGCAAATCGACCCAACTACTAAAGCAAGAGCAGTTCCGATTTATCAAACGACTTCCTATGGTTTTGATAATTCAGAACACGCGGCAAATCTTTTTGGACTTAGACAATTCGGAAATATCTATACCCGAATTATGAATCCGACTACAGATGTATTTGAACAGCGTATGGCTGCCCTGGAGGGAGGTGTCGCTGCTCTGGCAACAGGATCCGGACAGGCGTCTCAATTTCTTGCACTGAATAATATCCTGCAGTCTGGTGATAATTTTGTCAGCACCAGTTATCTGTATGGAGGAACTTATAATCAGTTCAAAGTTGCTTTTAAAAGACTGGGTATTGATGTTCGTTTTGCTGATGGAGACAATGTAGAGAGTTTTGTAAGGCATATCGATAAAAATACAAAAGCGATTTACCTTGAAACTGTTGGTAACCCGCGTTTAAACATTCCCGATTTTGAAAAATTCGCTGACCTGGCAAAAGAATATGACCTGCCTTTGATTGTCGATAATACTTTCGGAGCCGGCGGATATCTTTTCCGTCCGATAGAATGGGGTGCGAATGTTGTTGTTGAATCTGCTACCAAATGGATCGGCGGTCATGGCACCGTGATCGGTGGTGTTATTGTAGATGCAGGTAATTATAATTGGGGCAATGGAAAATTCCCTCAATTCACTGAACCTTCCGAAGGATATCATGGATTGAAATTCTGGGAAGTATTTGGAGAAGGCAACCCTTTGGGATTACCCAATATCGCTTTCGCAATCCGCGCACGTGTTGAAGGATTACGCGATTTTGGCGCTTCACAGGCTCCTTTCAATTCTTTCCTGCTGCTGCAGGGATTGGAAACATTGGCTTTACGCGTACAACGCCATGTCGATAATGCACTTGAATTAGCTCAGTGGCTGGAAAAATATCCGCAGGTTGACTTTGTGCAATATCCCGGATTGAAAAGCAGTCCATATCATGAACTCGCAAAAAAATATCTGAAGAACGGTTTCGGAGGAATTTTGAATTTTGGCGTAAAAGGCGGAAAAGAAAATGCGAGCAAGTTTATTGATTCATTAAAATTGGCGAGTCATCTCGCGAATGTGGGTGATGCAAAAACTTTAGTGATTCATCCTGCTTCCACTACACATGAACAGTTGAGTGAAGCAGAACAGATTGCTGCGGGCGTACAACCAAATCAGGTACGCATCAGCGTTGGTATTGAACATATCGATGATATCAAAGCAGATTTTGAACAGGCTTTCGAAAAAGTCTTTGCTAAGGAATTGGTGTAGAATGTACGATGACCGATGACCGTTGATCGATGACCGGGCACACAAACAAATTTTCTGTTAATTGTGAAGCCTGACCATTTAATCGGTGATCGGCCAACGGTCATCCATCTGCAATCATCGATCTGAATAAACAAAAAATAAAACTTTGTCCTACAAAATATTTTCCAATACAGCACCTTTCACACTTGAATCAGGAATTGTTCTTCCTCAATATCATCTGGCCTATACAACTCATGGAAAATTAAATGATGAAGGAACCAATGTGGTTTGGATTTTTCATGCGCTGACCGCTAATAGTGATCCTGCGGAATGGTGGCCAGGGCTGGTGGGAGAAGGAAAACTCTTCGATCCTTCAATTTATTTTATTGTTTGTGTAAACATGCCCGGTAGTTGTTATGGAAGCATTGGTCCGCTGGATATCAATCCAACGACAAATGAACCTTATTATCACGATTTTCCTTTTTTCACGACCAGGGATATGGTGCATGCATATCAGCCATTGAGGAAATTTTTAGGAATACAAAAGATACATATTGGCATCGGGGGTTCCATGGGCGGACAACAATTGCTTGAATGGGCTATTGAAGAACCGGAATTATTTGAATATATTTTTCCGATCGCTACCAATGCACAGCATTCTCCATGGGCGATTGCATTCAATGTTTCCCAAAGGATGAGCATCGAAGCAGACTCGACATGGAAGGAGAAGAATCAATCGGCAGGGATTGAAGGGATGAAAGCGGCAAGAGCAATGGCCTTGATTTCATATCGTCATTATGAAACCTATTTAAAAGCACAACCCCGTTCAAATAGTTTTCCATTTGGAAACGGATGGGATGGCGCCGCTTCTTACCAGCGATACCAGGGTGAAAAACTGGCCCTTCGATTCAATGCCTTCAGTTATTATGTACTGAGCCAGGGTATGGATGCGCATAATGTAGGCCGTGAGAGAAAAAGCATGGAGCATGCCTTGCACAGGATCAGGGCAAAGACATTGACAATCGGGATTGAAACAGATATCCTTTTTCCACTGAAAGAACAACAATTTATTGCAGCTAATATTCCCCATGCAGTCTATCAGTCGATTTATTCTGATTATGGCCATGATGGTTTCCTGCTTGAATTTGAATCCATCACAACTTTAATCAGCAATTTTATGCAGAAAGAAAAGACAACTCCGCATAAAATAGTGGCAGTGAATCAATGACAACTTTTGCACTATCCTGAAAACACGAACTGATTTTAGGAATTTATAATGCCGGTTTAATAAGAATTTGTAATTAACTTTGTGCCCCCAAAAGAAAATATTCTTAATCCCGGGCACAATTAAGATTCAAAAAATGGAAGCACATAAACAATTAACCATCGGTTTATTCGGATTCGGAGTAGTGGGTGAAGGTCTTTATAAAGTACTCCGGCAAACTCCTTCCCTGAAGGCATCGATCAAGAAAGTTTGTATCAAGAACTCTGCTAAAAAAAGAAATGCTCCGGCAGAATTATTTACTACCGACAAAAATGTTTTATTGAATGATCCTGAAATCAATGTGATTGTGGAAGTGATCAATGAATCTGAACCTGCTTTTGAAATTGTTTCCACTGCATTGAAAAATGGAAAGGATGTAGTGAGCGCCAGCAAAAAAATGATTGCTGAGCATTTGCCTGAGCTTCTCGGATTACAAAAGCAAACAGGTCATTCATTCCTGTATGAAGCAGCTGCCTGCGCTTCTATTCCTGTGATCCGTAACCTGGAAGAATATTATGACAACGACCTGCTCCATTCCATCAAAGCTATCGTGAATGGATCAACGAATTTTATTTTAACAAAAATGTTTGAAGATAAACTCGATTTCCGGCAGGCTTTGTTACTTGCCCAGCAATTGGGATTTGCAGAGAGCGATCCCTCACTGGATGTCGAAGGATATGATGCTGTGAATAAGTGGACCTTCCTGCTTACGCATGCTTATGGAATAGTGGAACAACCGGATTCAATTGTTTTCAATGGAATTCAAAATATACAATTGAGTGATGCAACAGTCGCTTCTGAAAAGCATTATGATATCAAGCTGGTAGCCCAGGCAAAAAAACTGGAAAATGGAAAAGTGGCTGCTTTTGTATTACCTCAGTTTATCAAACATGAAGATCATCTTGCCTTTGTTAAAAATGAATACAATGGCGTGGTCATTGAAAGTGGTTTTGCAGATAAGCAATTTTTTTACGGAAAAGGCGCTGGCAGTTTTCCGACTGCATCCGCTGTACTGAGTGACCTGTCGGCCCTGCGATACCAATATAAATATGAATACAAGAAATTGTATCATCATACACCTCACCAGTTGACGAACGATTTTTATGTAAAAGTTTATGTCAGCTTCGATGATTGGGCTTATATCCCCAAGGAACATTTTGAATGGATCGAGGAATGGCATGCCGAGAACGACCGTAAATACCTGGTAGGTGTATTGCCTTTCGATGAATTACGTAGAAATAACTGGTGGAAAGAAAATAATACATCCCTGATACTGGCTCCTGAAACAATTATAGAAGATGTGGAGATCAGGAAGCTAAAGAAAAAAAGCCTGGAGCTGGCTGGAATTGCATAATAAGAGTTTTCTCTCTCACGGAAATGTATATCCGCCTTTTTAATTAAAGACTTTGGGGTCTTTTACACTTTTTTGATGAGAACTTTTTTGACCGAATGTATATGAGTACCCGAGTCTGATGGTGGCTGCACCTGCCCGATTTTGCCCGTCTGCCTTATCCTTCTGAATATAAATAAATCCATAGTTGCCTCCCCCCTCGATAAAGATACTATGCTCACCAAAAGAATATGCGAGGCCGATATTCGCTTCAATGCCAAAATTCACAGATTGCAAGGAGCTTTTAATATCCATGGTACTGTCAAAAGATAGTTCTCCAAGCAAAAGAGGTTGCGTCATAGCTTCATCTGCATATACATTGCTCGATCCCTTAGTGATTGTTTTAGCTGATAAAAGAAATCCCACAAAAGGGCCCGCGTCCGCATATGCTCTGAAAGCAGAGTTACTTCCAAGATCAAAACCAAATTTTCCGAGGACGGGTATCATCAGGTAGCTCAGTTTTGCTTCTGCATCAAAGTTTGCCCAAAGATATTGGGGAGCAGTCCCGGGTGGGAACAAAGCTGCGATCTCAGGAGTTACAGGGAGCGCCTGTTTGCCATTTTTTTTACCTCCCTGGGAAGAATATTCGGCAGAAACTTCGAGTGAAAAAAGATCAGACACATGATATTCACCGAATACAGCGGCATCCGGACCCAGGCCCGAATGGTATCCATTATTCAAAGGATCGCTTGAGCTGGAAGTGAGGTTAGGAATACTGATTCCAGCTTTTGCGCCAACAGAAATAGTTTGTGAAAATGTTTCATTCAATAAAAATAAATTACAAGCAAAAATAAGACAGGCAAATAATTTTGTCATGACATGAATGCTGAAACGGGCTAAAAATTTGTGATTAGTTTTGGTATAGTAAATCTTTGACAATTTACTTAAATATATTTTAAAATCTGATTTCTTGTCGTCGCGCCATCTAAACTGAAAAAGTGGATACACATATAGCTTGTACCATTGAGCCTTTCGATGAAAAGGATATAGACCTCCTCATTTCCTGGATTGACAGCGAAGAAATGCTGATGCAATTTTCCGGGCCCGGTTTCCATTTTCCCCTGACCAGGCAGCAAATTTTATTGAACAGAAATGATGAACACAGATATACATATAAAATAGTTGTCATTCCCGCCAACCTGGTCATTGGTTATGCAGAAATTTATTTACAGGAAGAAAAGACTGTCATACTTTCAAGGATCATCATCGGTGAACGATCCTATCGGGGCAAAGGACTATGCAAACAAATCGTGAATCGTTTACTTGAAATTTCATTCAAATTTTTTGGGGCAGAAAAAGCAATATTGAATGTTTTTGACTGGAATATCCAGGCAATCAGATGTTATAAGAACGCCGGGTTTGCAATCAATGAAGGGAAATTTAAACAAAGAGAATTAAAAGATGAAACCTGGACTGTTTTACAAATGACACTTGAAAAGAAAGATTGGCGAAATCCAATTTCTAATAATTCTTTTTC
>Ga0335083_10010051_pt1 | contig 11460 bp, 12 predicted proteins | sample Lox_Sample_42_FD_206716 | JGI IMG/M metagenome (GOLD analysis project Ga0335083, IMG submission 206716) | Soil microbial communities from Loxahatchee National Wildlife Refuge, Florida, United States - Lox_Sample_4.2 | ecosystem: Environmental > Terrestrial > Soil > Wetlands | place: USA... | reverse complement strand
GTCCTTGAGGGCGACGATGAAGCTGTGGCGCGGGGCGGCATCGTAGACGGCGGACACGCGGGAGGCGGCGCCGTCCTTGCCCTGCGCGTCGATCACGCGGACGAGCGAGAGGTCGTCGGCGCGCAGCAGCACCAGCGTCTGCGGCAGCGTGTTGCCGGCCAGCACCCACTTGCCGTCGTCGCTCACGGCCACGTTGCGCGTGTTCAGGCCGACGCGGATTTCCGCCGTGAAGGCGAGGTTCCACAGGTCGTAGCGGCTGACCCAGCCGTCGCGGCTGCCGAAGTAGACGTAGCGCCCGTCCGGGCTGTACTTGGGACCGCCGTGCAGCGCGTAACGGGTGGGAAAGCGGACGATGGGCGCGAGCCTGTCGCCGTCGAGCACGCTGACCTGATGGCTGCCGGCCTCGACCACGACGAACAGGTTGGACGGGTCGGCCCGGAACACCGGATGCGCGGGCAGCGGCCTCGCGTGGTGGACGACGCGCGAGGCGCGGATGTCGGCCGGGCGCCATTGCGGCGCTTGCGCGGGCGCGGTGCGCAGCCAGGTGGCGAGGGCGTCGAGGTCGCTTGCGCCGAGGCGATCCGCGAAGCCGGCCATCTGCGTGGCGGGGCGACCGTCGCGCAGAACCGACGCCAGTTCCGCGGGGCGCAGGCGTTCCAGGCTTTCCGGCAGCAGCGCGGGGCCCATGCCGCCGAGGCGGTCGGCGCCGTGGCAGGCGGCGCAGTGTTGCGCGTAGATGGCGCCGGGGTCCGCCGCGTGGGCGGCGGTGGCGCAGCAGGCAAGCAGCAAGGGCATGAACACCCGTCGTCCCCGCGCAGGCGGGGACCCAGCGGCGTTCCGGATGCGTCGCCACCATGAAAGACGCTGGGCTCCTGCCTGCGCGGGAGCGACGGAGGTTTTCGAGGGCTTCATGCCATCACCTCCTGCCCGACGGGCACCGCGATCTCGTCATCGCTGAGGTAGCAGCCAGGGTCCTCCGCCCACGGATTGCCCGTCACGGCCGCCGCGCGCACGCGCGTGTTGCCGTTGCAGATGTCGCGATGCCGGCAGCCCGCGCAGCGCCCTTCGAGCGGGCGCGGCGACGACTTGAGGCCGGCCATGAGCGGATCGCTGCGGTCGGCCCAGATCTCGCCGAACGGGCGTTCCCGAACGTTGCCGAGGGTGACGTGCCACCACATCGTGTCGGGGTGGACGTTGCCGAGGTTGTCGATGTTCGCCACGTTGACGCCGGTGGCGTTGCCGCCCCAGTCGACCAGGCGTTGGCGCATGTCGTCCACTCGGTCGGGGAAGTGCGCGGCGACCCAGCGCAGCAGCCACACGCCGTCGGCGTCGTTGTTGCCCGTGACGAAGTCGCCCGCGTGCCCGGACTGCGTGCGCTGCCAGACGTGTTCGAACAGCCAGTCGAGCGCGGCGCGCGTGGCGGCGTGGCGCGCGTCGTCGGCCTTGTGGTTGCGGCCCCGGCCCGCGTAGTTGAAGTGCGACAGGTAGAACTTGTCGATGCCCTCCGCCTCGGTGAGGGCGACCACGGCCGGCAGCTGGTCGGCGTTCGACTCGGTCAGCGTCATGCGCACGCCCACGCGCAGGCCGGCCGCCCGGGCGGCGCGCAGTCCGGCGAGCGCCTGCGAGAAGGCGCCGGTAACGCGGCGGAAGCGGTCGTGGGTCTCGGCCAGGCCGTCGACGCTGACACCGACATAGTCGAAGCCGGCCTCCGCCAGCCGCGCCGCGTGCGCCGCATCGAGCAGCGTGCCGTTGGAGGACAGCGACAGGTGAAAGCCCAGCCGGCGCGCGTGGGCGGCGATGTCGTACAGGTCGGGCCGCAGCAGCGGCTCGCCGCCGGAGAGGATCAGCGCCGGCACGCGTGCATCCCGCAGTTGCGCGAGCACGCCGAGCGCTTCGGCGCTGCTCAGTTCGCCCTTGAAGTCGGTGTCGGCCGAGGTGGAATAGCAGTGCCGGCAGTTCAGGTTGCAGCGGCGCACGAGGTTCCAGATCACCACCGGGCCGGGCGGCTTGCGCGCGGGCGGCACGGGGCCGCCGTCGCGCAGGGCTTCCATGAAGCGGGAAAGGCGGAACATGTGGGGAGTCCTTTTCTTCTGGCGGCGTTCAGCCGTTCAGCCGTTCAGCCGTCCCGCGCCAGGCGCAGGCCGGTCTTCTTGAGGATGCGGGTGGACCACAGCACGTCGTGCGAGCGGCAGGCCCCGCCCAGCGCGGCGGCGATCTGCGCCACGAGCGGCGCGGCTTCCTCGCGGGTGCGCGCGTGGACCATCGCAAACAGGTTGTAGGGCCAGTCTGGCAGGCGGCGCGGGCGGCGGTAGCAGTGGCTGACGAAGGGCAGCGCACCGACGCGCTCGCCCAAGGCATCGACGGCGACGTCGTCCACGTCCCACACGGTCATGCCGTTGGCGCGCCAGCCGAGGGCGTAGTGGTTGGGCACCGCGCCGATGCGCCGCAGCACGCCGCCGGCCTGCATGGCGGACAGGCGGGCGATGACCTCGCGCTCCGTGATCCCGAGCCTCTCGCCGAGCGCGGCATAGGGCGCCGCCACCAGCGGGAGACCAGCCTGCGTGGCGCGGATCAGCGCGCGGTCGATGGCGTCGGGGTCATGCGGCATGGGGCGTCGCCGGGAGGTAGAGGTTGACGTGGTACTCGCGCTCCTTGGGGAAGGCGAGGACGGGCACGTCGGCGTCGGCCTCGATGCGGGCGAGGGCGGCGGCCACGTCGCCGGCGCGGCCGACGGCGAGCACGAACCAGAGGTTCAGGTGGTGCGCGCGTTCGTAGTGGTGGGCGACCTCGTCGTGCGCGTTGATGGCGGCGATCACGGCCTCCAGCCGGTCGGCGGGTGCGTGGCAGGCGCACAGCACGAAGCGCCCGCCGGCGCGCTCGATCTGGAACAGCGGACCGAAGCGCGTCAGCACGCCACGGTCGAGCAGCGACCGCAGGCGCGCCAGCAGCGTCGCCTCGTCGATGTCGAGCGCGACCGCCGCGTCGGCATACGGGCGCGGCGTGAGCGGGAAGCCGCGCTGCAGCGTGTTGACGATGGCGCAGTCGAGGGCGTCGAGCGCAACGAGCGGTAGCGTCATGACAGCGGCGGCAGGGCGACGTGCGACGCATAGCGCGTGCCGCACTGCTTGTAGCAATGGGTGCCCCGCAGCACCAGTCCCGGCGCGCTGCCGAGGCCGCACTCGGTGCGGAAGCGCGTCAGGGCGGCCTGCAGTTGCGCGTCGGTGCGGGCGTGGACCATTGCATAGAGGTTGTAGGGCCAGTCGGGCAGGCGCCGCGAACGGCGATAGCACAGGTTGACGCCGGGCACGCGCGTCAGCCGCAAGCCGAAGGCGTCGGCCCGGCCATCGGGGACGTCCCACACGCACATGGCGTTGTGGCCGTAGCCGAAGCGGCGGTGTTGCAGCACCACGCCGAAGCGACGCACGAGGCCGCTTGACTGCCATTGGGTCAATCGATCGATCACGGCGTCGGCGTTCATGCCACAGCGTCGCGCCAGTTCGTGATACGGGCGCAGCGCGAGCGGCAGGCCGTCTTCCAGCGCGGCGACGAGGCGCCAGCCGGCGGCGTCGAGATCAGTGCGCGGTACGGGTCGGGACGGCGTGCGCTGGTTGCCGCGATGGCCGGTCGGGCCGGGGTGGCCACCAAGCGGAAAACCGAGGTCGATGTGGTACTCGCGCTCCAGCGGCAGGTCGAGCGGCGTCAGCCCGACGTCTGCGGCGATGGCCTCCAGCGTGATATCGAGCGTGCCGCGGTCGCGTGCGCCGGCGACGAACCAGAGGTTGTAGTCGCTGCCGCCGCGCGCATAGTTGTGGCTCACGGCGGGGTCGTTGCTGACGCGCCTGGCCACGCGATCCAGCATGGCGGGCGGCACGGCCAGCGCGGCGAGCGTGCTCGCGCCGATCACGTTGGGCGCGAACACCGCGCCGAGGCGGCTGATGCGGCCGTCGCCGATGTCGCGCGCGAGCATGGCGAGCAGGCTGTGCTCGCACAGGCCGTAGCGTTCGGCGATGTCCTGGTAAGGCCGTTCGGTGAGCGGGAAATCGCGCTGGATGCCGTCGTAGAGGCGGGCGCTGACGTCAACCGGGTCAATGGTGTCGATGGTATCGAGCATGGCGCTCCCCCCTACATGCCGAAGCGCTGCGCGCGCACCGTGAAGAAGATGCCGCTCGGATTGTCGGCCGGCAGCGTGGCGAGACGGTCGAAGGTGGCGGTGTCGTAGACCTCGACGCGGTTGTCGTCGCGGCACGAGAGCCAAAGGGCTTCGCCCTTCGGGGTGAATTCCATGTGCAGCACGCCCTTGCAGGGCTGCATGGTGCGCACCACCTTGCGCGTGGCGGTGTCGATTACCTGCACCGTGCCGTTGTCCGGGTAGGCGAAGTTCACCCACACCTGGCGGCCGTCCGGGCGCGCCATGACGAATACGGGCTGGCCGGCGGTCGGCACGCTGCCGGCCTGCTTCCAGCCGTTGGCGGTGTCGGCGATCAAGACCTCGTGATGGCCGATGGCGGGCAGCCATGCCATCCCTTGCGCCATCGCCCAGCCGCGCAGGTGTGGCATCTTGTAGACCGGCAGCGCGGCCTCGCTCTTGCCGTAGCCGGACAGCACCTTGCGCGCCACGGGCGGATCGGCCCACAGGTCGACCAGCGCGAGACCGTCTTCGCCGAACAGGCCGGCGAGATACCAGCGGCCATCGGGCGTGGCGAGGGCATCGTAGGGCTGCTTGCCGGCGCGCAGCTTGTCGATTTTCGGATGGCGCGGGTCCGCCGCGTCGATGATCCAGATCTCGCCGGACTCGAACAGGCTGGCCGCGAGGCGCTTGCCGGGCAGGTCGACCAGCCCCACGACCTTCGAGCGCTTGCCGTCGGCGCCGATGGCGGGGATGTCGGCGAGCGGTTCGAGCGTGGCGGCGTCGAAGAGGCGGATGCCGCCGGGCGCGTAGTTCTGCGCGGCGACGACGCTGCCGTCCTGCAGGATCGCCCCGCCGATGCTGTTGCCGGCCTGCATCACGCGATGCGTGATGCGCGCGGTGAGCAGGTCGACGCGGGAGAGGCCGCCGTCGCGGCCGAACACGTAGGCGTAGCGGCCGTCGCGCGAGAACACCACGCTCGCGTGCGACAGGTCGCCCAGCCCGTCGACGGTGGCGAGCCGCGTCATGCCGGTAGTCTCGACCACCTGTATGCGTCCGGCGGCGCGCTCGATGATGACGCCGAGGTCGCCCGTGCCGCGCTGGGGCATTGCGGCGGCGCACGCCGCGAGCACACCGGCGCCCAGCATCAGGGACAGCCGCTTCAGCGCCCCGACAGCGCGTTCGCGGGGGGGATGGTCGGCGGTGTGCCCGCCTGTAGTCGTTCGATCAGCCATGCTGCTTCGTCCTGCGTCATGAAGGGTTGCCACGGCGGCATCGCCGTGCCGGGCCGGCCGTGCAGCACGGTGGCCGCCAGTCCTTCGGCCGGCTTGCCGGCGAGCGCCGCGGCGGTCAGCGGCGGGCCGAGCCCGCCCTGCAGCGTCATGCCGTGGCAGGCGCCGCAGTCGTCGCGCAAGAGGTGCGCGAGCTGCAAGGCCCGCGCGGGCGGCGGTTCGCCTGCCACAGCCACCGCCCCGACGACGCACGCGGCTAGTGCGGCAATACCGCGTACCAGCATCCGCCCGCAAACCTCAGCCGTCGTCCCCGCGAAAGCGGGGATCCAGCGACTTTTCGGACGCTGGCAACGACACTGGGCCCCCGCCTGCGCGGGGGCGACGGGCATCTTTGCGCCCGTTCTCAGAGCGACAGCACCCATTTGGCGAGCGTCGACGCTTCCGCCGGACTCACGTTGTTGGCCGGCATCGGGATCGGGCCCCACTTGCCGGTGCTGCCCTTGAGGATCGATTCGCTCAGTTTCGCCCCGGCGCCCTTGTCGCCCTTGTACTTGGCGGCGACGTCCTTGAACGCCGGACCGACCAGCTTCTTGTCGACCGCATGGCAGGCCAGGCAGGCCTTGCTGCTCGCCAGTTCCTGGCTGGCGTGCGCCGAGGTGGCGATTAGGCTGGCGGTAAGTGCAGTGCCGGCGCAGAGGGTGAGAAGCGCCTTGGCTTGAGCTGTCATGGGCATGTTTTCCTCGCTTGAAGATGGAAACGGAGGTTGCGTGGCAGGCGCGCCCCGCCGTACACGGGGCGCGCGGCTCACGTCAGTAGATGTCGTGCTGCGTGTTGTAGGCGTTGAACTTGCCGGTCGGCGTGACCAGGCGCGGGTCCTTTATCACGGTCTTGAGGGTGCGGGTCTTGTCGTCGACCACCACCAGCGCGGACTCGCCGTCCTTGGTGCCCCAGACCGAGAACCACACCTCGTCGCCGGCCTTGTTGTACTCGGCCTGCACCACGCGCTTGGCGCCTTCGCCCTTCAGGTTGGCCCACTCGGCGATGGGCAGCACCTTGTAGCCGGCTTCCAGATGGTTGACGTCGAACACCGCCACGCTCTGGTTGAGCGCCTTGTCCGGGTTCAGCGGCGTGTCGACCCACAGGTTGGTCGACTTCGGATTCGTCTTGATGAAGAGCGAACCGCCGCCCTGTCCCTTGACGGTCTCTACCACCTTCCACGCCTGCGCCTTGTGCTTGACCGGGTCGGTGCCGATCAGGCTGATCGACTCGTCGCCAAGGTGGCTGGTCGCCCAGACCGGCCCGAACTTCGGATGCGTGAAGTTGGCGCCGCGGCCCGGGTGCGGGGTCTTGCCCACGTCGATCAGCGCGGCCAGCTTGTCTTCCTTGGTATCGACCACGGCGACCTTGTTCGACGCATTGGCCGCCACCAGGAAGTAGCGCCCGGTGGAGTCGAAGCCGCCGTCATGCAGGAACTTGGCGGAGTCGATGGTGGTGGTCTTGAGGTTGTTCAGGTCCGAGTAGTTGACCATCAGGATCTTGCCGGTCTCCTTGGCATTGATCACGAACTCGGGGTGGTAGTGGCTGGCGACGATCGACGCCACGCGCGGCTCGGGGTGGTACTCGTTGTCCACCGTCATGCCGCGCGTGGAGACCACCTTCAGCGGCTTGAGCGTGTCGCCTTCCATGATCACGTACTGCGGCGGCCAGTAGGAGCCGGCCACGGCGTACTTGTCCTCGTAGCCCTTGTACTTCGATGTCTCGACCGAGCGCGCTTCCATGCCGATCTTGACCTCGGCGACGATGGCGGGCGTGGGCAGCCAGAGGTCGATCAGGTCCAGGCGCGCGTCGCGGCCGATCACGTAGAGGTAGCGGCCCGAGGCCGACATGCGCGAGATATGCACCGCGTAGCCGGTCTTGACGATATTGATGATCTTCTTGGTGTCGCCGTCGATGAGCGCCACTTCGCCGGCGTCGCGCAGCGTCACCGAGAAGAGATTGTCGAGGTTGTAGTGGTTCATCTTGCGCGTGGGCCGCTGCGCCACGGGCATGATGTCCTTGCGCGACTTCTCGATGTCGGCCATCGAGAATTCCGGCGGCATCGGCGGGTCGAGCTGGATGTAGCGCGCCATCAGGTCGACCTCGCTGTCGTTGAGGTCGCCCGACGTGCCCCAGTTCGGCATGCCGGCCGGGCTGCCGTACTTGATGAAGGTCTTGAGGTACTCGGTGCCGCGTGCGCGCGTGATCTCGGGCGTGAGCGGCTTGCCGGTGGCGCCCTTGCGCAGCACGCCATGGCAGCCGGCGCAGCGCTCGAAGTAGATCTGCCGCGCGTGGTCGAATTCGGCGGGCGTCAGCGTGGGCAGCGCGGCGGCGGGTGCCGCTGCCGCAGCAGGCGCCTGTGCCTGCGCATGTGCCGGGGAGGAGGCCAGCCAGAGGGACAGCGGCAGGGCCGCCAGTGCGGGGAACAGCCTGTATTTCGCTTTCATATTGCTTGGCTCAGCGAGGTGGGGAAAACCTGTTTCATCATGGCCATCTTGTGGAAAGCCCGGCGGCTTGGGGTTGACTCGTGTCAACGGCCAACCAAGCCGCGTGAACTTCGCGGCTGCTGCGTTGATGCAGGCCGGATTGCGCGCACAAGACGCTCGGGATCGCGGGAGAATCGGAAGAAATGGAAGGTCCCTGAAGGAATACCCCTTCGGCGTCGGAGGGAATCTGGCGGGCGAGCGTCATGCCGGCCCCGCGCTCGCGGTGGCGGGAAGTGGCCCGACCATCGGCAGGAAGGCATCGGCGCGCGGCGAGTACGCGTGCAGCGTGCCGGACTGCAAATCGAAGTACCAGCCGTGCAGCGTCAGCCGTTCTTCGGTCACGGCCTGCTGTATGTAGGGGAAGGTCTCGAGATTGCGCAGCGAAACCAGGATCGCAGCCTGCTCGCACGCGCACTGGCGCTGGAGCGGGGTGGCATCGGGCAACGCCATGTCCACTTCGCGGCGCGCGGGTTCGGCAATGCGCACCCACGGCCCGATGGAGTCGCCCGCCCTGAGGGGAGCATCGGGCGGACGCGCCAGCAGCGCGCGAATACCGCCGCAGCCGGCGTGCCCCATCACGATGATGCGCGACACGGCCAGTTCCTGCACCGCGAACTGGATCGACGCGCTGACGCCCAGCACCACGCCCGGCGCCTCGCGATACGGCGGCACGAGATTGCCGACGATGCGCACGGTGAACAGCTCGCCCGGACTGCAGCCGAGCAGCAGCGCCGGATCGACGCGCGAGTCCGAACAGCCGATCAGCAGCGTGGAGGGGCGCTGGCCGTTCTTGAGCGCGTCGAAGCGTTCGGGCTCGGCCTCGAAATAGCGTTGCCGGAAACGCTCGAAGCCTTTGAGGAATCGTTCGACTTCGTGCATGGCCAGCTTGTTCGCTATTGCACGAGCGGACTGTCGGCGCCGGCGAGATCGATGCCTTCGATCTTCGCGCGGCCGATCAGGAGGCTGGCGTATTGCTTCCAGACGCGGTCGCGCGCCGCGGCGTCCAGCGCGGCGGCGATACCCGCGTGGACGGACTCGAACGGCAACCGCTCGCCGACGCAGCGGTTGCTCACGCGCACCACGTGCAGGCCGTGGCGCGTCTCGACCACGTTGGGCAATACGCCGACCGTGGCCCCCGTCAACACTGCGCGTTCGAACTCGGGCACGGTCTCGCCGCGGTACAGGCGTCCGAGCGTGCCGCCGGTCGCCGCGCTCGGGCAGTTGGACGACTCGCGCGCGACGGCGGCAAACGTCTCCGGCCGCTCGCGTACCTGCTCCAGCGTCTGCCGCGCCAACTCGCGCAGCGCGTCCAGCGGCACGCGCGGCGTGACCTGGAAGAGGATGTGGTCGACGTCCGCCCATTCGCCGGCGCGGAAGGCGGCCGGATGGGCGTCGTAGTAGCGGCGGCAGGTGGCTTCGTCGGGCGCGGGGACGGTCGTCTCGCGGTCGAGCAGGGCCTGGGCGAGCGCGTCGTCATCGGCCGCGGTCAGGCCGAGACGGTCGGCTTCCTCGCGCACCAGGCGGCGCAGGATCAGGGCGATGACCGCCATGCGGGCCGGATCGGCCGCGTCGCGGTGCGCGGCCATCTCCTGCTCGACTTCTCGGTCTTCCAGCTCGTGGCCGTTGATGACGACGGGCATGATGGTCTCCTCAGCGGGTCCGCACGAGCTGCCACGCGCGGGCGACGTAGCCGATGGAAGCAAAGCCGCTCCACACGTGCACCAGCCGCGTGAACGGGAAGATTGCGAACAGCGTCATGCCCATGAAAAGATGCGCCTTGAACAGCAGCGGGGCGGGGGCGATGAAGGAGGCGGCGTCGCCCTGCAGCGTGACGATGTGCTGCGCCCAGGTCATCAGCAGCACCATCATGTGGCCGTCCATGTGCTGCGACGACTCCGCGATGGTCGACAGCCCCAGCAGCAGCGTGACCAGCAGCCACAGCAGCAGGATGCGGTCGCCCTTGCGGGTCACGGCCTGCACGCGGGCGTTGGAGAAGCGGCGCGCCAGCAGCATCAGCAGGCCGGCGAGGCACATCGTTCCCATCACGCCGCCGGCGGTCATGGCGACAGCCTGCTTGAAGCCGTGCGAGACACCGAGCGTGTCCCACACCGCGACCGGCGTCAGCAGGCCGACGAGGTGGCCGAAGAACAGCCCGATGATGCCGATGTGGAACAGGTAGTTGGCCACGCGCAGGTTGCCGCGGTGGAGCAGCTGAGAGCTGTCGGTCTTCCACGTGTATTGCTCGCGCTCGAAGCGCACCAGGCTGCCGAACAGGAAGATCGCGAGCGCGATGTACGGATAGATGCCGAAGAAGAACTGGTTCAGGAGGGTTTGCAGATGCGGGTCCATGGTGGTCCTCCGGGTCAGCAGATGGCGGGCACGCGCGGGGCGGTGCCGCGTGGGTAGAAATGCACGGCCTGTTGGGCGGATGGCTTGAGCAGCGGCTCGACGCCGTCGGCGCCGGGGCCGAAGACCTCGAGCGCCTCGTCCATGTCGCGCACCGGCGGCTCCTGCCGGGCCTCGGGCTGGACGTCGGTCAGCGTGCGCAGCACGGCGAAGATGCCGGCATACGGGCTGCCGCGGCGTTGCAGCCGGTCGCCCACGGCGGCCAGCACGTGGATGGCCTCGCCGAGCAGGTGTTCGGCGTGCGCCTCGCCTCCCTCGTCCTCCTCGTCCACCTTGGCGCACAGCACGCCGAGGAATTCGAGGAACAGCGGCACGAAGTCCGGCAACTCCGACGTGGCCGGCTCGAAGCCCGCGCGGCGGTATTCCTCGATCAGGTCCGACATCGCCGAGCCCCGGTCGCGGCTCTCGCCGTGGATGTGCTCGAACAGGTGCAGCGAGTGCGAGGGCGTGCGGTCGAAGGTGGCGACGTAGTTCTCCTGCACGTCGATCAGCGACGACGAACGCAGCAGCGCGGTCAGCGGCGCGAGGGTATCGCGCGCCTGCGGCCATTCGGCGAGCGCGGCGTCGATCTCGGGCAGGGCGTCGAGCAGGTCCTGCTCCGGATACTGGAGCAGGGCGGAAAGAATGGGATAGAGCATGACGGTCACCTCCTCAGTCCACCAGCGACGGCTTCTTGCGCGACTTCGGCATGTCGGCGAACACCACGCTACCCTGCGTCTTCTTGCCGAACAGCGAGCCGTCCGACGTGCCGCCCGAGCAGCCGTTGCCGAACGTGAAGCCGCAGCTTGCCTTGTCGTTGAAACTGTCCTCGACCATTTCCTTGTGCGACGACGGGATCACGAAGCGGTCCTCGTAGTTGGCGATGGCGAGCGTCTGGTACATGTCCTCGACCTGCGCCGGCGTGAGGCCGACCTGTTCGAGCACGCCGAGGTCCTGCTCGCCGTCGACCACTTCCGAGCGCTTGTAGGCGCGCATGGCCAGCATCCGCTCGAGCGCCGACAGCACCGGCATCACGTCGCCGGCCGTCAGCAGGTTGGCCAGGTACCTGACCGGGATGCGCAGGCTCTTCACGTCGGGGATGATCCCGTTCATGCCCATGTGCCCCGACTCCGCCGCCGACTGGATCGGCGACAGCGGCGGCACGTACCAGACCATCGGCAGCGTGCGGTACTCG
>Ga0335083_10010049_pt1 | contig 11462 bp, 8 predicted proteins | sample Lox_Sample_42_FD_206716 | JGI IMG/M metagenome (GOLD analysis project Ga0335083, IMG submission 206716) | Soil microbial communities from Loxahatchee National Wildlife Refuge, Florida, United States - Lox_Sample_4.2 | ecosystem: Environmental > Terrestrial > Soil > Wetlands | place: USA: Florida... | reverse complement strand
CCTCGTTCGTCGGCACGACCTTCACGTCGAGCTTCTTGAGCTCCATGAGCTTCGCCTTGCCGGGCTCGTAGTTGCTCATGCTGCCGCCGGCGATCATCGCCGCGGATTCGATCGTGGTCTGATACTGAATGTCGATGACGCCGATCTTGCTCTTGTATTTGGGGTTCCAGAGATCGTTGTAAGAGGTCGGCTTCTCCGTGATGAACTTCGGATTGTAAAGGATGACGCGGCCGGAATAGATGTGCGGGATCGCGTAGGGGACCCTCACCTTCTCGAGGATGTTCTTTGAATTCGGAATCTTGCCGAAGTCGATCTCCAGCAGCGTCCCGGCCTTGTACATCTCGTAGCTGCCGGCGCGCGAAAGCGCGGAGATGTCCATCGTCCCGCGCGGCAGCGGCTTTTCCGCCAGCATCTTCGTCTTGCGCGGGGAGTCGTTCCCGGTGTCGTAGACGACCTCGATGTCCTTGGGCATCAGCGGCACGATGTTCTTCTGGATCAGGTTTTGATAGTCGCCGCCCCAGGTGCCGACGACGCAGCGGCCGGCCGCGTGCGCCGCACGGGGACCGACCATTCCGGCGACGCCGGTTGCCGCCGCCGCTTGGATCAGGCGGCGCCGGGTGAGGGTAAGTGACGATTTGCGGGGTTTCATAGGGAGCCTCCCTTGCTGATGGGGTGAATGCGGATTCTCAGTGAATGAGGCGGCCGGCGTCGGGATCCCAGCTCGCCTCGACCGCGGCACCGACTTCGATCACCGCGCCGTCGCCGGTGCCGGTATTGTGCCGCTCGACCGAAAGCCGATCGCCGCTCGCGAGGCGTACGACATATTCGGTGGTGGCGCCGAGGTAGCTCACGAACTCGACCGTGGCGGAGAACCGATTGACGGCGCTGTTGCTCTCTCCGAGGCGAATGCGCTCCGGACGGATCGCGAGGATCCGCTCTCCGGAGGCTTCTCCGGCAACGGCGATATCGAGTCCGCTCTCCGTGCGGAACTGCGCGGGTCCGCTCATTGCCCCCGGGAGGAAATTCGTACGGCCGATGAAATTCGCGACGAATTGGTTGCTTGGGCTGTTGTAGAGCTCGCGCTGGGTTCCGATCTGCCGGATCTCGCCGTTCTCCATCACGACGAGGCGGTCGGCGACGGAGAGCGCCTCCTCCTGGTCGTGCGTCACCATGACCGTGGTGAGGCCGAGCCGGCGCTGGAGCTGGCGGATCTCGACCCGCACCTCCTCTCGGAGCTTGGCATCGAGATTGGAGAGCGGCTCATCGAGGAGCAGCACCTCCGGCTCGATCGCGAGCGCGCGGGCGAGAGCGACGCGCTGTTGCTGCCCGCCGGAGAGCTGGCGCGGCATGCGTTCGCCGAGCGTCTCGAGCCGCACGAGGCGGAGCGCCTCCGTCGCGCGCTTCTCGATCGCCGCACGGTCGAGCTTGCGCATGCGCAGGCCGAAGGCGACGTTCTCGAAGACCGTCAGGTGCGGGAAGAGCGCGTAGCCCTGAAAGACGAGGCCGGTGTTGCGGCGATAGGGCGGAAGCTCCGTCACGTCGCGCTCGCCGAAGAGGATGCGGCCCGCGCTTGGCTCGACGAAGCCCGCGATCATCCGAAGCGTCGTGGTCTTGCCGCAGCCGCTCGGCCCCAGCAGCACCAGGAATTCCCCCTCGGGGATCTCCAGCGAGAAGTCGCGCACCGCCAGGTGCTCGCCGAAGCGCTTGGAGAGGGATCGGAGCGTCACGCGCGCCATCGCTCACAGCACCTGGCTCAGGCGCACGAAGCGGTTGGTGGCGACCATCGCGAGCGCGATGATCGCGATCTGGATCAGCGACACCGCGGCAATCGTGGGGTCGATCTTCCATTCGAGATACTGCAGGATCGCGATCGGCAGCGTCGTCGTGCCCGGCGCCACCAGGAAGAGCGAGAGCTCGAGGTTCTCGAAGGAGACGACGAAGCCGAAGAGGCCGGCAGCGACGACGCCCGGGCGAATCAGCGGCAGAGTGATCTTCCAGAGCGTGCGCAACCGGTCCGCCCCCAGATTCATGGCCGCTTCCTCGACGGTGCGGTCGACGCCCACGAGATTGGCGGCAATGAGGCGCACCGTCCAGGGAATGGTGATGAGGGTGTGGCCGAGCGCAAGACCCGCGACCGAGCCCGCGAGCGGCCATTCCGTCGCGATCTCCACCTGCACGAAGAAGAGATAGAGCGCGGTGCCGATCACGATCCCCGGCACCACCAGCGGCGAGAGCAGCAGCGTGTCGAGCGTCCGCCTGAGCGGCAGATCCGCGCGGACGAGCGCGATGCTCGCGGGAATCCCGATCGCGAGCCCGCCGAGCATCGCGAAGAGCGCGACCTCGATGCTCGTCGCGAAGCCGCTCGCGAATTGCGGCTGCAGCCAGAGCTGCGAGAACCAGTGGAGCGTATAGCCTTCCGGCGGGAAGGAGAGGATCGCGTTGCTGAAGAAGCTGAGCCAGCATACGAAGAGGATCGGTAGCAGCATCAGGGCGAAGCAGAAGATCGCGGCCGCCCGGAGCGCCCAAACCCGCAGTCGTTTGCCGATGTAGGATGCTCGCCGCATGCGATCAGCGCGCGAGCACGTTCTTGTGGATCCTCCCGCCCTTGACGATGAGAGGGAGATGCGCGCCCTGCTTCTGGAAGAGGTTGAGATCGTCCAGTGGATTGCCGTCGACTGCCAGCAGGTCCGCGAAGGCGCCGGGGCGGATGGTCCCGAGCTCGCCCTCCCGCCGCAGCAGGCGCGCGTTCACCACAGTCGCGGAGCGGATGACCTCGATGGGCTTCATCGCCTCGCCGCGAATCAGGAACTCCCGCGACTGATCGTCCTGAAGCTGGCCCAGGAGGTCGCTGCCGAAAGCGATGGGAACGCCGGCCTCACGGCAGATCTCGAGCGAGCGCAAGCCCGCCGCGAGCACCCGGTCGTTCTTCTCGAGGCTCACCGGGGGGAGGCCGTAGTCGCGGCCGCGGCGCTTCATTGCGTCATAGGCGATGAGGGTCGGCACAATGAAGGCGCCGCGCTCGCGCATGAGCTTGGCCGTAGCCGCGTCGACGAAATTTCCGTGCTCGATCGTGCGCACGCCGCATTCGACCGCGCGCCGGATGGCGTCGGCGCCATAGGCATGCGAGGCGACGTAGGTGCCCCAGGCCGTTGCCTCTCCGACAGCGGCGGAGATCTCTTCCCGGGTGAATTGTGTCGCCTCCAGCGGATCGCGCGGAGAGGCCACGCCGCCGGAGACCATGATCTTGATGTGGTCCGCACCCTTCCTGAGCTCGTCGCGCACGGCGTGCAGCATCTGCGGCACGCCATCGACGATGCGCGAGATCTGATGGACGCCGCTGCAGCATTGGCAGGCGTGTTCGCTCTCCGTGCGCAGGCGAAAATCGCCGTGCCCGCCGGTCTGGCTGATCGCGGCGCCCGCTATGAAGAGGCGGGGTCCGACGAGCTGACCGGTCTCGACCGCCTCGCGGATGCCCCAATCGGCGCCGCCGGTGTCGCGGACGGTGGTGAAGCCGCGGTCGAGCATCGCGCGCATCAGCGGGCCCGAGCGCGCGGCCATCAGGCTCATCGGCATCTCCGCGAGGCGGCCGATGTTGACTTCCGAGAGATAGACGTGGATGTGCGCGTCGATGAGGCCCGGCATCAGCACGCGCCCGCCGAGGTCGATGCTGCGAGCGTGCTCGGAGCGGATAGCCCGATCCGAGACCTCGCGAATGCGCTCTCCCTCCGTTAGGACGCTCGCGCCCTCCCGAAGCTCCCCCGCCTCAGGATCGAGCAGCCGGCAGTTTTGGAATAGCAGCATCTTTCGAGCCCCCCGCGGTTCGTTTCCGAGACAATACTATGTCCGCGGCCCAAGCGAGGCCAGACGACCGAAGCAGCTTCCTTGGAAGGAAGCCGTCTACAGGCGAGGGGCGGTCAAGATCCTGCCTTGCGAGCTGCGCGGCCTCGACCAGTCATGGGAGTATTTTCGCCGGAGGAAATTGCGTAAGCTGTCGGCCGTCGACGCCAGGAGCTTTGCGATCATGAAGCGGGCACGTATTCGCCTCGCCTTCGACCATCATTTTGCGGTCGTGGGATTCCGGATGGTGGCGTAGGCGCGGACTCCCTAAGCTCGAAGCAACACCATCTGGAGGTCGCCATGAAAGCCAAGCCGGTCGAGACCGAAGCGCGCAATCCCGCGACCGCCGCGGAAGCCCGGGCCTTCGTCAAACACGTGGAATCGCTCTTCACGCCCTGGAATGTCGAGGCGCTGCTCGCGGGCTTCACCGAGGACTGCGTCATCCGGTTCGGAGACCTGCCGGAATTCCGCGGCAAGGAAGCGCTCGGCAAATTCTTCGCGGCGCGCGCCGCGCGGCAAAAGGGCTATCGGCTGCGCAAGGAGTTCCGCGCGCTCATGGGCGACACGATCGCCAACTACTGGGAAGGCGATTGGGAGGATGCGCGGAGCGGCGCCAAGATGCAGGGGCGCGGGGTCGAGATCTGGGTGATGCGCGGCGGCCGGATCGCAGTCTGGGAAGCGGCCTTCAATGGGAACGAGACGGGGCGGCCGAGCAGTCTCGGCATCGCCTGAGAAGATCAGGGGGACGAAGCATGAGCAGGCACCGCAAGCACGTTACACGCCGCCGCGTTCTCGGTGCCGCCGGGGCCCTCGGCCTCGCAACGCTGGTGCCGATCCGCGCGCGGAGCCAGTCCGCCCCGATCCGGCTCGGCTGTCTCAATCCCTTGACAGGCGCAGGCGGGGCCGACGGACCGCGGATGCTGAAGGCGATGCAGGCGGTGGCGGCGGAGGTGAACGCCGCGGGCGGGGTCATCGGCCGCCAGATCGAGCTCGTCAGCGATGACACCGAGACCAATCCCGATTCCGGCGTGCGCGGCGCGCGCAAGCTCATCGACGTCGACAAGGTGCCGGCGATCATGGGGACTTGGGCCTCCGCGGTGACGACGGCAGTGGCGCCGCTCTGCTGGGAGAGCAAGACCTTTCTCACGACGGTCTCTGGCGCCGACAGCATCACAAAGCTGCCGCATCAGGGCTACCTCGTGCGCACGCAGCCCAATAACCATCTGCAGGCGCAGAAGCACGCGGAGTTCATCGCCGAGCGCGGCTTGAAGCGGGTCTTCGTGCTGGGGATCCAGGCGCCCTTTGCGGTGCCGACGCGCGATCGCCTCGCCGAGGTGCTGAAAGCAAACGGGTCCGAGATGGTCGGCAGCATCATCTACGACAAGGACAAGGCGACCTACCGCACCGAGATCGATCAGGCGCTGAAGACGAATCCCGATCTCATCTACCTCAATGGGTATGTTCCCGACGTGACGGTGGTGCTCAAGGATCTCTATCGCGCGGGCTTCACAGGCGAGAAGTTCACGCAATCCTACGCCCTCACGCAGAAGTCGCTGGAGTCAATGCCGGCTGAGGTGACGGAGGGCACCTACATCGTGCAGCCCTCGCCCTCGATCGACTCTCCCGCCTACGCGCTCGCGGCGAAGCGGAGCGGGGTCGATCATCCCGACACCTATGTCTGCCAGTCGACCGATCACATCAGCCTCGTGCTGCTCTCGATCGCCAAGGCCAAGGAGGCGACGGGCACCGCAATCCGCGATGCCGTCCGCAAGATCTCGCAGGGCTCCGGCGCCAGGGTCTACAGCGCGGTCGACGGGCTGCAACTCGTCGCCGCGGGGCAGGAGATCAACTACGAGGGTGCAAGCGGCCCCTGCGACTTCGACGAGATCGGCGACATCCTCGACTGCAAGTTCCGCTTCGATCGCGTCGAGTATCGTCAGTTCAAGATCGTGAAGGTCGGGTGAGCCGCCGGCCTCACTGCCGGCGGTAGACGAGCGTGCAATCGCGCGAGCCGAAGACGCCGCTGAGTGTCAGGGTCCCGCCCTCGACCTTGCCGGTGAAGTGGATCGCGTAAGGACCGTTCTTGGTGTTCTCGCCATGACCGGCAACCTCTGCCGTGCCGTCGGGATCGATCCGGCCCTCATAAGTCTCGTGATCGATTCCGCCGAGCGCAGGCACATCGATTTGAGCGGCAAGCTTGCCACCCGAGACCTTGAAGGGCCGAACATCGCTGGAAAAGCCGGGAAAGCCGGTTTTCGTCGCGCTGCAGGTCATCGGGCCGCGCCATGTGCCGTCGAAGGCACTGGCCCGCCGGGGCGGCGACGGCACCGAGTCGCTTCCTCCGCTGCGAAAGAGCAGCGCGCCCGCTCCCGCGACCGCCGCCACCGCGAGCACGGCCGCCGCAAGCGCAAGCCCGCGGGGGCGCCCTTGGGCGGGCGGCGCGGCGGTGCGCGTCGGGGCGGGGCTCGGTTGCGGCGTCGGTTGCGCCCTTGCGATCGGAGCGCTGGGCGATCCAATCGTTGAGGCGATGTCGGCGACGAGCGTTCGTGCCGCTGCCTCGTCTTCGCCGCCCTGCCAGCCCGAGAGATCGATCGTCTGCACATGACGGAAACGCAGCGGCGGGCCGGTGGCGTCCAGGCGGACCGGGATGAGCTTCCCCTCCTCGACGGCAAAGGCGGCCTCCGCGCGCACCCAGTCCGAGGCGACGGAATGCTCGGACCACGCGACGATGACGCCCCGCGCCTCGCCGATCGCGGTCTCGATGACCTTGTCGAAGGAATCACCGGCAAGAAGGCGGCGGTCCCACCACACCGACCAGCCCGCGTGCTCCAGCACCGCCGCAAGCCGCTCGATGCGCTCGCGGTCGTGCCGCGAATAGCTGATGAAGAGGTCCGCCATCTCCTATTTCGCTCCACCTTGTAGAGTACCGCATAATCCTGCTCCCGGCAGCCCAGCCGTGCCGGCCGCGGGTTTCGGTGCTATAGGGAGGGAAGCAGGAGGAGCTCGTGAAACCAGCCGTCGATCCCATCACCATATCTGTCATCCAGCATCGTCTGCTCGCAATCGTCGAGGAGATGGGTGAGGCGATGCTCAGGACCTCCTATTCGCAGATCCTGAATTCGAGCCGCGATTTCTCGACAGGGATTTGCGACCTCGAGGGCCGGCTTATCGCGCAAGCCGAGCATGTGCCGATCCATGTCGGCGCGCTTCCCTGGGCCGCACGCGCGGTCACCGAGTTCTTCAGGGGCGACATCCACCGCGGCGATGTCTTCCTGCTGAATGATCCCTATAGCGGCGGCAATCACCTGCCGGACCTCACGGCCTTCGTGCCGGTCTTCGACGGGGCAAAGCCCGTCTATTGGTCGATCAACCGCGCGCATCAGAGCGACATCGGCGGCGCGACGCACGGCGCCTACAACGCCGGCGCAACGGAGATCTGGCAGGAGGGCATCCGCATCACGCCACTCCGGCTCTATGAGAAGGGTGAAATCCGCCGCGATGTCATGGAGATGATCGCGACCAACGTCCGCCACCCCCGCGACTTCCGCGGCGATCTCGCGGCGATGATCGGGTCGGCGCGGGTCGGCGAGCGGCGGCTCCTCGCGCTCGCGGGCGAGTTCGGCTGGGAGACGACCTATGCGGCGATCGAGGCCGTGCTCGACAGCGCCGAGCGCCAGACGCGCGCGGTGATCGCGTCGTGGAAGGACGGCGTCTACGAAGGTGTCGGCACCCTCGATGACGACGGCCACGGCTACAAGGACATCGCGATCCGCGCGACGGTGACCAAGCGCGGCAGCGATCTCACGATCGACCTCTCGGACTCGCATGAGCAGGTGATCGGCTTCGTCAATTCATCCTATCCCAACATGCGCTCGGCGGTCGCGGTGGCGCTCGCCTATCTCATCGATCCTCACACGCCCAAGAACGACGGCACGTTCCGTCCCGTCGAGGTCGTCGCCAAGGAGGGCACGGTCGTCTGGGCGCGGCCGGGCGCGCCGGTGACGCTCTGCACCAACCACTGCGCGCAGGAGATCATCGAGGCGATCATCACCGCGCTCGCTCCCGCCTGTCCCGATCGTGCAATGGCCGGCTGGGGGCGGCGCTTCCGCATCGCGATCCAGGGCAAGGATCCGCGCACGAACCGCGTCTTCATCTGGCACATGTTCCAGGCGCGACCGGGCGGCGGCGCTTCGCCCGCGGGCGACGGTTGGCCCGGAGCCGGCGAATGGCAGGCGGCGGGCGGCATCAAGTTCGGCAGCCTCGAGGTGACGGAAGTGCGCTTCCCGCTGTTCTTCCGCCGCCACGAGTTCCGCCCGGGTTCCGGTGGCGACGGCCGCTTTCGCGGTGGGCCCGGCTGCGAGCTCGAGTTCAAGGTGGAGATTGGCGAGCCTGCGCTCGGCAACACCGCCGGCGACGGCGTGCGCTATGGCGCTTGCGGCATTCTCGGCGGCGCGGACGGCTTGCCGCATCGCTACACGCTGCGGTCCGAGGGGCGTCCGCCGCGGGAGATCAAGACCAAGGAAGTCGGTATCCCAATCCGGCCCGGCGATGTCTTCATGGTGGAATCCGGTGGGGGCGGCGGCTGGGGCAATCCTGCGGAGCGCAGCGCCGAGGCGCGGGCGCGAGATCTCGAGCTCGGCTTCGTGAGCGCGTCCAACGCTCGCAAGTCCGGGGGCTGAGCGCCATGTATCGCATCGGCATCGATGTCGGCGGCACCTTCACGGATCTCGTCGCGGTCGATCCCGCGGGCCGCGCGACGCTCGCCAAGACCGCCTCGACACCGCGCGATCCCTCGATCGGCGTGATGGACGCCCTCGCGCGTCTCGCGGAGGCGCTGAGCCTGCCGCTCTCGCAGCTTCTCGCGGAGACCGAGCGGATCGTCCATGGCACGACCGTCGCGACCAACGCGCTGCTGGAGCAGAAGGGCGCGAAGGTAGGACTGCTGACGACCGAGGGACACCGCGACGTGCTGGAGATGCGCGAGGGCCTCAAGGACGACCGCTACAATCTCCGCGTGCCGCCGCCGGAGCCGCTGGTCCCGCGCCAGCGCCGGCTCGGCGTGCGCGAGCGCATGCGCGCGGACGGAAGCGTCGAGTCGCCGCTCGACGAGGCCTCGCTGCAGGAGGCGATCGCGACGCTCAAGCGCGCGGAGGTGGACGCGGTTGCGGTTTGCTATCTCCACGCCTATCGCGATGCGCGCCATGAGCGGCAAACCGCGGAGCTGCTCCGGCGCGAGCTCCCCGGCGCCTACGTCTCGCTTTCCTCGGACGTCTTCCCGCAGATCAAGGAATTCGAGCGCGTCTCGACCGTGGTGGTAAATGCCTATGTCGGGCCCGCGCTCTCGCGCTATCTCCATCGCCTCGCGGGGCGGCTCAGCGAGGCCGGATATCGCGGTCCCGTGCTGATCATCCAGTCGCATGGCGGTGTGGCGCCGGTTGCGGAAGCGGCGAGGCTCGCCGCAGGAGGCGTGCTCTCAGGGCCCGCGGGCGGAGTTGCCGGCAGCCGCTATGCCGCAAAGCTGCTCGGCACCGGGAACCTCATCCCCTTTGACATGGGCGGCACCAGCACGGACATCTGCCTCATCGTCGAGGGCGAGGCCTCGCTCGCGGTCGACCGGAAGGTCGGGGGCCATCGCGTTGCGCTCAACAGCCTTGACATCGTGAGCCTCGGCGCGGGCGGCGGCTCGATCGGCCGCGTCGACGCCGGCGGGATCCTCCACGTCGGCCCGGAGAGCGCGGGCGCCGATCCCGGCCCCGCCTGCTACGGCAAGGGTGGAACCGCGCCCACCGTCACCGATGCCAATCTCGTGCTGGGCTATCTCGACGCAAAACACTTCCTCGGAGGCCGCAGTATTCTCGACGCCGCCGCCGCCGAAGCCGCACTCGACCGCCTCGCGGGAACGCTCGGGGTCACGCGCATCGCCGCGGCCGAAGGCGTCCATCGCGTCGTCAACACGAACATGGCCGAGGGTATCCGTGTCGTTTCCGTCCGGCGCGGCGTCGATCCCCGCCGCTTCGCACTCCTCTCCTTCGGCGGCGCCGCGGGGCTGCACGTGACGGATGTGGCGCGGCAGCTCGACCTCGGCCGTGTGATCGTGCCGCGCGTTGCCGCGGTGCTCTCTGCCTGGGGCATGCTCGCGACCGATCTCCGCTTCGAGGTCGCTCGCACCCACATCGGCGACGCCGGCCGCCTCGATGGCATCGCGACCAAGCGGCTCTTCCAACAGCTCGAAGCCGACGCCGTCGGCCGCCTCCGGGCCTCCTTCGATGGACCGCTCAGGGTCCAGCGCTCCGTCGATATGCGCTATGGCGAGCAGATCTTCGAGATCAACGTCGCGCTCGACGGCATCGATTGGAGCGCGCCCGATCCGCTGCCGCAGATCGTCGATCGCTTCCACCGCCGCCACGAGGAGCTCTACACCTACGCGATGCGCGACCAAGAGGCGGTGCTGGTGAATGCGCGAGTGGTCGCCGTGGGCGTGCTGCCGGATCTGCCGCAGGAGCCGACGCTCGAGCATCGCGGCCATTCCGCGCCGGTCGGCGAGCGCCGCATTTTCCTCGGGGATTGGCAGAGCGTGCCGGTCTACGATTTCGACCGCGTCTCGCCCGGGCATGCGATCGCCGGTCCCGCGATCGTGGAATCCGCGATGACCACGGTGCTTCTGCGGCGGCACGACGAGGCGCGCGTCACGCCCCATGGCTGGCTCGACATCGCCGTGCCGGTCCGCGTTCTCGACTGAACCTCGCCGCGGCGCGCCATGCCGTATTTCCTGCTGAAGCGCGCCGCCACCTTTCTTGCGACGCTCGTCGCGGCCTCGATACTGATCTTCCTGGTATTGGAGATCCTGCCGGGCAATCCCGCGCGGGTCATTCTGGGTCCAGACGCGCCGGAGTCCGCGGTGGAGGCGCTCGCGCATAAGCTCGGCGCCGACCGGCCGCCATTGGATCGCTATGTCGATTGGATCGGCGGGCTTCTCGAGGGCGATCTCGGCACCAGCTACGCCTACGGTACGCCGGTCGGGGAGATCGTGGGCGAACGTCTCGCGGTCAGCCTGCCGCTCGCGATCCTCGCAATGGCGCTGACGGCGGCGCTCGCGTTGAGCGCGGGCGTCTTCGCCGCGGCGCGGCATGACACTGCCGGCGACTTCGGCGTGATGGCTTTGAGCCAGCTCGGCATCGCCGTCCCGAGCTTCTGGCTCGCGATCCTGCTGATCCTCTTTTTTGCGGTCGAGCTGCGTTGGGTGTCTGCAGGCGGATTTCCCGGCTGGAGCGCGGGGTTCTGGACCGCCATCAAGGCGCTCATCCTCCCGGCGGTGGCGCTGGCGGCAGTGCAGGCGGCGATCCTCGCGCGCATCACACGCTCGGCGGTGCTGGAGGTATCACGCGAGGATTTCGTGCGGACCGCGCGCGCCAAGGGCCTGAGCAAGGGCGAGGCGCTCCGCCGACACGTGCTCCGCAACGCGATGATCCCCATCGTCACGGTGATGGGTTTGCAATTCGCGAACCTCATCGCGGGCGCGATCGTCGTCGAGAACGTCTTCTATCTCCCCGGTCTCGGGCGGCTCATGTTCCAGTCGATCGCCAATCGCGACATCGCTGTGATCCGTGACGTCGTGATGCTGCTCG
>Ga0335083_10010047_pt1 | contig 11462 bp, 11 predicted proteins | sample Lox_Sample_42_FD_206716 | JGI IMG/M metagenome (GOLD analysis project Ga0335083, IMG submission 206716) | Soil microbial communities from Loxahatchee National Wildlife Refuge, Florida, United States - Lox_Sample_4.2 | ecosystem: Environmental > Terrestrial > Soil > Wetlands | place: USA... | reverse complement strand
TAGGCGCGCCAGGGTCTCGTCATAATTGATCTGGCGCAGCTTTCCCGCTAGAACTTCGGGAGGGAGACCGAATCCTGCGAGCGCGCGATTGATGGCCGTCAGATTATTCAACAGAATGGAAGAATAAAATGGCGATTCCTCGTGGCGCTGGCCTTCGTAATTTACGAAGTAAAACAGACGATCCGGGATCAGTTTACCGCCCAGTGTCGCGCCGAACTGGTTCTGGCGCAATTCGTCGAACCCAGGTGGCGCCAGAATGTTGCGCGCGTCCATGGCGTTGTTGCGGAAATATTCATAGATCGAGCCGTGCAGGTCATTGGCGCCTGACCTAGTCACGATATTCACCACGCCTCCCGCGGCTGGACCCAGGCTCGCAGGGTAATTGTTGTTTAGAACGCGAAACTCCTGCACAGCCTCTTCCGACGGCGCCGAGCGCGAGCGGCCGAAGACGCGGTTCATGTTGTTAGCGCCATCCACCAGGATCATCGACGTGGATTCGTGCAATCCCGCGAAGGAGAGATCCACTTGTTGCGGCTCGCCCGGCGAAGACGGGTTCGAAATGTTGGTGCGTCCCGCGTAGACGTTGGGCGTGAGCAGCACGAAATCGAGGAACTGCCGCCCATTGATGGGCAGGTTCTCGATCTCGCGCTCGGCCACCACCTGGCTGAGTTCGGTGCGCGTGGGCTCGATCACTTCAGGCGTGGCCGTGACGGTGGCTTCCTGACGCTGCTGAGCGAGCTGGAATTGCAAGTCCACGATGGCCTGCTGGTTGACAGTCAGTTCCACTGGAACGCGCAGCGGAGCGAATCCGGGCGCTTCCGCGCCGATCTGGTAGCGGCCCGGGGCGAGATTGAGCACTTCGTACTGCCCTCCCGCCGAGGTCTGAACGGTTCGCGTTTGCCCGCTTTCCGTGTTGCGAACAGTAATGGTTTGGTTGGTGATTACGTGACCAGAAGGGTCCGTGAGTTCGCCTGAAAGTTGCGCTGTCGCGCCAATTTGTGCCGTCAGCAGCGGCGTGCTGGCAGACACGAAGACTAACAAACACAGCCACCGGGGCATTTCCTTAGGATGGCACGGATTACTGGGCGGTTATTCTCGCGGACGCCGGCCGAGAACGGCTGCTGTCGAAACAGGCCGCATTTCGCGAAATTCGCAATAGACGTCTTCGAAACCGGCCGCTTTCAGCGCCTTATTGAGTCCAAAGCCTATCTGACGGGCGGTCTCTTCGCTAGCGCCTTTGTTGCGCGGCTGCACAGCCAGCAGAACGCGGCCTTCAGGCTTCAACACGCGGCGGAGTTCGCCTAAAGTTTTCGGCATGTCCTTCCAGAACTGGGCGGAATTAATGGCGAAGATGCAGTCAAACTGCGCGTTGGAAAAGGGTAGCTGCGAGGCTGAACCCAGTCTGAGATCAACGCGTCCCTCGCGGATCGCCTCTCGGTTGCGGCTTGAGGCCTGCTGGACCATGGTTTCCGAATGGTCCACTCCGGCGACGGAGGCGGCCGCTCGGCTGGCTCGGGCGATGTCGGTGCCGGGGCCGAATCCGATCTCTAGTACGCGCTCATGGGGCTTCAGATCGAGCAGCGACGCGACCCATTCGCTGCGTTCGCGGTTTTTGAACGCCAAACTGTAGCCGACCAAGACGCCGAAAAAGCCGGTGGGCTTCGAGAACTGCTTGACGACTTGATCGCGCAAGCTCATTGATATTGAAACGAAGAACTCGGGCTGAAAGTTCCCGAGTCGTGCCGGAACTTTTTCGGCATCATAATTGTCTAAAGGAGTGTTTATGCGACTCCTAGCCGCATTGCTCGCACTGACCTTGGCCGCAATCGCGCAGAATGCGCGAGAACCGATGGACCAGGGTATTCAAGACTACAAGAGCGCTCGATACGCGGAAGCTGCCACGGCATTTCAAAAAGCAGTTGACCTGAATCCTTCCGACGTTACGGCGCGCTTGTATCTGGGGACCACCTTGATGTCCCAATACGTTCCGGGCGCCCAGTCTCCGGAAAACAGCGAGTTTGCCCGTCGCGCCGAAGCAGAATTCCAAGAAGTCTTGCGGCTCGAACCCACTGACGAAACTGCGCTCGCGTCGTTGGCTGCGCTGAATTATCAAGAAGCGCAAGGGATGACTGATTCTACGCAAAAGAGTGCCAAACTTGACGAGTCCTCTTCCTGGTATCTACGCCTAATCGCAGCCGACCCTCGAGACAAAGAGGCGTACTATTCGCTTGGCGTGATCGGCTGGATGAAGTGGTACCCGGCATGGATACAAGCGTGCGTGACCTTGGGCATGAGGCCCTCTGACCCCGGGCCTTTGCCGCCGTCGGCTGTAAAGGCGGAGTTGAAGAATCAATATTCCTCCGTGATCGAACATGCCATTTCTAGTTTGCAGAAAGCTTTAGAAATCGACCCGCAATACGACGATGCGATGGCGTACATGAATCTGCTGATTCGCGAGCGGGCCGATTTGCGCGACACGCCTGAGGACTATCGACGTGACATCGAGCAGGCCGATCAGTGGGTTCAGAAGGCGCTGGATACGAAACGTCTAAAGGCCCAGGCGGCGCTACCGCAACGCATCAGAGTGATCGGGAATGTACAGCAGGCGAATCTCATTCGAAAAGTCGATCCTGTATATCCTCAGGCCGCCAGGGAAGCCGCGATCCCAAGGTAGTGTCCGCTTCACGGCGGTTATCGGCAAAGACGGCCGCGTCCATGACCTCCAGGTAGTCAGCGGGCATCCCCTGCTGGTCGATGCGGCCCGCGATGCCGTACAGTTTTGGGAGTACAAGCCGACGCTGCTGAATGGCCAGCCGGTCGAGGTCGTAACACAAATCGACGTGAACTTCTCGCTTTAGCCCTGAGGCTTGGCTACGAATTTGTATCCGACTCCGCGCACTGTCTGCAAGTGCTGCGGCTTGGTGGGATCGTCCTCGATGTAGCGCCGCAAACGGACGATGAAGTTGTCGATGGCGCGCGTGTCGGTGTCCTCGTGCAGCCCCCACACTTCGGACAGCATGGCCTTGCGCGAAACGTGCTTGCCCTCGTGGCGGATCAGGTAGCGCAGCACATTGGCTTCCATGAGCGTGAGCGGAAACACCTGGTCGCGGACGTGCAACTCCAGCCGATCGAAATCGACGTACTTACCGTCGAACCGGAAAGTGTCGTCCGATGCGGTTGGCGCACTAACAACGGGTGCGGTGGGGGCAGCCGCGGAGGTTTGCAGCCACTGCCTGCGGCGCAGCAAACCCCGGATGCGCGCGATCAGGATGGCGAGCTCGAACGGCTTGGCGAGATAATCATCCGCCCCGGCCGCAAAGCCTCGCAAGACGTCGTCCGGATGGCCGCGCGCTGTAAGCATCAGGGTCGGAATGAAAAGCCCGGCCTGGCGCATCTCAGAAATTACTGTGAAGCCGTCCTTGCCGGGCAGCATTACGTCCAGCACCACGACGTCGATGCCCGCAGGCTCGACGCGCAGCAGTTCGAGCGCAGCTTCCCCGGTATCCACCAACCGGACCTGATAGCCTTCGGCTTCCAGATTGAAGCGCAACCCGTCGGCCAAATGCTGCTCGTCTTCGACCACCAGAACCCGGTTCATTTCGCGACCGGCAATTGCAGCACGAACGTGCTGCCGCGCCCCGGCCCTTCGCTCTCGGCCCAGGCGCGCCCGCCGTGCCGTTTGGCCACGGACCGCACGATATATAATCCCAAACCAGTTCCTTTGATGCGCGTGGCCAGCGGCCCCGGCACGCGATAAAACCTCTTGAAAATCTGCTTCAGCTCCATCTTCGGGATGCCGACGCCCTCGTCCTTCACACGCACTCGGACAAAACGTCCCTCCACGGGCGCGGTCTCCACGCGAATTTTGACCTCCCGCCCGGAATACTTGACGGCGTTGTCGATGAGGTTGGAAACGGCGGCGCGGACCTCATCCGGATCCGCCCAGACGGTCGCGGGCGGGCCGGGATGGAACTCCAGCGAGTCCTCGGCGACGTGGTGCAGTGTGCGCGCCTTGGTGAGGCATTCTTCCACCACCCCGTTCAGGTCTACCCGCGCGCGATTCAGTTTGTGATGCGCAGCCGAACCGATCCGTCCGGTACGCAGCACTTGTTCGATGGTAGCCAGCAGGCGGTCGCTATCTTCCACCATGATGCGATAGAACTCCTGGCGCTTGGCCTCTTCCACGGCGCGAGTCTGCAAGGTCTCCAGGTACAGGCGGATGGATGCCACCGGCGTCTTCAGCTCGTGCGTGACGGCATTGATGAACGCGTCATGTTGTTCGTTCCGCCGCACCTCGCGCACTAGAAAGGTGGTGTTGAGAACCACGCCGGTGATGATCACAGTGACCAGCAGGACGCCGAAGAAAAGCAGAATTCCGGTGCGCCAGTTGAGCAGCACCCAGCCGATGTACAGCAGCAGAATGACGGCGATGAGCCCGGCACCCAAGCCGATGGAGTAGATGATGGACCGGCGCCGGCCGGCAATGACCATACTTTCAGCTTAACGTGGGCGGGTTCGTTGGAGCAGCCTGCAGGTGCGCTAGGCCGCTTCGCGCTCGGCCTGCGGAGTGTTCACCTTCGCAACCCGAACAGCTTTGGCGATCCCGAAAAACTTCAGAATGCTGATGGTGATCCAGGAAAGATCCAGCTCATACCAAGCCAAGCCGTGACGCGCGGAGGTGGGATGCGCGTGGTGGTTGTTGTGCCAGCCTTCGCCGAAGCTCATCAAGGCGACCCACCACAGATTGCGTGAATCGTCGCGAGTGTCGAAGCGGCGGCCGCCCCACATGTGCGACGCCGAATTGACCAGCCAGGTGGCGTGCAGTCCAAGAGTGATGCGCAGGCAGGTGCCCCACAGCATCAGGGGAAGGCCGCCAATCGCGAACAGTATCGCAGCCAGCACGATTACCGGAATCCAGTGATAGTTGTTCAAACCCACATAGAAGGGGTCTTTGGCCAGATCGGGTGCATATTTGGCCATCAGCTTGGTGTTGTTGTGCTTGGATTCGCCCACCAGCAGCCAGCCGATGTGCGACCACCAGGGGCCGTCGTGCGGCGAATGCGGATCGCCGGGCCGGTCGGAAAACTGGTGGTGAATGCGATGCGTGGCCACCCAAAAGATCGGGCCACCCTCCAGCGTCAGCGTCGCGCAGAGCGCCAGGAAATATTCGAGCAGCCGCGGAAGTTTGTAGGAGCGATGCGTGTGCAGCCGATGATAACCGAGGCTGATGCCGAATCCAACGGACACCCAATAGAGAGCCACAGCGGTGGCGAGCCGAGGCCAGCTAAACACAAAAAGGGCTGCGATCGCGCCCAGGTGCAAAAAGGTTAAGACCAGAATTATCAACCAGTTCGGCTTCTTGTTTGTATAAATGCTGACGATGTCGCCGCTCAAGTAAAGTCTCCTAGAGTTTTGGGAAGCTGCACCTTTACAGTAACAGGGCTTGGCTCAATGCTTTGTAAGACTTATGTAATATCGGGCGAGAGCAGGTTACTCTAGCCCTATGGCGTCCAAGATCCTGGCGCGAATCGTCGCCGAAACCGGCGTGCCCGGGTTGGCGGACATTCTCGCGCGGCATCTCAGCGGAAGCGACCTGCAATCGCTGCTGCTGCACGTCTTCGAGCAAAGGGCCGGCGCGCTCCGGGAGGGCGACCTGATTCGAGCATCCGAGCGGGCGCTGCTGGTGCCATCTCGAGTGAGCGCGCGGCGGTTGAATCGGTTCGACCAGGCGGCGTTCACGGTGGCGGGTGCGTTTGAGCCGGTGGATCTATCGCCGGTGGCACCTTTGGGCTTGAACCACGTGCTGGGGGAGATCGATCAGAATAATGTCCTGAGTACGATCCGCAATGCCGAAGTGCTGGGCGATCCGACGCCGGTCCTGGCTCTGGAATGCGCCCGGAGGCGAAAGAACATCAAGGCTCGCAGCGGCGGCGCGATTCGGTTATGCGCCAGCGCGCGCGTGATCCGGCTCCAGCCCTTTGATTTTCCCGGATACACGCCGCACTTCCGCTTGTTCGCGCTGGTGACGGCGGGGCGCGACCGGGGTTCACACTCCTTCGAGATCGAGCATCTGAGAGAACATATTCGCTTCTATCTGGAACTCTGCCGCGCCCTGAATGGCTGCGGATTCAGTCTCAAGAGCCCGCTGGTCGAGATCTCGGACGCCGCTGTCGTTCAGGATCTGCTGTCGTCGGCTGGCGTGGATCTCGAAGAAGTACGGGCCGCGGTTCGGGCGCACAAGCCCGGTGAGTCGGAACGATTCCTGGCCGAGCGCGGAGTCAACTTACCAGATGCCGTCGGAGACCCCGTCCAGGAACTGCGGGGCGTCGGTCCCCGGCATCGGCTGGCTCGCGTAAAAAGCGATGTATTTGACCGGCTCGCCAGCGGGTTTCCGGAGGCTTGCTTTCAGTTCAATCTGGCGCGATTGGAGGGGCTCGGCTACTATCGTGGGCTGTGTCTCCGCATTTCGCCGCTGGCGCCAGATGGCAATCGCTATCCGGTGATTGACGGTGGCTTCACAGACTGGACGGCACGGCTGCTTCAGGATCGAAAAGAGCGGCTGCTCGCTACTGGAATCGGGACCGAATTTGCCTGCTCCCGCTATTGGACAGAACAGGCATAATCGAAATATGTCTGTTTCCGCCGATACGCTTCGCACGCACCTCGATTACACGGCTTGGGCCAGCGGGATCCTGGTGGATGCCGCGCGCCAGCTGACGCCCGAAGAGCTGAACCGGGATTTCGGGACCGCGGACAAAAGCGTCCTGGGAACGCTGGTGCATATTTTTGCGGGCGACCGGATCTGGTTGGAACGCGTGCAGGGCCTTTCCCGCGAACGTCTGGTGGACCCTGAAGATCATGATTTCGCGGTATTGCAACAGGCCTGGCCGCGCGTGCTCCGGGGCTGGAAGGATTGGGCCGCCGGCCTTAGCGACGCTCAGGTTATCCAGGACATTTCGTTCTATCGCAGTACAACCGGAAACACCTTTCGAATGCCGGCCTGGCAGATCGTCATGCACGTAGTGAATCATGGCACGCATCATCGCGGGGCCGTGTCGGGATTTCTGCGAGCGATGGGTAAGACGCCGCCGAAGCTGGACTTGATCGCTTACTATTTCGCGCAGCCAGCAGCAACGGCCGCTTCGTGACTCCGGCGTACTTGTTCGTGTACGGCACGCTGCGCCGAGGCTCCGCGAATCGGCATGCGCGTTTGCTCGAATCGGCGGCCCGGTTCCTTGGCAGTGCCCGCACGGCTGGCCGACTGTATAGTTTTGGCCGGCATCCTGGCGCGGTTCGATCGGAAGCGCCGGGAGAGTGGGTGCGCGGCGAAGTCTTCCTGCTGAAGAATCCGGCGCAAACTCTCTGTGCGCTGGACCGCTACGAGGGAGCAAAGTACGAGCGTGTCGGAGCGCAGGTGGAGCTTCCGTCGGGGAAGCAGATTACCGCCTGGGTTTACTTCCTCCGGCGGGAACCCAGCGCGGGCCGAATTGCGACGGGCGAGTGGATTTAATTTAAGAAATACGTCCGGTACAGCGTGTCGCGCTGCTTGGGGATGAACCCGGCGTCGCGGATCAACCGGCGCAATTGTTCTTCGCTCGCGCGGTTGTGCGTGCCGGCGGCCGATACGACGTTTTCCTCGATCATGATGCTGCCCACGTCGTTGCCGCCGAAGCGCAAACCCACCTGGCAGGTCTTCAAGCCCGGCGTCACCCACGACGACTGGATGTTCACGATGTTGTCCAGGTACAGCCGCGAGATCGCGAGCGTTTTCAGATATTCCACCGCGGTCGCTTCTTCCTTCACGAATCGTCCGAGCGAAGTGTTCTCGCGCTGGAACGACCACGGGATGAAGGCCGTGAACCCGCCCGTGTCTTCCTGGATCTGGCGCACGATATCGAAATGATTCATGCGCTGCTCGATAGTTTCGCCGCAGCCGAACATCATGGTAGCGGTGGTGCGCAGGCCGAGCGCGTGCGCGGTGCGATGCACATCGATCCAGTCCTGCGCCGAAGACTTCAGCCGCGCGATACGGCGGCGCACATCGTTATCCAGGATCTCGGCCCCGCCGCCGGGGATGGACTCCAGGCCAGCGTCGCGCAGCCGAGCGATGGTGTCGTGCAAGGTCAGCCCGCTCACCTCGGCGATGTTGACAATCTCCGGCGCTGAAAAGCAGTGGTTCCAGATGCGGTCGCCAAAGCGCTGCTTGATGGAGCGCAACAAGTCTTCGTACCACTCGATCTTGAGCTCCGGATGCAGGCCGCCTTGCATCAGAATCCCGGTCCCGCCCAGATCGATGGTCTCCTGAATCTTGTCGAAGATCACTTCCTTGGGATGCAGGTATCCTTCAGCGTGGCCCATGGGCCGGTAGAAGGCGCAGAAGCTGCAGTATTCGGTGCAGAAATTGGTGTAGTTGATGTTGCGATCGATGATGTAGCTGACGATGCCATGCGGGTGCAGCTTGCGGCGGACCGCGTCGGCCGCCATGCCGATGCCGATCAGGTCATCACTGCGAAAGAGGTCGATCGCCTCCTGGCGCGTCATCATACCGTAACCTTTCTGGTTTCCGCCGGGTTTGCCAGCTCCGAAGCATATTGTAGAAAAAGATTCAGCCCCGCGTATTCTTTGTCACCCAGCTCGAAAACGATATTGCGGGTCAGGTACTCGCGCGCCAGAGCTTCGGAGATACCGAGCTTGGCATGCTCCTGGCGCGCGATGTCGTCAATGTGATCCATGCCAAACCGGAGCGATGCAGCGAAAGGTGCTGGATCCTGCTTGGGGAAACCGGCGCGCGCGGCCCAGACGGCGAATACCATTGGCAGGTCTGTCATTTGAGTCCACTCCCGACCCAAATCGAGGACGCGAAACGGAAGCTCGGCCGGATTGAGAACCAGCGCGGCGTCGCCGATGATTAACGCCGCGTCGCACAGCTCCAGCATCGATGCCAGATGTGGCGGCAGGGAGTAAAGCTGCGGTTCAACGCCGTATTTGCGCGCCAGTACGATCCGGCTGAGAGCGACGGAGGTGCGGGAGCTGGAATCGGTCGCCAGAGTTCGAATTTGGCCGAATGCGACCTTGGAAATGAGGAAGATGCTCCGGACTTCCGCATGGCAGGCGATGCCGCAGCCCGGAATGATCTCCAGCTTTTGATGGTTCAGCTCGACCGAAGGGACGATGCCGATGTCGGCGCGGCCGTCCGCCAGTCGATCGGCGCATTCCGATGGGATGGCGCGCTCCAGCTCAAACAGGTCCTGTTGCTCGCCATGCAGCATGCCCCAGACCAGCGGAGCGGTGTTCAAGTAACTGACGACAGAGACGCGAGGTTTCGATGCGAGGCTCAATGCCCAGTCTAACAAGGCTGGCTGCTGTTATGATACGCTGGTCGCGCCGCGTCATACCGCCAACTAATCCGGCTGTCTCGACGCCGCCCATTGGAGAGCTATGAAATTTACCTGGTTTAATCTCATGCCGTGGCCCTACCTGCCCGACGATTTCCGAGAGAAGCACCACTCGGTGTGGGTGGACATCGATTCCAAGCTGTTCGATCCGGTCAAGAGCCACGAAGTCTATAACACTTATTTGGATCTGCTCGAATATGCGGCCAAGCTGGGATTCGACGCGATCGGGGCCAATGAGCATCATCAAAACGGCTACGGCCTGATGCCGTCGCCCAATCTCATTGCCGCATCTCTGGCACGCCGGACCGAGGACATTGCGCTGCTGGTGCTGGGCGCATCCATCGCGCTCTACAATCCGCCGATACGCGTGGCCGAGGAATTCGCCATGCTGGACTGCATCACCGGCGGGCGTCTGGTGGCGGGTTTTCCGGTCGGCACCTCGATGGATACCAATTTCTGTTACGGCCAGATTCCGGCGCTTACGCGCGAAAAATATAAAGAAGCGCACGAACTCATCATGCGGGCCTGGCACGAGCGCGAGCCGTTCGCCTTCAACGGTCGTTACAACAAGCTGCGCTACGTGAACATCTGGCCGCGGCCGATCCAGCAGCCGCATCCACCCATCCACATTCCGGGCGGAGGGTCGCTCGAAACTTTCGACTTCTGCATCGACAATACCTATTCGTATTCCTACTTGAGTTTCACCGGCTACCTACGCGCCAAGGCACTGATGGATGGCTATTGGGAGCGCGTTGCCCAGCGCAATGCGGACAATTCGCCTTTCCGAGGCGGCTTCGCCCAAACCATCTGCGTGGCTGATACCGACGCCGAGGCCGAGCGCCTCTATTCGCAGCACGTCAGCTATTTCTACAATCGCTGTTTGCATGTGTACCCGGGCTTCGCCGACGCGCCCGGTTACCGGACCATCAAGACCATTCAGAAAGGCGTGCTTTCGCAATATGCGCCGCTGGCGGGTTTTCAGAACCTGACCTGGAAGGACCTGGTGGAAGGCGGGCACATCATCGCCGGCAGTCCCGAAACGGTGCGCCAGCGCATGGAGGATTTGATTGAAGGCCTGCATGTGGGCCACGTGTTCTGCCTGCTACATGTCGGCGACATGCCGAAAGAGAAATGCATGTATTCCACCAGCCTGTTCGCCGACAAAGTGATGCCGAAACTGCGGACCAGGTTTGCGGAGAAATTTTCCGAGCATTCGAAGGATGACCGGTTCTGGTGCAAACCGCTCCCCAGACGCGTGCGGCCCGGCAGCCTTCCGGCCAGCGTGGAACTGGGCGAACTGGCGGGGAAGGAAGCCTAAAGATATGGAGCTGAAAACCGTCTCAACCGTGCGCGTTCCCGTTCGTTACTACGAAGGCGGCCAAGGCAAGCCACTGGTGTTCCTGCATGGCGCCGGCGGCGTCGAGCTGGATCTCCCTTTCCTGGGCGCCCTGGCGGAAAAATACCATGTCTATGCGCCGCTGCTTCCCGGATATGGCGATAGCGAAGAATGCGCCGAGCTGCGCGATATGCTCGATTTCACGCTGCACACCTGGGACGTTGTGGAGGCTCTCGGGGTGCGCGACCCGATTCTCGTCGGCTTCTCGATGGGCGGCATGATCGCCAGTGAAATGGCGGCTATCGCGCCGCATGACGTGTCGCGCCTGGCGCTGATCGCGCCGGCAGGTCTCTGGTTAGACGACCACCCCATCCCGGATTTATTCTCCGTGATGCCGTTCGAGCTCCCGAAATATTTGTTTCACGACCCGGAAGCCGGAGCGAAAGCGATCGGCGCGAATTTTGACCTTTCCGATCCCGCGTTTCTGCAGAACTTCCTGGTGCGCAATGCCCGGCAGTTAGGAGCCGCGGGCAAGATCCTGTTTCCGATTCCGGAACGCGGGCTGGCCGGCAGACTGTATCGCATCCGCGCCCGAACGCTGTTGATCTGGGGTGAGAGCGACCGGTTGGTGCCGCCGGCCTATGCCCAGGCGTTCCAATCTGCTCTCAATGGTGCGGACCTGGTTATGATTCCGGAAGCGGGACACATGGTGGCACTCGAAAAGACGGCGG
>Ga0335083_10010046_pt1 | contig 11463 bp, 7 predicted proteins | sample Lox_Sample_42_FD_206716 | JGI IMG/M metagenome (GOLD analysis project Ga0335083, IMG submission 206716) | Soil microbial communities from Loxahatchee National Wildlife Refuge, Florida, United States - Lox_Sample_4.2 | ecosystem: Environmental > Terrestrial > Soil > Wetlands | place: USA: Florida... | reverse complement strand
GGTGATCGCATTGTTTGCTGTGTATGGTTTCCGCGGAATACGCGCAGCGTTCAACGCGCCGGACGGATTCGGACGGATGCTGGCGCTGGGGGTGACGGCGATGGTGATTTTTCAGTCGCTGATCAATTTTGCGGTGGTGCTCGGCATGATGCCGACCAAAGGAATCCCGCTGCCGTTCGTCAGCTATGGAGGGTCGAGTTTGCTGGTGATGCTGCTGGCCACAGGCGTGCTGCTAAATGTGGCGCACCAGGGAAGCAGCGGCGGCGAAATTCGAGCCTGAGAGGCGGCGCGTGAAGCTTTTGATTGCGGGAGGCGGGACCGGAGGGCACGTGTTTCCGGCGGTGGCCATCGCGAAGGAATGGCTCTCTCGTGGAGCGGACCGCGAAGTTGTGCTTGTCGGAACGCAGCGCGGAATCGAGATGAAACTCGTGCCGGCGGCGGGGCTTCCTCTTGAGACTATTCGCGCAGCGGGATTGAAGGGCAAGGGCGGAATGACGCTGGTGAAGAACCTAACGATGCTGGGACCGGGAGTGGTGGACGCCTTTGGCGTATTGCGCCGTCACAAACCCGCGGTGGCGTTTGGAGTCGGTGGGTACGCGGCGGGGCCCATGCTGCTGGCAACGTGGCTGAGGGGCGTCCCGAACGTTATCTTTGAGCCCAATGCGGAGCCCGGGTTTACGAACAAGGTCCTGTCGCGGCTAGCGAAACGGATCGCGACGGGATACCAAGTCTCGGCACGCGCATGGGGAGCGAAGGCTGTCGTGACGGGCAATCCGGTGCGGGCCGAGTTTTTCGAAATCGTGCCGCGGAAGCCGGAGGCGCCTTTTCGTGTCCTGATCACAGGAGGGAGCCAAGGAGCGCGGCCGATCAATCGTGCGTTCTCGACTGCCGCACCTCTGCTGGCCGCGAGGAAAGACCAGATGAGGATTGTGCATCAAACGGGCGAGCGCGATTATAATGATGTCTCGGCTGCGTATGCGAAAAACGGAATGGATGTGGAGGTTGCGCCGTTCCTGACGAACATGGCGGAACGGTTTGCGTGGGCCGACATGATTATTTGCCGCGCGGGAGCGATTACCGCGGCGGAGGTGGCGGCGGCCGGAAGAGCGGCCATCTTCATTCCCTTTGGCGCGGCGACAGACAGTCATCAACTGCGGAACGCGCAGGAGATGACCAAGGCGGGCGCGGGGCGACTGATCGCGGAGCCGGAACTTACGCCGGAGCGCCTGACAAAAGAGATTTTCACTCTGCTGGACCAGCCTACAGAGATTGAAACACTAGCGAAGAACGCGCGCGGCTTAGCCCACCCTCAAGCGGCGCGGGAAATCGTGAATTTGATCGAAGAGGCCGCTTCGAAGCTCAGCGCAAGCGCGCGGCGAGCGCGCCCGGAAGCCAACTGAGGAACCGATGGTATCGTTTCGCAATTTTCAGAAGATTCACCTGGTGGGCATCGGCGGCATCGGCATGAGCGGAATCGCCGAAGTGCTGCTGACGCTGGGCTATTCGGTTTCAGGCTCGGACCTGAAACCCTCGACGATTACCGAGCGGCTGCAGGACCTGGGCGCAACAATTTTCGAAGGCCACAGAGCCGAGAACGTCGAGGGCGCGCACGTGGTGGTTGTGTCTTCGGCGGTGAGAAGCGACAACCCGGAAGTTCTTGAGGCGCACAAAAAGAAGATTCCAGTGATTCCCCGGGCGGAGATGCTCGCGGAATTAATGCGCCTGAAGTACGGAATCGCGGTGGGCGGCGCGCACGGTAAGACCACGACCACCTCGATGGTGGCGTCGATTCTGGCGGCGGCACACCTCGATCCGACATTTGTCGTTGGCGGGCGAGTCAACCAGGCGGGAACGACCGCGCGCGTGGGGAAGGGCGAATATTTCGTAGTGGAAGCGGATGAGAGCGACCGCAGCTTCCTGATGTTCGCGCCGGTGGTGGCGGTCGTAACGACGATTGACCGGGAGCACCTCGATCAGTATGCGTCGCTTGACGACATTCAGAACGCATTCGTTCAGTTCGTAAACCGCGTGCCGTTTTACGGTGCGGCGGTGCTTTGCCTGGATGAACCCAACGTACAAGCGATCATTCCGGAAGTGAAGCGGCCGATTATCACCTACGGCGTTTCAAACCAGGCGGACCTGGTGATCAGCGACATCGAGCTCAAGGGATTGGGAAGCCAGTTCCGGCTGACTTACAAAGGGGATGATCTGGGCATTTTCCAGTTGCCGCACCCGCCGGGGATTCACAACGTGCGTAACGCGGCCGCCGCAGCCGCCGTGGCCCTCTACCTGAATGTAAGTTCGGACCTGATTCGCGAAGGACTGGCGAAATTTGCCGGAGTCGGCCGGCGTTTTGACATTAAGGGCGAAGCGAACGGGATCACGGTGGTGGACGACTACGGCCATCACCCCGCCGAGATCAAGGCGACGCTGGCGGCGGCCCAAGGATGCAAGTTCAACCGGTTGCTGGTGCTGTTTCAGCCGCACCGCTACACACGCACGCAGCACCTGTGGAGTGAGTTCGTCTCGGCCTTCAACCTGGCGGACGTGCTGGTGCTGCTGGATATTTACGCGGCCAGCGAAAATCCGATTCCGGGCGTGACCAGTGAAGCGCTGGCGGACTCGATTCGCGACGCGGGGCACAAGAATGTTTATTACAACCGGTCGATGCAGGACGCGATCGAATTTCTATTGCGGGAAGCGCGACCGGGCGACGCCATCATGACCATCGGCGCAGGCAATGTGAGCCGCGCCAGCAACGAACTGATCATGTTGCTGGGTTCGGAGTTGCGGATTGGCGACAAGGTGAAGGATGCGCATTGAGAACCAGCAAGTGCTAAGCGCGCTGTCTGGCCTGGAAGTGCGGCGGGAGGCGGGAGTGTCGCTCGCGGAACTCACTTCGCTGGGCATAGGGGGAACTACGGATTTGCTGCGGATCGAGCGGCACGAGTCGATTCCCGATCTGTTGAACCTGCTGGATCGCGAGAGGGTTCCGCACAAGTTTCTAGGCGGCGGGTCGAATCTGCTGGTGATGGATGGAGAACTGCCGTTTGTGGTGCTGCAACTCGGGCACCAACAGCCCGACGTGCGGATCGAGGGAAATTTCGTGTTGGTCGATGCGGCAGTGGATTTGGGGAGGACCGTAACATTCTGCGCCAAGCAGAATCTCGGCGGAATGGAAGGATTGATTGGTGTGCCGGGCACGGTCGGTGGCGCGTTGCGCATGAACGCGGGCGCTTACGGAACCGAGATTGGGTCTTATGTACGCGAGGTGAAAGTCTATCGCGCGGCGGAACGGAAGATCGAAATCCTCAGGGGCGATCAAATTTCCTTCGAATACCGGCACACTTCGTTTGCACCGGATGATATGATGCTCGCAGTGAAGCTCGAACTTCCCTCCAAGCCTTACGCGGAAATTCTCCAAGGCATTCGTATCTGCAATGAAAAGAGGCGCGCCAGCCAGCCCCTGGGGCAAAAGAGCGCGGGATGCATCTTCCGGAACCCCCCGGGGAACTCGGCGGGGCGGATGATCGATGAACTTGGCCTGAAAGGGCACTCGGTGGGGGAGGCGCGGGTGAGCGAGCGGCATGCCAATTTCTTCGTCAATACGGGCAAGGCGAGCGCCGCGGATATGCTCGCGCTGATTGCCGATGTGCGCGGGCGCGTGGAAAGCACTTTTGGGGTAACTCTCGAAAACGAGGTGGTGGTTTGGAACGCGTAAAGCCCATCCAGCGAAACGCGTCTGCCCCCGCGGCGGCAGAGCAGGAAACGTACCGGCCGGAACTGGTGACCGACGACGAACCGAGGTACTTGCGTCGGCAAAAACCGGTGGAGATCCGGCGAAAGAAGTTCAGCGGGAAGACGTGGCCCTTCTACCGGCGCGTGCTGGTGGGCGTGTTCGCCGGGGGTGCGTGTTTAACGGGGATCGGATTTGCGGCCAGCTATTTGCTGTACTCTCCTCAGATGTTGCTGCTGAAACCGGATCAGATCGATGTACAGGGGAACCATATTGTCGCGAAGGAAGACATCCAGAAACTGTTCGTGCGCGACAGGAACCTGAGTGTGTTGAGGATACCGCTCGATCAGCGACGCAAGCAGATTGCGGAGTTGCCGTGGGTAGAAGATGCAAGCTTGCAGCGGGTGTTGCCGAATCAACTGAAGGTTTTCATTACGGAACGGACGCCGATTGCGTTTTTCCGAAACGGGACCGAATTGACGCTCATTGACGCACACGGTGTTTTGCTCGACCGGCCTGCCGGTGAAGATTTTCAGTTCCCGATCGTCACCGGCCTGAGCGATAGCATGCCGCGCGAAGAGCGCGAGAAGCGCATGAAGACGTACCAGGAGTTCCTGAAAAGCGTGGAATTGGTGAAGCCGGGTTCCTCGGACAAGATCAGCGAACTGGATTTGAGTAATCCACGGGATTTGCGAGCGGTCCTGACCGGATTGGGCAGCGGGGATAGCGCTCACGGAGTGACGGTACATTTTGGGCAAACTGAGTTCACGAAGAAGTACCAGATGCTGATTGAGAATTTTCCGCAATGGCAGGCCAGTGCGGGTCAAGTGCGGTCGATCGATCTTCAGTATTCGAAACAAGTGGTGGTGAACCCCGACACCAGCACGGCTGCTTCGAAAGACAAATAGCGGTCTGGCAGGAGAGAGCCTTGGCAAAGAAAGACAAATATCTGGTCGGGTTGGATATTGGGAGCACGAAGACGTGCGTCCTGGTGGCGGAACTGAATGGGGAGCAGGTCCGGTTTCTGGCTTTGGGTGCTGCGGAATCGAAGGGCCTGCGGAAGGGGCTGATTGTCAACCTGGATTCGACGGTAAGTTCGATTCGGCGCGCGGTGGAAGAAGCGGAAGGCGTAGCCAACGTCCCGGTGGAGTCGGCGGTGATCGGTGTGGCGGGCGGACATGTGCGCGGAGTGAACAGCCGGGGCGGAATTTCCCTGGGGCCGCGGCCGCGGGATATCGAACGGGAGGACCTGAAGCGGGCAATCGATACGGCGAGAAACATTGCGCTACCTGAGGATCGCGAAGTGCTGCACGTTTTGCCGCATGAGTTTCTGGTGGACGCGCAAACCGGGATTCACGACCCGATTGGGATGGTGGGGCAACGGCTGGAAGCAAGCGTGCACATCGTAACCACGTCCAGCGCGGCGACCCAGAATTTGGTCACGGCGGCGAACAAGGCTGGCATCCACATCAGCGACACGGTGTTGGAGCCGCTCGCGTCGGCGGAGGCGTGTCTAACGCAGGACGAAAAGGATTTGGGTTGTTGTTTGCTGGACATTGGCGGTGGCACCACGGAACTGGTGGTCTATGGAGGCGGAGTCGTGCGGCACACGGGTGCCGTGGCGATCGGCGGCGACCACTTCACGAACGACCTGGCGGTGGGCTTGCGCACGCCGATTCCAGAAGCAGAGCGGATCAAGAAGCACCACGGAGTAGCGGCAGCCGCGCTGATGCGGACGGACGATGGCATCGAGATTGCGAGCGTGGGCGATCGCCCGCCACGAACGATCTTCACGCGGATGTTGACCGAGATTATCGAGCCCCGGTCGCAGGAGTTGTTGTCGCTGGTTGCCGACGATTTGCAGCGAGCCGGGCTGGACAAGCAAATCCCCGCAGGATTTGTGTTGGCCGGTGGCGGGGCGCAGTTGAACGGATTGCTGGAACTGGTAGAAGACGGCTTCCGTTTGCCGGCGCGCATTGGCGAGCCCCGGGGCATACTGGATCTGCCGGAACAGGTGGCAGTTCCGGAATATGCGACCGCCGTAGGGCTCGTGTTGTATGCGGCCAGAGCCCGGAGGTCGGTTCCGGTAAAAGGCGGGAATTTAGTGTCGAAGCTGCGGGCGATGTTCGCGGGGGCATAGCAAGCAGAGGACCGCAGGCGGAGGTTTTGCACCGCGAGCCTGAAATGGCTGCGAAAACCATGGCAGGGAAGGCATTACGAGGAGGTGTTTTTCCACAGGGCGGAAAACTGACTGTGGAAACCCCGTTACCTGCGATTTATAAAAGAATTTAACCAGCCGGAAAGGGGCAAGCATGACAGCAAAAGACGCAGGCATCCGGATGAGCTTCAGTGAGGAACTTTCACCGGCGAAGCTCAAGGTCATTGGTGTGGGCGGCGGAGGTTGCAACGCCGTCAACCGAATGATCCGGGCGAAGGTGGAGGGCGTCGAGTTCATCGCGGCGAATACGGATTTGCAGGCGTTGAAGTTGTCGCAAGCCCCGGTGAAGTTGCAATTGGGCGCGAAATTGACGAAGGGATTGGGCGCGGGGGCGAATCCTGAGATTGGCCGCAAGGCGGCGCTGGAAGATACGGACAAGATTATTGAGGCACTCGAAGGCTCGGACATGATCTTCATCACGTCGGGCCTCGGCGGAGGAACGGGCAGCGGGGCGGCGCCCGTGGTGGCATCGCTGGCAAGTGAATTGGGCGCGTTGACGGTTGCCGTGGTGACGAAGCCGTTCGCGTTCGAGGGCAAGCGGCGCATGCTGCAGGCGGAACAGGCGCTGCAGGAACTCGTCGGCGTGGTGGACACGGTCATCGTGATCCCGAATGAGCGGCTGATGGAAACGGTGGAGCCGGGAACAAGCTTTTTCGACGCGTTCCGCATCGCGGATGACATCCTCCGGCAAGCGGTGCAGGGAATCTCCGACATCATCACCGTGCCGGGCATCATCAATCGCGATTTTGCCGATGTGAAGGCGATCATGCACGGGCAAGGTTACGCCGTGATGGGCACGGCGATGGCTAGCGGCGCAAGCCGGGCCGTGGATGCGGCGAACCGCGCGATTTCCAGCCCGTTGCTGGAAGACAATTCCATCCAGGGAGCGCAAGGCATCCTGATTAACATCTGCGGCAGTTCGTCGCTTTCGTTGCAGGAGGTGCATGAAGCTTCCAGCGTGATTCAGAAAGCGGCGCACGAAAACGCAAACATTATCTTCGGCGCGGTGATGGACGACAACATGAAGGACATGGTGAAAATCACCGTGATCGCGGCCGGCTTTAAGGATGCAGGCAAGAAGCAGGTGGCACAGAAGCCGTCGTTCATGGCGAAGACCTGGAAGGCGGGCAGAGACATACCGGTGCAAAACGAGTTGCCGGTACCGACGCAAACGCCGACGGTGGTGCATCAGGTGGCGCAGAATGTGCGCGATGTGCAGCCTGAAGTGCCGAAGGACGACTTGGACGTTCCTACGTTTTTGAGGCGGCAGGCGCAGAAGGCCTGAGACAAGGTTTCAATCCGAAATGAGAAGGGCACGCTCATCACGTGCCCTTTTTTTGTTTTCAGCAAGCCGTCGATGATGACGGCGTCGCGGTTTTAGTTGGCCAGTACGATTTCCCAAGTGACGTTGTCGCCATGCTGTTGGGTATAGAACACGCGCCAGCCGTTGCGGAACGGGGTGGGGATTTTCGCGCCGAGGAGGCCGCCGACGGTTGGATCGCCGTCGGATTCGTGCCAACCGGTGATTTCATTGTCACCCTCGTTCTGGTAGCCCGGCAGCCCGCTGAATTGCGAATCGAGCGTGGCGGAGGCGTCGCGGCCTTCCGCCAGGATGCGGGCCGGTTGAACGGCCGGGTTGGCATAATTGGCGTTCAAATCGATGAGCCATGCGGAGTCGAGCGCGTTGCGCTGGGAGTGAAGCGTGTCGCCCGCGTCCTCGACAAAGACGATGCGATTGGCATCCCAGAAGCCGCAATTGTCGAAGCCCGAGTGGACCACGTCACCGTCGTAAACGAGCGAGAGAACGCCGAACGCCCCACCAAACATGCGGAGCTTGAAGATGGCGCCGAAGCCGCCGTAAGTTGAACCTGCTTCGGTCAGCGCGTTGGTGTCGCCGGTGGTGGCGAAAACAAATTCGCTGAAGTCCGTGCCAGGGCGGAATTGGCCGTTCTCAGGCCGCTTGAAGGGAGTGCCGCCCGCCGTTTTGGCGATGGCATTGGCGTTGAAAGGAGCAATGCCCTGCGTCGCCGTGTCGTGAATGGTGATCCAAACGGTAGCGAAGGCCTTGCCATAGGTGTGCAGATCCTTCACGTCTTGAGAGAGAATGTCGGCATCGGGATTCGAGCCGAAGACGATGGGCCCCGAGTGCGCCTGCGATTGAACCTGCAACACCTGGAGTTTTCCACCAGCTTTGAGGTCCGACGGATTATAGGGGAGAAAGCGATAGATGAAGCTGTTGGGCTGTTTCGCGTGCGGATTCGCGGTGCCAGACTTGCCGCTCGCGTCCTCGACGAGGATGATGCGCCCCAATCGATCCGCTTGAACTCCCTCATAAGCCGCGCGGCCGACGATTCCCGAAATATCCTCGACGCTCGACGGATAGTCCGGAGTCGCCTGCAGGACGCTGGCATTCGATCCGCTCTCAGACGTGAAGAGCAACTTGTGGGAGAACGGATACCACGTGGAACCGTCAATCGTCGGCAGGGCATTGCCATCGACGTCGGTGGTGGCAAGAAGCGTGACGCGGTGCGCGCCATCGGCGTCAAGATTGATGCGTGTGATGTAGCTCTTTCCGCCATCGCCTAGTTCGTGGCCCTGATAGAGGAAGTGGGTCCCATAGTCGTAGTCGGAATCGGCGCCATGCTGGTTGCGGAGAACCAGATAAGTATTCTTGTCCGGCTCCGTCTTGGTTGCCTCAACTTTGTGGGTACCGGTCGGCAGGTCCCCCGGCGCAGGCAACTGAGGGCCGTCATTGTCGTAGCCGTAAAAGTTCGTGAGATCCGAACCATTTTCGAGCGCGATCGAGCCTTGCGCGACCGGCGTTTCAGCGAATTCCGGCGGCAGCACATTGGGTTGTGCGACACCGACAATCTTGGGATTCGCCTTTGGTACCGGAGTGAACTTCTGGGACGACCGGTCGTTGGCAAAAGCTGAGTTGGCGGGCACGAGGACCAAAGCGGCCGATGCCAGTACGGCGACGACTCGACTTACAGAGTGGTGCATGTGTTTCTCCTCAAGTTAGTTCAACAGACCTGCTCGGCAGGCGACTGTTGTGTGCGCGCATCGACGGAAAGGGACGGTGCCGTGGATGAGGCGCGGAGCCGGGAAGGCATCTTTGCGGTTGGCTGTTAGTTGGCCGTAAACGAATAGTAAAAATCGAATGGCGGGCGTTTCGGATTGTCAAAAAACTTTGCGGGCGAGGCGGAATTGTTGCGCGTCTTTCACGCAGCACGGAACGCTACAAGTAGCGATTGATCGTTTCGGAGTAGCGCGTGTAGAGGAAGGACACGAGGAGCAAAGCCGCGCCAAGAATGATGAATGTGATGTAGCGGTCAGAGCGTTGCTGGCGCCAGACATCGAGGACCAGAATCTTAGCGACACAAACGAGCAGCAGGGTGAGCCCCGCGAGCCGGAAGCCACGTTCGCCGACGATCAGTGCAAACAGAAACGCCGCTACTGCTTCCAGTCCCCAAGCGATGGTGACGCGTCCTGATGAGACTTCCTGGAGAATCAGAAATGTCACCAGGATCATCGGCAGAAAGAAGTACACCTGTTCCGGGCGGCGGAAGAAACGGGAAACGCTGGAGCGGACGCCAGAATCCGAAGCGTCCTCCGCCTCGGCCGCGAATCGCGCGCGCAGTGGGAAAGCGAAGGCTTGGCAGGCGAACAGGATGGCGCACGCGACGGAGATGTACCAGACGCGATTTTCGTGACCGGGAACGGTGGGCGGTAAGAGCGCCGAGAACTCATATGAAAGCGAATCCAAAAACAGCAGGAAGCCGAGAATCACGCTGTGATGGAGAAATACATCCTGGTGGGTGAGCCAGGCAATGGCGATGAAGAGTAACGTGAGCACAGCCCAAGCAATCAGCGAGGGGCCAGCGTGGAAATAATGGGCTGCGAAGAGTGCCAGAGTGGCGGAGCCGAGATACGCGAGGACTGGGGCGACCTGGTTTCGCGCGTCGGAGTCGAAGTGGCGCGAGGAGTCCGCGGACAAGATCAACGTCAGGCGAACGTAAACGCAATAGAAGACAAGAGCGATGGGTAAAGTGAAAAGAAGCAGATCGCGTGGGGATGCTTGCAAGTTCAGCAACAACAGACGAAGAAACGCTACCCCGAAAATGGCATAGCTTTGCAGCCGCCAGTTCAGCGATTTCCGGAAAGCGCCAAGTTCGAACAGCGTCACAGCGAAGAGCGCCCAGCCCAGCGCGACGGCTTGCGAACGCACTTCGAAGTTGAGGACCACAAGCACGAGGAAAGAGCCGGCCCAACAGTAAGCAACTCCGACGAGCCCAGCTTTGGCGATGAAGTCCGCCTTCGCGGCCCAGCGGCCACACAGGTAGAAAAGAATGGCGACCAGGGAGATGGTGACCAAGCGAACGGAAGCGCGGGGGAACCAACGGAAGGGCTGCGAGGCATAAATATTGACGGTGATGACCTGAAACAAAGCGAGCACCGATAGGATGTAAGCCTGGACGTGCAACTCGGTGCGCCTCACGCGATCGCCGATGGCCAGCAGCAAGAACGCAAACAGCGCCCAGGACACTGCGATCCAAGGCGAGGAAATTTCCAGAAATGCCAGGAGAGACAGTAGCAAGGAGCCAGCGAACGTATGCAGAGCGGAAAACAGCCGAGCATACGGCGACTGGCGCGGGCCGCTCCAGTAGGCGCAGAGATAGAGCAGAGCGGCCATAGATGTAAATGTAATCAGGCGCAGGGTGAAGTGGGCGTATGTCTGCGTGGCGTCGTAGTTGTAGAACAGTGTGCGAACGAAACCGGCCAGAACGATAAGGTGAGCATGCCAACTGAGGTCGCGGCGCTCACGGTGATAGCCGAGCGCAGCGAGAATCACGGCGAAAGCTCCCCACGCGATGCCGATCCACGCCCAATGCACTTCGAAGTACGCGAGCAGAACGACCAGGAACGCTGCCGCCGTCGTGTAGAGCTCGGAGTATCGCAGCGCGGGGCCGTCCTCGTCGAGGCTGAGCCACCGCGCACAGAGATACAAGAACGTAACGATCAGAGGCAGGGTGACGAGCCGCATGGTCGCGGTGGTGTGCCAGAAGAAACGAGTGTCCACGGTATTTACAAGAAGAACGCGAGCCACCGCGCTCACCGCGAAAAGATGCGCTTGAGCTGCCAGATTGCTGCTGGAGAGCCTCCGGCCGAGCAGCAACAGCCCGAAGGCAGCCGCTGCCCACGCCACTGCGGTCCAGGAATGCGGGCAGCTTATCGCGAGGCCGACCAGAAGCATGGCGGCGCCGAGATAAGTCAGAGCGTGAAAAAAGGTCTCTTCGAACTCCGAAACTACCAATTCCTTCCAGCGGCGCGGGATGAGGAGTGCATTCCCATAAAACAATGCCGCCGCGAACAGGAAGCTGAGTGCCAGTTGGTAATCCGAAGGGGCCGTAGCGGGGGCGAGCCGAGATAATTCCGGCGGCAGCGTGGACAGCAGCTTTGGTATGCCCTGATTCAGGAGCATGTCGCCGGCTGTCAGGAGCGCGACGAG
>Ga0335083_10010045_pt1 | contig 11464 bp, 10 predicted proteins | sample Lox_Sample_42_FD_206716 | JGI IMG/M metagenome (GOLD analysis project Ga0335083, IMG submission 206716) | Soil microbial communities from Loxahatchee National Wildlife Refuge, Florida, United States - Lox_Sample_4.2 | ecosystem: Environmental > Terrestrial > Soil > Wetlands | place: USA... | reverse complement strand
TTCGTCCATCTGCTTCTTCAGCTCCCGCACCAGAATCACCATCTCGTCCGCCTCGGTGAACTTGTCCTGCACCTGCATCGCCAGGCTGAACTGCTCGGCGAGGTCCGCCACCGTCACGTTGTCCAGGCGCGGGTCCTTCTCCACCACCAGCTTCTCGGTCAAGCTCTTACCGTTCGCCGTCAGCCGGACCTGGTATCCTCCGGGCACGGCGAGCGGCCCCTGTGTGCTCCCGCTCCACAGAATCATGCCGTTGAAGCCCTTCGCCCCCGGATAGCGGAGATCCCACTGGAAGTGGTTGATGCCCGCCTTGCGCGGCACCGGCGGCGTAAGGTTGCCGCGCCCGCCGAAGCCTTCTTCATCACCGCCGCCGGCATCGCCTTCCGCGGCCGCGCCGCCGCGCCCGCCGCGTCCGCCGGCGCGCTTTTTGTCTTCTTCGGCGTTGCCCGTAAAGCTGCGAACCACCTTGCCCTGCGCGTCCAGAATCTCGATCGTCACCGTATCCGCAGCCTTGCCGAGGAAGTAATCGATCCGCGCCGGCCCCACGTTGCGCTGCGCTACCGGTGCATGGAACAGATGCGCGTCCGCCGTTACCACCGCCTGCGTCAACTGCCGCAGGGGCGAAACGTCATCCAGGATGTAGAACGACCGCCCATGCGTCGCGATCACCACATCGTTGCCTTCAATCAGCAGATCGGAGACCTGCGTGTCCGGCAGGTTCAGCGCAATCGACTGCCACTGCGCGCCGTCGTCGAAGGAAACATAGATGCCGTGCTCGGTCCCCGCGAACAGCAGCCCCGGACGCGCCGGATCTTCACGGACCGCATGCACGAAATCGTCCGCCGGAATCCCATTGACGATCTTCGTCCACGTCTTCCCGTAATCGCTGGTCTTAAAAAGATACGGCTGGCGATCGTCGCTCTGATAATTCTTCGCCGCCAGATACGCCTTCCCTGCCTCGTTCGGCGACGCCTCGATCAAACTGATGCGCGCAAAGTGCGGCAGACCTTTCGGCGTGATCTCAGTCCAGTTCTTGGCGCCGTCGCGCGTGATGTAAGCGACGCCGTCGTCCGAGCCGGTCCAGATCGTCTCGGCTTCCTTACGCGAGGGCGCAATCGTAAAAATGGTGCCGTAAATTTCCGGCCCGTTCTGGTCGTGCGTGATCGGCCCGCCGGAATCCCCGAGCGTCTGCGGATCGTTGCGCGTCAGATCGGGCGAAATCTTCTGCCACGAGTGCCCGTCGTCGGTGGTCTTCCACAGATGCTGCGACGAAGTGTAAAGCTCATCGGGTTTCAGCGGCGAAAAGACGATCGGGAAAGTCCACTGCCAGCGCTCCGGCAGCGAGCCGGCCGATTCGCCGGAGAAAAACAGCGGGTACACCTGAATGTCGCGCGTGTATTGCGTGCGGCGATCGAACTTCGTAAGCAGCGCGCCCTGGCTGCCGGCGTAAAAGAGGTTCGGATTGGTGGGATGGGTGGCAATGTAGCCGCTCTCGCCGCCGCCCACCGCATACATCACGGCATTTCCGCGTCCGCCGCCTCCGCCTTGCCCGCGCCCGCCGCCCGCGCTTGTGACGCAGACCGTTGAGCTGTCCTGCTGCGCCCCGCACACGTGATACGGAATCTCATGCGTTACCGCCACGTGGTAAAGCTGCGCCGTCGGATAAGCTTCGCCGGTCCAGGTCTGCCCGCCGTTGATCGATACAGTGCCGCCGCCATCGTTGGATTCGATCATGCGCTCCGGCTGGTTAGGATCGATCCACAGATCGTGGTTGTCGCCGTGCGGCGGACGAAGCTGCCGGAACGTCTTTCCACCGTCGATCGATTTGTGGAATCCGACATTGAGCACATAAAGCGTGTCCTTCGCCTTCGGGTCCGCGTAGATGCGGCTGTAATAGAACGCGCGCTGGCGCAGGGCGCGATCCTCGCTCACCTTCTTCCAGGTCGCGCCGGCATCGTCGGAGGAAAAGACGCCGCCGTTCTCGTTCTCCACGATCGCAAAAACGCGGTTGGAATCAGCGCCTGAAACCGTGACGCCGATTTTGCCGATCACGCCCGAAGGCATGCCGGGGTTACGCGTAATCTCGGTCCAGTGATCGCCGCCGTCCGTGGTCTTATAAAGTCCGCTGTCGGGACCGCCCGAGGTCAGGCTCCATGAAGTGCGATTCGCATCCCAGATCGCCGCGAACAACACCTGCGGATTATTGGGATCCATGATGAGATCCACAGCACCGGCATGATCGCTCTTGTATAAAACTTTCTGCCAGGTCTTACCGCCGTCTTTGGATCGAAATACTCCACGATCCGCGTTGCGCCCATACGGATGCCCAAAAGCCGCCACATAAACGATATTTGGATCGGTTGGATGTACGCGAATGCGCGAAATCGCCTGGGTATCTGCGAGGCCCATGTGCGTCCAGCTTTTGCCTGCATCGGTCGACTTGTACACTCCGTCGCCCTGCATGATATTGCCGCGCAGCTCGGTCTCTCCCATCCCGATATAAACGGTGTCCGGATTCGATGGCGAGACCGCAATCGCCCCTACCGACGAGCTGTGAAGCTGACCGTCCGTAACCGCGCGCCACGTCAGCCCACCGTCCGTGGTCTTCCACAACCCGCCGCCGGTCGCCCCAAAATAATACTCATTCGGACGACTCGGCGAACCGGCGCACGCGATCGACCGGCCCCCGCGCAGTGGCCCGATACTGCGCCATTGCAGCGAGCCGAACACGGAAGGATCGTAGGCGGCGCCCGCGCAAACCATTGCGGATGCAGCAACCAGGAAAACCAGGGAGGACTTGCGCATGGGCGTCATTATAGCGAATGGGGGATTACACCCTACCAGGACAGCACAGGACGCCAGTACGCAGCTATTGCCTTTAGGCAATCATCCAGGCATGGCCAGGGGTAGTACCAAATATTTGTTTTATAAGATTCACGACCTGCTAATATTGTCTTCGGCCGCGATCGCAGGATCCGATAGCATGCATATCAACTGTCAGGAATGTACGCGTCTGTGGAGTGAATACGCCTTAGCCACAAGGCACTTCCTCAAGATCGAAGGCAAGCTCCAGATCGCTGATATTTCACACGACGAGACTACCGTTTCCCAGCTGCGTCCGATGTTGGCCGTCGCCGCTGCGGAACGTACCGAATTGCGCCGGCTCATTGAGCAGCACGAAGCTCGCCCACGCGTAGAAGTAGCACGCGCATAGCGGCGGCACCAGCTTTCATAAAACGCCGATGCCGCGCACCAAGCGGCTCCGCAAACTAGTTGCGTAACTCCTTTTCCACCATATCCGCGAAACGATCGACTTCCTTCACCGTTGTGTAGACATTCGGTGTCACACGCAGGCCCGTGTACTCCTCGTGCGGCACATATGCGGTGAGGATCTGATATTTGTTCCACAGTGCATCGTGGATCTTCAGCGCCTCTGCGCCGTTGAACGCCAGGAACCCGATGCCGCACGATTGCGCCGGATCCAGGCTGTGCAGGATCTTACATTTCGGATTCTGCGACAACCGGTTCGCCCAGCGGTCACGCAGGTAGCGCAGCCGCTCCGCCTTGCGGTCGATCCCGATGTTCTCGTTGAATACCAGCGCCTCGCTGATGGCGTTGTGATTGGCCGCGGGGTGTGTGCCGATCTCCTCGAACTTGCGGATATCGTCGTCCTGCCGCTTGTCCGCGGCCATCAGGGGCCACGTTGAGGCGATGCGCGATTTGCGCACATACAGGAACCCCGTTCCGATCGGCGCGTAGGTCCACTTGTGCAGGCTCGTGCCGTAGAAATCGCAATCCAGGTCCGAAAGCTTGAACGGGAAGTGGCTGACGGCGTGCGCGCCGTCCACGATCACCGGGATGTTGCGGGAGCGCGCCATCTGGCAAATCCGTTTGATCGGAAAAATCTGCCCGGTCCGATTGGTAATGTGGCAGACCAGGATCAGCTTCGTCTTCGGCGTGACCGCGCGCTCGAAGCGCTGGTACAAGTCATCCATCGAAGGCGGCGGCACGGGGAACGAGATGGTCTTGAGTACGATGCCTTCGCGCCGCTCGCGCTGGCGGAAGGTGGTCAGCATGCGCGGGTAATCCTGATTCGTGGTGAGGACTTCGTCACCGGGCTTGAGATCGATGCCGTATTGCGCGTTCTCCAGCGATTCGCTGGCGTTCCGCGTAATCGCCATCTCCTCCGGATCGCAGCCGGCATAGGCCGCAAGGCGGACGCGCACGTTTTCGATCTGGCGCTCGAGCACGTTCATCATGGTGTGCCAGGGCCCCATGTCGGTGAAATCGAGTTCGCGTCTCAAGATGTCCTGCACGGTGCGGGGCGCCGGGCTCACGTGGCCGTTGTTGAAATTGATGATGTTCCGATCGATGCTGAAGGCGCCGCGGATTTCGGACCAGTAGTCCTCGTCGCGGGCGACGTCTTCCGGGGTGCGGCCGCCCGTCGCGGAGGCAGCGGCGCGCACGCGCTCGATGGCATTGTCCTGAAACGCAGCCGCCGCTCCGGCGGCCGCAAGTTGAAAGAAATTCCGGCGATGCATCGTGGAGGAATGTTACCACGTCCCGGCACCAGCCACCCGAGGTTCCGCACCAACGCTCGCGCTGCCGTAAGCCCGAAACGGAGCTGCGACCGTAAGGGAGCGGTGGCTGGCGGTGGCTAAAGTCGCTGGCGAAGCCGTTCAGGCCTGCTTTACCGCCACCACCTGCGCCGACGTGCTTCGCCCCATCGGCTTCCGCGGAGTGTGCCGCAGCGCGGCCACCATTCGCCGGTTCTCCGACACCGTTCCGAAAGTCTCTTCCCACAGCTTGCGGAACTCCCGCGCCTTTTTCCGCTCGCGAGACTTGAGCCATGCCTCGACCCCCGATGAAGCGTCGAAGCGCGCGGCAATCTCGCGCACCATGCGGGCATCGTGTGCGTCACCAAGCGCGGTCTGGATCGCCTTCAGCTTCTCCAGCCATTCCTGCACGGCAGCACCATAAACGGGGGCGAACAGTTCCAGGGTGTAGCGGAACTTCTTGCCTTCGATCCGGAACGAATGCAGAGACTCGGCCGAGCTCTTGTGCTGCGCCGCCTTATCGCCATGCGCCAGAAACTTGCGCGCCAGCTTGGGAAGGTTCCGGGGTAAGGTTTTGTCGGCGTCGATCGGCAGCAGCGCGGCGCGCCATTTCGAGGACGTCCGGCGGGCGCCCCAGCGGCGCAGGGCCGCCGCCAACGCGGGCAGAACGGCTTTGCGCCTCGCCGCCAACCGTTCCCGCACCGCCGGCGCTCCCGGTTCCTGACATTTGCTCAGGACCTTCAGCGCCACGTCGCAATCCCGAATGTCTCCCGCGTGGCTCATCAGAGGCTTCAGTTTCCGGCGGATGCGCTTGACTTCACAGCCGGGCAGGCCGGGACGAAACTCCAGAAGAGCCTGCCCGAAGCGGCGGATCGCGACTCGCAGATCATGGACATTCTCCGGACCCGCCGAATGGATCGTAGCACTCACCCTGTAGGCAAGGCCTTCCAACAGTTTCGCGATGGAATGCGAGGCGAAGCTCGCGGCCGTTTCGGAGAGCGCCATAGTGTCCGGCTGTCCACAATTATACGATTCCACGCTGGTAAAGTGTTCCTCATGCGGTTTCTTGCAATGAGCTTGCTCTTTCCGATCGCGGCTTATGGGGTTGCCACCTGCGGCGGCCACGGCGATCGCTCCACCATGCTGGTCTCCACGGCCTGGCTCGCGGACCACCTGCAGGACCGGAATCTGACCATCCTCGCCGTCGGCGTCGAGGCCGATTACTCCGCCGGGCACATCCCCGGAGCCGTAGCACTCGACTACCGGGCCATTCAACTTCCCACCAGCCCGGAGCAGCCGCTGAATCTGCAACTGCCGCCGTTGGCCGATTTGGAGAAGGTCTTTTCCGCGCTCGGAGTCTCGAATGACTCCCGCGTCATCCTCTACATGAGCAAGGACCAGATCACCCAGACCGCTCGCGCCTGGCTGACGCTCGACGCCATGGGTCTTGGCGCGCAGACGTCGATCCTCGATGGCGGCCTGCCAATCTGGCAGCGGGAAGGCCGCGCGGTCACGACGAAAGTCCCCCTTCCGAGCCCGGCGAAGTTGAAGGCCTGCGCCGCGGACGACGTCATCGTCGACGTGGATTACGTCAGCTCGCACCGCTCAGGAGCGGCAGTCCGCGTGGTGGACGCGCGCCTGCCCCAATACTATAGCGGCGAAACGCCAGGGCGGAACCAGCGGCCCGGCCATATTCCCGGCGCCGCCAGCATCCCGTACAGCACGCTGGTGGACGAGCAGGGCAAACTGAAGCCTGCTGCCGACCTCGAACGCCAGTTCACCGCGGCGGGAGTGCACGCCGGCGACCGCGTCGTCTCCTACTGCCACATCGGCCAGCAGGCCAGCCTTGTGTATTTCGTCGCGCGGTATCTGGGATTCGAAGCGCGCCTCTACGACGGCTCGTTCGAAGACTGGAGCCGGCACGCGGATTTGCCGGTGGAGAAGTCTACGCCAGGTCGATAAATTCGACCGACCATGGCTCGCTCGTCACGTCGAGCCGCGCCACCGTGATGGGCAGCCGGAAGCGCCGCGGCCCGGCGCTGCCGGGATTGATGTAGAGCACGCCATCGCGTTCCGTGACGCCGGGCTTGTGGGAATGGCCGCTCACCACCGCGCGGAAGCCCGCCGCGCGCGGATTGAGCGCCAGCTGTTTGAGGTCGTGAAGGACGAAGATTTGGCCGGCTCCGGCTGTTTCGGGCAGTTCCGAGGCCCACGGCGCCGTATCGACGTTGCCCCGGACCGCCACCACCGGGGCGACACCGCGCAAGGCCTCGAGGATCTCCGGCTTCCCCACGTCTCCCGCGTGAACGATCCGCTCCGACCCCGCCAGCGCGCGCAGCGCTTCCGGCCGCATCAGGCCGTGGGTATCGGAGATGAGCCCGATCAAGTGGGGCAGGCGTTTCCGCCTGCCAATCCTCGCTGCCCCCAAGCATTACCCTCCCATTCTTCCGCAAGCCCCACGCAGAGCCGCGACCGCAAGGGAGCGGTGGCTAAGCCGCTGTTACTCCGAGTGCCAGCGCAGGCCGACGAATGCTCCGGCCGGAGTTCCCCACATGTAATATTCCGCCTGCGGCGAGGTCTTGAAGTGCATCGCCTTGGCGCCCACGCGAAACTCCAGGTGGCCGAACTTCAGGTTGGCGCTGGCGTCGGCGTCCCAAACGGTGTCGCGATGCGGAAATGCGAAGCCGGAGGCATTGGCTTCAAACCGCAAATGCCGCCCGCTGAAGTACTGCGCTTCCAGGCCGAACTCCGGATAGATGAACCAGCGGGAGCCGACGCCGGCATAGGTGATCGGGTTGCCGTTCACGTCCACCAGGGGAGCGCCCGTGGCGTCGACCAGCGGCAGCTGTGGCGCATCATAGCCGGTACGGATCCCCGTGTACTGAACCTGCCACAGGGTCTTCAGGCGGAACCGCCGGGACTCCACCGGGTACGGCCACGTCAGGTAATCGAAAGAGATCTTGGCATTCTGGATGCGATAGTTCGTACTGATGTAGGTACCCGCCGCGTACGTCTGGCCCCAAGCCTGAAAGTTGTTCGCGGTGCTCTGGATGTTGCCGTTCGCAGTGGTTTCCCAGTAGCTGAACCGCAAGGCATTGTGCAGCCCGAGCGCGATACCGACTTCAGCGCCCTCCGCCAGCTTCGGCTTGCCCTGTAACTGCAGGTAAGGGTTGATGGTGCCGCTGACCGTCTCGCCGGTTTCGGTGGTCGGGTTGGCAACAAACTTATGTCCGGAGTTCTGGAATGGCTGCTGCGTGGGGAACCACGAATTCAATTCCACCCAATACCCGGTCTCACCCGGCTGGCGTACATCGGGAACCTTAGGCGGCGGTGGTGGCGGCGCCTGGATCTTCGGAAGCGACGAACTGCCCGGAGGGAGCGGGCGGTCCTCGTCCGGCTTTTGCTGGCTCTGCGCGCTGACCGTGCCGGCGATGACGCACAGAATCCCAATAAAGATGATTGCGATGCGAAACTTCTTCACGTAGGTCCTCAGTAGATCAGATTTAAATACTATTGTGCATCATTGGAGGGGGTTTGGTTTGTGGAACTTAAGGCACAGGTGTGGCCCGGACGACCGCAATTGGTTCGGGGCTCGGGGTTGGCGAATCCCGCATCCCGAATCCCGTAACCTTTCTCCATTGTGGCAGTATTCATCTATGACAAACGGAGGAATGTGGAAGACGAACAGGTGATGCAGGAGGTTCGGGCCGGCAGCGTCGGAAAGCTTGAAGTGCTTTTCGACCGCCATTCCCGGGCTCTGTTCCGGTATTTTCTGCATCTGACGTCGGATCGCGCGGCGAGCGAAGACCTGGTGCAGGAGGTGTTTTTCCGGATTCTCAAGTACCGCCATACCTACCAGCCCGAGACGTCGTTCCGGGCGTGGATGTACCAGGTGGGGCGGAACGTTTACCTCGACCACGCCGGAAAGCGGAAGGCCGAAGTGGGGCTGCCGGAGTACGCCATGGAAATGACCAGCAGCGAGATGCCGGCCGACCGGCAGGTGCAGCAGCGGCAGGAAGCCGTGCTCCTGCATAAGGCGCTGGCGTCGCTGCCTCCGGAGAAGCGTGAGGTGCTGGTGATGAGCCGGTTCCTGGAATTGAAGTACGAAGAGATCGCTTCCGTCCTCAAAATCGAGGTCGGGACGGTCAAAGTGCGGGTCTACCGCGCCCTGCGGGAACTGGGCGACCGGTTTTACGCGATGGGCGGAGAACGGGCATGAATTGCGAGCGAGTTCGAGAACAAATCCCGGAAGTGCTGGCGGGCCGGCTGGAAGGCGCGGCGCGCGAGCGGTTGATCGAACACCTGGATACCTGCGCGGCGTGCCGCGCCCAGGTGGCCGAGTTGGGAGTGGTTTGGAGAGGTTTGGAAGCCATGGCGCAACCGGAGCCGAGTCCGGCAATGAAGAGCCGCTTCCTCGAGACGCTGCATGCGTATGAGGAAGGGTTTCAGGAAGCGCAGCGCCGTCTGACGTACACGCCCCCGAAGCGGAGCTGGTTCTGGCAGCCGGCGTGGCAGGTAGTCTTTGCGACGGTGGTGCTGGCAGCCGGGCTGGCCGGAGGCCGCTACCTGATGCCGCACGAAGCGGCGCCGGTAAGCAATCCGGAGATCGCCCAGCTCAAGGGCCAGGTGGATACGCTGCGCCAGATGGTGGCGCTGTCGCTGTTGCAGGATCAGTCGGCCAGTTCGCGGCTGCGGGGTGTCACGTACAGCAACCAGATGACGCAGCCGGATCGCGACGTCGCGCAGGCGCTCCTCCATGCGGTGAGCCACGACAGCAACGTCAACGTGCGGCTCTCCGCGGTGGACGCGCTGGCAAAGTTCGCCTCCGACCCCGAGGTCCGGCGGGCGATGGCGGATTCCCTGGCGGTGCAGGATTCGCCGCTGGTGCAGGTAGCCCTCATCGACCTGCTGGTGCAGTTGCACGCCCGCGAAGGCGTGCCGGTGATTCTGAAGCTGTCGCAAGACAAAGACGCAAACGAGGCGGTGCGGCAGAGGGCCGTTTCCGCGCTGGAGAAACTGGGAGGAGCACAATGAAACGCTGGGCGATCATCTTCTTACTACTGCCGACCCTGGTGCTGGCGCAGGGACGCCACCGCAACCACAACTGGAGCTTCGAGGACAATGAAAACCTGCGCCGCTCCTTCACCGGCCGCAAGCTGACCCTGGACAACGTAAGCGGCTATGTGCACGTGACCGCCGGCGGCGGCACCGTGGAAGTGTCGGTGGCCAAACATATCGAGGCCGAATCCAACGCCGCGCTGGCGCAGGCCAAGCAGGAAGTCACCCTCGACATGTCGCAGCAGGGCGATACCGTGCGGCTGTACGTCGACGGTCCCTTCCGCCACCACGGCGACAACGGCCACCGCGGCTACGAGGTGTACTACGACTACGACATCACCGTGCCGTCGAACATCGAGCTCGACCTGAAGACCATCAATGCCGGCGACATCGTGGTGAAAGGCACCAACGGCGATTTCAACATCCACGGCCTGAACGGCGGCATCGAGATGGATCAGGTTTCGGGCTCCGGCACGGTGCATACGCTCAACGGCCAGGTGAAGGTGAGCTTCACGCGCAATCCGACCAAGGCCACCGACTTCCACTCGCTGAACGGGTCGATCGAGGTTCACTTCCAGCCGGGGCTGAATGCCGACCTGAAGTACTCGACGCTGAACGGCGGAGTGTACTCGGACTTCGACGTCACGGTTGCGGGCGACCTGTCAAAGGGCATGAGCCACCGCAACATGCAGGCGAGGGTGGGCACCGGCGGGCTGCCGCTCTCCTTCGACACCCTGAACGGTTCGATCAAGCTTTATACCAAGTAGGGCCGGCCATGGGCGGCCCGTGCTCACAAACAAGAGAGAGACTGTCATGAAACGTTATCTGGGGCTCGCAGCCCTCATCCTAACCGTAGCGGCCACGGCGGGCGCGCAGGAAACCTCGGGACCGCGCGTGGTGGTGCCGTCGAGCAACGCCTCGCAGCCGCGCCTGGTCAAGGTCACGACCGTGAACGCATCGATTTCGGTGCACACGCACACCGGCACGGAAGTGATCGTGGAAAGCGAAGGAGGCCGCAACCGGCGTCCGGAGCGCACCCCCGAAGGTCTGCATCGCATCGACCTGCCGCGCGATATGACCGTGACCCAGGAAGGCGATGTGATCAACGTGAAGGGCCCGATCAACGGCGGACCCATCTCACTCACCGTGCCGGTGAATGTGTCCCTGCAGTTGAAGTCGGTGAGCGGCTCGATCCATGTGGACGGGGTCCACGGAGAAGTGGATGCCAGCACCACGAATGCATCGGTGGAGGTGACGAACGTTTCGGGCACGATCGTGGCGGACACAACCAACGGGTCGATCCGGGCCAGCATGGACCAGGTGGACGCTTCGAAGCCGATCTCGTTCAGCTCGGTGAACGGCAGCATTCATGTGACGCTGCCCTCGACCCTGAAGGCGAACGTCAAGGTGCGGACGATGAACGGCTCGGCGTGGAGCGACTTCGAAATGAAGATGAACGGTGGCCTCAACCTGCCCCGCGGCGGAGCCATCACCGGAACCATCAACGGCGGCGGCGTGGAAGCGAGCTTCACGACGCTGAACGGACGAATCGAGATCCGGAAGAAGTAACACATCGAGGCCGTCCGCTCGCTCACGCTCGCGGTTCAGTGTCCGGAGTACGGCAGACACCGAACCGCGACCGTCAGGGAGCGGGCGGCCTTTTTGCGTTCACTGCAATAAAGAGTTTATATTCACGCCACCCGTTCAGCGTTCCTGATACTTCCCCTCGCCCTGCCTGACGTGATCCCACTTCAGTTCCGCCAGATACAACGCATTTCCGTCGGGGTCGCTGAAGCCGACAAACGATCCCGACTTCCCTTCGTTCACCGGTCCCTCGAACTTCACCCCCTTGG
>Ga0335083_10010043_pt1 | contig 11464 bp, 8 predicted proteins | sample Lox_Sample_42_FD_206716 | JGI IMG/M metagenome (GOLD analysis project Ga0335083, IMG submission 206716) | Soil microbial communities from Loxahatchee National Wildlife Refuge, Florida, United States - Lox_Sample_4.2 | ecosystem: Environmental > Terrestrial > Soil > Wetlands | place: USA: Florida... | reverse complement strand
CGTGCCGAACTCCGACTTCCCGTTCTTCAGCAGCCACAGCGCCGCCGACTCGCCGTCGTCCCACGCCGCCGGGTACGGATTCTCCGGCGCCAGTCGATATTCCACGCTCGCGCAGGCCATCCCCGTTCCGGTCACCACCCGCTCCATCAACATGTCTTGCGTCAACGCCGACCCCAGCACCAGCCCGCCGCCGTGAAAGTGCAGGTAGATTCCCTTGGCGTGCTCCGGCGCCACCACGCGCAGCGCCAGCTTGCCGCCCTTGCCGTCAATCTCAATCGTCCGCCCGCGCGGCGACATCTGCGGCGGCGGGAACGGTCCTCTCCCACTGGCCGCCGCTGCGCGAAACGCCGGCGCCCCGATGTCCCACCACTCCGGCCCGCCCGAAAGCATCGCCCGAAACTTTTCGTTCGCCGCCGCAATCTCCGGCGCAATTGCCTCCGCGCGAAACATCTTCGGATCCAGCGGATTGCTCTTTGCCGCCGCCGCTTCGCTCATCTTCGTCTCCTTCTCATCTGTCAACGCCGCGCGAGTATACCACCCTGCCTAGCACCGAGGGCCGTTGTAGGGGCACAGCACGCTGTGCCCGGCGCAGATGCTTGGCGAGCATGAGGCATTCCGATGGTCTCGCGAAGTACCATTGGGCTTTAGCCCTGGTGTCTATTCGTCCCGCTCGACAAAAGTCCACAGGCGTTCCCCCTTGCACCGTCGCCATCGCGTACTAATATGGTCGCGTGAAGAGCGAATCCGAGTTCTCTGTAGGGGCACAGCATGCTGTGCCCGGCGATGATGCTTGGCATCGCCTCGTTCATCTACCGGCGTCGGGGAGTTTTTCTCCCCATTTGTATTCGAAAATGAATATGAATAGAAATCGCGGCAATCTGTTGAAAACAAACGATCGGTGCACATTCTATTCGATAACAAATCGTGTTTTGCACCGGCCGCGCTTCAGCTTCTTAGGGGGTCGCGGCTTCAGCCGCGACGTAAAGGCTCGCCGTCAGGCGACTTCCTTTGCGCCGCCCTACCCGCAGCAAGTAGTCCTCCCCGTCTGTTTCCTTGGCGCGCCGACGCTGCCAAACGAAGGCGGCTACTCGACAATGAATCCGAATAGAAATCCCCGTAACACAATGAAAACAAAAGATCGGCGCACATCCTATTCGACAATAATTCGGGGGGTCGGCAGAGCCCCAATTCTTGCTCTCTTCATCGCCGTTCTCTCGGTTTTGGGCGTTCGCCCAGCATTGGCGCAAACCTCGGGAACGCCCGCCGCAGCTCCGCTTCGCGACGATCTGTGGAACGACCTGAAGGATTTCGTCGAGACGCCTTCCGTCTCCGGTTACGAAAACGAGCTCACCGAAAAGATCCGCATCAAGCTCGCTGCGCTTCACCCCAAAGTGGATAATCTCGGCGACGTGATCGTCACGATCGGCAGCGGCTCCCCGCATCGCCTGATCGTCACGCCAATCGATGAGCCCGGCTTCGTCGTCAGCGGCATCACTGCCGACGGATACCTCCGTCTTCAGCGCCTGCCGCAATCCGGAAACCTTCCGGCGATCTACAACTCGTTCTATTCCGCGCAGCCGGTGAAAGTCCGCACTACGAGTGGCAAATGGATCGACGGAGTCGTCGCCGGCATCTCCGTCCATCTCCACCGCGCGAACGAAACGCTCCCGTCATCGAACGACATCGAGAACATGTACGTCGATATCGGCGCCAGCTCCGCGGAAGAAGTCCGCAAAGCCGGCGTCGACAATCTCAGCCCCGTCGCCATCAACCGATCTCTCGAATACCTCGCGGATAAGGAAATTGCCGGCGCTTCTGTTGGCGACAAGTTCGGCGCCGCTGCGCTCGTAGACCTGCTCCTTCACGCCGATCCCCTATCGATCAAAGGCACTCTGACCGTGGCGTTTGTCACACAGCAGCGCGTCGACGGCCGCGGCCTCGACCGCATCCTGCGCACCACGCAAGCCGACGAAATGATCTACGTCGGCCGCCTGCTTCCCGGCGGCAACGTTCCCGGCATGCAGGGCGTTCACCGCGCGCCGCGCCGCGAACCCGGGAGCGGCGTCCTCGTCGGCCTCGATCAATCCAACGGCGACTTTTCTGGCCTCGCTTCCGATTTGAAGAAACTTGCCGACGCCAACAAAATTCTCTTCGCCACTGACTATTCCGCTTCCATCACGCGGCAGGGCTATCTCGCGCCGCCGGCCTTTCCTACGAAATGGACGCATATCGGCATCGCCACTTCTTGGCCCGACACCACAATCGAAAGAATAGACGTCGAGGACACACGGGCGCTGATCTCCCTATTGGAGAACTATGTCGCGGCACCACGAACGTCCACGACACTGATGATCAGACGACCTTTTCAGGATATCTCTGGACAATGGCACGTACCTCCATCGCCGATTCAGTTGCTCCGCCCGCTGACCACAGGTTACGGGGCGAGCGGACATGAGGAGCGCGTACGGGACGACGTGAAAGGATTTCTGCCTGACTGGGTGAAAGCCGAGATCGACGACGCGGGCAACCTGATTGCGCACGTGGGCACCGCACCTACAGACTCGAAAACTCCGAAGATTCTCGTCGTTGCCCACATGGACGAAATCGGATTCCAGGTCAAATCGATCTCGGACAGTGGAGAACTCGTCGTCGAAACGCTCGGCGGGATGGATATGAGCTTCTACGAGGGCCATCCAGTCATGCTACATGCTATTCAGTCGAGCGATCTCGAAATCCAGCTGGATGGGATCATGGAACTCCCCAACGGCTGGGACGAACAGAACTTCAAGTGGCCGGATGCGCGCCAAGAGCAGACACTTCGCGTCGACGTCGGCGCGCGCAACGCCAAAGAAGTCGCTGATCTTGGTATCAAGGTCGGAGACTCGATCACCATCCCGAAACAATACCGTCCGCTGCTCGGAACGCGGGCCAACGGGCGCAGCTTCGACGATCGCGTTGGTTGCACCGCCCTGATTTCCGCTGTGTGGGCACTCGGAGGGCCGCTGAAAGATCGCGACGTCACGTTCGTTTGGTCCACGGGCGAGGAACTGGGCCTGATCGGCGCGGGCAAGCTCGCCACCCGTCTCGCCGCGGAAGGCCACGCGCCCGACTATGTCTTCGCCGTGGATACCTTCGTTAGCTCGGATTCGCCGCTTGAATCGAAGCGGTTCGCCGATGCGGAGCTGGGCAAAGGCTTTGCCATCCGCGCCGTCGACCAATCGAACGTGGCGCCGCATGAGCTGGTCGAAAAGCTGCTGAAGCTCGCGCACGCCAATCAAATCCCGGTGCAATTCGGGGTGACCGCGGGCGGCAACGACGGCGCCACCTTCGTTCCCTTCGGCGCCGTAGACATTCCGATCGGCTGGCCGTTGCGCTATTCGCATTCGCCCGGCGAAGTGATCGACACGCGCGACGTGGACGCGCTCGCGCGCATCATTGCCGTAATTGCAAGAAACTGGTAGCGCGCAGCTGGTAAGCCATGGCGCCAAACACGTTTGCTATAATCCCCGGCCATGGCCGGTCTCTCCGCCCAACCCGCGTTCAAGGCTCCGCGGTACATCGTGGTCGAAGGGCCCATCCGCGTGGGGAAATCGACGCTCGCGCGGGCGCTCGCCGAGCAGCTTCACGCTCGCCGCGTTTTCGACATCGAGGACAATCCATTCCTCGCCGACTTTTATCAGGAAAAGCCCGGCGCGGCGTTCCGCGCGCAGATGTATTTCCTCTACGAGCGTCACCGACGATTGGCTGAGACGCGTCCGGACGACGCGGCCGCTCCCATCGTCAGTGATTTTCTCTTCGAAAAGGACAAGATTTTCGCGTACATGAATCTCGACAACACAGAACTGAAGCTCTACGAAAAATATTTCGACATGCTGGCGCCGTCCATCCCCGCGCCGGACCTGGTCATCTATCTGCATGCCACGCCCGAGGTGCTGCGCAAGCGTGTCTCGAAAAAGGGCGACCCGGCGGAAAAGCAGATCTCGTCGGAATATCTCCAGGCCGTCGCTGACGCCTACGGCCACTTCTTCTTCCGCTATTCCGCTTCGAACCTGCTGGTGGTGGACACCACGGACATCGATTTCGTCGAGCGCAACCACGATTTGCAGGAGCTTCTGCGCCGCGTCCGCCAGCCCGTGAAAGGCACACAGTATTTCCTGCCACTCGGCCAAAGCTGACACGCACGGGTTAGAAATCAGGAGAGAAGAGGGGGATCCGGGGCGAGTACATTCGCTCCGCCCAGAACGACGAAGCAAATTGCGGGGACCCGCCCCGGAGTACAGCACGGAGAAAACTCGTCTCAGCCGCGCCGCTGCGAAACTACGCGGCCTGCGACGGCCCGGTCAATCGATGGCGCAGCCTGCCCAGCGTCCGATTTACCGGATGGCTGCGATGCAGGAAGCTGACCACCGGGTCGCGGCGCGTGCCGATCTTCTGCAGCGCGCGGCGAATGCGGAAATCGCGTCCCGCCGAAATCAGTCCCTTCTCCAGTGTGGAGATCGCGTCCTGCGTGCGGCCCGACTGCTGGTAGACCTCAGCCAGATTCAGGTAGAGCTGCGCGTGGTTGTGGCGCATGCCCAGCGCTTCCATGCACAGCGCTTCGCCATCGCCGAAACGCTTCTCGGCCACCGCGGCCAGCAATCCCGTGTACGAGAGATAAAAAGGATTCTTGGGGGCAACACCGAGGGCGCGCCGGGCGTGTTGCAGTGCATCGCTCGTATGGCCGTCGCGCAATTGTTTGAGGCATTCCTTGAAATCCGACATGCCGGCGTCGGCCGGCGACGTGGTTCCGATCCAGTGGGACATGAGGCTCCTTCCTTGGCCCCGCGGCCAACCGCTACTGCAGGGCGGTAAGGAAAACTACCGTGAGCCTCCGCGGAGGAAAATAGAGCGTCAGGACAGATTTCGTTCCAGTCCTTTTTCCTGCACTAACGGACAGGCGAAAAAATGTCAGCCTGTACTTCTCCGAAAGCGAAGGTAAATCGAACACGGCAAGAGCTCCAGCGAGGCGCCGACTCGGTCTCCGTCAACCCGCGAGGCGCAGATCCTGACCGGGCTGAGAGTCTTTTGTAAGTGCCCATACGAGAGCAACGACCCAGCCAACCAGCGTCCATCCAAGAAATAGATTCAGAACGAAGATCGCGGCGGAGTTCCGCTTCCTCCTGGCGACGAGGGTCGGTATGAAGTAGACGAAAAGGCCTAGCAAGAAAAGGATGAGTTCGACAAAAGCTTCACCGGCATCGGGGGAATTCGATTGAAATTGAAGATCCAGCAGCAACTGCCACATGAGACCTGATTCTCCGCAAGGCTGTTACCGTAGCGTCATTTGGAGTACGTGTCAATCGACGCAAAGAAAGCTAGTGAACCAAATCGGAGGCGAAGACGAGGCGGATGCCGCGGGACTCGAGCGCGGGGACTTCCTGCGCGAGGGCGGCGATGGTGGCGGGATGCGGATGGCCGATGGCGATGGCGGAGCCGTCGCGTGCGGCGTCGCGCGCCGCGAGCTCAAGCTGCGCGATAACAGCTTCCTTCGTCTGCGTATCGTCAAGGAAGACTTTGCGCGAGGCGGAGCGCACGCCCACGCTTTCTGCGGCATTGAAAGCAACGGTGGAAGCAGTAGTCCGGCTGTCGATGAAGAAGAGGTTCCGCGCGCGCAGCCCGGGCATTAGCTCCTGCATCAACGGCGCGTCGGCTGTGGCTCGCGAGCCTTCATGGTTGTTGACGCCGGCGGCGTGCGGGACGGTTTCGAGCATGCTCGCGAGCGTTGCGTTCACTTCATCGGCGCTCATGCCGACCCGCAATTCGATCGGCTCCTGGGCCACGCCATCAGGGCCGCCGTTGCCGGGTTCGGGCTCCATCGGGAGATGGAGCATGATCTGGTCGCCGCGACGGTGGGCCTCTTCGGCGATTTCGGAGGAAAGAGGAAGGTGAGGAAGGATCGAAATCGTCAGCGGAAAAGGCAGCGCGAAAAGCTGATCCGCGGACGAGCGATCGTGGCCCATGTCATCAATGATGATGGCGAGGCGTGCGCCGCCGGGCCCGTGACCGACGACCGGCGGGCGGGCCCGCGCGGCCAAAGGCAAAACAGCATGGATCGAATGGGTGTGAACACCGTTGCGCGAGAAGTCGAAACGCAACAGTCCCGACGTGGAGGACTCAGACATGTCGAGCTTGTGGCGTCGCGCAATCTGGGAAAGAGCCTGGTCCAACGGGGCCGCCTGCGCCGGGCTCGAAAGAGAAATGAAGATGACGTCTACCGAATGAGAAGTCGTTCCGGTCGCCGTCTGCAGGGATTCGGTTTGAGGGTGAATTTCGATCTCGGCTTTGTTGCCCGCCACGCGCCGTGCGGCGGAGACGACGTCGTCGGTGATGGCGCGGAGTTCGGATTTGGAGATTTGCTTTTTTGCGCAGCCGGAGAGGAAGGCCGCGACGACGGCGAGAATGAAGACGATGAGCCGCGTACTAGCTGGGTGAGCGAAGAGAGATCCTTCGACTGCGTGGCCCGACCCGCCTTCGGCGGGAGGCGAAAGCGTCGGGCCACTTCGCTCAGGATGACGGCTGAACCTTGAGAGGAGGGATTCCTCAGGCATGAATGCCTTCGGGTCCGGTCTCAGGACTCCGGCGGAGCCCACCGGACTCCCCAAACCGGAGATGACAGAGCATCGTTTGGCTAGGCGGCTTTCCGCGCGGCGCCCGAATCCTGGAGAATCTCGACGGCCTTCTTGATGTCAGGATCGCTGGGCGAACTGGACGGAGCCGGCAAGATCTGGTCGGCTGAAGTGATGTCCTCGATCGAGGGCCGCACTTCACGCGTGGGAGTAACGCCATCCACGGGAATCTCCTTGCCGCCGGGCGTGTAGTAGTTTGCCAGCGTAAGGATGATCGCGGAGCCGTCCTCAAGCTGAATCAGCTTTTGCTGGGATGCCGTGCCATAGGTGCGGATGCCAATCGTCTCGCCGCGGTGATTGTCGGCGATTGCGCTGGCCACAATCTCCGCCGCTCCGGCCGTGCTGGTATCGATCAGCACGGTCATCGGCTGGGTCCAAACCACTTTTGCTGGATCGGCCGAGGAAACCACGGGTGACACGGTCTGGCCCTTCAAGGTAGTAACGGTGCCGGAGGAAAGAAACAGCTGCGCGGTGGAAATGCCCTCGGCATCGTCACCGACGGCGCAATTACGCAGGTCCAAAATTAACTTGTGCGCGCCCTGGCGCTGCAGCTGCGCAAGCTCGTCGCGAATCTGTTTGGTCTCGCCAGCGCGAAACTCCGCGACGCGAACATAGGCAATGTCGCCCTCAAGCCGGTCTTCGGCCAGCTTGGGCGCAGCCAATTTGGCGAGCGTGATTTCCATTTCCTGCGGCTCCGTCTTGCCGCGGCGGATCACGGAAAGCTTTACGGTGGTGCCCGGGTCACCGCTGAGCAGGAGCTGCGCCTGCTCGATACCCATCTGGCCGGTGGTGAAACCGGCGATCTTTTCGAGCACATCCCCGAGTTGCAGGCCAGCCTTCTGAGCCGGGCTATCGGGCAGCGTGGAAATTACGCTGACGTAGCCGAAGCGCTTGGTGAGCGCAAGGCCGGATTCGGCCTTGGGAGCTGAGGCGGATTTTTCCTTGTAGTCGGCGTACTCAAGCGGGCTCAAATAGCTCGATTGGGGATCGAGCGAGTCGAACAGGCCGTGCAGGGCGCCAGCGGTCACTTGGTGCAGGTTCGGTTCGTCGACGTATTCGCGCTGGATGCGGTCAAGTACTTCGCTGTAGACGGCGAGCGCGCGAAAGGCTTTGTCATCCGACGAATGCCCGCGAAGATTCCCCGCGGCGACAAAGAACAGCACGACGATCGACAGCGCGACGACGATTTTCTTGATGATGGAGCTCATGCCCAGTCCTTTTCCCGGTGGCGCGCCCCGCGCCAAGGGGAGCCTTCATTATACATCCGGCCCGGGGATTGGAAAATTCACACCACTCCCGACCGTGCTCATTCAGCCGGGAGGGTCCGGAGACGGCCTACCTGTTGCGATGGTAGCCAACAGCCGCTTGGGCCTCGAGCGGTTCCAGGCCGGTCAGCGGCACGGCGGCGGTGATGTAGGTCTGCGACATGCGGTCCTGCCATGTGAAATGATCCTCGTCCCAGATGGCCCAGACGAATCCCAGTAGCAGGGTGGCGCCGGAAAGCAGGTAGCCGAAGTTCCGCCAGAGAAGCTGGCGCGAATCCGGGAGGCTGCCGTCGAGGCGCACGGCAGTTAATCCGGCAAGTTGCATGCCCGGCGTGGAGCCGGCGAGCAGCGTGAAGAGCGAGAAATAGAGGGCATAGAAAAGGTACGCCACAGAGAGGTAGACGATGATGTCGATCTTCGTCAGCGTCAGCCGGCCGCCGAGCGAATGAAACAGACCGGCGAAGCCCGCGCAACTCAGCGCCAAGAATAGCCCGTCCATGACGCCGGCCCAGCGGCGGTCGCCAAGGGAGGCGACCGGAACCAGAGCCGTTTGCGGGCGCGCCCGATCTTCCGGCGAGCTCGAGAAATTCAGCTCCGGCTGGATGCAGATGTCGACGCGTTCGTGCGCGCGGTGGCGCGGCGCTTGGCGCTGAGGCCGCAAGCGCTCGATGGGCTCGAGGCCCCCTTCTTCCAGTTCCAAGTCCGCAACGGCAGCGGCCTGCTGGAACGGCAGGCCAGATTGTGAATCGTCCGGACGAGCGTAGCCGCGGCGCGCGCGGTACTGCTCGAGGCGGCGCGACACTTCCAGCCGCCACTCAGGCTCGGAATCCTCGCCGGCCGCGAGAGAGGAGACAGCTACAGGCTCAGGTATCTTTGAGCCGCGGGTGTTTTCTGCGGCCTCGGCCGCGCAGAAGGAGCAGTTTTCGGAGTCGTCCAGCAGAAGAGCGCCACACTTCGAGCAGATACGTATCACTGGTCTTTTTTGCGCTGCGGAAGAGCCAGGAAACACGCGAATCATACCACGATCGGATGCGCATGGCTCGGTGGGGCTGGGTGATTTGTGTGGCTGATGAGGCAACACGGACGGCGCCGGGGCAATGTCAGCGAGCCGCGGCTGTTGTCCTGGCTTCCGCCGCGGCCACAACCCTCGCCCACGATTGCGAGTGCAAGAAGCGCGTGTTAGGCTCAGGCTTCTTTTTCGCACATCTTTGGCGATGCTGAAGGCGATTCTCTCGAAATCCGTCCAGATACTGGCGCTCTGCGCAGCGTTCGCGGCTGCGCTGGCGCCTGTCGCTTCCGGACAGACTCCACCCGCGCAGAAGCAGCGGCCAAAATCGGTCCCCGGCCTCACGAGCGGCGGAGAGGCGACGCTCGAAGCTGACCAGCAGCGGCAAGTCGGCAAGGTCTACTACGCGGACGGCCACGTGGATGTGCGTTATCAAGACGCGCGCCTGCGCGCCGACCACGTGGAATACGACGAAGAAGCGCAAGTGGTGAGCGCTCGCGGAAACGTGCAGCTGGATTACATGACGCAGCACGTGGAAGCCGATGACGCACGCTACGAGTTGCGCACCGGCCGCGGGAAATTTCACCATGTGCGCGGGGCGTTCGCCATGCAGCGCCGTCCGACGCCCACGCTTCTGATCAGCCCCAACCCCCTCTATTTCGAAGCGGACGAGGCTGACCGCGTCAACGACACGACTTACCGCATCCGCCAAGGCTGGCTAACCGTCTGCAAGCCGGGCAAGCCGGTTTGGAAGTTCTATGCGCCGGCGGCGACGATAAGGCTGAAGCAGTCGGTGCGAATCGAAAATGGCAACTTCCGCGTCTATTCGATCCCCATCCTTTATCTGCCGTACGCCACCGTGCCTGCGGAGCAGCGGCGCGATTCGGGATTCCTGATCCCCGAAATGGGCAATACGTCGCAGAAGGGATTCGTGCTCGGCGATTCGGTCTACTGGGCGCCGCTCGATTGGCTGGACCTCACGCTCGGGGCGGAGAACTACACGAAGCGCGGCTGGAGCCAGAAGGGCCAATTCCGCATGAAGCCCTGGGAAGGGGCATCGCTCGATGCAAGCTACTACGGCGTGATCGACCGCGGCTTGGAGGTGGAAGACCAAGCGCGCGTGCCGCAGGGCGGGCACGAGGCGAAGCTGCTGTTCACGTCGATGCTGCCGGGCGGCTGGCGCGCGGTGGCGGACCTCGACCAGCTCACGTCGCTCACGTTCCGGCTGGCATGGTCCGAGACGTTCAAGGAAGCGGTGAACTCCGAAGTGCGCAACACCGCGTTCCTGACGAACAATTTCAAGGGCTTCAGCGTGAACTTTGCCGCCCAGAGCTATCGCAACTATCTCACCGCGACGCCACAGGCTTCGATTGTCCTGCGAACCGCGCCGGAGTTGCGCGTCAGTTCCGTGGACCAGAACTTCTTCAGGAAGCTGCCGCTGTATTTTTCCTTTGACGCGTACACCGGAGCGAACTATCGGGCCGACGGTGTGACGCCGTTTTCAACACCGGGTTTCGTCGAACGCAGCGAGCTGGCGCCGAGCGTCGCTCTCCCGCTGCACTGGGGCGACTGGCTGAACGTGACATCGAGCTTCACTTTTCGCTCGACGTACTACGGCGCGCAGCTGCGCAACGGGAATTTCCTCGATCAAGGGCTGTTTCGGGATACGGAGGAATTTTCGGTCGACATGCGGCTGCCGGTGATCGAACGCGTCTACGACCACGGCGACTCGAAGTGGAAGCACGTGATCGAGCCGTACGTGGACTACCGGCTGGTGAACGGCGTGAACGATTTCGGCCGGTTTCTGCGGTTCGATCAAGACGACACGCTCACGGATACGAACGAGCTCGAATACGGCGTCACGCAGAGGCTCTACCGCCGCGAGGGGGACGGCGATTCGCAGGAATTCATCACCTGGCATGTTGCGCAGAAATACTTCTTCGATCCCACGTTCGGCGGCGCGCTGGTGCGAGGCCAGCCCAACGTTTTTCAGACTCTTGCTTCGCTCACGCCGTTTGCATTCGCTGACGTGGCGAGGAGGTTCTCGCCGATCGTCAGCGACGTGACCATCGCGCCGGGCAAGCGCTGGGATACGCAGTTCATCGTCAACTACGACCCACAGCGGAACCGGCTCACCGCCATTGGGACGCTGCTAAAAGTGAAGCCGTACAAGGAATCGTTCATCACCCTGGCCCATTTTTCGACGCTGAACTTGCCGCTGAACCCCGCGCCGCCTCCGCCGAATTTTCAGCAGCGCTCGAACCAGGTCCGGACGCTTTTCGGCTACGGCGAGCCGAACCGCCGCGGGTTCAACGTGACCTTCGGCGCGAGCTACGATTTCCAGCAGAACGCGTTTCAGAACCAGATTGTGGAGGTTTCGTACAACGGCTCGTGCTGCGGGATCGGCTTCGAGTATCGCCGGTTTTCGTTCGGCAACATCCGCAATGAGAATCAGTTCAGCATCGTGATTCGCATCGCAAACCTTGGGTCAGCCGGGAACTTGCGGCGCCAGGAAAAGATCTTCTAGG
>Ga0335083_10010042_pt1 | contig 11465 bp, 14 predicted proteins | sample Lox_Sample_42_FD_206716 | JGI IMG/M metagenome (GOLD analysis project Ga0335083, IMG submission 206716) | Soil microbial communities from Loxahatchee National Wildlife Refuge, Florida, United States - Lox_Sample_4.2 | ecosystem: Environmental > Terrestrial > Soil > Wetlands | place: USA... | reverse complement strand
CGCCTACAAAGGAGTTAGGAGGAGGATGGGGGGCGCCGGCTGTACGAGTCCAATTCAACGATAATCCATAGAGCACACCAGTCTTGGAGATTGTAATCCTCGATCAGCGCGACACACTGCAGAACCGAGAGGGCCATAGAGTCCTGTCTCCTCTGTAATTCGAGCGGCAACGAGAACACTAGCCCAACAGACGCCAGTAAGAGCACAGTCCAACTCCAGCGCATTGCTTCTCCGTTGTCGTCGACGCCTGTGGATTCTTGTGCTTTGAGAAAGGGGCACCTTGATGCAGTTTGACAAATTGGGTGGCCCAATCAAATGCAGCCTAATGAAAGTGAATCACACAGACAGCAAATGAGGACCGTGCTTTTTATGGGCGCGGTAAATTGGATACGCGTTATTTTTGCTGCTGCACAGCGGGGACAGCGTTGCACTGGACTAATGGTCAGAATGGGCTACTGCAAAGGACCTCAAGGCCCCAGACCTCCTGCTAACACAGTCCCGGAGGGATTCGTCGTCGACACTGGAGACAAATGAAATGTGGACTCCTCGCAAAGCGCTCCGAACTGCCCACTCTCTTCATATTCTGTTTAAGTTTCATGTCTATCTGACCCTGTTTTTGTTTTTGAATTTGAGCACTTGATTGTGGAGATAATCTATGGTATGGGCAAACCGCCCACTTTCTTTTTCACTTAGACAATTTCATTTTACCGCAGTCACTCCCTGTCAGATAAAACTTTATATCCATTATCGACTACGTCTCTCGGAGCTTAAAAATTGTTTATAGAAAATAAATGTCATAAAACCCCCCCGGTAAATTTTAATTTGGATATAAAGTCACCACCCGACAATCTTCATATCTTGACAACTACATGGTCGACTTCAGAAATAACGGCATATTTCGTTGGAGGGAACTAAGACCTTTTGATGACACCTGAAGATCACTAAAAACGCGAGTCTGCCGGGGTCCAAAAATTCGCTTGTCAGCGGTCTGCGTCCCTTTTGGATCATTTCCGGTTTGTTAATGCAGGAAAGATTTACAGTATACAAATAAGATTAAATGGGTTAAATCATCTAATGTGGGTTTGCTCATAGAATGACAGGGCGAGACCGTACACATGGGAAATATCGAATGGTCGAATATTTGAAAAGTAGATTGGACCTTGCTTTCTATTCCCAAATGATCTAAAGCACAGACTAATACACACAAACGAAATAACTCTAGGCATCATCATGAAAAGAATAAATCTCGTGAAGCAGACAGATACAGACGCATCAAAGACATGCTCCACAAGGCGGTACACTAACCAAGGAAGGTCATACACCCCAAACAATATCGTCCTCAAGAATGAAAAGATCTCACCTTTCAACGAACGGCAAGCCTATCGCCGCAGCTGGAACAGAAAGAGGCGGGTCGTATGCAATTGGTCCCAGAGTGTAAGGGTTCGAAGGCAGGCTCCGATATGTCGGAATGGCATCTACGAAGATATTCGCTGGCGGAACGAGCCCTGCGATTGCTTGATAGTCCATCCGTGCGGAATCCAAACAGCATGTTGGTTCTAAACCCCATGAGGGCTGGTAGGAAAAGCGCTGCTGTCTCCATTGAATTTGAACCGACGAGATGTAATTCCAAGACATTTCGATGGCTTGTCAGAGGTGGGGATAGTTTCGTGCCGAAGAGAAGTGGGATGGTGGGCCAGGTCTGTAATCCTTGAGGGACAGGACGGAGAATTTATACATCATAGGGAGAGAATTTCACGCTTTGAAGCCCCGTAAGATAAAGGAAGACCTGCTGATTTAGAATGCGACGCTAGTGTCAATTCCCAACCGGGGTTCAAACGTGCTGTTTGTTAAAATAGCCTAAGATTTAAATATTACAATGGTCGGCGGAAAGTATTGCACAAACTCTTTAATTGCACCACCACTGTAACTTCAATTCCAAAGAAAAATAGCCAATTTAAAAGGAAATATTCTGAATTATAATATATTAATAGGATAGAATAATTTTTCCTCTGAGAAGTGATTATCATATGGAGGGTTAGGGTAACTTCCAAAGTTTTTTGAACTGCATTTCACCGCCATCCTATGAATTGGAAGCTAATTGTGCTGAGTTTAAACTATGTCAAAGAAGTAAACATTTGGAACAAAGCAGTGGTACTAGTTAGAAATTTTGACTTCCTATAGTGGAGAAAATCAACCCTCAATTTGACCTGTTTGTGTGTAAAAGCGGCGTGGGATCCGCCGATCATTGTATTGGCACTAATAATGTCATGCCGAAGCGTGGGATAGATCTCTATCTTTGTGTCCGAGCTTAAAGGGAAATGTAACTTAAAAATTTTGAAACGGTCAGTGCTTCATCTTCTCCTCGACTCTCGTGATTAGTCCTTTCATCCTCGTCCCATACGGGTTCACAAACCAAAGTCACAAAGACAACGCTTATGAATTATATACCACGATGGGCAGGTCTATTCCAACAAGGCGAAATGATGCTTATCTATCGCGAAACATTCCGTGCTTCTCCGCGCCGCTCGCAATTTAGTCCCGTACAGGCACACCAAGCATAAGCACAAAGACAACGCTCATGATATATATATATATATAGCACAACAGCACCGGTCTATTCCAACGAGGCGAAGTTGTGCCTACCCTTTGTGATTCACCTTTCATGCCCAGAACTCCCACACAATCTAATGAATACGTCATCCAAAGGAGCTTGACTGAGCCTCCAATCAGCAATCTCAAGCTCCGCTTTATGCATTTCTAGTTCCTGGATGAGTCCTGCAATCGTCTCCGCGGCAGCATCAATCTCGTATACAACGGTAACTCTATTCGATACAATTTGGTGGAATGTCTCCCCTACAATAGTTTCCAAAAACCTGCCGCCCCAGAATCAACCGCTGTGAAAGGAACGAAAGGAAAGGGAAGTGTACGCATTGATTCGTTGGCGGGTGAGGTCGTTGAATGGACAAGTCAGTGTTAATTTGTAGCCTTTGCCATAGGTGCGTTTGAGATATGTTCCTGAGCCGATGCAACAAAGCGATCCTTGGACCATAATGGCTATTCGATCGGCCAAGAAATCCGCCTCAGGCCTAATTATTAGAAAATCTGAGTAAAGAATTCTCACATTGAATGAGTTGTCAGGACAATACACATCTTGTGCATTTCCTTTACCCTTTTGATAACCTTCCATGGACTCCGCTTGACATTCGGATCAAGCCCTGTCGTCGACTCATCAAGGAAAACAACAGGATGTCGAGCAACAAGAGCAATAGCTATTGCCAATCTCCGCATTTGTTCGCCCGACAGCTTCTTTGATAATTTTGTTGTTTCGTCGGCCAACTCGACTTGTTCCAGACACTGTTGAACAACTGTCTTCTCATCGCGGGAGTCGATTCCTTTCAACCGCGAGTAAAAGATTAAATGCTCCTCGCATGTCAAATCACGCCATGAAATCTCCCGCTGCGGGCAGACTCCGACGTGGCGATACACCTGATCCGGGTGATGCGTAATGTCGAAACTCTTGATAGCAGCGGTCCCCGAGGTGAGGTGTTATAACCCGAGGACGCAGTTCACTAAAGTCATTTTGCCGTCAACATTAAGGCCTAGTAAAACGAGGATTTCTCCGGAACCAACGGCAATCGAGACGTCCCGAACAGCAAACTTGTTTCCGAATCGTTTGCTCGCCATCGAGATGACCGGTGGGGAATTCGTGGCATCACTGGACGTTATCCGCTCACGTTCAGAAGCAACATCATCGTCTCCTTGAAGTGTCATATTTGTTGCATTTGGGTTTATCTTTTTGACTTGGGCTTCTTTGTCACCAGAGCGCCTCGCTTCCAAATCGTCCACAGTCGTCTGTGGGCCGATGACTTGGCGTTCTCGTCGAAATGGTTGAAACGGTGCAGTAAGAGGCCAATACCATGTTCTAGTGATTCCATACTCGGTTTGAACGACCAGCTGCACACTTAATCAACACAATGAAGAGTAAAGTGCCTGACCGTAGATAGCAATCAGAAAGAAGATGACCCATTCAATGACGAGGTAGTATATCGCCATCAACAATTTGGGACTCGTATTCATTGTCCCCACAGTCAAAGCAGGTGCAGCCAGACTCACAGTCCTCGTATTGATGATTCCAACGGTGGTGTAGCATACAAAAAGAAGCCAAATGAAATAGGGACTCGGTGGATCATTATTCCAGATTGCGGTTGCAGCAATCGAAATGACGATACTCATAAGAAGGACCAAGAACGATCCCACAAGCGCATTTCGTGCGTTCCCAGATAATGTCGAAATCGCAAAGGATAAGGAAATTGCCGTGTTGATCCATACTAAAAGAAGGATGATTATCAGCCCTGGATTGATTGAAACGATTTCGAGGCGAAAAATGGCGGTGATGATGAGTAAAATTATGATTGAAAGACTCGCAGAAAGAAGAAATCAATATACTGCGCCAGGAAATAGATCCATGATTTCAACCCGTTCATCTTCTTGTCAGCGTCCTAAGAATAGCAGATTAAAAGACCTTCATCATGATAAATATGCGAGATGATTTTTCGAGGGTAAGCAATTACACAAACAACGGAATAAAAGACGAAATGCCGAAGGGAAAGAGAATGCGCGCACTCAACAAACTTGCCGGAACATCAACCTAGGCACTTATATATATCGCGGCATAATTTGATAAACGGGAGTTACTGTCACTTCCAATATTATTGGCCGGTTGGTTTCTCAACACACTAATTTTTCCTGAAAGCATGAACAGCCAGCAAATCAAATCAATCACCTTTGAATCAAAAGGCAAGCCTTCAGCATTAATGTAAAACAGTAATAGATTTATATTTTCACTTTCTTTTCCTTAATCAAGGTCTCCATCCCCAAGAATAGTGCAAGAAGAAGCCATTTACAAATTTTGCGCACTTTTTTAGGGTTAGGGGTTTGAAATCAAAAATTGAGAACTTTTCTTAACTATTCTCTTATTTCATAAACTGTACAAAGTTTCAAGAGAATACAAGAGTGTCATGTGAAAGTGCTGGGTTGGATTTCCCTATACTTTATTAGAGAAGGTGTATCAAATGATGGTTATAGAGAATAGAGGTGGTGTAGTGTTTTCTGCAAATTTTGTAAAATGGAGTGTGTTGCAAAACTAACCGGCCAATAATTTTGGAAGTGACAGTATCATTTCTCTGTCAAACTTAAAAATATGACCAGATCCGTGGTTTCCGTTACGCCCCTCCGTCATGCGCGATGGAAAATGTGGAACTCAAGGCACAAATCCCTCTCGTTCGCCTTCTTAGGGCGCTTACATGCGCTTGGCTGGACGGACATGAGGTCAGACGACTTGCCCTTTTTTATTTGCAAAGAATGCATTAATGCAACGCTAGCGAGTGAGGATTTTCGATTCCACCAAATTCGAAGGGTATTTACTATTTAGTGGCCATGCGTGGATGATGAGCGACCTTGAATAATGGTTTCCTGGGTGCACACCAATGAACTAGAGTAGATAACCTTGACATTAGCAAAGGCAGGGAGGCAATTTCATGATTACAAGGAAGTATAGGGATGGTTTAGCAAGAATGCCCTCCTGGAAAGAGAACACCAAGAAAACGAAATACTGCTGCAAAGAAAAGGAAAATACCGATCTTCATAATTGACATCTTTCGATGCGGAACGGGGAAGGACATTCAATCACGAGGAGGATAAAGCTCTCCAAGTTGAAAGCGGACCTTTCTCTATTCTAGACCTTGAGATTGGAAATCCGGTCACAGACTCAGACCATCCGTAGATCAAAGTCTGAAGCGGCCAAGGCAACTAAGGGCGACGAGGTGGAGGACAATGGGGAAGGGGGTATTAAGTCCGCACGGTGATTTGACAAGACTTGGATTTGACAGAGATGCAACACCGCTATTATCAAGATCAAGTATCTTCCCATACATTCTCTTGCTCTTCCTCTTCTTCCAACAAGATTCACACGCTCGAGCAATAATCATGTACCATCTGTAACCGCTCATTTCAATTCACTTCGCATAAAGACGAGTCCATTCACGTGCTGGCACACATTAGCCACCCCAAATCCCACCTAAGGCAGGGTAAATTACCAGTAGAAATGGCAGCAGCCTCGTTTTCCTTCCACTGAGCAGCAACATCCGCAGCAAGGGGATCTACACGGTCAGTCAAAGAATAGCTAGAAAGGGCAGGCAGACCGTCGGGATTAGGAGCACTGAGTAAAGCCTGAATTGAGAGAAGAACAGTCCGAATTTGCAAGGCAGGAGACCAGTTTCCTAAACGTCAAGCCAAGTTATACGAGGAGGATACCTTTGAGTGTATCCATGCAGATACGTCCTAATTTATCGATGTTTGGATGGTAAATTTTGGTGAGAAAGCGGATTTTTGGAGCGACCATGGGATACTCCTCCGGAAGGAAAAGTTCAAGTTTGAATACACCGCCTGCCACATGTTAGCCTTTCTTACGGAAATCGATGTGGATATATATGATGGGACATAAGATAATTGGAACGTGTTAGGTTCTCAGGGGGTTTTGTGACCTTCGTAGGGAGAAGATTCGGGGCCTTGGATGGTGACGAGGAAGTAGCGAAGATTGTCGTTTGAGGGGCCCCCGGAGATGCCAGGGGGAGGGTCAGCTATTAAGCGTTCGGTCTCCTTGAGAATGCGGCGGGGCAGGGCCATCGTGCACACTCGCCGCGGAATACGTCTATGCGGAGGGAGAATATATGGGAAAGGGGGTACGGAGGGGTGCGCGGGTTAACGTCAGAGAAGCAGTGGTGGTGCGCGCTGCATGCGTCAAATTGATAGCACGGTGTATTGTTGTCTGAGTGTGAAGAGGGTTAGGGGTGGCCCTTCGTAGGATTGACAGTTAGGCGAATGTGGGGGATTTTAAACTTTTTTGCACCCTCCGCCGCACGCCGGGGCTGAAACGGCCTTCCGCTCCCGTTCTCCCCCTTTCACTCTCTCTTCGCTCCAACATCCGCGATCCTCTCCTTCCATTCCCTCCTGTCCTTACTCAACTGTATTGTATGACCTTATTCCTGGATTCTGACATGGGACTATAATCGATATTCCACGATAAACAAAAAAAAGAGTTTAACATCAATTTTACACACCCCCACCCCGTCAACCCCCCCACATCGCCATGGAGGCATCACAAACGTTTGGCCGACATATAACCTTTGAAGTCGACAAAACAGTCAGCGCAATGTGATCTCCCTCACCGGTTGCCCCGCGTTGATAGCCAGGTCAATATCTCCCTGCGGCCGAGACATTGTGCTAGCATCGTAAGTCCCCTGCCGCCGCCCTCGAACGACGAGCCCCCACACTTCCCTTGCAATCGGATGCTGACATCCTAGTCGTCGAGGACTCTTTGTCGTTGATCTCGATAATCCATATGATAACCCTCGCTACCTCCGTAACACGACGAGCTGGGACGCCGCGGACGTCCAGTGGTCTCCCTGGGCCGCCAAAGATTTCTGGGTTGTCAGCACTGTTCTGCCCCCCTCCCCCCCACTGCAATTATTGACAAGATGTAGTCAAATTTAAAAGCCCTTGTATGGAACCTCAATCTCCCCTCCAAAAACGCAATCGACTTTGTGTTAAACGGCCATACCCGCGCTATAACCGATGTAAACTGGGGAGCAACAAGTCCCGAGACACTAGCCACTTGTGCGTTAGACGGCTACGTCCATTGCTGGGACATGCGAGCCCCGCAATACCCTGTCGTCTCCTTCCGAGACTGGGACGCGGGAGCCCTCCAAGTGAAATGGAACCGCATTGACGAAAACATCCTTGCCTCAACCCATGATCGCACTCTGCGCATCTGGGACCGGAGGAAGGGAGTTCGTCCACTGAAATCCTTTGTGGCACACGAACGCAGTATCCGGGGCTTAGATTGGAATCGCACTCGGCGGACGGGGGTGGTAACCTGTTCCCTTGACAAGACGGTGAAATTTTGGGACTATGCGAGGGATGATGAGCCCGAGCGGATTTTCTGGACGAATACGCCTGTGTGGAGGGCGAGACATACGCCATTTGGATGGGGCCTCATGACGATGCCCAAAGGAGGTGATACGACGTTGTACCTATGGGATCGTCGCGTACAAGGGGACGAACCCTTCCAGGCCGTCGCCACATTCGCTGGTCATAAATCCCCTGTCCAAGAATTTCTTTGGCGTTCCAAAGGCGGTGAAGACGACTCTTGCCGTGACTCCCGACAATTCCAACTCGTAACCTACTCCGAAGATCACCAAGTAAAGCTCTGGCCTATCAAAGAGGAAACCTTGGCAGCACTAGGCCACGACAAAGATAAACCCATTCGCTTTCGCTTGACTCGCAGGGGCGCAGAGTACAAGACTTTCCGTCGGGAACCTATGTCGAATCGGAAACTTGAACGGTTTTCCGCTCTGAATCCACCGCTTGCAACGTTTACTGCAAAGCAAGCTACACGGACCGCGTATTGGAAACGCAAGGCGATGGGAATGGGGTATATGACTTCTGCCATATCGAAACGCGCGGCCCATCAAAAAGAAGAAGGCAAAAAATCAGCCTCACATTGGATGAAAGGCGTCCAAATTGAACCCGAATCTCCCCCATCGAATACGGACCTCGGCCCCTCGACGACATCATCGTTATGGGGTGCAGAAAGTCTGGGCACTGAACTCGTTCAAGTCTCGCTGAAATTCCCCAACGTAGAATTTGAATCTGTCAATATCGCCAGGCGGAAATGTACCATTTCCCTGTCGGGACCGTGGGGGACCGATAACGACACTGCATTCGTTCGTTTACGCTTGGTGTTTCCAGAGGCGTACCCCGAATCCTGTCCTCCGCTATTCGAGTTGGAAGAAACGTCGGGCGTGAGCGCCGAACGGCGGGCCGAGATGGAGAAGTTTTTGGGATGGATAGGGGAGCTATATGCACGGAAGGGGAGACCTTGCGTTGAAAGTTGTTTGAGGTATTTGGTTGGGGAGAAGGCGGCGAGTTCGAAGTGGAGAGTACGGAGGGAGGGGGATTCAGATAATGAGAGCGATACGGAGGCTACGTCCTTGGATGATAGTATGGTTATGTCTACGAATCTATCGGCTGGGGGGTGAGATTGTATGAGGACAATAGTGGGAGAACGAATTGTAAGTAGCTCATGATGGGACGTAAATATTAGGGGTTGCATGATGGACTTTTCGATAGACATATCAAAATCGTAATTTATTAGTGCTAAACCGTTCTACCATGTCAAGGTATTTGCGTATTCCTGGGCATGCGGGTTTGAGGGTGATGAGATGAAGACATGTATTTCCTACGTCTAAACATACTCATGCATTATACGACAAGAGACAAAATGAACCAATCTATCGCGACTTGGCAACAGGGGTAGGACGAACACCCTTAGCCTGTTGCTTAGAGATCTTCGTAGCCTGACCTCGAGCACTTGAAGCAGCAAGCTATCCAAGTCAGTAACCATCCAAAATAAAACAGAGAAAGCATTGAGGAAATGGGGGGAGTAAGGGTACCTTGGCCTTCTCAGCCTTCTTCTTAGCCTCATCGCTCTTCCTCTTCTCCTTCCCCAATTTGATAGCCTCCTGCCTAGCGGCCTGACGCGCCTCAGGCCTAATACTCCTCCTCTCTTTAATCACATCCAAACTCGCACCAACAATAGCACGTTGATGTTTCACGGTACGTCGCGTGCGTTTCTTCGCAACCTCTTCCGTAATGCCCTTTTTATGCATACGTCGATACAACACCGTCCAGGAGATTTTTCGCGGATTTTTGCGTTGGAGGAACAGGGATTCAGATTTGGATGTGTTGAAACGGAAGACTTTGCTGTCGCCGCGGACAAACAAACGGCCGCGGCCAGGGTAGACTTTGCCGCTGGAAAATGAGTCGAGTTCTACTTTCATCTACGCGGGGCAGGTCAGTTTAGGTCACAATAGGGGACTTTTGAGAAAAAGTGGGCGAGAAATTTTCATCGATGCATCCATCGGTTCAGTGATGTCTTCTCGACCATCTCGATGGTGGAATGCATTGAGAACGACAAGGAGATGGATTTCAGGGGCTTTGGAACAGGGATGGGCAAAGAAGGGCTACCTTTGATGAATCCTCGACGAGGTGATGCTTCGATGAACAGAAAAGGATGAAATGAACGACAAGAAACTTTCCGGTCAAAATCGAAATCACATTAGTACAGCACGGCCCAGATTGGAATATCATGCAAGTCACTCTGACGCCAATCCTTCTTTCACTGGCCCACACCCCGCATGCGGATTATCGCCTTTCACACAATAGCCGCATTGAACAAATTCATCTCGCGAAGTTGCAGCCCAAATCCATCTTTCCTATATTTTCGACATCTCAACTGCCAGACCCATCTTTCTCGTTCTCGAAACACAGGTAGATTGTTGCAAACCATGTGTCAAGGACATGAAGACGCGAACACGGCCGCTGAACCAGCTGCTCCCTCACGGCAAGCACAGCTACCGCAATTCGGTAACAACAAGGCCCAGAAACCCAAAAATAAACCACCCAACAATCCCCCGCGGAACAAAAGCAATTCCCCTGCACCCAGAAAGGAATCCGCACTTCCAACCCACCAACTCGTCAAACTCGCCTCTTCAAAACTCGCAAACGGCCACAAATACGTCGATGTACCTCTCGAGATCCGCCCTTATTAAACCTAACTTTTTCTTTTATAGACGCACTGCCATACATACATGACAGTCAACATGTATCAAACCCGGGCCAAGGGAACAGACCCCCAAATACCTGATATCCCCATGTTCATGCGTGAATTCTTCCCTGCGGAATGCGCTTCTATCGTCGATGTATTTTGCGAGCCTCCGTTTCCGGGATGGAAGGACTTGGCAGATGTAGAGGATTTACCGTTGAACTATTATTTTGCTGTGGGATGTCATCCGCATAATGCAAAGCAATACACGGATGAAAGTGAAAAGGTTATTCTTGAGGCTATGAAGCATCCGTATCCCCCCCAAGGCACACACAGAAACTTTGAGCTGTTTACTTTTTATGGATGAGGCTGACGTGGTAGGAAATGTGTTGCCTGGGGTGAAATGGGGTTGGATTATCATTATAGTCATTCTCCGCATGATGTTCAACAAAGCGTTCTTATTCGACAAATTAAACACGCCGTTGCATTAAACAAACACCTTGTCAGTACGTGCGCCCCAATCTTCTCTCTTATCATTTCGAGCTTGGCTTAACCTGACTCACTTACATTAGTCCACACAAGAGAAGCAGACGACGACATCCTCCGCATCCTCAAAGAACACGTCCCCCCCTCAACACACCTCCACATTCACTGCTTCACCGACTCAGTCTCCCTTGCCACCTCCATTCTCTCCGACTTCCCTAACTCCTACATCGGTATCACCGGCGTAATAACCTACGCGTCCAACCAAAACACCACCGACGTCGTAAAAGCCACACCGCTCGAACGTCTCTTGCTGGAA
>Ga0335083_10010041_pt1 | contig 11465 bp, 10 predicted proteins | sample Lox_Sample_42_FD_206716 | JGI IMG/M metagenome (GOLD analysis project Ga0335083, IMG submission 206716) | Soil microbial communities from Loxahatchee National Wildlife Refuge, Florida, United States - Lox_Sample_4.2 | ecosystem: Environmental > Terrestrial > Soil > Wetlands | place: USA... | reverse complement strand
AGGCTGATACTCGCGGCAGGCACGATCTAACCTAAGCAGATGCGCTGGTACAAGATGCTGGGACTGGCCGCCTTCGCGGGCATAGCCGCGACCGGGGCCGTGATCATCCGCGACCAGCGGCGCCGCCGTGCGGCTACCCCGGATGAAATCCGGGAACGGCTGCACGCCCGGCTGGCCGAAACGCCGGGAACCCCCCAGCCCCCGCGCGAGTCCCAGCCGTAAAGAACCAGCGACCGCGGCCGCGCATAGCGGCGGTTCCGGATCCCCGCGCTTGCTGTGCAGCCTCATTCCCGGGATCTCTGTCCGGTTCGTTCGCGTGCATTCTTATGATCGGCCCGGCCGCTCAATCGTGACGGTTCTTCTCGAGACGTCGATGTGAACTCTCGCTCGCGAGAGCTGGAGGTGCGCTACCCGCCAAGGGCGATCGAGCCCGGGCATCGTGATCAGCGGACCGTTTTACCGGGGTCGCCCGGAAAGTCATCCGGGACGCTGGCCCGGCAGCTCGTCAGCCAGGCGGACCACGATGTGGCCGGGCGCGGTTGCGCCGGACTCAACCACCAGGGCCTTCGTCCTAGGCCTGGGCGGCGAGTAGCAGCGTGGCGAGCGGCTCGAGGCTGGCCATGAGCTCATCGAGTTCGTCCGGCTCGAGGCTCTGGTAGGGCCTCGCCGCGAGGTCGTCGGTGAGTGCCTCGACCCGCTGTCTGGCGGCGCGGCCCGGTTCGCTGAGCCAGCCGTCGTCCCCGATCAGGCCGCGGACGCGCATCCCGTCGATCACGGCGGCGAGCTGCGCTGCGGGGAGGTGGTGGATGCGTCCGAACTTCTCCGCCGGCATGCCCATGCCGAGGGCGAACAGGACGTGAGCCTCAAGGCCGCCGATACCCTCGGTCATCAGGGCCGCGATGTGCCCGTCGCCGCGGTGCTCGCGCAGCAAGGAGCCTGCATGAAACAAGCGGGCCACCACATCGTCGGGGACCGGGATCGCGCGCAGCGCGGCGTACATGGGCCTGCCCTCGAACGGGGCGCTGGTTGCCGCCTTCATCAGCAGTTCGGCGGCGCGGGCGAAGGCGGCAGTGCCGACCCGATCGCCGAGGATTCGCCGCAGCGCCTTCACGCAGCCCGTCTGGCGAGCGGCGATCGCCGCGTCCGGCGTGGTGGTGCGCCACACCTTCGGAATGTGGCGAGCCACCTCGCCGGGAGCGAAGTTGTAGAATAGCGCGTCCACCACCTCCGCCGGGGCGAGCCCCAAGGGCGCCGCTCGTCCGGCGAAGTAGGTGTCCCAGTAGCTGGTGAACCCCAGGGCGAACATCGCCTCGTTGGGTTCGTCGGCTGAGTAGGGGATGAGGCCAATCGGCTCGACGAGCTCGAACATCCGGCGGGCCATCGGATTCATTGCCTGCTCCTCCTGCTGCACGCCCGGCGCCCCCTGCGGGCACTCACGATCACCTGGACGACTGCGCGCCGCCAAACTCATCGCACACCGACGCCTGACGGTCGCTGTAACGGACGTGACGCCGGGGAGCGTCCAACCCGCTGCGGCGGGCACTTGCGGCGAAGTCATGGTGTGACCTGGGTTGAACCAGGAGGCGCGTGCCGGTCCGGTAGGTGCTGGATGCCTTTGGTTCCGGCCCCAACCGGGCTTCCTGGCCCGGCCGCAGTCAGTTCCGCTCTGATCCTGACATCCTTACCGCCGCTTGATGCCGGTGCACAGGAAACCGTTTGACCGTCTTTCGGCGGCGGTCGAGGCTGGTCGCCATGACCAGCCGTATCTCGCACACCTCATTCGACGCCCGCAACGCCTATGCGCAATCGGTGTTCTGGTCGCAGGTTCTCGGCTTTGCCGAAGATCCTGATGACCCGAACGAGCCCGGCCATGAGGAATGCCTGATCACCTCGCGCGATCGGAGCCAGCTTCTGCTGTTCATCACGGTCCCTGACGATAAGAGGGTGAAGAACCGGGTCCACCTCGACCTGCGCCCGGTCGACCGTACGCGCGAGCAAGAGGCCGAACGGATCCTGGCGCTGGGGGCGTCACAGCTTGCTGATCACCGGCGGCCCGATGGCAGTGGCTGGATCACACTTGCCGATCCCGAGGGCAACGAGTTCTGCATCTTGTCCAGGGAACCAGCCGGTTCTGGCGCCACTACCTGACAACGGATGGCCTGCCAGGGCCACGTACCGCAAGCTTCCCAGAACGACCACCTCCGTCGAGGCATGAGCGGTAAATCGCTCGTCATCCCCGTCCGGGCACGGTTACGGATTGCATGGCATGCCGGGTTGCACCCTGGGCAGGGTGCGGATTGATGTCCGGGTCCGGCCCAGCTCCGCCGTCTGTTGATGGGCGCCACTGCCCGCTAGCTCGCCTGTATCTGGCCGCCAGGATCATGTCGGCCGGTAGAAGCCGATCGCGACGTTGATCGGCACGTCGCCCGCCTCGGCCTCGGCGATCTCCCGCTTGACCTCCATCAGCCGGGCGCGGATCCGCTCCGCCGCCTCAAGGCTGACCCTGTCGTCGGAGACGACCATGACGGGCTCGTCCGGTTCGTCCGGCGACCAGCCCTGCGTGCGCGTCCGCTCGAAAACTCTCGTCAGGAAGGCATCGAAGGCGGACCGGACAGCCGCTTCGGTCTCGTCGGCGTGCTGCCGGTAAAGCGCCGCGGACAGCCGCAGATCGCGCTGCCGAGCCCGATAGCGCTGCTCCAGGATCCCGGAGACCATCCGCGTCGCGGCGACCTCGATCAGTCCGGCGGCTTCGAGCTGCTTCACGTGCCGGTAGAGCTTGGTCTGGGGTTCGCCCAGGCGCTGGGCCAGTTCCTTCACCGACATCACCGGCAGCTCGCCGTCCGGGACGCGCGTGTCCAGCGCGGACAAGATTGCGAGGCGGACCGGGTCCGCCAGTGCCCGCAGCTCCTCGACGCTGTCGATCTCGCGGACTCCCGGCTGTTCTTCCATGCCACCATCTTGCCATGCTCTCACGATTATGTCATCATTCACGTAAGCGTGAACATTTGCGAAGGCGCTACCAGGGCCAGGAGGAATCATGAATCCCGAGATCACGCACAAGCTCACCGCGCAGCGCGGCTGCGAACTGCGGGAGCAGGCGCACCAGGCCATAGTGGCCAGCACGGTGAGCCGGAGGCTGCGGGCCATGCGTCGCGGCGCCGACCCTGCCGGACGAGGCCGACGATTTCGTCTGTCCCGCCGTCTCAGACTCCGTGGACGGCTCGTTCCTGACCGTCTCGCCGGCCGGTAACTAGGTGCCCGGTTCGCCCTACCCGGCGGTTCTCTGGGCGCAGCCACTCCTCGTACAGTAGGTGCGCGGGCCAGCTCCGGTCGCCGATCGCCCTTCTGGCTGGCCTCAGTAGCAATCGCCGCCGCAAGCCGTAACTGTCACCCGGCTGGCTGCAGAGGTGACCGGTGCTAGGGGCGTGGCTGCTATCTGGCACCCGCGTCAATGAGGCAATCGCCAACGATAAGGAACTCGGCAGGTCAGCGCAGGTCCCGGTCACGCTTAGCGACGGCGGCACCCCCCGCCCCGCTGCGCCATGAGTGACAGGCTCGCCGGGAATCTAAAAGATAATCAGGTCCCGAACGAACCGAGCGGCTCCGTCCACCGCGCCGGGTGCCGGACGAGCTGCCCGTTGCTGGTGTACGCAGGTGGCCGCGGCCCGGTGTAGCGCACCGTGATCCTGGTGAAGTACTGCTCGCCAGGCTGCCCGGATACCGGCTCGCTGCGCCATAGCGTGACGACGACGGGATAGGCAATGAACGTCCCCTCCGCGCAGTTGGGCGTGCAGCTGTTGAGTTCATGGACCCCGGTCGCGACCGCCTGCTGCACGGTCCAGCTCTTCCACACCAGATACTCCAGGGCGCTGCCCGCGTCTGCGCAGGTGAGGATGTAGCCGGACGGTTCCACCTGCCCACGGTGGGTGCAGTCGAACCAGACGGTGCTTGATACCGAGGCTGACGCCCGCGCGGCAGACGCGGCCGTGGACCTCGCGGTCCCGGACGCCGAGACGCCGGTCTGGGTGACGCTCCCGCATGCCGTCACGGCCAGGCCCATGACCACACCGGCGGTCAGGAGGCGATGCCACTTCATGCTGCCTACTCAGATAGGAAATGCCCTGTTCATACCTTTGGACACCGGGTACCACGCCGAGGTTGCGGCCCAAGGTCACAACCCCTTCGCTGCAGCCACGGCGGAAATGACGGCATCAGCAACGAAGCGCGCGAACGGATAATCGCTTGCACCGGTCACCAGCGCCACATGGCCGCGCAGCGATCCCACAAGGCCGAACCTTACTTCAGGCGCCCGCGCGAACCGTGTACTGCCATAACCCAGCCACGAATTCATCCGCTGGCTTCACCCGGCCCACGCCGAGCTTGACTTGAAGTGCTTCAGGTTTCCGATACTGGCCGTGTGGACGAGGACTGGATGACGATCGCCGAGGCTGCGGCCCGGTGCGGCCTGCCGGAGAGCACGCTGCGCTACTGGGAACGCATCGGCCTGGTCAACCGGGTGCAGCGCGACGCCTCAAGCGGGCACCGACGCTACCGTCCCGAGGACATTGCCACCCTGGAAACCCTGGGTAACCTGCGCGCCGTCGGGCTGAGCATCGAAGACATGCGCGCCTACCTGGCCAGTGCCCGCCGGGGCGACGAGGCGGCCGGCGAGCAGCGCCAGCTATTCGAGGCCCATGCCCACCGCCTGGCCGACGAGGTGACCGCACTCGAACTGCGCCGTCGTTACCTGGACCTCAAGGTCCGCTACTGGAGCGCCCGCGAGGCAGGCGACCTGGACAAGGCCGCCGCCGTTGCCGAGGAACTCGCCCCGATCATCCGCCGCATGAACCCAAAGGACAACGCATGATCACCACCCGCGTCACCTCTCCGTTCGGCTTCGAGTCCACCGCGGCCGAGGTGATCGCTGGCGTCGACCTGCAGGGCCGCCGGGCCCTGGTCACCGGGGCAGCCAGCGGCATCGGCGTCGAAACGGCCCGTGCCCTGGCCTCGGCCGGTGCCGAGACGGTCATCGCCGCCCGCGACCTCGCCGCCGCGGAGCGGACCGCCGCCGACATCCGGTCCACGACCGGAAACCCGGCCGTCTCGGTGGCCTGGCTCGACCTGCTCGACCGCGGCTCCGTCGACCAGCTGGTCCGCGACCTCGTCGGCCCGCTGCACATCCTGGTCAACAACGCCGGGGTGATGGCCGTGCCTGAACTGCGCCGCAGCCCGGAAGGACATGAGCTGCAGTTCGCGACCAACCACCTGGGCCACTTCCGCCTCGCCCTGGGGCTGCGGCCCGCGCTGCGGGCGGCCGGCGGTGCCAGGGTGGTCTCGGTCAGCTCCCGGGCGCACCTGAACTCCCCGGTCATCTTCGACGACATTGACTTCCGGGACCGCCCGTACGATCCGGCGCTGGCCTACGCCCAGTCCAAGACCGCGAACGTGCTGTTCGCCGTGGCCGCTGCCCGGCACTGGGGCGGTGACGGGATCGAAGTCAACGCGCTGCACCCAGGGGCCATCGCCGATTCCAACCTTTCCCGCTACTACAACACGGCGGAACTCGACGCGCTCCGCTCGTCCGGGCGGTACACCTTCAAGACGCTGGCCCAGGGCGCGGCGACCAGCGTCTACGTGGCTACCTCGCGTCGGCTCAACGGCGTGGCAGGCCGGTACTTCGAGAACTGCCAGGAAGACACCCCAGACGACCCGACCGCCGCCGGGACCGACGCCGCCGGGGTCGCCGCCTACGCGCTTGACCCCGAAGCCGCGGAACGTCTCTGGGCCGTGTCCGAGCAGATGAACCGGTAGCCGAACGGGCGGGCTTATCGTGATGAGGTATGCCGGCGCCATCCCAGCGCGGCCAGTGCGGTCAGCGCGGCGCCCGCAGTGACCCACCTCGCGGCCCTGTCCGGCCGGCGCCGCTGTGACGGCGCCTCTGGCAGCTCCGGGGCTACGCCGAGGCGGCGGGCCAGCCCCTCGCCACCCTCGCGCATCAGCGCGTCATGGTTCCAGCTGAACAGCGGCCGAGCCACCGGCGCCAGCAGGTTCATCCACCACCGGGTGGTACGGACGTCCCAGTCGTAGCGGACCAGCGTGCCGCCATCGGCAGCGGTGAGCATCCAGCGGCCGGTGCCATCCAGCTCGCCGGCGGCCCGCGCTTCCAGCCTCGACGGCGGCTGGACGCAGGTCACCTGCACATCAAAGCCGAGCGTATACGGCAGCCGGGTCCGGAACAGCAAGCGCAGGCGCTTGCCCACCCCGTCGGCAGCACCAGGTTCACGCTCGTCCACGCGGATGACGTATTTCCACCAGCTCGGCCAGCGTTCGGCGTGGTAAATCTCCTCCCACACCCGCTCGATAGGCGCCTGAATCTGCCACGTGCTGACGAAGTGATACTCAGCCATGCCCCTCCTGCCTTCCTCAGCGGGAGCCTTCCCGGGGCCCCGGGTCCGATCCGCCCGGGGTCGGTCACGGGCTGGTGCTGGCCGCAGACCCCACGGATCTTCGCTATGGACGCTCCTCCGTCAGTACGTCACGGCCGGCCGCACCGGATCACTCCCTGCCATCAGCCCGGCCGCCTGAGACATTCGCGGACCCTGACTCGCGACCTTGAGCTGCTCATCGCTGCGCCTCAGGTTGACCTGTCAAGCTGAAGCAGCTCAAGATGGCATGACGACAGCTTCCGGTCGCAGATGGGGCAGTTAGGGAGGCCATGGAGAAGTTTGATCTCGGCACTTACAGCAGAGCTGTATCCACACGGTCGCCAGAGGCGCAGCGATGGTTCGATATCGGCCTCAACTGGTGTTACGGCTTCAATCACGAAGAAGCCATCAGGTGCTTTGAAAAGGCGCTCAGCTTCGATCCTGGCTGCGCGATGGCCCATTGGGGCATCGCCTATGCGGCAGGCCCCTTTTACAACCTGACCTGGAGGGAGCACGGGGCGGTCGAGTCGGAGAAGGCAGCACAACGCGGTTTCGACCATGTCCGGTTTGCGAGGGAGGCAGCCAGCGGAGCGTCGCCCGTCGAACAACGGCTGATCGAAGCGCTCGCGGCTAGATACCAGAAGCCGCACACGGTGACTGTGGAAGAGTTCGAGCATTGGGACGACGCCTATGCGGCCGAAATGCGGCGAGTTCACTACCAGTTTCCGAACGATCAAGACGTGATGGCGCTGTTCGTCGAGGCATTGATGATGCGCACCGTGCGTCGGCTCTGGAATTTGAAAACGGGCACCCCAGCGCCCAACTCTGATGTGCTGGAGGCGCTAGGAATCTGTGAGCGGGCGATCGCCCTCGCGGACGAGGTCGGCGCCGTACCCCATCCCGCGCTACTGCACCTGCACATTCATTTGCTTGAGATGTCGACGATGCCGGAACGCGCGCTGCGGTCGGCGCACAGGCTCGGCGGGATGTGTCCAGATGCCGGGCACATGAACCACATGCCCGCCCATATCTACGTGCTGTGCGGCATGTACGAGGAAGCGAAATCCGCTAGCGAGAAGGCGGTCCGAGCGGACGACCTCTACCTTGCCCTGACGGATACACCGGGCTCCTACTATCTGCTCGCCTGCTGCCATGATCTACATCTCATGATGTTCGCCTGCATGTTTCTCGGCCAATTGAAGCCCGCGCTCTGGGCAGCCGACAAGATACGCGGCTTTGCCACGCGCGAAATGATCGCCCTGCCTGACCGGCCGAAGCTGACCCAGACGATGGAGGGCTACCACGCGATGAGGTCGCACGTGCTTGTGCGCTTCGGCCGCTGGCGCGAGATAATCGATGAGCCGATGGCTGACGATCCCGCTCTATATGTTCTCACCACTGCGATGCAGCACTACGCCAAGGGTGTGGCGCACGCGACTGTGCGCGATTTCGCCGCCGCGGACCGGCAGCGCAAACTGTTCTATATGCATCTGGACCGCATTCCGCCCGAACGGCGCTTCCTGAGCAATCCGGCACATGCATCGCTCGCCGTGGGGGCCGCCCTACTCGACGGAGAGCTCGCCTACCACAAGGGCCGTCACGAAGAGGCGTATCGGCACCTCCGTCGCGCCGTCGAGCTTGATGACAACCTGTCCTACACGGAGCCCTGGGCCTGGATGCATCCCCCACGGCACGCCTTGGCCGCCCTTCTCCTCGATCAGGGGCATGTCGCCGAAGCCGAGCAAGTCTATCGCGACGACCTCGGGCTGAGCGGTGCCGTCCAGCGGTGCGCACAACACCCCGACAACGTTTGGGCACTGCACGGCCTAGCGGAGTGCCTGACGCGGCGTGGCGAGACAGAGGAGCTGCTCCAGGTGCAAGACAGGCTCCACGCAGCCCTTGCGAAGACAGACGTACCCGTCAGTTCATCGTGCCTGTGCAGGACGAGCACGCAGTCGGCCACGAGGTGCTGTCGTTGAGCCAGGTCGGGCAGCTTTCGACCCACGGCCCCGTAATCCGTCGTATCCCCGGCGGGGTGGTCGCGCGGGCTGCTCAGCTGATCCCGTTCCGGGTCCTTGTCCATGGGCCGCAGGCAATGCGTCAGGTAGCCGGAGGGCTTCGCTGGCGATTATGGAGCGACGTGGGCCAAGGTGGGTGTTCTTCCGGTGAGGACCGCGACCAGGTCCTGGCGGCGGCTGACGCCCACCTTGCCGAAGATCATCTTCAAGTGGTCGCGGACGGTGTGCACGGAGATGAACAGGGCGGTCGCGATGTCCTCGGTGGACAGTCCGTCGATCACCAGCCGCGCCACCTCCCGCTCGCGGCGGGTGAGTCCCCAGGCCCGCATAAGCAGCGGTGCCAGGTCATCGGCCGGGGCGGCATCCAGGGTGACGGCGTAGCCAGCCTGGACGTGAGATCCGGCCTGGACGTGAGATCCGGTGGTGAGCGCCGCGGCCCGGATGACCACCCAGGTACCGTCCGCCGCCCGGGCACGCACCCGGGCGGGCCGCCGTTCCGGCGAGGCCGCCACGTGCGCGGCGAGGACGTAGACGTGCGGGGGCAGGGGCTCGGCGGGGTTGGGCCCCGGAACGCCCAGGCGGTCGATCCATCGCCAGGCCTGCTCGGTGGCGGCGACCATGGACTGGTCCTGGTCCAGGATGATCGTCCCCGGCCCCGCGCCGCAGTCAGCGTCGCGAGGGCACGGGGCCCGCAGGTCGGCCCTGACCCGGGGTGCGAGCAGCGGCGCCACGTCGGCGACGAACTTGACGTCCTCCTCGCTGTAATGCCTGCGTGCGCTTTCCCGGTGCAGGTGCACTAGCGCCCAGCACGCCCCGCCCGCGTTGAGCTGGACGCGCATCTTGTCGCCGACGCCCGCAGGACCCCACACCTCCCGCCAGCTCAAATCGCGGCGCAGGTCGCCCCCGGTCACCGCGGCGAGCGTGGTGACCGGGCCACTGGTCGCGAGCCCCTGCCGAGAAGGCTGGCCCGGCCTGCCTGGTTCATTCCAGGCTTGCGGCAGCATCCGGAAGAAGCGACGCAGGGCCTGGTTAACGACCCGGTTCTCGCCGGAGACGTGGACGGGCAGCCGGGCGCCCGGATCGGTCAGCAGCCAGCCCCACCCGTCGATGCCGATCGCGCGATGCAGGAGGGCGATGGCCTCGTGGCGGAACGAATCACTGTCGGGCGTACCCCTGGCGAGGCTGACCAGGGCCGCACGCGCCCGGTCCCGCGCCGTATGGGTCCCCATGACCGTAGGTTACGCACAGTCGCCGCGCCGCGAATACCCCTCAGATGTGGGGTACCGGCCGGCGGATCCCTGCGGTGATCGTTGGGGTCATGACCGTAGATCACGCGACCGAAGCGCCGGCTGCCGCCGGCACCCGGATCCTGCTGGAGACCACGTGGGCTACCTGGCGGTTCACCGCCATCAGGGGGCTGCTCAGCATCGATGCCTTCGAACAGCTGGCAGCAGGCCCGCTGACCATCGGCGAGCTCGCCGAACGGTGCGGCGCCAACGCCGAGATCCTGCGGCGCGTGCTCCGCTGCGTCGCGGCGACCGGGCTGCTTCGCTCCGCGGGCCCGCAGCGATACGAGCTGACCGACGCGTGCCACGCGGCGATGGACGGGTGGGCGTTTCCCGGCTTGTTGTTCAACGCCGATCCCGAGATATGGAATGCGCTCGGCGAGATCACCGAGACGATACGCACCGGCAAGGCGCCCCTCGTCGACAGGTACGGCGGCCTGTACGGCTACCTTGCGACGCGGCCCGAGACCGCCGCCGGGTTCGACGCCCTGGTCAAGAGCACCTACACCCCGGTCGCCAGCGCACTGGCGAAGGCGATCGACTTCGGCGCTCTGGGCACGGTGGTGGATGTCGGCGGTGGGCATGGCGGGTTCATTACTGCCATCCTGCAGACACACCGCGGCGTGCGCGGCATCCTGACCGAGCTCGACCGAGCCCTTCCGGGGGCCAGGGCGCACCTGGCCGCCAACGGCCTCGCGGATCGCTGCGACGTCGTGGCTTGCGACTTCTTCACCGACCCGCTGCCGCCAGGCGCCGGCGGCTATCTGCTAGCGCACGTCATCCACAACTGGAATGACGAGCAGGCCGTCGCCATCCTGCGCGCCGTCCGCTCCGTGATCCCCGATAATGGCCGACTGCTGCTGGTCGAGGCGATCATTCCCGACGACGACTCACCGCACCTCGCGAAGGACCTGGACATCCGGCTGCTCACCATCCTCCCGGGCGGCGGGCGCACCGAGTCGGAATACGCGCGGCTGCTCGCCGAGGCGAGTTTCCGCCCCGAGCCGGCAGTAGGGCTCGCACGCATCGAGTCGGTCATGGCGGCGACCCCGGCCAGCTGACGCTGTCAATCCGGCGTACAAGGCGAGCTCGCCCCAATTGGAGTCGCGGCTGGGGGCGGTTGCCACGGCCATACCGCTCTTGCTCTACCCCGGCGCGCAGAGTAGAACACCCCGGGCCTCGGCCGGCCCTTCACCCGCTTACGCCTCGGCTTCGGGGATCGGCGGGCCGACGACGCGGAGCCCGTAGCGGGGAGCGAGTTCGAGCCAGCGGGCGACGTCGGTATCCGACACGCCCCCATCGGGCAGGCGCCGTTCGGCGGCCGGGACCCCGGCCTCGTCGTAGATGCCGAGCAGCCCGCCGGGCAGGGTCAGGGCCAGGAAACGGACGGGGACGGCGCCGGTCGTGCGGAACGCGTGCGGCACCTCCGGCGGCAGGTAGATGAAGTCGCCGGCGGTCATCCGGATCAGCTGCTCGCCGGCGCGGTACGTCATCGCGCCCTGGAGCAGGAACCAGGCCTCCGCCTCCCGGGTGTGCACGTGCAGCGGGCTGGCCTGACCCGGTGGCTGGGTGACGACCGAGGCGCCCAGCAGGCCGGCGGTCTCCTCGGCCCCGGCCAGGCGCTCGAACAGCATCCCCATAGCCCAGGTGGCCGGGCCGGTACCGGCAGCCCGGCTGACCACCATGTCAGTGGCGGATCCGGGCGTGCCGGCAGGCAGGTTCATCATGACAGCTCC
>Ga0335083_10010040_pt1 | contig 11465 bp, 6 predicted proteins | sample Lox_Sample_42_FD_206716 | JGI IMG/M metagenome (GOLD analysis project Ga0335083, IMG submission 206716) | Soil microbial communities from Loxahatchee National Wildlife Refuge, Florida, United States - Lox_Sample_4.2 | ecosystem: Environmental > Terrestrial > Soil > Wetlands | place: USA: Florida... | reverse complement strand
CACCGTCATGCCGGCCACGCCCAGGGCGTTCAGCGCTGATTTTACGTCTTCCAGCTTGAAAGGTTTGATGACGGCCTCAATCTTCTTCATGCGCTTTCCTCTCTCTTGCCTCGCAGACCGATATTAACAGCACCTTCGGTCGTGTAAACAGGAATCTTTGCGTTGTAGATCCCGATCCACTGAAAAATCGATTCAAATGATTCCCAAAACCGTCATCACGCACCAGCCACTTATGGGGAATTGGCCATAAAGAATGATTGCTTATACTTTCAGTAGTCTTGTTGACACAAATAAGTCTTTATGATTTAGTACTGGCAAGGTGCGACGGGATTTGAGGCTGTCGACGGTGTTCTTTGAATTTTCCAGGTTTTCGATCCGGGTTCTGGTACACACCCGGATTGGAGTTCTTCGTAAGCCTACGTGCGTACTATCGAAAATTCCCCGGGTCTCTCGGCCACCCCCTGGCCGCTTGACCCGGTTTTTTTTCATTCCTGCCTTGTGGCACTCTGGCATGTCCCCAATTTGCCCTGGTCTCGAGCCTGTGCCTCGAAATCGGCGCACAGCGCCGACACGACAACGACAAACATACATGCCGGCGGCGCGTTCATTGACAGCATTTTCACTGGCTGTTAGCTTCGTTCCTTCTGGAAGTTGCGATGGACTACAAAAATACATTAAATCTGCCGCGCACCGATTTCTCCATGAAGGCCGACCTCGTCGCCCGGGAACCGGAACGCCTGAAAAAATGGGAAAAGACCGGACTTTACCGGAAAATCCAGACAGCGCGCGCCCAGGCAAAAGTCAAATTCGTCCTGCACGACGGTCCGCCTTTTGCCAACGGCGACGTCCACATCGGCACCGCCCTGAACAAGATTCTCAAGGACATCATCGTCAAATACAAAACCTTGCGTGGTTTTAGCGCGCCGTACGTGCCGGGCTGGGACTGCCACGGATTGCCCATTGAATTCAAGGTTTCCCAGGAGATGCGCAAGGCAGGTGATACCAGTACCGATACTGCAGCCATTCGTAACGCCTGCGAAGCCTATGCCCGCAAGTACATTGACATCCAGCGCTCGCAATTCAAAAGGCTTGGGGTCTTGGGCGATTGGGAGAATCCCTACCTGACGCTGAACAAGGAATATGAAGCTGAGGAATTGCGTTTGTTTGCCAATATTGTTGAGAAAGGTTTTGTGTATCGCGGGAAAAAGCCGGTTTACTGGAGCATTCCCTGCCGTACCGCGCTGGCGGAGGCGGAAGTCGAATACCACGACCATGTCAGCCCGAGCATTTACGTGAAGTTTCCGGTCATTGGCCGGACAAACACCTTTGTGCTCATCTGGACGACGACGCCCTGGACTTTGCCGGCGAACCTCGCCGTCGCCTACAATAACAAGTTTCAATACGTCCAGGTCGGCATCGGTGGTGAAGAGTACATTTTATTTCGCGGCTTGCTCTCCGTCGTCGCTGAAAAATGCGGTTGGACAAATTACACGGAGAAACCTTTCCCGACGGAGGAACTGGCCCGTCTCGAATATCAGCATCCTTTTATACTGGCGCGAAAAGGCAAGGTCTACGCTGCGGATTTTGTGACCAGTGACACCGGCACCGGATTCGTGCACATCGCGCCGGGCCATGGTTTGGAAGACTATGGCCTGGGTTCCTCGGTCGGTTTGCCGATTTATTCGCCCGTCGATGACGATGGCAAGTTCGCGTACACGAACGAATTGCCGGTCGAACAGCAAATGCCAAAGGAAATGGTCGGCCAATCCATTCTCGAAAAACACGGCAAAAGCGACGCCAACGAAGCGGTGTTGCACGAATTACGTATGCGCCATGCCCTGCTTTACCAGGAAGATTATCATCACAGTTATCCGCATTGCTGGCGCAGCAAGACCCCCGTCATCTTTCGCGCGATGGACCAGTGGTTTGTCGAGATTGATCACACGCTGGAGGGCACTGCTTCGTCACTGCCCCGGAATTCAGGGCAGCGACGAAGCGCTGTCCTCCAGGGAGAAACCTTCCGTTCCGCCGCCCTTGCCGAGATTGACCGGGTGAACTGGATTCCTGACTGGGGCGTCAACCGTATCAAAGGCGCCGTGCAGACCCGCCCGGATTGGTGTATCTCGCGCCAGCGCACCTGGGGAGTCCCGATCCCGGCGTTTTATAACGCCAAAGGCGAACCGATTCTTGACGCCCAAATCGTCCGGAACGCCGCTGATTTGATTGAAAAGCACGGCTCGAACGTCTGGTTCGAAAAATCCGCCGCCGCACTTTGGTCGTTGCTGAAACCAAAGGATTGGAAGGACGCCGAAGCAGTCAGCAAATCCAACGACACGCTGGACGTATGGATCGATTCCGGCTCGTCTTCGCGCGCGGTTATTGCGGCACGGCCGGAACTCCGCGGCCAGGAGAAGCCATTTCAGTGTGATATGTACCTCGAAGGTTCGGACCAGCACCGCGGCTGGTTCCAGTCTTCACTGTTGCTGTCGCTGGCAGGCAATGGCGCGGCACCATACAAGACCGTGCTGACGCACGGTTTCATGGTGGACGCCGATCGCGAGAAAATCTCCAAGAGCAAGCAAGGGCAGGGTGGCTATGAAAAGCCGCAAACCTCCGAGGCTTACGTGAAGAAATGGGGCGCGGACATCGTGCGTCTTTGGGTTTCGTCGCAGGATTTCCGCAACGACCTCATCGTGAGCGAGGAACGCATTGCCAAAGTAGCCGAAACCTATCGTGTCATCCGCAACGCGCTGCGCTACCAGCTTTCGAATCTATACGATTTCGATCCGTCAAAGCATTCCGTGCGCGAAGACGAACTCACCGGCCTTGACCGGTGGATTCTTGGCGAATTTTCCAAACTGGAACAGGAAGTCATCAAGGCTTACGACGACTACGAATTTCACGTCGTTTACCAGCGAGTCAGCCAGTTCATCGCCGTGGAACTGTCCTCGATCTACCATGACGTCATCAAGGACCGGCTTTACACCGACCCGGCGAATTCGCCTCGCCGCCGCTCGACGCAGACGGCACTGCACCGGCTCGTAACCGGCCTGTGCCAGATGCTCGCTCCGATACTGTCGTTCACGGCGGATGAAGCCTGGGAATTTGTGCCGGGGAAGAAATCCAATTCGGCTCACGAAAGTGAATTCAAACAAAGCACCTTCAAATTAGACCCTGACGAAATTGGAAAATGGGATTGGCTCAAGCTTTGGCGCGAAACTCTGCTGCCCGAGTTGGAAAAGGCACGCCAAGAAAAGAAAATCGGCAAAGCATTGGATGCGAAAATAGAAATTATGATTCCGCAGGTGCAGAGCCAGGTTTCTGATCGAGATTTGCTGCGCGAACTTCTGAATGTTTCGGATTTGAAAATCAAGGTTGGGGAAACGGTTTCACATTTGGTTTCCAAAGCCGACGGCCAGAAGTGCGAGCGTTGCTGGCATTGGGAGACGGACGTGGGTTCGAATCCGGAGCATCCGACGATTTGCGGCCGCTGTGTGAAGGCCGTTACTGAAAAATGAAAGTGGTTGGATTCGCCAGCGTGCGCACGCAAGCACGCCTTAGACTTTCCAGTTGCGCTTTTTACCGGACTTCACTCTGATGTCGGAAGAAGAAGTGCGTCCGATGATTGAGTGAATTCTCCCGAACCCATGACTCGCGGTCGGCTTATCGCCCGGTGGCTGTCCCGAGCGAGCACACTGCTTTTCGCATGGTATCAATTCGTGCCCTGGGGCGCTGTCACGACCGATCATGATCTTGAAGATTCCTGGATACAAGTTCAGCACCTGGCTTTTCTTGAGCACCTGCAGTTCGGCCGCGACATCGTCTTTACATTCGGTCCGTGGGGCTTTCTGCTGTATGGCGGTTATTATCCGGCAACTTATCCCTTTACCCTGATTGCGTGGTTGGCGCTTTCGGTCGTGTTTTGGTGGGCGGCGTGGCGGATTGCCCACTCTGCTTTTGAAAATGAATTCATTTCCTGGTTTTGGGTGCTGATGTTTACGGCGACTGCACACACGGGGGTTGCCTGGGTTCTGTTGTTACTCCTGGTGCATTTTTTCGTGGAAAGCCGTCCATTTACAGTGATCGAGGCTTTGCTGGTGATCGCCTTGAGCTTGTTGAGCCTGACCCAGTTTGTCATCTTCGTTCTTGCCTTGACGTCCGGGGCGGCGATTGCGCTGGACAATATCCTGCGGCGACGGTGCTTTCCCTGGATTTTGCCGATGTTTGTCGCCGGTTTGTCATTCTTTTGGATCGCGGCAGGCCAGCACGTGGGAAATTTTGGTTCCTATTTCCGGCACTCATGGCAGATGACAAATGGCTTTACCGAAGCCATGATGGTGACCGGTTCCCATGCGCTACAGAACCTTGGGTGCTTTCTGGTTGCGGCTGTGGCGGTCAGTGTGATCGCGGGGTATGCCGCGTGGCTGCGGCACCGTTTTTTTGGATTGATTCCGTGGTTTGCAACGGGCTTCATCCTTTTTACGGCCTTTAAATATGGCTACGTGCGGCAGGATGGGCATGATCTATGGGCCGTGAAAGATTTGCTGCTGGTTTCGCTCGCTTCGATTGCCGCGTTGTGGCCGTTTGTGATAAAAAAGGGGCCATGGGTTGTGGTCGCCAGCCTTATTCCGACGGCAGCCATCTTTCTTTTCTTATCTTTCACCTACAGCCACGATGCGGAAACCGGTTTGCTGGGAGGCATCCCGAAGACGTCCGGCATTCAAGGATTTTATGCACCGCTGGAACTGGTCAGCGGAAGCAATCCGGTGCGCGATCCCTATGAGAGGCACCTGGCCGCCCTGCGAACTCAGTTCCCGCTCCCGCCCATCAAGGGAGACATAGATGCTTATACCTGGAATCTGGACCCCATTTTTGCACATGGCCTGATTTATCATCCCCGACCGGTGATCCAAAGTTATTCCGCGTACACGCCGGAATTGGCGCAACTCAATGCGGACTTCCTGCGCGGCAAAAATGCGCCGCAGAATATTCTGATTGAGGGATCCGCTCCCTGCAGGGATTTCTCATCACCGGACGAAGGGTTGACCATGGATGATCGCTTTCCATCATTGGATGATGGTCTTTCCTGGCCGGAATTATTAACACGATATGATTTCGTAGATGTTGAAATTCCTTTTGTCCTCTTAAAACGATCGCCCCGGCCCCGGCAATTCCAGTTGGTTCCACTCGCTGACAGCTCCGTGCACTTTGGTGGACAGATGGATGTGCCGTCGACAATAAATGGCCCGATCTGGGCGAAAATTGAACTCGACCACACGATGTGGGGAAGGGTGGTGTCGACGCTGTACAAACCGCCCATTCTTTTATTGGACATTTCCACGCGCGGTGAACCGAAACCCTTTCGGAAACGTTTGGTTCCGGGTATGGCGCGCGGCGGTTTTTTGTTGTCACCGCTCGTTGAAGGTTGCCTGTCCTTTGCTTTGCTCGCCTCCACCGGCGCGTCCAGCAATCTGACAGATTATGAGATTACCTCCTTGAGGATTGTCACGGCTGATGGATCTTCCGCCGCGGCTTACTACCATGATCCGGTGCGGGTCCGCTTGTACCGTTTGGAATTTCCGAGGCAACATCTTGAAGACGTCACCGGCTTTCAGCAATCAACGGGATTGGAGACGGCGTTGCGCCATGCGCGGCTGTTGTACGCGGACGCCCTGCCACAAATTGTTTATGATCCCGATGCAGGGACGATTCTGGACGTCCCGCGGAACTCGGAAATTCTGTCCGCCGTTCCCGACGGTGCCAGACATTTGCAGATCAGTTTTGGCGTTCGCGGGTGGGAGAAAATGGGACCACCGGGCAAGGAAAAGGTCGTTTTTCGGGCGTTGGCGGTGAACCAGCGGGGCGAAAAGCGTCTTCTGTGGTCGCGCCAACTTGATCCCGGTCTGCAAAAAAGCGACCGGCAAAAATTGGACGCCCGGATTGAATTGAGCGGTATTAACCTGTCGGGCATTCTGCTTCAAACGGGGTCGGTCGAAAAGAACGACGTAACGGAACCGCATTGTTACTGGTCGGAGATTGATTTTGAGTGAATTCGCGTGCGGCGTCGCCACTCCCGTCATCTCTCAATAGCCAATGGACGGCATCCAGATTCCCTCGGGAGGTTCATAAGCTCCCAGGGTCATGTAGGTCATGACTTTGCGGAGCCGGTGGCCGGATTTCAAAAGCGCCCGATAAAAATTGCCCAGGGTCAACGGACAGAAAAACAGGGCGAATTCCGGCGGCACGTGCCGCATCGCCCCGCCAATCAAGGCCACCGCATCAGTCTCGGTTTCCGCCGCGCCGTGTCCCAGAAAACCGGGAATGAAGTAGCCGGTGATTTTTCCCCCGTGCTCGCGCAGGAACACGGGGAGGTTCATCCCCATGAGCATCGCGATTTCCCCGCGGCGGCTGGAATGGTATAACCGGCGCGAGAGGCCATCCAGCCCCGGCAGATCCGCAACCGTCGCCGGGCGCACCGTCGGATCGGCGGTCGCCGCCGGTCTCGCGTCCATCAGGCCGACCGGCGTGCGAACCTCAAAACCCAATGAGGAATAGAGCGAGAGCGATTTGGTGTTGAATGAGTCCTGTTGGAGCCGGACCTGGGTCATCCCTTTTTGTTGTGCATAGTCCAGCACGCCTTTCATCAGGGCCCGGCCCGCGCCGCGACCGTCAAACGCCGGATCAACCGTAACCGGTCCCACACCGCCAACCGGATCGGTGCAGGACATGAAATTCGAACCGACCACCCGGTCCTCCACCCGCGCCGCCACCCCGTAGAAGTATTTTCCGGACAGGAACAATCCGAGAATGAGCCGGGCCGATTCGATGTTCGGAATGTCGCGTGGGAAAGCGTGCCGGTCGTGGATGCCTTTGAACGCTTCAAAGCAGATGCGCGCCAGTTCGGGCAGGTGCTGGGATTCGGGCCGGAAAAGTTCGATGTGGGTCATATCAATTTTTGAGGGAAGGGTTACGCCGGCTGCTGCTGCGTCAGGCAGTGCAGCGAGCCGAAGCCCCACACCAGGTCCACTGCGTGAATGCCCGCCACCAGGCGGTCCTTGAACAGATCGCCCAGAATGCCGAGAGCGATGCCGTCGTTCGGGTCATTGAACGTCGGAACAATCACTGCGGCGTTGCTGATGTAGAAATTCGCGTAGCTTGCGGGCAGGCGGATCCCGTCAAAATACAATGGCGCCGGCAGGGGCAGCTCGACCACTTCCGGTCGGGTGCCGTCTTCCAACCTCAGGTCCCGGATGCGATCCCAGTTTTCCGCCAGCGGACGATAATTCGCGTCCCTCGAATTTTTTTCGCGCACCAGGAGGAGCGTTCGGGGATTCACAAAACGGCAAATGTCGTCAATGTGTCCATGGGTGTCGTCACCGACCGGGCCTTTGGCCAGCCAAAAAATGTTCGTGACGCCGAGATAATTCTTCAGGGTCGTTTCGATGTCCTCCCGGCCAAGGCCCGGGTTGCGCACCTGAACTTTTGGATCGAGATAACATTGCTCCGTCGAGAGCAAGGTGCCGCGCCCGTTCAATTCAATGCCGCCGCCTTCAATGACAAATGGCCGGCCGCGGCATTCGGCATGGAAGAGTGGCAAGTTTAATACCCGCGCGGCCGTTTCGGGCACCTTCGTGTCCTTGTGCCAGTTGGGGTATTTGGCCCAGCCGTTGAAATGAAAATGGACAATGGCCGTCCGGGTTCTGGCATCCCGGGTCCGGCGTCCGGCAGATTTGCCTTTGATGAAAATCGGGCCGCTGTCGCGCGTCCAGCCGCGATTGGTCGGATGCGTGACAAACCGGACTCTTTTCAGGTCGCAGCCGGCGCGGACCAGCACGCGACGTGCGGATGCTTCCTCGGCGGGATGGCGGATCAGCATGCGGACGATTTCGCCGACGGAGATATGTCGCACTATTTCGCCATACACCCAGGGAATGGCCGCGAATTTGCCCGGCCAGTCCGTGGCGTTATGCGGCCAGCCAAGCCAGGTGGCCTCATGCTGCACCCATTCGGCCGGCATCGAAAAACCGAGCGCGGCGGGCGTTGACAGGTTCGCGGACTGCGCGTTGGCCATAAAGGTGGGCGGAGCATAACGAGTCCGTTCTGCCTGGGAAATCCCGAAACATAATAACCTGCTGCCCCGGAGGTTTTCGGAGGCGGGTCAATCATCCTTGCAATTATTAATATCGGCCACAAATCGAATTAGTTCAAATAAAAAATTTCACAAAAAACCGCGGTCAGTTGATGAAAAATCGCCGGCGCTGGACGATTATGAATCAGGAACGGCAATTGCTGACAACTATTTAGGTCGTATGAAGATGCGCCGAACTCAACTTGGAAGCTGGATGTCTGAGGCAAGCACGAGATTCGCCGGACTACTGGTCCTCACTGCTTTATATCTCCTTTGTAACAAATCGCTTGCATCTGAAGGGATGGTCATCACACTGCCTTTGGGAGTGACGGGCGTTGAAATTCAACAGGCGTTGAACTTGCTGCCGGCGAGCGGCGGCGAGGTGGTATTGCCACCCGGAGTCATCGAAATTCACCAACCCATTGTGTTGCGGCGCGATCATCAGACCCTGCGCGGTTTTGGAAGGGAAACCATCCTCCGCCTGGCCGACGGCGCCAATTGTCCGGTTGTCATCCTGGGTGAACCGGTCAACAATCCCGCGCAGACCATCCGTTATGTGTCCCTCCACGACCTGGCAATCGATGGGAACCGTTCGCAGCAGGAACGCGAACTCTGGAAATTGCAGGGTGAAGGTTCGCAAATCCGCAATAACGGCATCACGGTGCAGAACGTGAGTGATTCGACGGTCGAGCATGTGATCTCGGCGCATTGCCGTTCCGGCGGACTGGTTACGACACGCGGGGTGCAGCGGCTGACGGTGCGGGATTTGACGGCGTTCGACAACGAATTTGACGGCCTCGCCTGTTATCACACGAAAGATTGCCTGTTCACCGAACTGTATCTGCACAACAATCCCGGCGCCGGAATCTCGCTGGATCTGGATTTCAACAACAATGTAATCAGCAACGCCGTCCTGGCGGCCAACGATCTGGGTATCTTCATGCGCGCCAGCAGCGACAATCATTTTTATAATATATCCATCCAGGACAGCCAACACTATGGAGTTTTTATGGCGCACGCCGAGCGACAGACCCTGCGGGGTTGGCAGCCGGCTCCCCGCACGGAGTGCGTGCGCAATGCTTTCACCAACCTCATCGCCAGCAATTGCGGCAGCGCGGCCTTCCGGGTCAATAACACCACCTGCACCAACAACATCATCATAGGAGCCCAATTCCACGATGATCTTCAAGGCGGACTCTCCCTGGTCCGACCGGACCTGGTGATCGTACAGTAACGTTCTGGTGCTTTCAGGTCGTTCGTCCGGATTCGAGAACTGGCGTGGTGTAACAGAAATGTCCTTCCCCATGAATGAAACCGGAACCCCGCTGCTGGCGGGAAGCCACCCTCTCCCCGCCCGGCCGGGAGAAGGCAGGGCGAGCGGCGCGTTTCCCCGGCATCTGTATCGCTGAGTTGTAAGGAAGTGTCAGTTACAGCACACTCGTTTCTCCCGCCACCGAAATTTTACGGCGCCGCAAATTTTCAATTTGGGGTTGGCAATCACGCAAACCTTTGTATCGTGAGGCAAACGCGGAATTTTTCAGAGTCCAACTATGAATAAAAAAGTTCAGCCCAAATCTTCCGGCGGCCCGGTATCCGGTTTCATCCAACATCACTTTCGGCATTTCAATGCCGCAACCCTGGTGGACGCCGCGCGCGCCTATCGCGCGCATCTGGACGGGGGTGGGCGGATGATGATTTGTCTCGCGGGGGCCATGAGCACCGCCGAGCTGGGCCTGTCCCTGGCGGAGATGATTCGCCGCGACAAGGTGCATCTGATCACCTGCACCGGGGCGAACCTGGAGGAGGACGTGTTCAATCTGGTCGCACATGATTATTACGAGCGTGTGCCGCATTACCGGCATCTGACGCCCCGGCAGGAAGAGGACTTGCTCAACCGCCATCTGAACCGCGTGACCGACACCTGCATTCCGGAAGGCGAGGCCATGCGTCGCATGGAGGAAGCCATGCTCGAAGTCTGGGTGGCGGCGGAGAAGGCAGGCAAGCGGTGTTTCCCTCACGAATTTTTTTATCAGGTTTTGCGCAGCGGCAAATATGAGAAACACTATCAAATCGACCCGAAGGATTCATGGATGCTGGCCGCCGCCGAGAAAAAACTGCCCGTTGTCGTGCCTGGTTGGGAGGACTCGACCCTCGGCAACATGTACGCCGCCGCGCTCATTCGCGGTGATCTGAAAAACACGCATACTGTCCGCACCGGGATTGAGTATATGACCTGGCTCGCGGATTTTTACTCGCGCACGACCGAAAAGAGCACGTTCGGCATGTTCCAGATCGGCGGTGGCATTGCCGGCGATTTCCCGATTTGCGTCGTGCCGATGTTGCATCAGGATTTGGGTCGCACCGCGGTGCCGTTGTGGAATTACTTCTGTCAAATCAGTGATTCGACAACGAGCTACGGCAGTTATTCGGGCGCCGTGCCGAACGAAAAAATCACCTGGGGCAAACTTGGCGTGGACACGCCCAGTTTCATCATCGAATCCGACGCAACCATCGTCGCCCCGTTGATTTTTGCGCATGTGCTGGGGTGGTAGCCTTCATGAAGCTCAATGATTTCTCAGAAACGCGCGTGCTGGTGACCGGTGGCGCGGGCTTCATTGGCAGTGCCCTGGTTTGGGCGTTGAACCGGCGCGGCTGCGAACGCATCATTGTTTGCGACCGTCTCGGCACGGATGAAAAGTGGCGCAACCTTGCACCGCTGCGCTTTGCGGACTACCTCGAGGCCGACGACCTGCTGTCGCGACTGCAAAACGGTGCGCTGGGACAATTCAATCTCGTGCTGCACCTGGGCGCCTGTTCGTCCACCACCGAGCGCGACGCCGGTTTTCTGATCCGCAATAATTATGAATTCACCCGGGACCTGGCGGCCTGGTCGCTCGCAAACAAAACGCGCTTTGTCTATGCGTCCTCCGCGGCGACCTACGGCGATGGTTCAGCGGGGATGGACGACGACGATTCCAAACTCGACCCTCTGCGGCCGCTGAACATGTACGGTTATTCGAAACACTTGTTTGATTTGCATGCCAAACGTGCCGGCTTATTGAACCGCATGGTCGGCCTGAAATATTTCAATGTTTTTGGCCCGAACGAGGATCATAAAGGCGACATGCGTTCGGTGGTCCACAAAAGTTTCGGCCAGGTGCGCGAAACCGGCGTCATCCGCCTCTTCAAAAGCTTTCGCCCGGATTACCGCGACGGTGAACAGAAGCGCGATTTCCTGTACGTCAAGGACGCGGTCGCCATGACGCTCCATCTGGCGGCCGAGGAAGGGGCCAACGGTCTGTTCAACATCGGCAGCGGCGCGGCGCGGACCTGGTTG
>Ga0335083_10010039_pt1 | contig 11466 bp, 11 predicted proteins | sample Lox_Sample_42_FD_206716 | JGI IMG/M metagenome (GOLD analysis project Ga0335083, IMG submission 206716) | Soil microbial communities from Loxahatchee National Wildlife Refuge, Florida, United States - Lox_Sample_4.2 | ecosystem: Environmental > Terrestrial > Soil > Wetlands | place: USA... | reverse complement strand
AAGAAGGCGGCCTGAATAACTGTTAGCTTCGCGTGGGTGTCTGACCACGCGATGATCCGCCGGACTCGGGTCGAGATCGACCTGTCCGCGATCGTCGAGAACGCGCGCGGGGTGCGCGAGCTCGCGAACACCGAGCTGTACGCGGTCGTCAAGGCCGACGCGTACGGCCACGGCGCCGCCGCGGTGGCGCGCGCGCTCGAGCGCGCGAACGCGGCGACCGGCTTCTGCGTCAGCCTGGTCGAGGAGGGCGTCGCGCTGCGCGAAGCCGGCATCGTGCTGCCGATCCTCGTCATGGGCCCGAGCCAGCTCGGCGGCGAACAGGACATGGTCGCGCACACGCTGACGCCGGTCGTGGCGAGCGCGGCGGAGCTGCGGTCGTGGTGCGCGTTCACGACCAGGCCGCGGCAGCAGCCAGCGAGCCCTGCCGTGCAAGCCGTCCACCTCAAGGTCGACACCGGGATGAGCCGGCTCGGCGTGCCCGTCGAGGAGGCGGCGACGCTCGTGAGCGAGGCGCGCGCGTGTGGCGTGCAGGTCGTCGGCTTGATGACGCACTTCGCGTGCGCCGACAGCGACGACCCCGCCGATGCGCGGTCGATGACTCGCACGCAGCTCGCGCGCTTCTTCGATGCCGAGCGCGCGGTGGTTGCGGCCGGTGCGCCGCTGCGCATGCGCCACGCCGCGAACAGCTCGGCGGCGATGCTGTTTCCCGAGGCGCGGCTGGACATGGTGCGGTGCGGGCTCGCGCTGTACGGCAACGGCCACTGGGCGAGCGACCGCCAGCTCGCACACGCGCGCCGCCAGGCGATGCGGCTCGTGACCGCGATCGCGCAGCTGCGCGCGGTGCCGGCCGGTGCGAGCGTCGGCTACGGCGCGACGTGGCGCGCGCCACGCGACAGCCGCGTCGCGGTCCTGCCGTGCGGCTACGCCGATGGCTTACCGCGGCGCGCCAGCGGTCACGCCGAGGTCGCGATCCGCGGCAGACGCGTGCCGCTGGTCGGGCTCGTGTCGATGGACATCGCGATCGCCGACGTCACCGACGTGCCCGACGCCGCGGTCGGCGACGCGGCGGTGCTGCTCGGGCGCGCGGCGGGCGGCGTGTCGATCGCTACGGCAGAATACGGCAACTGGTCGGGGCTCACCGAGTACGAGGTAACCTGCGGAATGAGCAAGCGCGTTCCGCGCACCTACGTGGAGGCTCGGCAGTGAGCAGCGCCGGCGACGACGAGCCGACCAACATCCAGGCCCAGCCGCCGCCTCCGAAGGAGTCGGTGGGCCGCGCGGTGTGGACGGGCGTCAAGGAAGCCGGCGCGCCGCTGTATCACTTCCTCGATCTGATCGGCGGGCACCTGATCCTCGTCGGCCGCGCGTTCGCGTGGCTGCCGCGCCGGCCGTTTCGCGGCAAGAACTACCTCGAGGCCGCCGAGTACATCGGCTTCTACAGCCTGCCGATCGTGCTGCTCGTCGGCGCGTTCACCGGCATGGTGCTGTCGCTGCAGTCGATCGCGGCGTTTCGCCAGTTCGGGCTCGAGTCGTTCTCGGGTGGCACGACCGGCAAGGCGCTCGCGATCGAGCTCGGACCGGTGCTCACGTCGCTCATGCTCGCGGGCCGCGCCGGCGCCGGCATGGCGACCGAGCTCGGCACGATGCGCATCACCGAGCAGATCGACGCGCTCGAGTCGATGGCCGTCAACCCGATCCAGTTCCTCGTGCTGCCGCGCATCGTCGCGGCGATGATCGTCACGCCGATCCTGTCGCTGTTGTTCTTCGTGATCGGCATGGGCGGCGCCTACCTCGTCGCGATCATCGGCGAGCACGTCGACTACGGGCAGTGGTACGCGAACCTGGTCGAGATCGTGAAGGTCCAGGACGTCGTGCAGGGCTTCATCAAGGCCGTGTTCTTCGGCTTCATGATCGCCCTGGTCGGCTGTTACCAGGGCTTTCACGCCACGGGCGGCGGCCGCGGCGTCGGGATCGGCACGACACGCGCGGTCGTGATCGCATCGGTCTCGACGCTGGTCATGGACTACTTCCTGTCCGATATTCTGCTCACGTTGATGCCGACGGCTCGAGGTGGTCCGTGAAAGGCGTCTCCGCGGGCGTTCGCGTCGCGATCCTGTTCCTCCTGCTGGCGATCGCCGGCTACATCGTGTGGAAGAACCTCGGGCAAAGCCCGGCCGGCAAGGACACGCAGGAGCTGTTCGCGCGCTTTCACGACGCGTCGGGCCTGCCCAAGGGCAGCAAGGTCGTCATCGCGGGCCTGCCGAAGGGCGAGGTCTACAAGCTCGACGTCGAAGGCCGCTACGCGAAGATCAGCTTCCGGCTGTCGAGCGACATCCCGGTGTGGTCGAACGCCGCGGTGATCAAGAAGGCATCCTCCCTGCTCGGCGAGAACTACCTCGAGGTCGATCCCGGCGAGGAAAAGCGCCAGCTGCCCGATGGCACGGTGCAGGCGGCGACGCCGCTCGGGCTGAAGTGCGCCGACTACGACTCGCCGGACAAGGTGAAGCGCGACAAGTGCCGCGAGATCCCGCACGTCGTCGAAGCGACCACGGTCGATCAGCTGCTGCATCGCATCGAGCAGACGCTGCCGAACGTCGATCGCGTGCTCGAGAGCGTGCGCGATCTATCGGAGGACCTGCGGCGCGTCGTCAACGGCCCACTGTCGAACACGGCGAACCGCATCGACGGGCTCGTGCAGAAGAACGCGGACTCGGTGCAGGACATCATCCAGCGCGCCGATCACGCGGCGCAGAACATCGACGCGATCGCGGCCGACCTGCGGGCGATCTCGAAGGACGCCGATCCGCGCATCCAGGATCTGCTCAAGAACCTGGACGAAGCCTCGGCGGAGGCGAAGGAGCTGGTGGTCGCCGCGAAGCAGGATCTCAACGGGGTCAGCGACAAGCTCAACCAGAAGCTCGACAAGCTCGACGGCGTCATCGACAACACGAAGGACATCACGCAGAAGATCAACGACGACAAGGGCACGATCGGCAAGCTCGTCAACGAGCCGCAGATCGCCGACAACATCGAGCAGATCACCGACGACGCGAAGGGCTTCCTCGGCACGCTGTTCGGGCTCAAGGCCTACGTCGGGCTGCGCACCGAGTACGACTTCGTGCAGGGCCTGACGCGCAGCTACGTGACCGCCGAGCTCCACACGCGGCCGGACAAGTACTATCTGATCGAGCTCGAGAAGGGACCGCGCGGGGTCTACCCCGACGTCACGCTGACGTTCGATCCCACCGTCGATCCGAACCACTGGATCCGGCGGGCCGTCATCTCGGACGGGTTCTCGTTCACGTTCCAGTTCGCGAAGCGGTTCGCGTGGCTGACCGTGCGCTACGGCGTCAAGGAATCGACCGGCGGCGTCGGCGCGGACGCCGACGCGGTGTGGTGGGGCCGGAACCTGCGGCTGTCGACCGACGTCTACGACGCGACGTTCGACAAGTATCCGCGCCTCAAGATCACGGCGATGATCGAGCTCGTGCGCCACCTGTATCTGCTCGGCGGCGTCGACGACGCGATCAACCGGCCGCGCGACCTCGGCTGCCCGTACGACGGCGGCGCGTGCGAGCCGATCATCAAGGGCCAGTCCGACGTGCCGATCGAGTTCAACGAGGTCCATCTCGGACGCGATTACTTCCTCGGCGCGATGCTGCGGTTCAACGACGAGGATCTCGCGGCGTTGCTGACGGTCGCGGGATCGACGCTGACCGGCGCGGCGAAGTAGGAGGCGAGTCATGGGAATGTATGCGGTGCTGTGCACCCTTTCGGACAAGCGGCTCGCGCAGCTCGAAGAGGAACCCGGCCTGTTGGGGGAGCTCTTGCTCGCGTGCCACGACACCGAGATCCCCGGTTTGCTCTACCTGGACAAGGCGTGGGATGCCCTCGACTTGTTGATCTCCGACCGCGGCAAGGACCCGGTCCTCAAGGATGCGGTGCTGGCGCGCACGGGGCGCCACCTGCGCGCGTCGACCGCGTTCGGGCCGGCGCAGGTGCTCGGCCCCGAGCGCGTCCGCGAGATCGCCGCCGCGCTCGCGAAGCTTCCGGCCGATCTGGTTCGCCAGCGCTACTCGCGCATCCTGGGAGCGGAGCTGCACGGCGGCTACGGCAGCGCGATCGCCGCGCCCGACGACGTGAAGTACGTGCGGGACAAGATTCGCGAGACGCAGGAGCGCGAGATCGCGGAGCTCGAGCGCAAGCTCGCGATGCTCGTGGCGCTCTACGCGCGTGCGGCCGCCGCCGGCCACGCGATGATGGGCGCGATCGCCTGACGGTCAGCGATCGTTCGCGATCCGTACGCGTGCGACGAGCTCGCGGAGCTCGGCATCGTCGATCTTCTCGACATCGCGCACGATCTGTTCGCGTGCAGCTCCGGTGGCGGGCGCGATCGGTGTTTCGCGCGGTGGGCCGAAGCTCGCAGCCCGCGGCGCGGGCCGCCGTGGCACGCTTCGCGACCGCCCGGCGAGTCGGAACGCGAGCTCCTCGAACGGCCGCGGCTGGCCGACGCGCTCGAGCAAGCCGGCGAGGATCTGCGGCTTGAGCAAGTTCAGCTCGTGCAGCCACGCCGAGGTCGCGACCTCGATCACGAGCACGCGGCCGTCGACGCACAGCGGGCGCGTGCGCGACGCGATGCGCGGACCGACCAGCTCGCTCCACTCGGTCAGCACGCGCTCGGCGCGCACGGCGTCGGCGATGCCGTGGAACGCGAGCGCGGCGCCGACCGCATCCTTCGCACTGCGCACGCCATCGGCGCGCGGCGGCCGGCGACGCTGGATCACGACGCGCGCAGCCGGCGGATCAGCTCGCGCAGGCGGCGATCGCCGTCGCCGTCGCGGCTGACGAAGCGCAGGCCCGAGCCGCCGGTCGGCGCGTGATACGACACGCGCCCCGCGATCGCGATCGGCGCGGCCCCGCCGGGCGGCGTGACCTCGAGCGTGAGCTCGGTGTCGATCGGCAGCGGCTGCTCGGTCGTGAGCAGCGCGCCGCCGACGCCGATCTCCGAGATCGCGGAGTCGACGAACGTCGGGCTGTTCGCGACGCGATAACGACACGCGAACTGCACGGGCAGCCGGTGGTGGCGGCGGCGCGGCACGTCGGTCTTCTTGCCGGTCAACACGTCGTGCAGGAACGTGAGCTTGGTCTGCTCGTCGGTGTCGAGCTGAACGGTCGCGCCGGCGCGCACGCGCATGCGCGGCAGCGCCGGTCGCCATGCCTGCACGTTGCCGCGGATCAGCACCTTGTTCGGCAACAGGTTCGATGACACCTCGACGATCACCTGCTGGCCGGCTTTGAGCTCGTCGGTCGTCGGCACGAAGATCGGCTCGGTGATCGCATCGCTGGGCGCGAGCTCTCGCCATTCGTCGGCGGTTTTGACTCTCAGGCGCAGGATGACCATCGATCGCGATCCGAACCTAACATAGCTACCGCCGGGTGAAAGCCGCGCTAACGCCGAAGGCGGAGGGCCCACACCTTGAGCAGCGCCTCGGCGAAGATCGCGCGCGACATCTTCGATTGGCCGACGCGGCGGTCGACGAACTGGATCGGCGTCTCGACCAGCTTGAGGCCGCGCCGGATCGCGCGGTACTTCATCTCGATCTGGAAGCTGTAGCCGTTCGAGCTGATCGACGGCAGGTCGATCGCTTCGAGCGCGCCGCGCCGCCAGCACGCGAACCCCGCGGTGACATCGCGGACGTCGATGCCGAGGATCGTGCGCGCGTACAGGCTGCCGCCGCGCGAGATGAGCTTGCGGCCGACGCCCCAGTTGACCGTGCGGCCGCCCGGCACGTAGCGCGAGCCGATCACGACGTCGGCGCCGTCCTCGGCGAGCGCGAGCATGCCCGGCAGGTACTTCGGATCGTGGCTGCCGTCGGCGTCCATCTCGAAGAAATAGCCGTAGTCGCGCTGGAGGCCCCACGTGAAGCCCTCGACGTACGCGGTGCCGAGCCCGAGCTTGCCGGCGCGGTGCATCACGTGAATACGCGGCTCGGTGCGCGCGAGCTCGTCGAGCAGCTCGCCGGTGCCGTCGGGCGAGTTGTCGTCGACGAACAGCAGCTCGCAGCCGGGCAGGGCGTCGAGGAACCGCTGTGCGATCGCGGGCACGTTGTCGCGCTCGTTGTAGGTCGGAACGACGATGAGCGGCTTCGCCACGGCGCGGACTCTAGCACCACCTGATCGGGTCATCGCCGGCCGCGACCGTCACGCCTCGCGGCGTGCGTCCGCTGCGCTCGTCACGTGGAACCACCACGCTCCTCGTTGCGGATCTGACCCGGTGGTGCGAGCTCGGATAGCGCTATGCTTCCCGAGGTGCGATCTCGCCGCGCGTGGATCTACGTGCTTTCGGTGCTGGCGCTGCTCGTGCCGGCAGGTGGCATCGCGTACCTCGGCGCGGTCTCGTATCGCGACGAACGCGGCGCTGTTTCTGCGCAGGAAGAGCGCCAGCGTCAGGCCGCGATCGCGATCGCCGGGCGCATCGCGACCGCCGTGCAAGGCGCGCTCGACGCGGTGGATCGCGGCGCGCCGGCGAGCGACGTCCCGCTCGCGCGCTACGGCTTCTCGATCGATGCGAACGGCAAGCTCGAGCGGCCCCGGCCGGCGCATCTCACCGCGCCGGAGTCGAGCGACGATGCGACGCGCGCGACCTGCACGCGCGGTCTCGAGGACTGCGTGCGCGAGCTCGCGACCCGCCAGGCGCGCGTCGCGAAGCTGCACGCCGCGCAGCGCGCGGAGAGCCGGCATGACGTCGCCGAGGCGATGCGCCTGTACGAACAGCTCGCTGCCGACGACGACACCGGACCGCAGGCGCTGCTCGGGCAAGCGCGCGTGCACGTGGCGCAGGGTGATCCGGTCGCGGCCAAGCTGCTCGTCGCACGGCTCGACGACCGCTTCGCGGATCGCAAGCTCGACGGGTTGCCGGTGCGGCTCGTCGGCGCCGTCGTGCTCGCCGGATCGGATGCGAGCGCGATGCTCGCGATCGCGGAGGCCGTGCTCGCCGGTCGCTACGGGCTCGATCCCGCGGCGCAGATCGGCGTCGTCGCCCGGCTCGGCGACGCGATCGATCGCGGCAAGCTGCCGGCGCCGCTCGGCGCACGGCGTGCGGCGCTCGCCGAGCGGATCGCGGCGCTGCGCACGGAGGCGCGGATGGCGGCCGGCCTCGCCGACGACGTGCCGGCGATCGCGCGCGAGACCGAGGCGCAATGGCACGGACGGCCGGCGGCGCGCCAGCCCGCACGCACGCTGATCTTCCGGCGCCGTCCCGACGGCGGCACCAGCGGGCTCGCGGTCGACGACGCGATGCTGGAGGCCGCCGCCGGCCACGAGGCCGCCGACGACGTCGTCGCGGACCACGTTCACACGCTCGTGCTGCCGGCCGGCGCGAAGCCGCCGGCCGACCTCGACCTCCGCGCGCTCGAGCAAGTCCCGCTGGTGGAGCTGCCGCACCTCGCGCTCGCGCTCGCGATCCCGCGCGCCGATCCGGATCCGCGCGACGAGGTGATCGGCGCGCGGTCGCGCCGGCACGTCGCGTTCACGTCGGCGCTCGCGGTCGCGCTCGGCTTCGGCCTCCTGCTGACGATCCGCGGCGCGGCCCGCGCGCGCGAGCTCGCGCAGCTCAAGAGCGACTTCGTGTCGACGGTATCGCACGAGCTCAAGACCCCGCTGACGTCGATCCGGATGTTCGCCGAGATGCTCGAGCAGGGCGTCGCGAAGGGCGATGCCGCGAAGATGGCGCGCTACCACGGCGTGATCGTGCAGGAGAGCCACCGGCTCGGCCTGCTCATCCAGAACCTGCTCGACTACGCGCAGATCGAGCGCGGCACGCGGCGCTACACGCGCATGCTCGAGCCGATCGGCCCGCTCGCGCGCCACGCGGTGACCACGTTCGAGACCCTGCGCGCGCCGGAGGGTAGCGATGGCGAGGCGAGTGGCGCGCGCAATCCGATCGAGCTCGACGTGTCTTCCGAGGCGATGACCGCGGAGGTGCTCGTCGATCGAGATGTGGTCGTGCAGGCGGTGTTCAACTTGCTCGCGAACGCCGCGAAGTACGGTGGTGCGGATCGCCCGATCGAGGTCGCGGTCGGCGTCGATGCCGACGCGGCATGGATCGCGGTGCGCGACCACGGCCCGGGCATCCCGGCGCACGAGCAGCCGCGCATCTTCCGCGAGTTCTATCGCGCGCCCGAGGCGTATCGCTCCGGCGTCGAGGGCACCGGGCTCGGCCTCGCGCTCGTCAAGCGCCACGTCGAGGCGCTCGGCGGCACGGTCGCGGTCGAGTCGCAGCTCGGCCAGGGCGCGACGTTCACGATCCGGCTGCCGCGCCGCGCGGAGGCCGCCGCGTGACGCGCATCCTCGTCGTCGAAGACGATCCGTCGATCCGCTTGGGCCTCGAGGACACGCTGGCCGCGAAGGGCTACGAGGTCGATGTCGTCGGCAAGGGCGGCGACGGCGCCGAGCGCGCGCTGACGGGTCGTTACGATCTCGTCGTGCTCGACGTCATGCTGCCCGACATCGACGGCTTCGAGGTGTGCCGGCGCATCCGCTCGAGCCGCGGAGACGCGCGGCGCGTGCCGGTCATCATGCTGTCGGCGCGCGGCGCGGAGCTCGATCGCGTGCGCGGCCTCGAGCTCGGCGCCGACGACTACGTCACCAAGCCGTTCTCGCTGATGGAGCTGCTCGCGCGTGTCGCGTCGGTGCTGCGCCGCGCCCACGGCGACGAGCCCGAGCCGATCGCGCTCGCGTTCGGCGAGCTCGAGATCGATCTCGTCGGCCAGGTCGCGACACGCGCCGGCAAGCGGATCGAGCTGCCGAGCCGCGCGTTCGCGATCCTGAAGGTGTTCGCGCGGCGGCCGGGCGAGGTGGTCAGCCGCGACGTCTTGCTCGACGAGGCGTGGGGCTACGAGGACTACCCGAACACGCGCACGGTCGACAATCACCTGGTCAAGCTGCGCAAGGTGCTCGAGGACGAGCCCGACAAGCCGCGCTGGCTCGTCACCGTGCACGGCGCCGGCTACAAGCTCGACGTGCCGCGTGACGCGGTGCGGTTCCGGTGAGCGTGACAACATCGTGACAAGCTTTTGCGAACGCGTGACAGCCCGTTGCGAACCTACGAAGCGCCGCGCCTCGGACCTCGCTACAAAGGTCGTGGGCGAGGCGATGGCGCCGGCATCAGGGCTGCTTCAATCACCCGGTGGGAGAAGCTCTGGTGCCGGCGCTGCGCCGGTTAGATCACGCTTCAGGCTTCACGCTTCGGGCTTCCGGCTCGGACTCGGGGTCGTGCTCGTCCTGGCGCTCGAGCTCGGTGCGTGCGCCGGCGACGGCGAGCCGCCGCCGCTGCCCAGGCCCGCGAGCGCGCCGCGCGTGGCGGCCGCCGATCCCGCGGCCGGCGTGACGACGCAGCTCGACGGCGTCGCGCCGCTGTACGACGCGGCGGTGCTCGCCGAGCTCGCCGGCGATGGCTCGGCGGCGCGCGCGGGTTACGAGAAGCTGCTCGCGGCCCCCGATGCGCCGGCGCCGCTCGCCGCGCGCGCGGCGCTCCACCTCGCGCAGCTCGAGGCCCGCGCCGGCAAGAACCGGCGCGCGCTCGATCTCGGCGCGCGAGCGGCCGCGCTCGCGCCGAGCGACGTCGCGATCGCCGACGGGATCGCGCAGCTCCGCGCCGATGTGGTCGCCGCGGCCGGCGCGGGCGACATCCGCGGCTTGCCGGCCGGAACCGCGCTGCCTGGCGTCGATCCGAAGATCGCCGACGAGTTCGCCGCGGCCGAGCGCGCGCTCGTCGACGTCCACGCGCGCCGGCTGCGCCTCGTGATCGAGTCGCTGTCGGCGTCGATCAGCGCGCAGGAAGACGCGTACGAGGCGGTCGCCGCGCGCTACCGCAAGGTGCGCGAGCACGGCGGGCTCGCCGCGCTCGCATCGGACTACCGGATCGGCAGCCTCTATCACGACCTCGGCCTCGCGCTGCTGTTCGAGCCGCTGCCGCCCGAGCTCGAGGCGACGTTCGCGGCCGGCCTGCGCCGCGTGCTGCGCGCCAGCGCGATCGCCTATCTGAAGAAGGCGATCGGCGCGTACGACGAGTGCCTCGCCGCACAGGCGCCGGATGCCGAGCTGTGGCGGCTCGCCGCCGAGACCGATCGGCGCGCCGCGCGCGACGTGCTCGACGCCGCGGGCGAGGGCGCGCGATGATCATCTCGATCGACGGCCGCATCATCGCACCGGAAGCCGCGACGATCTCCGTGCTCGACCGCGGCCTGCTCTACGGAGACGGCCTGTTCGAGGTGCTGCGCACGTGGCGCGGCGTCGCGGTCACGCTCGACGACCACCTCGCGCGCCTCCACGCGTCGGCCGAGGCGCTCGCGCTGCGCGTGCCGGGCGAGCTCCCGACGTGGGTGCGCGCTGCGATCTCGGCCGCGGTTGCCGCCGGCGGATCGACGACACCCGGCGCCACCGGCGATCACCGCGTGCGCGTGATCGTGACGCGCGGGCCGGGCCCGCTCGGCGCGCGGCTCGCGGATCTCGGCCCCGGCCGCGCGATCGCGATCGTGGAGCCACTCCCGGCCCAGCCCGCGGAGCTCGCGGTCGCGACCGTCGAGTGGCCGGTGCCGCGGCGCGCGCGCGGCCACAAGACCCTCGCGTACCTCGATCACGTCGTCGCGCGCGAGCTCGCGGCCGCGGCCGGCGCCGACGAGGCGATCCGGCTCGACGATGCCGGCCACGTCGTCGAGGCCGCGACCGCGACCTTGTTCGTCGTCACGGCCGGCGCGGTCACGACGCCGCCGCTGACCGCGGGCATCCTGCCCGGCATCACGCGCGCGCGCGTGCTCGCGCTGTGCGCCGCCGAGGGCATCGCGGCGCGCGAGCGTCGCCTCGCGCTCGCCGAGCTGCGCGCCGCCGACGAGATCTTTGCGACGAGCGCGCTGCGCGGAGTGGTCCCGATCACCCGGCTCGATGGCGAGCCGCGCGCCTCCGGCCCGGTCACGTTTCGGGTCGCGGACGCGTACACGCGGGCGATGACAGCTGCGCTATAGTGGCGCGCAGTGGTGCGACCGCTCGAGACCGACTCGCCCGCCGCGCGACGCGCGCCCCGCGCGACGCGTCGCGACGAAGCGCGAACGGGCGTGCCGCAGGGAGCTACGACGGAGCGATCGGCGATGCCTCGCCGCGGCCGGCGAACCGGGATCCAGCGCTGATGGCCCGCGATATCCGCAAGCTGCGCGACGAGGCGCACGAGGCGACGGCCGCGGGCAAGTACAAGCGCGCGCTCGCGGCCTACCTCGAGCTCGAGCGGCTCGAGCCGCGCGACGCGCAGTGGTCCAAGCGCGCGGCCGAGACGTTCCGCCGGCTCGGCAAGGACAAGGACGCGATCGGGGCGTACGCGCGCGCCGCCGATCGCTACGCGCAGAGCGGCTTCCTCGTGCAGGCGATCGCGGTGTGCAAGCTGATCGTGCAGATCGATCCGAAGAACGACGAGGC
>Ga0335083_10010038_pt1 | contig 11466 bp, 9 predicted proteins | sample Lox_Sample_42_FD_206716 | JGI IMG/M metagenome (GOLD analysis project Ga0335083, IMG submission 206716) | Soil microbial communities from Loxahatchee National Wildlife Refuge, Florida, United States - Lox_Sample_4.2 | ecosystem: Environmental > Terrestrial > Soil > Wetlands | place: USA: Florida... | reverse complement strand
TCGCCGGTTCCAGCGCGACCGTGCACGGCCTTCGGCTCACCGCGGAGAACCTCGCGGGCCGCCGCAACAAAATCGGTACGGTGCTGGTGGAACGCGAGGGTGACCCGACCGTGAACAGAGCGCCGTAGACTCAACGGGTGAGCGATGTGACTCCAGATCCGGAGGATCTCAAGATCATCACGCTGGCCCGGTCCTCCCGGGCGCGGGTGGCGGCGTCCGAGGGCGCGGCGGTCCGCGACGAGACCGGCCGCACCTACACCGCCGCCGCGGTCGCCCTGCCCTCGCTCCGGCTGTCCGCGCTGCGCCTGGCCGTGGCCATGGCGGTGTCCAGCGGCGCGCAGAAGCTCGAGGCGGCCGCGCTGGTCAGCGAGGCCGACCTGGACCCCGGCGACCTCGCCGTGGTCCGCGACCTCGGCCCCGACGCGACCGTGTTCCACGCCGCCCCGGACGGCACCATCCGCCAGACGCTCCGCCCCTGAGGTGGGCACGACACGACCGTAGCGCCGCTGACCGCCCGCGCCCTTTTCTTCCAGCCGAACGAGCTGGGTTTCCGCTCGCCTGACATGCGCGAGAATTGACGGGTGAGCCATCCTCCGGCAGCCCCCGCCTTCCGCGCCGGGTTTGCCTGCCTCGCGGGCCGCCCGAACGTCGGCAAGTCGACGCTGACGAACGCATTGGTCGGCGCCAAGGTGGCGATCACCAGCGACCGGCCGCAGACCACCCGGCGGGTGATCCGCGGCATCGTGCACCGCCCGGACGCGCAGCTGATCCTGGTCGACACGCCCGGCCTGCACAAGCCGCGCACGCTGCTCGGCGAGCGGCTGGACAGCCTGGTCAGGTCCACCCTGACCGAGGTCGACGTGATCGGGTTCTGCATCCCGGCCCCGGATCCGGTCGGACCCGGGGACCGGTTCTTCGCCCGCGAGCTGGAGAACGTGAAAAAGACGCCGGTCGTGGTGATCCTGACCAAGTGCGACGCGGTCCCGCCCGAACGGGTCGCGGAGCAACTGGTGGCGGTGAGCGAGCTGGGGGACTGGGCCGACGTGGTGCCGGTCTCCGCGGCGACCGGGTTCCAGCTCGACGTGCTCGCCGACGTGCTGGTCTCGCATCTGCCCCCGGGCGTGCCCCTCTACCCGGACGGCGAGCTGACCGACGAGCCCGAGCAGATCATGGTGGCCGAGCTGATCAGGGAGGCCGCGCTGGACGGGGTCCGGGACGAGCTGCCGCACTCGATCGCGGTGCTGGTCGAGGAGATGGGGCCGCGGCCGGGCCGCGACGACCTCACCGACGTGCACGCCGAGCTCTACGTGGAGCGGCAGACCCAGAAGGCCATCGTCATCGGCGCCGGGGGAGCGCGGCTGAAGGAGGTGGGCACCCGGGCCCGCCGCCAGATCGAGGCGCTCCTCGGCACCAGGGTCTACCTCGACCTGCACGTCAAGATCGCCAAGGACTGGCAGCGCAACCCCCGGCAGCTCCGCCGCCTCGGCTTCTACGACTGAGCCACTGGGTGCCAACGAGACCCACCAGTCTCAGCAGCCCCTCGAGCTGCGGCTTCGGCCTGGGGTGTCCCGGCATCGGCGGGAAATTGAGGTATCGGATCTGCATCGGCAGCGGTGTCATGCGGCCCGGCAGAGACATGAGGAGACATGATGGGTTCGGCTGGGCCGGCACAGGCGAGGGCGTGCGCCTGCGGGCGGGATGCTTGCGGGGAGTGCGCCGGCCGGCAGGCAGAAGGGGACCACCTTGCTGATCATCTTCGGCTTGCGCGTGTTCTACCGGACGATCGCGCAGGGCACCTTCCATTGCCGCCGTTGCGGCGGGGACCGTGAGTACCGGCACCGGGCCGGGCGCCGGTGGTTCACGCTGTTCTTCATCCCGGTCATCCCGTTGACCTCGGTCGGCGACCACGTCCAGTGCACCACCTGCCGGACCCGTTACGTAACGGAGGTGCTCGGCCAGCCGACCACGGCGCAGATGCAGGCGGCGCTGCCGGCCGGCATGCGGGCCGCGGTCTCGGCCATGCTGCGGTCCGGCGATCCGTCGAGCCCGGCGTCGCGGCAGCGGGCGATCGAGGCGGTCATCGGTTCGGGCGTGCCGAACTACGACGAGGCCATGCTCAACGCCGACCTCATGCAGCCGTTCGAGGCGATCCGCCCGGCCCTGAACCAGGTGGGAGCGCAGCTCACCATCCAGGCCAGGGAGTGGTACCTGACCGAGGTGATCCGCATCGCCCTGGCGGACGGCTCGCTCTCCGAAGGCGAGCGGCAAGCCGCGCTGGCCATCGGCCTCGACCTCGGCATGACCCAGGCCCAGGTCATCGGCGTGGTCGCGATGACCGAGCAGTCGGCCGGCCGCGACTAACCGCCCGCTGGGAGCACCGCGGCCACCTCGAGCTGCAAATCCGTGACCGCCTGCCCCCATACGGCATAGCCGATCGCCTCGTTGATCGCGATCATGTGCTCGTTGACCTCGGCGTTCCAGGTCGTGATCCGCTCCAGCTGCGGCTCCGTGGTCACCAGCAGCTCCATCATCGCCAGCTTCACCAGGAGCCCGAGCCGGTGCCCGCGGTGCTTCTTGGTCACGACGGTGTTCATCTGGTACCCCCAGCCGGGGTTGGCAGGATCCACCGCGATCTCGGTCAGCGCCGCCACCTCGCCGGTGTCGTCGTGCCGTGCCACCACGGTGTAGACCCGCAGCCCGTAGTGCGGGCGCAGATCGTTGATGCCTTCGCGGACCCGCTGCGCGTCCCATTCCTCGTGGGCAATCTCCCGGTCGCGGGGAGCGTCACCCATCGCGTTGTAGAGCACCGCCACGTCCCCGAGGAACTCCTCGGGGACCGGCCCGGCCCACGACTCCAGCGAGTAGCCGCCGGCCGCCCGTTCGGCTGGCTCCCGCAGGCGGGCGAGCTTTCCCTGCTCCACCCGGCCGAGGTCGAGCACGCGCTCAACCTCCACCAGCCCGGGTTTGGCCCCCGCCGCACGGGCGAACGCCTCACCCGGGGAGCCGTTGCGCGCGCCGCCGTCGAGCACGGCCCGCCCGTGCGCCGCCGCGCGGCCCGCCGCGTGCCGGAGCAGGGCGAGGCCGAGGCCGCGCCGCCGTTCCGCCGGGTGCACCGCGAGGATCAGGCCGGCCCGGTCCAGGTTCGCCCGGGATGGCAGGGACAGCCGGTACCAGCCCGCGGCCGATCCCCGGTCAACCGCCAGCCACACTTCCCTCGGGCCGCCATCCCAGCCGACGGTCAACCAGCCACCGAACGGCCGTTCGGTAAACCATGGCCCCTGCGGTTCGTCGACACGCTGGGCGGCCAGGGCGACCTCGAAACACTCGCGGATCTTCTCGGTGTCGGTCAGGTCGACTTGCTCGATGCGCACCCCTACAGCCAACCTTGCCCCGGCCTGCGGCGCCACTCAATATCCCGCCGCTTGCGCCGCTGCGGTGCACCCGGCGTTTCCCCGGGCTCGCCAAGCTGGTATGGTGATTCGCAATGTTGCGTGAGCTGCTCCTCCTTAGCGGCCGCGGCGGGGGCCGATAGGCCGGCTCCCTCGCCGCGGGGTGTTGGCGTGTCCGCTGGCCATCAATCACCGCCCAGTTACGAGGAAGCAGCCGTCACATGCAGACTGATCCCGCGTTCAACCGCGTTTCGCCCGTACGCCAGCAACCCAGCGGCATGCCGTGTCATCGCTATGTGCCGTTCAAACCCGTCGACCTCCCCGACCGCACCTGGCCCGCCAAGTCCATCACCACGGCGCCGCGCTGGTTGTCGACTGATCTCCGGGACGGCAACCAGGCGCTGATCGACCCGATGAGCCCGGCCCGCAAGCACAAGATGTTCGAGCTGCTGATCCGGATGGGCTACAAGGAGATCGAGGTCGGCTTCCCGGCCGCCAGCCAGACCGACTTCGACTTCATCCGCGAGCTGATCGAAGAGGACCGGATCCCCGACGACGTCCGGATCTCGGTGCTCACCCAGGCCCGGGAGGACCTGATCGAGCGCTCGGTCCAGTCGCTGGCCGGCGCGCGCATGGCCACCGTGCACATGTACAACGCCACGGCCCCGATCTTCCGCCGGGTGGTGTTCCGGATCGACCGCGAGGAGTGCAAGGCGCTCGCCGTCGAGGGCACCCGGCACGTCATGAAGTACGCCGAGCAGCTCCTGGAGGGCACCGATTTCGGCTACGAGTACTCGCCTGAGATCTTCATGGACACCGAGCTGGACTTCGCGCTCGACGTCTGCGCCGGCGTCATGGACGTCTGGCAGCCCGGCCCTGACCGCGAGATCATCCTCAACCTGCCGTGCACGGTCGAGCGGTCCACCCCGAACGTCTACGCCGACCAGATCGAGTGGATGAGCCGGAACCTGCCGGACCGGGACCACGTCTGCGTGTCGGTCCACACCCACAACGACCGCGGCACCGCCGTCGCCGACGCCGAGCTGGCCGTCCTGGCGGGCGCCGACCGGATCGAGGGATGCCTGTTCGGCAACGGCGAGCGGACCGGCAACGTCTGCCTGGTCACCCTGGGGCTCAACCTGTTCAGCCAGGGCATCGACCCGATGATCAACTTCTCCGACATCGACGAGATCCGTCGCACCGTCGAGTACTGCAACCAGCTGCCGGTCCACCCGCGCCACCCTTACGCGGGCGACCTGGTCTACACCGCCTTCTCCGGCTCCCACCAGGACGGCATCAAGAAGGGCTTCGAGGCCCTCGAGGCCGCGGCCGAGAACGCGGGCGTCCCGTTCGCCGAGTACCCGTGGGGCGTGCCGTACCTGCCGATCGACCCGCACGACGTGGGCCGTACCTACGAGGCGGTCATCCGGGTCAACTCGCAGTCCGGCAAGGGCGGCGTGGCCTACCTCATGAAGACCGATTACCAGCTCGACCTGCCGCGCCGCCTGCAGATCGAGTTCTCCCGGGTGATCCAGGGCCACACCGACGCCGAGGGCGGCGAGGTGACCCCGCGGCAGATGTGGAAGATCTTCTCCGATGAGTACCTCGGCGCGGGCTCGCTGGCGCTGCTGGGCCAGCAGACGTCCTCGGTGGTCGAGGCCAAGCACGTCCTCGTCGCGGAGATCTCCGTCGACGGGCGCCCGCAGCAGGTCGAGGGCGTGGGCAACGGTCCCATCTCGGCGTTCTGTGACGCGCTGGCGTCGGTCGGCGTGGACGTGCGGGTCCTCGACTACAACGAGCACGCGCTGACGGCAGGCACCGATGCCCAGGCCGCCGCGTACGTGGAGGGTGAGATCGGCGGCGACGTCTTCTGGGGCGTCGGCATCGACACGAACACGGTCACGGCCTCGATGCGCGCGGTGCTGTCCGCAGTGAACCGAGCCCGCCGCGGCTGATCACCAATCTCAGCACGCAGGGTCATCGATCCGGCGGGGGAGGCCCACGAGGCGACCCCGCCGGATCGTTTCATGACCGCGCCGGGCCTGACGTCCTGCGGCGGATTGTCCCTGCCGTGCGGGAGAATGGGTGCGTGCAGCTCTACCGGGATGACGGCATCGTGCTGCGGACGCAGAAGCTGGGCGAAGCGGACCGGATCATCACCATCCTCGGCCGTACCAGCGGGCGGATCAGGGCCGTGGCCAAGGGCGTTCGCCGGACCAAGTCGAGGTTCGGCGCCCGGCTGGAGCCGTTCACGCACGTCGACCTGATGCTGCACACGGGCCGTTCGCTGGACATCATCACGCAGGCAGAGGTCATCAGGCCCTACGGCGAGCCGCTGGCCGGGGACTATCCCCGCTACACCGCGGGCGTGGCGATGCTGGAGACGGCCGAGCGGTTCACCGCGGTGGAGAAGGAGCCCGCGCTGCGCCAGCTGCTGCTCCTCATCGGCGGGCTGCGCGCCCTCGGCGACGCGGAGCACCCTTCCGGCCTCGTGCTCGACGCCTTCCTGCTGCGCTCGCTCGCGGTGGCGGGATACGCCCCCGCCCTGCAGGAGTGCGCCCGCTGCGGCGCGCCGGGCAGCGAACGACGGCTGCCCGCGTTCGCGATTGCGGCCGGGGGGATGGTGTGCGCGTCCTGCCGCCCGCCCGGCGCGGCCTCGCCCGCCGCGCCGACGGTGGCGCTGATGCTCGCCCTGCTCCGCGGCGACTGGGAGAGCGCCGACCGCAGCGAGCGCAGGCACCGGGTAGAGTGCAGCGGTCTTGTGGCCGCGTACCTTCAGTGGCACCTGGAGCATTCGATCCGTTCGCTGCGTCACGTGGAGCGCGTCTGATGGGGACCCGGACCGTACGCCCGCCCGATCCGCATCCGAGCGGCGTGAAGCCGCCGGACCTGCCGGCCGAACTGATCCCGAGGCATGTCGCCCTGGTCATGGACGGGGACGGGCGCTGGGCCAAGAAGCGCGGGCTGCCCAGGACCGAGGGTCACAAGAAAGGCGAGTCCTCGCTGCTCGATGTGATCATGGGAGCGATCGAGCTCGGCATCCCCTACATGTCTGCCTACGCCTTCTCGACCGAGAACTGGCGGCGCACGCCGGACGAGGTCCGCTTCCTGATGGGGTTCAACCGCGACGTCATCCACCGGCGTCGTGACCTGCTGAACGAGATGGGCGTCTGCATCCGCTGGGCCGGCCGCCGGCCCCGGCTATGGCGCAGCGTGATCCGCGAGCTCGAGCAGGCCGAGCAGATGTCAGCCGGGAATTCGGTGCTGACCCTGCAGTTCTGCGTCAACTACGGGGGCCGGGCCGAGATCGCCGACGCGGCCGCCGCCATCGCCGCGGATGCCGTCGCGGGAAAGCTCCGGCCGGACAAGATCGACGAAAAGGTGCTGGCTCGCTACCTGGACGAGCCGGCCATTCCCGACGTCGACCTTTTCGTCAGGTCCTCCGGCGAGCAGCGCCTTTCGAACTTCCTGCTCTGGCAGTCCGCCTACGCCGAGCTGGTCTTTCTGGACACGCTCTGGCCGGATTTCGACCGGCGGCACTTGTGGCACGCCTGCGAGATCTACGCCAGCCGCGACCGCAGGTACGGTGGTGCCCAGCCCAACCCCGGTTCCGTCCCCGGAGGATCCGGCGGACCCGGCGGACCCGGCCGCTTAGCGACCAGCCGATTTCAATTCGCGATCACCGGCCCGGGCTCCTAAGCTAGGGCGGGATTCGCGCCCGCCGACCGCCAGCCGGATGGAGACCTTCACCATGGCACTGCGCAGTGACCGACTCGACGCCATCGTCAGCCTGAGCAAGCGGCGGGGGTTCGTCTACCCGTCCAGCGAGATCTACGGGGGCCTGCGGGCCGCCTGGGATTACGGCCCGCTCGGCGTCGAGCTGAAGAACAACATCAAGCGCCAGTGGTGGCGCTCGATGGTCACCGAGCGCGATGACATCGTGGGGCTGGACTCCTCGGTCATCCTGGCCCGCGAGGTGTGGGAGGCCAGCGGCCACGTCACCGAGTTCGTCGACCCGCTCACCGAGTGCACGTTCTGCCACAAGCGGTACCGGGCCGACCAGCTGCTCGACGCCTACGAGGAGAAGCACGGCCACGCCCCGGTCGGCGGCCTGGCGGAGCTCACGTGCCCGAACTGCGGCAACCGGGGCACGTTCACCGAGCCGCGCATGTTCAACGGGCTGCTCCGCACCCACCTGGGCCCGGTCGAGGACGAATCCGGGCTGGCCTACCTGCGCCCGGAGACCGCGCAGGGCATCTTCATCAACTTCAAGAACGTCCTGCAGACCTCGCGGAAGAAAGTCCCGTTCGGCATCGGCCAGATCGGGAAGTCCTTCCGCAACGAGATCACCCCGGGCAACTTCATCTTCAGGACCCGCGAATTCGAGCAGATGGAGATGGAGTTCTTCGTCCGCGAAGGCAGCGACGAGGAATGGCACGAGTACTGGATCAGAACCCGTCTCGCCTGGTACACCGACCTCGGCATCCGCGAGGAGAACCTGCGGCTGTACGAGCACCCGAAGGAAAAGCTGTCGCACTACTCCAAGCGGACGGTGGACATCGAGTACCGGTTCGACTTCGCCGGCAGCCAGTGGGGCGAGCTCGAGGGCATCGCCAACCGCACCGACTACGACCTGACCACCCACCAGGCGGCGTCCAAGCAGGACCTGTCCTACCTGGACCAGGAGTCGGGGGAGCGGTTCGTCCCGTACGTGATCGAGCCGGCCGCCGGCGTCGACCGCGGCGCGCTGGTCTTCCTGCTCGACGCCTACGCCGAGGACGAGGCGCCGGACGCCAAGGGCAAGATGGAGAAGCGGACCGTGCTGCGGCTGGACCGCCGGCTGGCCCCGGTGAAGGCGGCGGTGCTCCCGCTGTCCCGCAACGCCGACCTCTCGCCGAAGGCCCGTGACCTGGCCGCGGCGCTGCGCAAGCGGTGGAACACCGACTTCGACGACGCCAGCGCGATCGGCCGCCGGTACCGGCGCCAGGACGAGATCGGCACCCCCTACTGCGTCACCGTCGACTTCGACACCCTCGAGGATCAGGCCGTCACGGTCCGGGACCGCGACACCATGCAGCAGGAGCGGGTCGGCATCGACAGCGTCGAGACCTATCTATCCGAGCGCCTCGGTCCCTGCGCATAGCCGGCCGGCGGGCAGCGGCGGTAAATCTCGGCCGCGGCTTGGTGGAAGCCCTCGGGCAGCCCAGCCGCGGCCATGGTCGCGGCGATCTCCTCCATCTCCGCGATCCAGCGCCAGCCCTTCGCCGCGGCGGCCTCGGCCGCGCCGGCCGACCGTGCCTCCAGGCCCGGCTGGGAGATGGCCCATTCCTCGAGCAGAACGGACTCCACCCCCTCGGTCCGGGCCAGTGCCCGGGCCGCCAGCAGCAGGGCGGCCGACCCCTTGGTCCAGGACGCATAGGCCATCTTCACTGCCGAGGCCGTTCCCGGCGCGGCCACCAGCCGCGCGTCGGCCGCGCTGCCTTCGAACAGCGCCCGGACCTCCCCGGCCCGGTCGCCCGACAGATACAGCCGGATGAATCCCGGCGCGACCGGCGGTGTCCCGATGATCCCGCCGTCCACGTAGCTGGCGCCGCCGGCCTTCACGATCACGGCCACCTCGCCCGCGGTGGCCGGCGAGATCGCGTTGGCGTCGAGGTAAAGGCCGTCGAACCCGGATACCTGACGGGCCACGTCCAGGGCGTAGGCCGGCGGGCAGACCGACACGATGACATCCGAACGGGCTGCCATCTCCGCCCACTCGCACTCGACGAGCCCGGCCTCGGCAGCGCGTTTCCTGGTCGCCGCGCTGCGCCCGTCCGGCACCCACAGCACCTCGTGACCAGCCGCGGTCAGGCACTGCCCGACGGCGGCCCCCATCTCACCCGGATGCAGCAGCCCGATCGCCGTGTCGCTCATGCTCCCATTGTCACCAGGCGCCCGTCCTGGTCGCGTCTCCAGGACTAAGGTCCGTGTCTCCACTGCCCGTTCACCGGTAGAGTCCCGAGTGAATACAAGACGTCGCGCGCTGCGAGGAGCAGGAAGTGCCGAAGCTCGTTTATGACTTCACCGAAGGTAACAAGGATCTCAAGGATCTGCTGGGCGGTAAGGGTGCCAACCTGGCCGAGATGACCAATCTGGGACTGCCGGTACCGCCCGGTTTCATCATTACCACCGAGGCCTGCCGCTATTACCTGGAACAGGGCTCGACCCCCGCGGGTCTCGACGAGGAGATCGCCTCCCATCTCGATCAGCTGGAAGCCGCCATGGGTCGCAAGCTCGGCGACCCGGCCGACCCGCTGCTGGTCAGCGTCAGGTCCGGAGCGAAGTTCTCCATGCCGGGCATGATGGACACCGTCCTGAACATCGGCCTGTCCGACGAGTCGGTGCAGGGCCTGGCCAAGCAGGCCGGCAACGAGCGGTTCGCCTGGGACGCCTACCGCCGCCTGCTCCAGATGTTCGGCAAGACCGTCCTCGACATCGATGGCGAGCACTTCGAGCACGCCATCGACGAGGCCAAGCAGGCCAAGGGCGTCCGCAACGACCTCGACCTGGACGCGAACGACCTGCAGAACCTGGTCGAGGTGTTCAAGGGCATCGTCAAAGCGCAGACGGGGCATGACTTCCCGCAGGAGCCCAAGGAGCAGCTGGACCTGGCCATCAAGGCCGTGTTCAACTCCTGGAACTCGGACCGCGCCATCCTCTACCGCCGCCAGGAGCGCATCCCGGCCGATCTCGGCACCGCCGTGAACGTGGTCGCGATGGTCTTCGGCAACCTGGGCATGGACTCGGGCACCGGCGTCGCGTTCACCAGGGACCCCGGCACCGGCGCCCAGGGCGTCTACGGCGACTACCTGCAGAACGCCCAGGGCGAGGACGTCGTGGCCGGCATCAGGAACACCGTCCCGCTGCAGGACCTCGAGGGCATCGACAAGGCCTCCTTCGACCAGCTCATGCAGATCATGCAGACGCTGGAGAACCACTACAAGGACCTGTGCGACATCGAGTTCACCATCGAGCGCGGCAAGCTGTGGATGCTGCAGACCCGGGTGGGCAAGCGCACCGCCGCGGCCGCCTTCCGCATCGCCATGCAGCTGGTGGACCAGGGCCTGATCGACGAGGACGAGGCGGTCCGCCGGGTCTCCGGCGAGGAACTGGCCCGGCTGATGTTCCCCCGCTTCGACACCAGCGGCGAGGTCACCAAGATCGCCACCGGCATCAGCGCGTCGCCGGGTGCCGCGGTCGGCAAGGTCGTCTTCGACTCGGCCCGCGCGGTCGAGCTGGCCGGCCAGGGCGAGAAGGTGATCCTGGTCCGCCGCGAGACCAACCCGGACGACCTGCACGGCATGATCGCCGCCCAGGGCATCCTGACCAGCCGCGGCGGCAAGACCAGCCACGCCGCCGTGGTCGCCCGCGGCATGGGCAAGACCTGCGTCTGCGGCGCCGAGCAACTCGAAGTAGACATCAAGGCGAAGAAGTTCACCGCCCCCGGCGGCATCACGGTCAGCGAGGGCGACGTGATCTCCATCGACGGCACCAGCGGGGTCGTCTACCTGGGCGAGATTCCAGTAGTCTCGTCCGAGGTCGTGCGCTACTTCGAGGGCGAGCTGCACCCGCACTCCGACGAGGCCGACGACCTGATCAGGGCCGTGCACGCGATCATGCACCACGCCGACCAGGCGCGCCGGCTGGGCGTCTACGCCAACGCCGACACCGGCCCGGACTGCGCCCGGGCCCGCCGGTTCGGCGCCGGCGGCGTCGGCCTGGTCCGCACCGAGCACATGTTCCTCGGCGAGCGCCGTCAGCTGGTCGAGGACCTGATCCTGGCCGACACCGAGGAGGAGCGGCAGCGCGCGCTGGACGCCCTGGAGCCGCTGCAGCGCGGCGACTTCGTCGAGATCCTGGACGCCATGGACGGCCTGCCGGTGACGATCCGGCTGATCGACCCGCCGCTGCACGAGTTCCTGCCCGACCTGACCGAGCTCTCCGTCAAGATCGCGCTGGCCGGCGACAGCGCGTCGGAGAAGGACAAAGAACTTCTCGCCGCGGTCCGCCGCCTGCACGAGCAGAACCCGATGCT
>Ga0335083_10010037_pt1 | contig 11467 bp, 6 predicted proteins | sample Lox_Sample_42_FD_206716 | JGI IMG/M metagenome (GOLD analysis project Ga0335083, IMG submission 206716) | Soil microbial communities from Loxahatchee National Wildlife Refuge, Florida, United States - Lox_Sample_4.2 | ecosystem: Environmental > Terrestrial > Soil > Wetlands | place: USA: Florida... | reverse complement strand
CCTGCGCGCCCGCTGATCGAAGCGACACAAGCCATGAACACGAACCTGAAGCAGAAATTCAAGCTGGGTAGCACGCTATTCAGCTTCACCAACGAGTACTGGTCGCGCGAGCTCACGTTCGAGCAGCTGATTCGCAAGGTCGGCGAGCTGAAGCTCGGGCCCGGCCTCGAGGTCATCGGCTTCCAGAGCATTCGCGGCTTCCCCCACGTGAGCGACGACTTCGCGGCCCGGTTCCGCGACCTGGTCGCCGAGTACCAACTCGAGCCCACGAGCCTCGCCGTCAACGTGGACGTCTGGGCGCGGCGCGGCGGTGCACCCCTGAGCGTGGACGAGACCGTGGCCTACCTCGAGCCGCAGATTCGCGCCGCGAAGAAGCTGGGCTTCCCGGTCGTGCGCTCGCAGCTCGCCGCGACTCCCGAGGTGGTCGAGCGCCTGCTGCCTCTTGTCGAGAAGCTCGGCGTGCGGATCGGCCCCGAGCTGCACGCACCCTGGACGATCGACTCGCCGGCCATTACCGCCTACCGCGAGCTGTACGCCCGGCTGCGCTCTCCCCTGCTCGGGTTCATCCCGGACTTCGGTTCCTGCGCCAAGGCCTGGCCGGCACCCTACCTGCGTCAGCTCCGCGAGGCGGGGATCCCGCCCGCCTTGCTGGACCTCGCCATGGACATCTGGAACGGCGAGGGTGACACGCAGTGGAAGCGCGACGAATTCGCGCGGCGCGCGGCGGCAGCGAACCACGAGGCCGCGTCGATCAGCCGGCTCGGCGTCCTGTTCAGCATGCTGATCAAGCAGGACCCGAGGGTGTGGATGGAAATCATGCCGCAGATCATCCACGTGCACTGCAAGTTCTACGACTTCGACGCGGCGGGGAACGAGACCACGGTGCCGTACGACAAGCTGCTGCCGCTTTTCGTGGAAGGCGGCTATTCGGGCTACATGTCGAGCGAGTGGGAGGGGCATATGTACTCGCGCGGCAGCGGCATCGAGGCCGTGCAGAAGCATCACGCGCTGTCCAGGCGCATCCTCGCGCCGTACAACTGAGCGGGGGCGTGGGCGACCTCGCGTCGCGGCCCGGGTCGGCCGCCGCGCCGAGAAGACGATCGCGCCGGGGTGCCGGCGCGGTCTCGAACTAGCCGCGCATCATGTCCGCGGTTTCCCAGACGATCGTCAGCTTCACTCTCGCAAAGCGCCATCCCTTGGGCGTGCGGCGCAGTTCGTAGTCGTACCAGCCGCCCGCCTGGGCGATGTCGCGGGGCTTGGCGAGATCGAATATGTGCGTGGCGATCACGTAGCTGCGCGCCGACGCCGTGTCCCCGTCGATCGCGATCATGTGGTTCGAGCTCAGGTGATGGCTGCCGTTGCCGATCTTGGGCTGTTGCATCGCCTCGATGGCGGACCGGCCCTCGAAGCGGCCGAAGGGCAGCTCGAGCACGCCATCCGGCGTGAAATTGTCGCAGTACCTGCGGTGGTCACGGGTATCCACCGCGTAGGCGAAGCTCAGGATCAGATCGGATATGGCCAAGCGATCCCGCAGCAGGCTCAGGTCAGAGGCCTGCGAGCGGCCCGCCGCGCGCCTGTTCGGGGCGCGGGTCGACTTTGATGATGCCGACGCGCCGGGTCGTCTGCGATTCGCGGCCGTTTTAGTCGTGGCCATCCGCCCCTCCTGTTTGCATGCGCCGCCCGGCGGCGCTCGAAGCGACGGGCCGGTCGACCGCGGACCGGCGAACCGCGCGCGCAGCCGCACTGCCCGTCGCCCGGCTCCGGATCAAGATAGCTATTCTAGTTAGAGTCGTCCAGCGGTTGCCGAAGCGCGGGAGTTTTCCGCTCGCACGCCGCCCCCCGGTCACTGCGGCGGGGCGCGGGTGGACCACGGTATTCGGCGGCCCGTCGTCGCGGAATCGCGGTCGGCACGAGGGCGGAAGTGCGCGCGATCCGCGACCCCGGAAAGTGGCTGCCCTGTGCTGAATTCCCCGAGAAAACGCTTCGCCCTCGCCACCGGAGTTCCAAGGCGAGGTCGCCCCCGACGGCGCCCGGGGAAGACCCCCGGAGTACCGACGGCCCTCGAGCACTCCCGTCTATCTGTGTCTCGGAAGCAACAGGCGCGGACGGTCGGCATGACTACTTGTGGAGCGTATTAAGAATCGGTATTCTAGTATTACAACGCAGCGTTCCGGGCTTCAAGGGTCCACGGCTTCGTGGATCGATTGAGGTCGGCAGCCCGCGATGTTGCTGAAGCATCCGACAACGCTTGGAGGGGGACTACAGAATGAGACAGTTCAAATTCGCGATTGCCCCGTGCTTCGCGCTGGGCCTACTGACCCTGGCGCCCGTCGCCCACGGTGCACCCGAAGCCGCCGCCGGCGCCGGCACACTGGAAGAAGTCGTCGTGACCGCGCAGAAGCGCACGGAGACGGTGCAGAGCGTCCCGCTGTCGATCTCGGTCCTGCCGAGCGAGCAGCTGATCCGCCAGGGCGTCAGCAACGTATCTGACCTCGCCTCCGTCAGTGCATCGGTCGAGTTCGCCGGGTTCACCGCCAACGGCCCGGGCTCCGGGGCCTTCGTACGCGGCATCGGCACGGAGACGGTGGGCGGATCGACCGCCACCGGTTCGGTCGCCGTCGTGCTCGACGGCGTGACCCTCGGCAACACGGCCGTCAGCTCGATCTTCGACGTCAACCACGTCGAAGTCCTGAAAGGCCCGCAGGGCACCCTGTTCGGAAGCTCCGTGTCGGCGGGCGTGATCAACATCGTCACCAACGCGCCGAACCTGACGACCACGAGCCTCGACACGATGCTCGAGTACTCCTCGCCCACGCTCGGCTCCGAGTACCAGCACACCGTCCTGCGCGCCACCGCGAACCTGCCGATCAGCGACACCGCGGGTCTGCGCATCGCGATGCACTCGGACGACAGCGATGGCGTGTTCCACAACGTCTACAACAAGACGGACAGCTCGGAGCCGAACACCGGGGCGCGAGTCCGGTTCCTGTGGGAGCCCTCCGACGCCGTCACGGTCAACCTGATCTACGACTACGGCAAGAGCCGGCACGACAACTACCCGTCGCTGACCTACCGCTCCGCCCCGACCGACCCGCCCTATGCCGCGCTGTCGAGCGCGATCGCGGCGTGCGGCATGACGCCCGGCCCCAACAACTTCGACTTCTGCTCGCAGTTCCCCAACACCTTTTCGCAGCTCGATCGCGGCGGCTCGCTGCAGGTTGACTGGCGGCTCGCCAACGGCCTGACCGTGACCTCGATCACGGCGGATCGCACGCGCGTCAATTCCACCCAGGCGGACATCGAGGACCTGCCCCTCGACATCACGCGGACCTACCTCGCCTTCGGCTCGCAGTGCCAGTTTTTCAACTGCGTGCCCATCTACGGAATCCTTCCGGGCAGCGGCAACGGTCCGCAGACACAGAACCGCCGGCAGCTGAGCGAGGAGCTGCGCCTGGCGTCCGCAACGGGCGGTCGCGTCGAGTGGCTCGCGGGCGTGTACTACCAGGACTACAAGCTCGACGACATCGAACCGGGACAGATCATCGCCAACTTCGGCGGCGGTGAATTCACGGCCCCGACCGACTGGTGGGCGAAGGTGAAGACCTCCGAACTCGCCGGCTTCGGCAACCTCAAGTACTCGCTGACCGACACGCTGCGCCTGCTGGTCGGTGCGCGCTACACCCGCGAGACGGTCGACGAGACGCAGTTCGACCCGCCGGACGGCGTAACCTCCGTGCTGTCCCGCTCGACCGACGAAGACCAGTTCACGTGGCGCCTCGGCCTGCAGGCCGACTTCGGCGCGCACACGATGGGCTACGCCACCGTGTCGACCGGCTTCAAGGCGCAGCAGATCGCGGACAAGCTCATCGGTGCTGACGGCCAGCTCGGCCGGGAGATCGCGCCCGAGAAGCCGATCAACTACGAGCTCGGCATCAAGACCTCGGCGCTCGACAACCGGCTGGCGGTCGACGCGGCGATCTTCTTCGAGCGCGTCAAGGACTTCCAGGGCCAGGCGTGCGCCCCGAACACCCAGGGAACGATCACCTGCGTCGCGGACAACGTTCCCTCGGTTGACAGCAAGGGCGTGGAGCTCGACATCTTCGGTCGGCCGTTCGCCGGGTTCACCGCGAACCTCTCGGCGATCTACAACGACGCCAAGTACCCGAACGGGTACAACGGCTCGGACGGCGTGTCGCTGGCCGGCAAGCAGATCGACTACTCGTCGAAGTTCAAGGCGACCCTGTCGGCCGAAGAGACCGTCGCGATGACGGGGAGCTACAGCCTGGTGATCGGTGCGGACGTCACCTACCGGTCGGAGCAGCGCCTGTACCCCGGCGCAGAATCGTGGTTCGTGGCGCCCGCCACCACGACGTACAACGCGCGACTCGGCGTGTCGTCCGACAAGGACTGGTCGATCTTCCTGTTCGGCCGCAACCTCAGCAATGAGCCGTTCCCGCGGCAGATCTTCCCGACGCCGTTCCAGTCGGGCCCTCCGGGCCAGCCGGGCGGTCTCTGGCAGAACGTCGACGCGAGCGCCCGTCGTCTCGTTGGGCTGCAGCTTCAGGCGAAGTTCTAAGCCGGTGGCCCTGTCCCTGTGACCCGGGGGGTCACAGGGACGGACCCGATCCAGCGGAGTCGACACCCGCGCCCGGCGACAGACCGAATCCGGGCACGGCCGCGCGTGGAGGCGAGACGCGGTCCGATATCTCCGAAGCCACGTGCCCGAACGGCCCGCCACCGATCCATTCCGCGCTCGACGTGATGCGGAGGCCGCATGAACGGCAATCGGATTCTCATCGTCGGTGCCGGCATCGGCGGATTGACGGCCGCCATCGCGCTGCGCCGCCAGCAGTTCGACGTCGAGTTGATCGAGCGGGACCGCGACTGGTCGGTCTACGGCGTCGGAATTCTGCAGCAGGCGAATGTGATCCGCGCGATGGCCGACCTCGGCGTCGTGGATGACTACCTGACGGCGGGATTCGGCTTTGACCGTCTGGAGATCTACGTCCCGGACGGCACCCGGGTCGCCACCCTTCCGTCGCCGAAGCTCACCGATGCGTATCCTGCCAATGTCGGCATTGGGCGCCCCGCACTGCACAAGGTTCTGGGCGACCGAGCCATCGGCGCGGGCGCGCGCGTACGTCTGGGGGTCACCGCCACGTCGATCGACGACGACGGCCAGGTCGTCCGCGTGAGGTTTTCCGACGGCACGTTCGGTGACTATGCCGCCGTGGTCGGTGCCGACGGACTCTACTCGGAGACCCGCCGAGCGATTTTCCCGGACAGCCCGACGCCCGAGTTCACGGGCCAGTCCGTGTGGCGCTACAACTTCGACCGACCGCGCGACATGGACTGCCTGCGCGTATTCCAGGGCCCCATGGGCATCGGTCTCGTGCCGCTATCCGAGCGTCAGATGTACATGTACCTGACGACGCCAGAGCCCGGGAATCCCCGATATGCCAAGTCGGGGCTCGCCGCCGCGATGCGCGCCAAGCTGACGACGGCACCCGCGACGCTCCAGCACCTGGTCGGTCGAATCACCGATGACGAGGCCGTCGTCTATCGGCCGCTCGAATGGGTGTTCCTGTCAGGCGACTGGCACAAGGGTCGCGTCGTGCTGCTCGGCGATGCCGTGCACGCAACGACCCCGCACCTGGGCCAGGGCGCCGGAATGGCAATCGAAGACGGGCTGGTGCTCGCCGATGAACTCTCGCGGCACGCGTCCCATGAGGACGCCTTCGCCGCCTATCGCGAGCGGCGCTTCGAGCGCTGCAAGTACATCGTCGAGCGATCGAAGGCTGTCGGCGACGGCCAGATCGGCAAGGGCCCGCTGGTCGACAACGCCATCGCATCCCGCGAGATGTTCAAGGTGATTTCCGCGCCCATCTAATGCCGCGCCGACGGGGTGCGGCCTCGCCTCGCCCGACACTGACCCGAGGCGCGCGCCGCACTCGCGCCGGCTAGTTTCGATCGCTCCCGGTTCGCCCCGGATAGCTCACGGACTTCCCGGTGCGCGCGTTCAACACGCTGAATGAGCCATCGTCGTTGGCACTGACCTTGATCCAATGGGCCGTGGTCTCGTCGAGATTGGCGATCCTGTCCGGGGCAAAATTGCTGTCACCCGCCTTCGCCGACCGGTGCAGCTGCCACACGTCCTCGAGCCCGGCCACGTGGTGCAGCAGCTCGTAGGTCTCGCGCGATCCGCCCTTCTTCAGGCCGTTGTTTTCAATGGCGACCCGCGGAGCGAGTGCCGCATAGATCGCCGGATCGGCGTTGTCCTGGTCGCCGTGGTGGGCGACGAGGTAGACATCGACCGGACCAATGAGACCACGCGGGCACGCCAGGTTGTACTGCGGCTCGCCACTCAGGTCCCCGACGTCCAGGAACCGGAACCGGCCGTATTTCACGACGACGCCGGTCGAGTGCGGGTTCTCGTTCGGGTCGCCCGGCGGCAACGCGGTCTGTCGACAGACGGGGTTCGGCTTACCCGCGCCGGGCAGGGGGTGATCGAGCGTCTTCCCAAGGCTGCTGACGACGGTGACCTCGATTGCCTTGAGCGGCAAACGATCGCCGGGCTTCGGCACCAGGTGCGGCGAACGGCCGCGGAGCTTCGCGTACTGCTCGAAGAACGGCCGGTAGTCGGCATCCGCCATCAGGTCGGATGTCGGCGTGTCGTGATCGATGAAGTGCCGGATGGGGAGGAGCTGCGCGAGCTCGAGCACGCCCCCGAAATGGTCCGGATGAAAATGCGTGATCATCAGGTAGTCGATCGCGCGGATACCGGCATCGTGAGCCGCCGCCAGGATGCGGTTGGCGTCGCGTGCCTTGGCGGGATCGCCGGGGTCGGAATTGCCGTCGCCCGGGAATCCCGTGTCGATGAGCAGCGACTCCCCGTCGGGCGCGACCAGCAACGTCGACTGGCCGCCCTCCACGTCGATGAAGTAGATGCTGAGCGACTTCGCGGGAGCCGCGGCGACGGAACCGGCCGTCAAGAGTGCAAGCACGACCAGGCATGTGGTGCCGATTCTCATGTGTCCCCCTTCACGTCCGTCCGGCCCGGTTGCGGGTTGAGCGCTCCCCTCCTTCTAGCACGGCCCCCGGGTCGCCATCCCGCGGTTTGCCGTGCAAATCGAACGTCACGTCGCGGGCCAGCGCCGCCGCGGCAGCCGGCCCTGGCTAGTGAACGGTCGTCGCCTCCGGAAGCCGGAGCGGGAAGAAGGTCGCGGCCGGAGTCGTGCGGATGAACTCCGTCGCGGCAATCGACTCGGACGCGACCGCCGGACCCGCCGCCGGATCGCGCAGCGGCACGCGCACCCGCAGGGCCTGCCACGCGGCCGTCGGCGCGGTGCCGAAGGTGCGGTGCGCATCCTGCGCCTCGCGCACGTTCATCCACAGGCTCCCCTGGATCAGGTCGAGCCCGAGCAGGTCGACGGCTACGTCCACGGCGCGGCGTGCCCGCTGCGCCTTGAGGCGCGTCTGCGCCTCGAGATCCTCGACGGTCGACAGGAGCGCGACGCCGGACGGGGCGACCGGCACGGCAAGGCCCTGGATCTCCTGCAGCAGGTCGACCGGCGCGTAGCTGTACTCCTCCGGCTCCACCGACTTGAGGAAATCCGTGGCGGACACGACGGTGAAGAACGGGTTGCGGAACCGCTCGATGCGGCTGGCGACGGCGACGCACATGTTGGCGAGCGCCGTGGTGAAGTTCTCGATCTTGTTGGCGAGCGGATACGGGTCCCAGTTCGCGTTCGAGACGATGTACCCGTGCTGCCCGTGGCTCAGCGCCCCGCCCCTGACGAAGAAGTGCATCAGCTGCGGCGAGGCGAGCTCGGGGGCATCGTCCGGGCCGAGCCCGACGGCAACCGCCGGATTGTGGTCGGAGGAGTTGAGCTGGAACAGCACGGCCTCGTTGAGCGCCGCCCATTCCTCCCACGCGGCGGCCTGGCGCACGGACGAGGCGCGCAGGCTCTCCGGGTCCTGGATGATTCGGCGCGGGTCATCGCCAAACAGGTAGCTGCCCTTGATCATGTCGAGCGTCCGCCGTGCATGCCAGTTGAGCCAGCGACCGGGCCGGTCGCGCTGCACGACGAGGCTGAGTGGCGTCACGCTGCTGTTCATGCCGTTGAGGTCGATCGCGTAGATGAGGTCCGCCCACTCGAGCGCGGCGCGCGCATCAGCGACCAGGAGCGCCGCCTGGGCGGTTGCGTACGAGTTGCTGCTGGTGAGCGCGTTGTCGTCGGCCGCAAACGGTTGCAGCGGCAGGAGGCCGGCGCGCTCGAGCGCCTGCGCCGCCGGCATGCGCACGCCCTGGTAATACGCCTCGCCCACCCCGACCATCGTCTCGGCCACCGCGCCGAGCTGCGCGAGGTCGCCCTCGCCGACGGTGCCGCGCGACTGCACGACCGGCGTCACGCGCCGGTTGAGGAGGTCGACCAGCATCCGCGCGAGCGCAGGCGAGGGCGCGTTGAAGGTCATCGCGTTGGCGCGCACGACCATGATCGCCCGCACCACGTCTTCCGAGTCGATCTCGGGGCCGATGCCGGCCGCTCCGGCACCGCGGAAGGCGTTCAGCTGCGTTCGCTCGATCTGCGCCCGGTTCGCGGGCGCCGTCGGGTCACCCTCGAAGAGCACCGTCTCGCGCTGGTCGCCGACACCGCGGTTGAACCAGTAGACCGGCATCCCTTCGGCAGCCGCCTCGAGCAACAGCCCGTAGTTGTCGGCCTCGCGCTTGAGCGCCGCGGCGCTGACCGAGACCTGCGCACCCTGGCGCGCGACGCGGATCACTTCCTCGATCGACAGGTCGTGCCCGGTCAGGACCACCGGCGGCGCACCGGCGGACGGCGTGATGGGCCGGTAGGCGTTCGCGGCGGCGCTGGTGCCGCCGCAGTGGAGGGCAACGGCGATGATCGCCGTACCGGTCGCAGACTTGAGGCGGAAGGTCATTTGGTGGCTCGCGCGGCGGGCGGCGCGATGGAAATCGATGCGCCCGGGACGCTGAGCGTATTCGGAGCGGGGCCGGGAGGCTACCCCGCCGATCTACCGGCCGGTGCCCGCGCCTGCGGCCGCCGTCGGACCCGTGATCCCGACGGGACCGGCGGTGTTGATGTCCACGACGATCCTCCAGCCCTCCGGTCGCCTTTCCCAGGTCTCGACGTAGCGACCCTGCTCGACGACCTTCGCCCCGGAATCCGTCACGCGGTACCCGCCGTACACGTAGGCGACGTCGGGCGAGCCGATGTTACGGGCGGTATCGGTCTGGACCCGCACACCGCTCTTGATCATGTCGCTGACGGCGGCGCGGATGCTCGCGTGCCCGTGCACGGGCGCGGTGCCCGGCATCACGAGCTCGGCATCGGGAGCGTAGAGCCGGACGACGCCCTCGACATCGCCCCGGTTGAAGGAAGCCTCCCAGGAGTGCTTGAGCTCGGGCGGCACTCCCGGACTCGCGAGCTCGCCCGGGGGCCGGCAGCTCGACACGAGGACGGCCGCCAGTAGCAGGGGCGTGCAGAGTGCCCACGGCCGACCGCAGCGACTCATGGCGTCTGTGCCCCGGCGCCGTCGTACGTCGCCTTCAGCTGCCACGCCTGGTCGACGAGGTATGCGTGGATCGCGCCGGCGTCCGCGCGGCTCAGCACGTCGTCCCAGCGGGCCATGCCCTTCGACCGGAATGCGCCCTCGAGCACGATCGAGAAGAACGCGGCGTGCTTCTCGGGAGTGAGGCGCCGCAGGTCCGGAAGGAGCGCGCGGCCGAACGCGTGGCACCGTCCGCAATACCGGTTGTAGAGCACCTCGCCCTCGGCAATGGCCTTCGCATCCCCCTCGCGCGCGGGCGGTGACGGGGGCGGCTCGGCGGCCGCGAGCGGCGGGGCCGGCGTGGCGCCGCCGTCGAGCCGGAAGGTGACGATCCGGCCGGCGTTGCCGTACCGGTAGGCCGCGCTCTCCTTCGGGAACGGCAGGAAGAGCAGCGCGCCTCCGTATCCCGCCATCACGGAGACGTACTGCACCCCACCCACGCGGTAGGTCATGGGCGCCGCCATGATCGACGTGCCGACCTCGATCCGCTTCAGGAGCTGGCCGGAGGTCGCCGAATAGACGTTGAGGAAACCCGCCGCGTCGCCGCGGAACACGAGGTCACCGCCGGTCGACAGGACGCCGCCGTCCCAGAGACTTCCCGTCTCCGTCTGCCAGGCCTGCTTGCCGGTGATCGGGTCGATCGCGCGGATGATGCCGCGCGACTTCGGGACCGGTCGGCCGTGGGCGAGCGACTCGAGGCTCGGCAGGGGACCGTACAGGCTCTTGAGATCGGCCGGTACGTAGTCTTCCGGGAAGAAGAACGCCAGGTCGAAGTTGCCCTCGATGAGGCCGGCGCGGAGCTTCGTGGTGTCGACGTACACCATCGGTGCTTCGATGACCGGGATGTAGACGAGGCCGGTCTTCGGGTCGAACGACATCGGTTGCCAGCCGTGCGCCCCGGTCGCGGCGGGATACATCAGCGCCGGCGAGTGCCCCCAATCCGTCGCGGGATTCTGGATGGGCCGATGCGACTTCGGGTCGAGTCCCGTCGTCCAGTTCACGTACGCGAAGGTATTGGCGGCCAAGAACTCGCCCGTCCGCCGGTCGAGGACGTAGAGGTATCCGTCCTTACTCGCCTGCATGATGACCGCGCGGCGCTCGCCCGCGACGGTGAGGTCGGCGAGCACGAGCTTGTTCGTCGTGTCGTAGTCGGAGCCCTCGCCCGGAATCTCCTGGTAGTGCCACGCGAGCGTGCCGTCCTTCGCGTGGACGGCGACGATCGAGGCGATGAAGAGCTCGTCCCCCTCGCCCGCCCGGTCGTGCTGGCCGTGGTAGGGCGCCCCGTTCGCCGTGCCGAAATAGACGAGGTCGGTCGCCGCATCGTAGATGAGGCCGTCCCACGCGGAGCCACCGCCGCCGTTGCTCCAGTCGTAGCGCGCGGGCCAGGTCTTCACTGCTTCAACGAGATGCGGTTGGTCCTGGGGACCCAGCTTCGGGTCGCGCGGCACCGTGTAGAAGCGCCAGGCGAAGGCGCCGGTGTCGAGGCGATAGGCCGAGACCGAGCCGCGGGCTCCGCGGAAGTCCGAGCCACCGTTGCCGATCACGATGACGTCCCCGGCGACGACCGGAGCGCCCGTCACGAAGTAGTTGAACCCCGTCGGGTGGCGCTCGGGCAGCGTGTCTGCTTTCCACAGCAGGCGCCCCGAACGGGCGTCGAGCGCGTGCAGGTAGCCGTCGGTGCTCGCGACGTACACCTTGCCCTTCCAGACCGCGACCCCGCGGTTGACGACGTCGCAGCACGCGGCGCGTCCGTACTGCCCGTCGATCGGCGGCTCGTAGGTCCACAATTCCCGACCGGTCGCGGCGTCGAGCGCGTAGACACGACCCCAGTTGCCGGAGGTGTACATCGTGCCGTCGACGACGACCGGCGTCGCCTCGAGCCCGCGGGTCGTGC
>Ga0335083_10010035_pt1 | contig 11469 bp, 7 predicted proteins | sample Lox_Sample_42_FD_206716 | JGI IMG/M metagenome (GOLD analysis project Ga0335083, IMG submission 206716) | Soil microbial communities from Loxahatchee National Wildlife Refuge, Florida, United States - Lox_Sample_4.2 | ecosystem: Environmental > Terrestrial > Soil > Wetlands | place: USA: Florida... | reverse complement strand
CCCTAATCGGCGCTCGGGCTCGACCGAGGGGGCTGCAGATTCTCAGGTCCCGAGGGCGCCCCAATCCTCGCTCACGGCGGTGCCCGAAGCCGCCAAACCGTCCGATCCCTTCGCTGGACTGCGCGGACGGGACCGGGTCCGGGCACTCGGACAGCTCATCAGCGTGATGTCGGCCGCTGAGCAGAGCCGCTACCGGGAAGCGGTGCGGCTGCATCGGACGCACCTGGACTTCGACTCGGATTCGAAGCTCACGGCGGAAGAACGGGGCAGGGTGCTGCAGTTTCTGGCCTGCCTGGCCGTGGAGCCGGCCAGGGTGGTGCACCCAGTGACTCCTCGGGCCGTGGCGCCCGCTTCGCGCAAACTCTCGGTGTTCGAGCTCGCGCGCCTCAGGCGTGACATCCAATCCATCGCGACTGACGAGGCGGCACCCGAACTGATGCGCCAGGTGGTCTGGTCGATCGAGGAGGGCAGCCTGCAGCGCTTTTCGCCGCTGCACGGCCTGCACATCGCGCTGAAGAAGATCCGGGAGGGCGCTTGGAGCCGCCCCAATCGGATGCCGCCCAATTGGGCCCGGCCCATGAGTGCACCGCTCGAGACCTGCCGCCGCGCATAACGAATAAAGGATTTCTGTCGGAGGTATTAATTATTAAGACGACACACGGCCTGCGGCCGATCGGCTTTTCGAAGAGACTGGAGTCGGACGGCGGAGGGGAGGGCGGCTCGAGGCTACACCAAGATGGCTGTAAGATCTTGATTACACTGTCTTTATGCAACATCGCGGACCTGACAATAATGAAGCGGAAAGCTTTCCGCTTCGCTGCTATAGTGGGCAAATGTACCCGCCGAAGGTGTCCGACGAGGCCGTTCTCGTTCTCATCCGAGAGCTAACGCGCCTTGGGACCTTGCCTTCGGGCGCTGCCGTGCGTGTCGCCCTGGAGCGGCGACACCAATGTCGCGGTGGCGTCGAGCGGATCTACCGGCTGCTGGCGAGCGAGAAATCGCGTCTGGGTACGCCGGCTCTGTCCCCGATTGGGGTCGGGTTGCTGGAGCAGGAAAACCGGAACCTGCGCGAGCAGCTGAAGGCCGCCCGGCAACGGGAAGACGCGCACCAGATACATTGGGACCGGGAAGTGGGCCGCCTGCGCGAGCGGGTGAGTGCGCTGGAGCCCTTGGTGCAGCAGGCGGCGGCGCGCGCCGAGGTCACCGAACCGCTCCAGCGCGAAGTGCAGGACGTTGAGACTCGCACCGGCCAACTCGAAGTCCAACTACGCGTCTTTGGGCCGGCCGCGGGCAGGGGGACGTCCGGCCGCTCCTGAGGCCGGAGCAGGATCGCCACAATCACCGCACGTTCGACCAAGAGCGCCGCCTCGGAACCATGCATTCTTGAGGCCCTTCACGAGGGAGTCGTGTCTTGGGAACCAAAGCAACGAGCCTAGGGCAACCCGCTTCGCGGCTGGGCGGCCCCTGCCGAAAACCGTCGGCACACGGCTCCCACGTCGATTTCACCGTCGTCTCAGGCTATCGCGAGTGCCTCCTACTGATCGCGGTACTCGCGGGGCTCGGTATCCTGGAGGCGGTTCTGGAAAGTCTCTGATCCCTGCCGACTTCGACAGCCTCTGTACTCGCCACTCCTCGTTTCCGCCAGTGAGTTTCCGACGCCAAGGCTCGCGCGGCGCGGTCGCCCGCTCAAGGGCTTTCGCGGCATAAACGGCTGCCTCCCCGCGAGGCGACGAGGTCATGAAATTGGGCGTGCGGGTCCCCTCCATTTATTCCTCGGTCCCTTGACCCGTCGCCCTTCAGCGCCGTGCAACCGGTTCGTCGTTCACTCACCTCTGGAGAACGACGATGACTCGAAGATTCCTGATTTGCGACGGCGACGCGGTGCGCGAAGCCTCATCGGACGAGCTGCTCCGCGGAGCCACGGCGCTCATCGCACAGCGCTTCCGGCGCGGCACTCCGGTCCTCGAAAGTCCCGACCTCACTCGGCAGTACCTGCGGCTTCATATCGGCGCGCTGCCGTACGAAGTTTTCGGACTTCTACTCCTCGATGCGCGGAATCGGCTGATCCGCAGCGAAATCCTGTTCCGAGGCACCATCGACGGTGCTTCAGTGCACCCGCGGGAAGTCGCCCGAGTGGTCTTGGAGGCCAATGCCGCCGCGGTAATCGCTTTTCACAACCACCCGAGCGGCCTGACAACGCCGAGCCAAGCGGACGAACTGATCACGCAGCGACTGCGCGACACCCTGTCGCTCCTGGACGTTCGCGTCCTGGATCATCTGATCATCGGTGAAGGACGCGAATACTCGTTTGCCGAGACCGGGCGCTTGTAGCCCGGTTCTTTTGGGGCGACAGTCCTCCCGGGCTGTCGCCCCTTGCCTTGCCGCCGCTATCTTTTCTCGGCCGCAAGTTGATCGTGGGCGATCTGCTCAAGCCGGGAGGCTTCGGCAGGGGAAATACCGAGATCGGCCGCCGCGGTCTCATTCTGACCCAGCGCTAGAGGGTCCTTGCCCGTGATGGCGCCAAAGGCGACCAAGGCCTCAAGGTAATAGCCGTAGGCACTGGCGTGGTAGTTGTCCGAAGCCCAGAGGTCGACCTGACCGGGCCCAGTTCCTTCGTAGGGGTTGGCTGTGGCAAAGCCACTCTCGATGGCGCGGTTGAAGGCCTGGCCAACCGGCAATACGCCATGAACACCCCGGGTCGCCGCAGACGCCTTGTCGTAGCCGGTCCGTACGTCCTTCTCCATGGCGTCGATCGGCTTGCCGTACCAATGCCCGTTCGGCTGGTAAGTGAGGTCTGGGCGCGACCAAGTGGAGTCCAACCAAATGTCGACCTTTGGGTTGCGCGCCTGAAGCAGCGCGACGAGCGTGCCGGTGGACTTGATCAGACTGGTGGGGTCGCCCGGATGGGCCGCGTCCAGAGTCGAGAAGCTCTGCAAGACCACATGGTCAAACGGCTTGTCAATGAGCGGGCCCTTGTGCTCGATGTGCCACTGCAGGTCCTTGCCTGGGGAGGTCTCCAGGCTGACCTGCCACTGAAGGCCGGCCTCCTGTGTGAAGAGCTTAAAGAGGGCGGGCACGCCGCCCACACCTTCGTCGTTCAGGTCAGTGACCGAGTCCTTTCGATAGTGCCACACCTGTGAGAGGTAACCGAAAGTGAAGCTGTTGCCCACGAACAGGATGGTGTCCGCGCGGGCCAGGTCCGGCAGCATCATCGCCAAGACGAGAGCGAACGCGGCGCTGGGCAGTCGCTTTGCCATCTCCCCCATTTGACCACCGTTGGCAGTTACTGCCATCGCGCCGGAAGGTAACTTGCGAGGCTGTATCACAGCTCACAACCCGAACAGCGCGCGATCATCCGCTCTGCTCAAAGCGCCCTCCAGCCATCCGCGCAGCTGCGCCTTGTCGATGACCCCTTGCTCGACCTTCGCCAGCACGACTGCGCCGATGAGAATCTTTCGGCGGGTATCGGCTTTGCGTGCCCGGCGGGATTCGATGGCTTTCTTTCGGGCTTCGATGCGCTGGGCCCGCAGCTTCAATTGGCTGAGTCGCTCCTCGAGCGTGGAGATCTGTTCGTCGAGTTTGGGCATTTCGGGCGCCCTCCTGATGGCCCCAAGGCGGAAATACTGTACCTGCAATTGGCCCACCCATATCTGCCGCGTCCGAGCAGCAATGCCGGGTCGGTGGGAGGGCAGGGCGCCTGCGGCTGCGGTCGGGCCGCTGCCGGGGTCGCGCCAGGCTGATCGGAGCCGCCAGCGCTGGTGCCAGGGTGAGGGTGGCGGTAGGATCCAGCCCAGAGGGCGGAGCGCAGCGCAGCCAGAATGGCGCACTTATACGTCGCTTCGCGACGTGTGCGGAGGGAGCCGCCGCCCGGGGCGTCGGCGGAGGTAGGCGTGGCATGAGCGGATTCGAATCAGCGAGAGCAGCCTAGGCGACAACATCGGTGGCGATCTATCACCTGAGCGCCAAAATCGTGTCACGGGGCAAAGGCCAAAGCGTGGTGGCCGCGGCGGCCTATCGCGCCAGCGAGTCCCTCCAGGATGAACGCTATGGCATGACGCACGACTACACGCGCAAGGAGGGGGTGGAACATTCTGAAATCCTGTTACCCGAAGGCGCACCCGAATGGATGGCGGACCGACAGCGGCTCTGGAACCAGGTCGAGGCCACCGAGAAGCGCAAGGACGCCCAGCTGGCCCGGGAGCTTGAGATCGGGCTGCCACTTGAATTGACCCATGACGAGAACGTGGAGCTGATGCGCGACTTTGTGCGCACGCACTTCGTGGCCAAGGGGATGGTGGCCGACTTTTCGGTTCATGAGGATGACCCGAATAACCCCCACGCCCACGTGCTCCTGACCATGCGTGAAGTGACCGCCGAGGGCTTCGGCAAGAAGGTCCGATCCTGGAACGCGAAGGCGGATCTCCTGAAGTGGCGGGAGGCCTGGGCCGAGACCGCCAACGAGCATCTGGCGCGCGCCGGGCATGCAATCCGGATCGATCATCGCACCCTGGAAGCCCAAGGCATTGAGCTTGAGCCGGGGAAGAAAATCGGCGTGGGGCGGGATCGGCAGACCGACGAGAACCTACCGCGCCATGTGGCCGAACGCATCGCAGCGCAGGAGAAGGTAGCCCGCGAAAATGGTGAAGCCATCCTGGAGGATCCGACTCTGGCGTTGCGGGCGCTGACTCACCAGCGCGCGACCTTCACCGAGCGGGACATCGCGAAGTTCCTGCACACCCGCACCTCGGGTGCGGAGCAGTTCCAGGCGGCGATGCTCAAGGTCACAACCTCCCAGGAACTGGTCGCACTTGGCAGGGACGAATGGGGCCGCACCCGATATAGCACCCGCGACATGGTGGAGGCGGAGAAGTCTTTGCTACAGCGCACGAAGGTGTTGGCGGGGCAGGGGGCTCACGGCGTGGCCGCCTCGCGCCAGGCATCGGCGCTCTCGCAAAGTGCGTTGAGCGCCGAACAGCAAACGGCGCTTCGCCACCTCACGGCGGCGGGGGATTTGAAGGCCCTGGTCGGCGTGGCCGGCAGCGGCAAGAGCACGCTCTTGGCAGCGGCGCGGATGGCCTGGGAGGCCGAGGGCTTCACCGTGAAGGGTGCGGCGCTGTCGGGCATCGCGGCGGAGAATCTGCAGCTGGCCTCCGGGATTCAATCGCGGACCTTGGCGAGCTACGAATACGCCTGGAACCAGGGCCGGGACGCCCTGGGTCGCAATGATGTGCTGGTCATCGATGAGGCCGGCATGATTGGCACGCGACAACTGGAGCGCGTGCTGGCGGCGGCTCAGAAAGCACGCGCGAAAGTCGTGATGGTGGGGGATCCCGAACAGCTGCAGGCCATCGAGGCCGGGGCGGCGTTCCGTGGGGTCATCGGTCAGGCGGGACTGGTGGAGCTCACCCAAGTGCGCCGGCAGAAGGAGGGCTGGGCGCGTGAGGCGACCCAGCAGCTCGCCAATGGCCGGACCGACGAGGCCCTTCAAGCTTACGACTCGCGCGGCGCCATCGTGGCGGGAGTCACCCGCGAAGACGCCCAGAAGCGGTTGCTGGCAGCCTGGTCGCGGGATCGGCAGGCAGCTCCCCAGGAGTCAAGACTCATCCTGGCGTACACCCGCGAAGCGGTCGGAGAGCTGAACGCCCAGGCGCGCGAGATCTTAAAGGGGGAGGGCAGGCTCTCCGGCGGACGCTCCGTGCAGACGACCCGGGGCGCGCGTGAATTTGCCGCGGGCGATCGCATCCTGTTCCTGAAGAACGAGAAGAGTCTGGGGGTGAAGAACGGCACCCTGGGTACGGTGGAGCGCATCGGCAGCGGCGCCCTGCAGGTGCGCCTGGACGGTGAGGATGAGAGGCGTATCGCCGTGGAAACGAAGGACTATTCAGACTTCGACCATGGTTACGCTTCCACCGTGTACAAGTCCCAGGGGGCCACCGTGGATCGAGCCTATGTGCTCGCCAGTCGTTACTTTGATCGGCACAGCAGCTACGTGGCGCTCTCCCGGCACCGAAGCGCCGCCACGCTGTATTACGCGCAAGACGAATTTGCCGCGCTATCCGGTTCGGAAGTGGCGCCGGATGCGGGTGAAGCCAGGCGACAACTGGAGTACACCCTCTCACGGGCGCGGCCCAAAGAGCTGGCCCACGACTACTTGGATCCGGGGATTCAGGCTGCCCCACCGGGAGAATCGTGGGAGAACTCACCGGCCGCGATTCAGGCGCGCTCCCGCGAGGCCTGGATGGCGCAGCGCGCAAAGCAGGACCAGGCCTCCACCCAAGACGTTCAAGCTGAGGCACGGGAGCGCTGGCAGGCTTACCGCCAGGGATTTGAGCAGACCCCGGGTCGCAGCAGTTCCGAGCAATCTTCTGCCAAGGGGCAAGGTCGAGGTCGCGGCCAAGAGGATGGCCAGAGCCATTGAATTTCTGTGCGTTGCGGGCAGAAACCCAGGAATCCGCGGACTACTCCCGCTTGGGCTCACAGGGCATACTTGAGCTAACAACCGATAAGAACGCCAGCGGGGCCGAACTTGGACACGCAGCGCATCGCGGGCCCGTATGACGCCTGGACGCATGGCTGGCTGGGGATCCTGCTCCTGTATGCGCTTATCGCAGTCTTCTCCCTGATCGGACTCAAGCGCGGCCGTGCTGGCGTCCAACAGTACATTTGGTGGCCCGTGACGTCGCTCATCACCCTGGTGATGATCGTGGTGGTGTTGGCCGTCATCCAAGAGGTCTTGAAGTCCGCGTTCAAAGGGCAATTGGCGGGGGCGTTCCAAATGCTGGTGACCGCTGTGTTCGTCCTGTTCGGCGGATTTGCCGGCGGTCTGTACTGGGCCTCGCGAGGCGGACGGCTGAAGGCAGCCCATGCCCGGGGTGCCGTGGTGGTGGAGGGGGCCGGGTGGCAAAAGCACTTCCGGGCATTGCTGAACCCATCGAAACGCGGTTCCGTCGAATCTCTCACCGTTGCCGGCATCCCGGTTCCCTTTGAAGATGAGACCAAGCACTTCAAGTTCATGGGCACCACGGGCGCCGGCAAGAGTACGGCGATGCGCGAACTGCTGGACGGGGCCTTGATGCGCGGCGATCGGGCCGTCATCGCCGATCCGGATGGGGCGTATCTGTCGCGCTTTTATGATCCGCTGCGTGGTGATCGGATTCTCAATCCCTTCGATGCCCGATCGGCCAAGTGGGATCTGTTCGCGGAGCTCAAGAATCCCTACGACATCGATCAGATGGCACGCGCCTTCATCCCCGACAGGGCTAATGCGGATCCAACGTGGACCAGCTATGGGCGTACGTTTTTCAGCGCCGTCGTACGTCAGGCGCGCTCCTGCGGGGCCGACATGGACGAGCTCTTCCGGCTGTTCACGGCCGCGAAACGCGAGGAGCTGCAGATCCTCCTCGAGGGGACCGCTGCGGCGCCGTTCCTGGAGGAGGGGAATGAGAAGTTCTTTGGCAGCGTGCGTTCGACAACCACCGATCATACCCAGAGTCTGGAGTACATTTGCGCGCAGCGTGGGTCGGCCTTCTCGGTGCGGGAGTGGATCAAGACCGGTACTGGAGTTCTCTTCCTGCCCTATCAGGCGGATCAGATCGCGGCCTTGAGATCGATCATTTCCACCTGGATGCGGCTCGCGATTTTCCAGACCTTGAGCTTAGGGGAGGGCGATTGGCGGCTGTGGTTTGCCGTGGATGAGCTGGATGCCCTAGGCCCCATCGATGGGCTGTCGGATGCATTGCCGCGCCTAAGGAAATTTGGCGGACGCTGTGCGCTGGGGTTCCAGTCCATCTCCCAAGTGAGCAGTACCTACGGGCAGGGGCCCGCGCAGGCAATGGTGGAAAATTGCGGCACGTCCCTGGCCTTGCGCTGCAGCGCCTCGGAAAATGGCGGGACATCGCACTTTGTCTCGCGCCTCATTGGGGAGCGGAAGGTCTTGCGAGTCGTCAAGTCATCCAGTCGCTCGCAGAGCGGATTACTGCGGCCCTCGACCTCGACGCAGGGGACCAGCGAGCAACATGCCACGGAGTTTGCCGTGATGCCCGCAGAAATTGAGCAACTGCCCGATCGCAGCGGGTTCTTGAAATTTCCCTCCCAGCCTGCCTGGATGCGGGTGAGCTTCCCCTACTACGACGTCCCGAAGGCCGCGGAACCGTTCTTGCCGGCCTCATAACATCAAGCGGATCGCCATGAAGTTCTGGTCTTCGTTGAGGACTCGCAGGAACCCACCGGTGGCCAAGACCGACCCTGGGGAGCTCGCTCGCACGTCGCCCTATATCGCCGAATATATTGCCGCAATCGATCGGACGCAGAAATTTGGCTTAGAAGCGCCGCCACGCGTCCTGGTGAGAAAAGAATGTGTGGATATGCAGGTCGTGCTGCCTGTCTTGCTCGATTACTATGCGCAGCACTCGCCCGATGAGCTGACCGGGCAGACTGGCGCCATCCATTTTGCCCTGCTGCCGCTTCTTTACGAAACGACGGGTATTCCGTTCATTTTGACCATCGGCTGGATGGTGCGCCAGGGCAAACCGATCTTTCCACACGACGAAGCGCTGATAGACCGGTTTATAGAACGCGGACGCCAGGCGTGGCTGCACGAAGGATGCCCGTTTCATTTGTGGATGACCTCTCCGGCCTGCGAGGTCCTGGACATCACCTTTGCGATGAATTTAGGGCGGATTCAATCACCCGAGCAATGTGCAAAGCGGATCGTCTACCAATCCGCGTATGAGTCACCCGGGGACTTGCTCTATCACCCGACCCTGGTAGGTACTGATTTCTTTCACAAGACTGGAGCAGTACTGTGAGGATAATCAGTTGCGACGATCTGGATCGGACTGAGAGGACTTATCATGGCCGGATCGGCGTGCGCCGCCCAATAATTTCTCGTTGAGCCATGAACGCCACGCCGCCGAAGATGCCAGGTAAGCGTGAGTGGCTGGAATGTTGAGGTCGATCTCCGTGCCCGAATCCGGCGCCGTCCACACGGTAAGCTCACCCCCGATCAGTTTGGCGCGCTCGCGCATGCCCTGAAGTCCGAAATGTCCTGCACGGCCCTCAGCCGTCAGGAAGTGAGCATCGATGCCCTTGCCATCATCCCGGATCCGCAACCTAAACTGCCGCTCGCCATAGTGGAGCTCCACTTCAATCTGCTTCGCCTCGGCATGCTGGAACGCGTTGCGCAGCGCTTCGCCTGCGATGCGGTAGATTTCGTCGCGTACGATCGGGTGCAGGGTTCGAGGTGTGCCTTCGACGTCGACTTGCAATCCAACTGTTTGACGGGGACCTGTTGTGGCTGCAAGCTCTTCTCCTTGCGTCGTGATCGCTTTGGCCAGGTCATTGCGTTCGACGGTCGAGGCACGCAGCCCCTGCACGGCCATGCGTCCCTCGGTGATGGCGTGCGCCGTCTGATCAATTGCGCTCTCAAGAGTCTTCTCGCCCTCAGCCGGACGCGTTCGAAGCAGCTCGCGAGCCGTTTGAAAACGAAGCAACAGTCCTTGAAAGCTCTGTAGTAGTGTATCGTGCAGGTCACGTGCGATACGGGTGCGTTCACCGACGCGCTCCTCCAGGCGGGCATTGAACGCTTGCCTGATCTGACGCAGGCGCAGCTGATATAGCGCCCACAGAACTAGAAGGAAGGTCGCCACGCACGCGGCGCGAAACCAGTTGGTCTGCCAGTACGCCGGCGCTATGGAGAAATTGAGCGCTGCGCCCTGTTCGTTCCACACGCCGCTGTTGTTGCTGGCCACGACCCGGAAGCGGTAATTGCCGGGTGGAAGTTCGTTGTAGAAGGCCTGGCGGCGATTGCCGACGTCCTGCCAATCGGGATCGTGGCCTTCGAGCTTGTAACGGAACTGGTTTTTCTCCGGTGCGACCAGACTGAGGGCGCTGTAGTCGATCTCGAGATCGCGAATGAGCGGGGGGAGACGAAAGTGCTCGTTGACATTGGAGGGTGCGTCGTAGGTCTTGCGGTCGGCGGTGATCTGCTCGATGTGCACCGGTGGCGGGAGTTTATTGACGTGAAGGTGGCGTGGGTCGATGACGCTGATGCCGTCAGTCACCTGAAACCACAGTCTTCCATCGGGAGCCTTGGTAACGAGGGGGCTGCAGTCGGACACAGCGCCCTCGCTTCTCACCCCGTCGGTGCTGGCGAACACGCTTGGATGAACATTATGGACACTCCCTGATGCCCATTCATCCAACTCCCGCTCATCGAGGCGCACTACACCACACGATGTACCAAGCCAGAAGAAGCGAAGGTCGTCCTGGATCACCCAATGAATGAAAGGGCAAGGCAGTCCATTGTTGGTGGTGAGTGTCTGAACGCGACCATTCTTCAGACGACTGAGCCCACCTTGGGTGGCGGCCCAAAGCGTGCCCTCCTGGTCCAGATACAGGCTCTTGACTTCCCCAGGACCAAGGCCATCCTGGCGGTCATAAGAGTGTTGCTGGCCATCAGCAAAATATGTAATGCCGCCTCTGAGAAAGCCGAGCCAGATGCCGCCGCGCTGCGAGTCAGATTGGAGGCTCACGGCATACCCTCTCGAGCCAAACCTATCCCACGCAATCCGCTCCGCAATTCGTTGTCCGACTAAGTGAATTAGCCCTTGGGTGTAATGACTGATCCACAAACTTTCGGCTCGGTCCGACACCATTGCAGATATATATCCTTCACCCAGGTCTAACCGACGGGAGAAACGTTCGCCGAGCAGGACAGAGAGCCCACCACGAATGCCTGCGGCCCATATGTGACCTTGAGAGTCCTTGGCCAGACTGCCGATCGCATCATCTCCCAATCCCGCATCGATAATCTCGCGAGCCCTACGGCCCAACCGCCCATGCTCGTCTTGCATACCAGATGGCCGAGCTGGTCGCATGCGGTAATTACTCACTTCGCCGTCTTTCCAGCGATCTAATCCCTCTTCGCCTGCGCCAAACCAAATACTGCCGTCGGACGCTGCTAACGTCGCAAGCGCCGTGCCGCGCAATCCTTGTATGCTCGAGATTGTTGATACGGGGTAGCCCCTAAATTGGTCCAACCCGTCCTGTGTGCCAACCCATACATCCCCCTCGCGATCCTCGTACAGGCTCGTAACGACATCCCCCGTAAGGCCATCAGATCGAGTGTATGAGTCGGCTCGGCCCTGGTGGAAATGGAGAAGCCCGTGATTTGTACCAATCCACATCCCCCCGTCGCGGTCTCGCATCAATCGTCGTACCGTGTCACCAGAGTCGCTGCCCGCGAGCGGTTGCGGATCGATTCCGCTGTTGGCAAGCTGATGGACTCCATGAACGGTCCCGACAATCATTTCACCTGGCTTCGCTTCGATCACTGCGGTCACGAGCGGATCTGCCCCCGACATTGGATAAAACTTCGAGGGTTCTGGCTTCCACCGCCACAACCCCGTCGCGGTTCCTGCCCACAGATTATGGTGGCTGTCTTCATATAGCGAAGTTACTCCCGCGCTA
>Ga0335083_10010034_pt1 | contig 11469 bp, 8 predicted proteins | sample Lox_Sample_42_FD_206716 | JGI IMG/M metagenome (GOLD analysis project Ga0335083, IMG submission 206716) | Soil microbial communities from Loxahatchee National Wildlife Refuge, Florida, United States - Lox_Sample_4.2 | ecosystem: Environmental > Terrestrial > Soil > Wetlands | place: USA: Florida... | reverse complement strand
GCTAGCAGTCGGAACGCCAACCCATCAGTACAAGCAAGGCGGCGACCACGTGCTTGCGATCAACAACATCGCCCCAGCCGTCACGCGCTCATCGACCGGCGCCGGTCCGTTCGTTGCGGTCGGGAACGTCGCCGAGTCGCAGTATTTGTACGACGACCCGGTGACTGGCAAGAGGATCTGGCAGCGCAAGCGAGGCGTCTGGCCCGGCCGCAACTTCGTGCTGGACGCGCCTCTAGCGACGGAGTTTAGGATGTTCGATCCGGCGAACTTCGCCTACGATCTGCGGCCCAAGCCCGGCGCCATCGCGAGCGGTGCCGGCGTCCCGATGCCGCAGAATGTTGTCAACGAGTTTCGTCTACCGGAACGCGATATCGACGGGGAACGTTTCGGGGCGCCCCCGAACGCCGGCGCCTATGCCGCTCGGCCTCAACCTTTGCGAGACGAGACGAAGCCCGCGGCCGCTATCGCGCCCCTCGGAGAGCCCCCGGCGACTCAGACCAGATGAGACGTTCTGCAGCCCCGCCGGCGCTCACGGGTGGAACAAAGTCGAGCCCAGTATCATTTCCGCCACGCGATAATGTTCGCTCGTCCCAAAGAATTCGGGGGCGCTGCTGCATGTCGATTGACGGAAAATCACGGTCTCGCCTCAAATTGGACTTAGGTCGCTTGCGGAGCATCAGGAGCTCACTGGTGGTTTTTTCGCGCGGCGCGACGTTCCCGGTGAGAGACGATGTTGACAAGGCCGATGCGCCGATCGGGCGTCTCCTGCATATACCCACGACATTGCTTGGATTCAGGCCTACACGCGAGAGCGCGTCCGTCGAGCGGGCGAGCGCATTCGCCTGTTTCCATCGGAGACAGGAGGCATGACAGGGAAGCATCATACGCACAAGCAAAACCTCGACCTCGCGCTCATCGGCAACAGCTGCGCCGCTGCGTTCATCGACCGCGACGCGCGCATCGTGTGGTGGTGCTTCCCCTACTTTGATTCCGACCCCGTCTTCTCGCGCCTCCTCGCCGGAGATGATGAGAAGGGATTCTGCGACGTTCTTCTTGCGAAGCACGCCGAGACGGATTCGCACTATGTCCGCAATACGGCGATCGTCGAGTCGGTTCTTACCGACGCAGATGGCGCAAAGATTCGAATTACCGATTTCGCTCCCCGCTTCGAGCGTTTTGAGCGCGCGTTTCGGCCCCCCCAGATCATTCGACGCATAGAACCGATCGCGGGGCTCCCGCGCATTGCCGTTCGCGTGCGCGTCACCCATAATTATGGACGTCCGACGACCAACGTCGTCGTGGGGTCGAACCATGTTCGCTATGTCGGCGGGGCGAACGTCTTGAGGCTAACCACCGACGCTCCGCTATCGTATATCGTAAACGAGATTAGCTTCCCTCTCACCCGTCCGCTCACGCTGGTCTTCGGCCAGGACGATCCGTTCCTGAGCTCCATCGACGAGACCAGCCTGGAATTCTTGGATCGGACACGCCACCACTGGCTCGAATGGTGCCGCAATCTCGCGGCCCCATTCGAGTGGCAGTCGGCGGTCATCCGCGCGGCGATCACGCTCAAACTCTCGAGCTTCACAGAGACGGGCGCCATCATCGCGGCGCATACGACTTCGATCCCCGAGGCGCCGAAGTCGACGAGGAACTGGGACTATCGTTTCTGTTGGCTGCGTGACGCCTATTTTGTCGTCGACGCCCTGAACAGGCTCGGCGCCACCACCATCATGGAATCCTACATCCACTACATCATGACCATCGCGACCGACGTCGCCAAGATCCAGCCGGTCCACGGGATTGTGCCGTTCTCGTCGCTCGAGGAGACGATCGCGCCGGATTTGAAAGGGTACCTGGGCAACGGCCCGGTGCGCGTCGGCAATCAGGCCGCGGAACAGGTCCAGAATGACGTCTACGGCAGCATTGTTCTTGCGGCGACCCAGATGTTTGTCGACGAGAGGCTGCCGAGAATGGGCGACGAGTCGCTCTACCGGCTGCTCGAATCGCTCGGCGAGCGGGCTCGTGTGCTGGCGTTCGAGCCGGACTCCGGATTGTGGGAGTACCGCGGTCGCGCGCGCGCCCACACCTATTCCGCGAGCCTTTGCTGGGTGGCGTGCGATCGCCTGTGTCGGATCGCAAGGCGCCTTGGCCTTCCCGATCGAGCGAAATATTGGCACGGCCACGCCGTGAAGATGAGAGCGAGGATTCTCGCCGAGGCCTGGGACGAAAAACAACGAGCGCTCACCGGAGCTTTTGGCCAACCCGACCTGGACGCGAGCGTCCTTCTCGTCTCCGAACTCGGGCTCCTGCCGCCGAACGATCCCCGATTCGTTCAGACGTGTCACGCTCTCGGGCGCGACCTCATGCGCAAGGGCCGCATCATGCGGTATGTCGCTCCCGACGACTTCGGGGCGCCTGAAACGGCGTTCCTGGCGTGCAATTTCTGGTATATGGACGCTTTGCATCAGATTGGCCGCTCGGAGGAGGCGCGGGACCTCTTCGAGGCCGTTCTGGCGAGCCGCAACCACTACGGACTGCTGTCGGAAGATATTCACCCGGAAACGGGCGAGCTTTGGGGAAATTTGCCGCAGACCTATTCCATGGCGGGGATTATCAACACGGCGACGCGATTGTCGTCGAGCTGGGAGGAGGCATGGGCGCGCGGCTCATAATCGTATCAAACCGGGTTGCGGTGCCGGACTCGCCCCGTACGCCGCTCGCCGGCGGCATGGCGGTGGCGGTCAAGGCCGCCCTCCGGCACCAAGACGGAGTCTGGTTCGGCTGGAGCGGCAAGGTCACCGACGAGCCCGCCGAGGTGCCGACGGTGGTTGAGGTCAACAAGGTCACCTACGTCCTCATCGATCTCTCGAGCAACGATATCCAGGAATATTATAACGGCCTCGCCAACAGCGTGCTGTGGCCAGTGCTGCATTATCGTGTCGATCTTCAGGAGTATTCGCGGGCAGACGCGAGCGGCTACATGCGAGTCAACCGTATGTTCGCCGATCGGCTCAGCCGCATCGTTAAGGAGAACGACGTCCTGTGGATTCACGACTATCATCTGATGCTGCTCGCGCGGGAGTTGCGCTCGCGCGGCCACCGCAACCGGATTGGCTTCTTCCTTCACACGCCTTGCGCGCCGCCTGACATCCTCCAAACCCTTCCGCATCACAGGGAAATTTTCGGCGGGCTGACCTATTGCGATCTCGTCGGCTTTCAGACGGAAAACGACCGCGACAACTTCGCGCACTACCTTGTGCGGCAGGGGGCGGCGCAGATTCGCGGCGGCTACGAGTTTGATGGTCGCTTCGTGCGGCTCGGCGCCTTTCCGGTCAGCATTGAGACCAAGGCCTACATGCGGCTCGCCCGCAACGCTGGCAGGTCGGCGATGGTGTCGCTCGTGCGCGAAAGCCTTGGCGAGAGCCGCCTGGTGCTCGGCGTTGACCGGCTCGACTACACGAAAGGAATCCCGGACCGGATAAAAGGGTTCGAGAGATTTCTTGAATTGAATCCCGAGTGGCACGGCAAGGCGACCCTGCTGCAGCTGACGCCAAAGAGCCGCCCGGACATCAAGCAGTACGGCGACATCGAGTCCGAGGTGACGGGGCTCATCGGCCGGGTCAATGGCCGGTTCGGCGATGCGGCCTGGACGCCGATCCGATACGTGAACCGCTCCTATTCGCGCACCGTCCTCGCTGGCCTTTATCGCGCGTCTGACGTCGCCATGGTGACGCCGTTGCGCGACGGCATGAACCTCGTCGCGAAGGAATATCTTGCGGCCCAGGACCCCGACAATCCGGGCGTGCTCATGCTCTCTCAGTTCGCGGGGGCGGCCAAGGAGCTCGACCGGGCGCTCATCGTCAATCCGCACGAGACGGACGCCGTGGCGGCGGCGCTGAAGCGGGCGCTCGAAATGCCGGTGGAGGAGAGGCGCGCCCGCCACGCGCCCATGCTCGCCCATCTCTTGAAATACGACATTCGCAGGTGGGCGAAGTCCTACCTCTCCGCGCTGGTGGAGGGTTCGGCGGGCCGCGGTCTGCTCGACGGCCTCAGATCGTTGTTCAAGGTTTCCCTGGAGCAGTCGCCGTTCGCGCAGCGCTGAGGCGCGGCTCGGTTATTTCGCCGCCTTCCTCCGCCGCTTGGCGAGCGTCCGCAAGCGCAGCGCGTTGAGCTTGATGAAGCCGCCCGCGTCGTTGTGGTCGTAGGCGACGGCGCCTTCCTCGAAGGTGACGAGGTCCTGGTCGTAGAGCGAATAGGGGCTCTCGCGTCCGATCACGTAAACGCCGCCCTTGTAGAGCTTGAGCCGCACGGTCCCTGAGACCATCTCCTGGCTCTTGTCGATGAGCGTCTGCAGAAGCTCGCGCTCGGGCGAGAACCAGAAGCCGTTGTAGACGAGCTCCGCGTATTTCGGCATGAGCTCGTCCTTCAGATGCGCCGCGCCCCGGTCGAGCGTGATCGACTCGATCGCGCGATGCGCGGCGAGGAGAATCGTCCCGCCCGGCGTCTCGTACATGCCGCGTGACTTCATGCCGACGAAGCGGTTCTCGACCAGATCGAGCCGGCCGACGCCGTTGTCGTGGCCGTATGCGTTGAGCGCGGCGAGCAGCGTCGCCGGGCTCATTGTCTTGCCGTTGATCGCGACGGGATCGCCCTTCTCGAAGGCGATCTCGATGACGGTCGGCTTGTCCGGCGCGGATTCGGGGTCGACGGTGCGCGAATAGACGTAAGAAGGCGTTTCCTGCGCCGGGTCCTCCAGCACCTTGCCCTCTGAGGAGCAATGCAGCAGGTTCGCGTCGATCGAGAACGGCGCTTCGCCGCGCTTGTCCCTGGCGATCGGGATCTGGTGCTTCTCCGCAAAGTCGATGAGGGACGTTCGCGAGGCAAAACTCCACTCGCGCCACGGCGCGACGATCTTGATGTCGGGCTCGAGCGCATAGGCCGAGAGCTCGAACCGCACCTGATCGTTGCCTTTTCCGGTCGCCCCGTGCGCGACGGCGTCCGCGCCGACCTTTCGCGCGATCTCGACGAGGCGCTTGGCGATGAGTGGCCGCGCAATCGAAGTGCCGAGCAGATACTGCCCCTCGTACTGGGCGTTGGCGCGGAACATCGGGAAGACGTAGTCGCGCACGAACTCCTCGCGCAGGTCTTCGATGAAGATGTGCTCCGGCTTGACGCCGAGCATCTCCGCCTTCTTGCGCGCCGGCTCTAATTCCTCGCCCTGGCCGAGGTCGGCGGTGAAGGTCACGACCTCGGCGCCGTATTCCGTCTGCAGCCACTTGAGGATGATGGAGGTGTCCAGCCCGCCCGAATAAGCGAGAACAATGCGTCTGATTGAGGATTTTTGCGCGGACATGAAGTGCTCGCTTCGCGGATCGACCATGGGAAAGCACGTCATGGCCGGGCTTGTCCCGGCCATCCACGTCTCTCTCCGCCGGCGCAGGCGAAGCGTTCGGCTCTCAATTGCTCGAGTCGGACGCTCAAACAATTGAAGACGCGCCGGAGATCGAACAAGGAGCCGCGTGGATGGCCCGGACAAGCCCTGACATGACGCGTTCTAGGATCGGGCAGGTTTATAGAGGCGCTCGTTTCTCGCGCAACCCCGCGTTACGGTCCTTTACGTCGGCGCTTGCTGCGTTTTCCTATTTGCGTCCACCCTTGAATTTTACACGGGGTAGGCTGAAATCCGGCGCGTCGGGGGCGATCTATCGGTAATTAAAGCACGTGTCACCGTCCTCCTGGGACGGCGAGCGCGCGAAGGCCAAGGGCGTGAAGCTTGGCCGCCGGCCGAAGCGCACCGGGCGTCAGCGCAAGGAGGCGATCCGCCGCCGCGACGCCGGCGAGGAATCCCTTGCTGAGATCGGCCGCAGCTACAACGTCAGCGGATGAACGATCGCGAGGCTTGTGCAGTGACGTTTCCGAAAAAAAGGCTCCTTGTCATTTTGGGGTCCGGCAGCTCAATGCCCTGCTGCATGCCAAGCGTTGCGAACCTCGACAACAAAATGAAGGACTGGTGCCGGGAATGGAAGCCGCCTGCCGAAGTCGTTTTCCGCTCTGCTTGCACAAGATGGGAAGTCTTTAATGATTTATGGGGAATGGTTGAAAGCTATTACAAGAAGAGAGAGGCGCTATCGTTACCTTTGAGGGTGAATTTCGAAAAGGTTTTGGGCGAAATGATAGCTCTCGCCTATTGGGTCACTCCGGCCCCTTTTGGCAATGCGCTCAGGTTAGCGGTAGAAAATCCCAGACTATCGTCACGTTTTTTCCCATGGTCAGCACCAGCGCAGTCGGACGCACTGCACTTGCATCAGATCACGATTAAATATCAGCTCGCCTATCTTCTTGAGAATTTGGCCACGCATATGCGAGAGCGTAGCATGGCGCTCAACAAAGATGCGCCCAATTTCCTCGCGTACCGAAGCATATTGTCCCGGCTTCGGGACGAATTCGAAGTTGGCGTGTATAATTTGAACTACGACAATGTTGCCATTAGTGCTTGGCCAGACGCGTTCACAGGATTCCGTCACGGGCAATTTGATGCACGAGCCGTGAGCGTCCGGAAGGAATGGGAATTCATTTATCCCCTGCACGGTAGCGTGCACTACTCCCTTGCTAGCGAACAGAGAGCGAATATTTTGTGGATGGACGATCTTACCCGTAGTGATTTCACGGATTCTACGTCGGTGTCAAGTACCGCGGAAGAGTTCAAACCGCTTGTGCCAACAACGCTTATTGCGGGAGCATTCAAGCTCGATCAACTGTTAGCTGATCCATTTCAGACGTTCTACGCCTCTCTGGTTCGTCATGCGCATGAGGCGGATGCTCTCTTGGTTGCCGGTTATGGGTTTGGCGACGTTCATGTGAACCGGGCACTGCAAAACATGTTTTCACACCCCCCCGGCAGCGATTCTCGCCTGCCGCCCGTTGTTGTAATCACGAAATCCGATGCTTCAACCCAGCAGATGGGAATACGTCAGAATTCGGACAATTGGGCGCAGCGGTTAGGCGAGACACTAAGAACGAGTTTTGACTGGAATCAACCAGTTCCGCAAAAACTCATTGAAAAGAACGCCGTCGAGTTAGACCTACAAAAACGAGTAGCAATTTGGCACGGGGGTTTTGTTGAGGCCGGCGCTCATCTCGATGCTGTCGTTGATTGGTTGTATAAGAGTTGACCGCATTGACCGCCTTATCCGATTGCGGACGCGCATAACCGTCATCACCCTTCGTGCACCATCCACCGATACCCAAACAGTCAATTGCCTGAGACACGCCGCTTCCTTGTTTTGTGGCCAAACCAGATAACCCAAAGTCACATTTTCCGTTCCCCCGGCTCGGCGAGGCCAACGCTCGCGATAATGGAAAAGGCGACAATTCCTTGCCTTTTGTGAAAACCAGCAGTAGTATCCTGCTTTTCGGAAGGAACGACATTCAACCAAGACTGCGGCGCGATACTCGTTCGGCGACGCTAAAGGAGGGCGCGGGACGCCTCGCGCTTCAAGGCCGCACAGGAGCGAGGAGGGACGAGAGAGGATTTTCCTTTTTTTCGGGATTTCGCCCGTAACTCGTTGAAAAGGCTAGATTCCGGCGCAAGTTTTCCGCATTTTTTCGCATCTTTTCCGCAAGTTTTCCGCCTTGGAAATGCGAAAAAAGGCGACTTTTTGCGCCAGCCCTACCTTCGCCGGTGGTATCGAGGCACGGTGGGCTAAAGTGCCTCTCGCTTGCCTGCGGCGGAGGCGGAGCGCAGCGCCGCGTCGACGATGTCCGCCGCGGTTCGGCCGCCGGCCCAGCGTCCTTCCTCTTTCATCAACGGGGCGCGCGAGACGGTTTGACCCAATTCGTCCTTGTCGTTTCTGGGCGGCCACAGAAGGAGCCGAACGACCTCGATCACAATCAGCGTCAAGAACCCGCCGAGCAGCACGTCGGACAGGAAATGGCTGCCGAACGCCATGCGTAGGAGGCTGGCGGCGGCGCCGAACGCAAACGCCCCCGCGATCGCCGGCGTCCGCCAAGGCGGCGGCAGCAGGCTCGCCGGCGCGACCATCCAGAAGCCGGTCGCCGCCTCGCCGGAAACGAAGGAGCAGTTCTTCTTGCAGGCGCCGTCGTTCTCGTACCAGCGCCTGAACGCGTCCGATCCGCCGAATTCCTGGACGTGGTTGGGCCGCGGGCGGTGCCAATGGTCCTTGAGGCCAAGGTTGACGACGAGTCCCGGTCCGATCGCCATCGTCGCGATGAGGAAGACGATCGCCCTGCCGCTCGGCGCCCAGCGCAGCGCTACTCCTCGCCGCTTGGCGAGCCAGAGGCCAGCGTAAAGCGCGAGAACGACAAATGGCGTCACGCGAAAGACGTCGCGGCCGAAGCGATCGAGCCCGTCGTGGCCGATGAAGCCGCCGCCGTCGTAGAAATGGTGCGCCGCGATGAGGTCGAGCTGCGGCCAGAGCGCAAAGACGGCGAGGGTCAGCGCCGTCAGCGCGGCATAGACAAAGAGGGCTTTCATCGCTTTGTCAGTACACCCGGTAGGTCTTGCCGGTCTCGAGGCCCTCGATGCTGCGACTGAACGCCCGGGCTGCGCGCGCGACGGGTACGGTGTCGAAGCCGCGGAAGAACGGCCCGAAGCTGTCGAGCGACTCGTCGAACAGCGTCGGGCTGACGACGTTGATGCGCAGGCCCCGCGGCATCTCGACGGCGGCCGTCATGACGAAGCTGTGCAGCGCGCCGCTGACCATGCTGGCCGACGAGCCGGCCGCGATCGGAGCGTCCGCCGTGACGCCAGAGATCAGCGTGATCGAGCCGCCGTCGTTCAAATGGTCCCGGGCGGCGAGCGCCAGATTGACCTGTCCCATCAGCTTGTTCGCAAGCCCAAGTCCATAAGCCGACTGCTCAATCGGCGCCGGCTTGATCGCCGAAAACGGAGTGAAATTGACCGCGCCGGCGGCGCAGGCCACGGCGTCGAGCGCGCCGGCGGTTCTCACCCCCTCGACGATGTTGGCCGGATCGGCGATATCGATGCGCACGTCTCCAGACGTAGAGCCGGCAGTTACAATTTCGTGCCTGGGCGCGAGTTCCGCGACAATGGCTCGGCCGAGGACGCCGCTTGCGCCGATGATGAGAATGCGAAGCCGTTGCGTCATGAACCGTTCTCTAAGTTGGCGCAAGAATAGCGGCGGTTAACGCGGCAACCTATCGGAGGTCAGCCGGCCACGCCACCGCATGCGCGAACGTGCAAACGTCCGCATCCTGCGGTTGCCACGCCTCCCCGCGGGTCTATAGTCGCAATCGGAGCGGCGGAGGGAGGCCCAATGTACCGGCTCGACGACAAGCTCGCGCGCATCCGCGCCGGGTCCTACAAGCGCACGGACTTCATCATCGCCGACGCGAAGGACCCGGACATGGGGCCGGGCCTGCACGCGGTCGGACCGGCGCGCCAGACGGACGGATCGGCGACGCGGCTCAGAACGCGCGACGAGTTCCTCGAATCGATCGAGGCGATCATCCGCCAGAATCTGGTGGACATCATGCTGACTTCGATCAGCAATCTCGAGAAGCTCGCCAAGCGCAACGCCTTCGCCGGCTCCAACGTCAAGCCCGCTATCCGCGCCAACGACACGACCGACATCTGGCGCCATCGCGGAGCGGCTTATCACAACGCTCCGTCGCGGCCGTTCCGGACCGCGTCGCTCGCGCATGTCCGGCCGCTGACGGACCTTGGCCTCTATTCCATTACCTTCACCAACGACCTCGACGCCGACGTCGCTTCGCTCGAAGCCTTCCGCGAGTTCCGCGCGGACGCGGCAGCCAATGGAATCTCCTACTTTCTCGAGGTCTTCAATCCCAACGCCGGGCGCCGAATCTCAGACGAGGACATGCCGCAGTTCGTCAATGACGCGATCGTACGCTGCCTCGCGGGCCTGACCGAGGCCGAGCGGCCCAAATTCCTCAAAATCGCCTACAACGGCCCGAAGGCGCTGGAAGAGCTCGCTTCATTCGATCCGGGCCTCGTCGTCGGGGTGCTGGGGGGCGGGGCAGGAACGACCCGCGACTGTTTCGAGCTCATCCACCAGGCGCAGAAGCGCGGAGCGCGCGTCGCGCTGTTCGGGCGGAAGATCAATCTTGCCGAATCGCCGCTCGACATCGTGCGCCTCATGCGAGCCGTCTCGGACGGGGCGCTGACCCCGCTCGAAGCGGTCGAGGACTATCACGAGGCTCTGCGTAAGAAGGGCATAAAGCCCACCCGCGATTTCGCCTCCGACGGCGAGATCACCGAATCCGTCCTGAAGTCTGCGTAGCCCCGTCATGAGCGGGCGGCGCGGGGTCGCGTCAGCCGGCACCTGGTGCGTCGATCTCAACAAGTCGATCGCGCGTTGGCCGGACGAGGACACCTCGAATGAGGTTCTTGCCATTGACCGCCAGGGCGGCGGGTCGGGTTTCAACATGGCGATCGACTTGAAGAAGCTCGATCCGGATTTTCCAGTCGAGGCGATGGGCCTGATCGGCGACGACGACCTTGGCCGCTTCCTTCTGGCTGAATGCGACAGGCACGGGGCGGCGCGCGACAAACTGAAAGCGCGGGCCGGCGGCGCGACGATGAGCGTGGACGCCTTTAACGTCATCGAAAACGGCCGCCGGACTCATTTCTACCATCAGGGCGTCGCGGCGGAGATGACGCCGGACGATTTCGACTTCTCCTCGACCCGCGCGCGCTTCCTCCACCTCGGCCTGCCGGGCGCGCATAAGGCCATGGACCGCTCTTGGCGCGGGGAGCCTAACGGCTGGGTCGCAGTATTGCGAAAAGCAAAGAGCGCTGGCCTCACGCCCAATCTGGAGTTGATGACGACCGGCGCGGACCGGCTGGCCGAACTGGCTCGCCCGTGCCTGCCGCATCTGGACCTGCTCGTCGTCAACGATTTCGAGGTCGGCGCGCTCGCGGGGCTCAGCGTCAGGCGGCCGGACGGGACGACGGACGTGGGCGCGGTTTGCAAGGCGGTCGAGAAAACGCTGGCGCTCGGCGCGATGGAGTGGGTTGTCGCGCATTTCCCGGAAGGAGCGGTCGCGGCGGGGCGCGACGGAACGAGGACCGGGCTTGGTTCGGTCGCCATGCCGGCAAGCGCGATTGCCGGCGCCAATGGGGCGGGCGACGCGTTCGCGGCGGGCATGCTCTACGCGTTGCACGAGCAACGGACGATCGAGGAAGCGCTGCGGCTCGCGCATGCCTCGGCCGCCGCCTCGATGCGCGCGGTGTCGACGACGGCGGGGGTCGCTTCCGTCGCCGAATGCCTGGCCCTCGCCGACAATTGGGGCCTGAGGCCCCTCCCCTCCTGACGCCCCCGCCTAAGCGACGCCCGCCTTCGTGGACCCCTTCTCCCGACGCATCGTTTTCGCCCGCCACGGCGAGACGGCCTACAACGCCGAAGGCCGCCTGCAAGGCCAGCGCGACATTCCCCTCAACGCGCGCGGACGCGACCAGCGAGT
>Ga0335083_10010033_pt1 | contig 11470 bp, 9 predicted proteins | sample Lox_Sample_42_FD_206716 | JGI IMG/M metagenome (GOLD analysis project Ga0335083, IMG submission 206716) | Soil microbial communities from Loxahatchee National Wildlife Refuge, Florida, United States - Lox_Sample_4.2 | ecosystem: Environmental > Terrestrial > Soil > Wetlands | place: USA: Florida... | reverse complement strand
CGTCCCGCGTAAACCCTCCCTGAGCGCAGCTTTGCGCCGATTTTTTTTCATGATACTGTGAATCGAAATCGCATGTCCTATTCGAATTCGCATTGTCCACGAACGGCGATCACGAATGACCGCCCGGGTGACGACGCGCCATGAACCCGGGCCAGCAAGGCACGGGCAAGCAAGGCACGGGCAAGCAAACGGGCAAGCCGCACCGCTGAATGGAGAGCGCTCTGTGACGCAGGTTCCCATCGACCGTAACGGCATCGTTTCCGCGCATGCGATGCCTCGCGCACGTCTCGTTCCGGCGTCGTGGCTCGTCCGGGCAGGCATCACGGTCGTCTACCTGTTCATGCTGAGCCCACTCATCTTCGTCATCTGGCTCAGCTTCTTCAAAGACGCCATCATCACGTTCCCGCCGTCCGGCTATACGCTGTCCTGGTACGCCAACGCATGGCACAACGACGCGTTCGCCAATGGCTTCGTGCTCTCCATGAAGCTCGCCGCGGGCGCGGCGATCGGCGGCGTGGTGCTGGGCGTGGCGGCTTCGCTTGCGCTCGCGCGCTATCGTCTTCCAGGGCGCCGCCTCGTCGGCAACGTGCTTATCCTTCCGTTAGTGGTGCCAGGCATCGTCGCCGGCATTGCCACCTACCTCTTCTATCTGCGCGCGGAAAACGCGCTCGACACCGATATCGTCGGCACGTTCGGCGGCCTGCTGCTCGCCCATGTCTGTCTCACGATCCCGTGGACGATCCGGCTCGTCACGGCCAGCCTCGGCCAGATCGACGTTTCCATCGAAGAGGCGGCGCGCAATCTCGGCGCGGGTGCGTGGCGCACGCTGTGGCGCGTGACGTTGCCGATGCTGCGTCCCGCTATCGTCGCGTCCACGCTGTTCGGCTTCATCGTCTCGTTCGAAAACCTGGAGATGACGCTGCCGCTCGTGGGCCCCGGCAAGACGACCTTGCCGATCGCCATCATGCAGTACCTCGAATTCAATCTCGACCCGACCATCGCGGCCGTTTCGGCTGCGCAGATCGTGCTGCTCGGCATCGTCATGCTGATCACCGATCGTTTCGTCAAGCTTGGCAAGGTGATCTGATCATGGCCCAGGTATCCCTGCGCAACCTGCGCAAGCAATACGGCGCGACGACCGCCGTCGCCGACGTCTCGTTCGATATTGCCGAGGGCGAGCTGGTGGCGTTTCTTGGGCCGAGCGGCTGTGGCAAGACGACGACGCTGCGCATGGTGGCGGGGTTCGTCGAGCCGAGCGACGGCGAAATCTGGATCGGCAATACCGAAGTCACGCGGCTTGCGCCCGACCGGCGCAACACCGGCATGGTGTTTCAGCGCTACGCGCTGTTTCCTCACATGACGGTCGCGCAGAACGTGGCGTTCGGCCTCGAAATGCGGCGCGTGCCGAAGGCCCAGCGCGATCAGCGCATTCGCGAGGCGCTTGACATGGTGCGCCTCACGCAGCTTGCCGAGCGCTACCCGCGGCAGCTTTCCGGAGGCCAACAGCAGCGCGTGGCGATTGCGCGCGCGCTTGCGATCCGTCCTGACGTTTTCCTGCTCGACGAGCCGCTCTCCAATCTCGACGCGAAGCTGCGTGTCGAGGTTCGCGAAGAGATTCGGGCGCTGCAGCAACGCCTGGGACTCACGACGATCTTCGTAACGCACGACCAGGAGGAAGCGCTCGCCATGGCGGACCGCGTGGCCGTAATGCACGACGGGCGAGTCCAGCAGATCGGCAGCGCCGACGAGCTTTACGAGCGGCCCGCGAATCCTTTTGTCGCGAGTTTTCTGGGCCGCATGAACTTTCTTCCGGGGCATGTCGACAACGGGCAGTTCATCACGGAAAAGGGCGAGCGGATCGACGTGAAGACTGCCACTCCCGATGCCACGACGCTCGGCATTCGTCCCGAGCGGTTGCGGCTCGCGCCGGTTCCGGAGATCGGCGAGGTATCGATTCCGGTCACGCTCGCCAACACGGTCTATCTTGGTGCGACCGTCGAATTGCGGCTCACGAGCGAGCGGGGACAGAGCCTCGTCGCGCTCGTTCCCAACACGGCGCGCGGCGCCGGCAGCTGGTCGCCGGGCGAGTCGCTGCACGCGTGCTTCAGAACTGAGGACTGCCTGCTTTTTTCCGCCTGAAGGATGAACCTATGACCGCTTCCCTGACGCGCCGCACGTTCCTGAAAACCGCTTCCGGCCTGCTCGTCGCTCCCGCGCTCGGCTTCGACCCGCGCGCGGTGCTCGCGGCCAGCGCGTGTCCCGACGTCGTCGTCGGCACGTGGGGCGGCGACTACATGTCGCTGCTCGAGCAGAACATCGGCAAGCCGATCATCGAAGCCGCGGGCGGGCGCGTCACCTACGATTCGTCGGACCAGATCGGCCGGATGACGAAGCTGCGCGCGGAAAAGGCCTCGCGCCACGGGTCGCTCGACGTCGCGTGCCTCGCCGACCTCGACATGTTCGACGTGAATCGCTCGGGCGTGCTCGAACCGCTCGACACGAAGCTCGTGCCCAACTCGGCGCACACGATCGAAGCGCTGCGCCGGCCGTATTCGATTCCTCACATCTTCAGTGCGATGGTGATCGTCTACAACCCGGAGAAGTTCGCGGCCAGGCCCGATTCATTCGCGGTCGCACTCGACCCGAAGCTCAAGGGGCGCGTGGGCTTCTCGGACATCCTCTACAACTTCAACGTGCTGCAGTCGTCGCTTGCGGCCGGGCAGCACAACGGCGACACGGCTGCCGGCATCCAGTTTCTGCGTGAAGTGCGCAAGAACCAGCCGAAGGTCTATCCGTCCAATGAAGCCGTGGCTTCGGCGCTGAAGAGCGGCGAGATCTGGATCACGTGCATGTGGAAGGCGCGGGCGCTGCAGTGGAAGAAGGGCGGCGTGCCGGTGGAATACGTGTTCCCGAAGGAGGGCGGCGTGCCCGTCACGTTCGAGGCCGCGGTGCCGAAGAATGCGCCTTCGCGCGAATGCGGGTTCAACTATCTCAACGCCATGCTGGACCCGCGCGCGCAGGTGGGCTTCGCCGCGACGATGGGCTATGCGCCCACCGTGACCGACGCGTCCTTGCCGCCCGCGCTTCAGCAAAGCGTCGGCTTCACGAATGCGGAGCTGGATCGCCTCGTCAAGGTCGACTATGCGAGCTTCACGGCACAAAAGCCGGCGCTGCTCGACTTCTGGAACAAGGAATTCAAGCCGGGGCTCTGAACCATGTCGACGAGTGCACTGGACGCCGCGCCGCGGCGCCGCGATTTCGCGGCAGGCATGCTGGCTTCGCCTGCCACGTTGGTCGTGCTGTTCGTGATCGTGCTGCCGGGCCTGCAGCTGGTGCGCTACAGCTTCAATCATTTCGACTCGGTCCAGATGATGCAGGCGGCGTTCACGCTGGAAAACTACGTCCAGTTCCTGACTGATCCGTACTATCACGCCGTGCTCTGGACCACCGTGAAGGTCGCCGCGCTGTGCACGGTACTGTCTCTTGTGTTCGGCTTTCCGGTGGCGTACGTGCTCGCGAAAACGCAGAGCCGCTACAAGAGCCAGCTCGTCATGCTGCTGGTGTTTCCGCTACTCGTCGGCAATGTCGTGCGTGCGGCGGGGTGGATGGTCATGCTCGGCAACGCGGGCTTCGTCAACGCGTTGCTGCTCGCGCTCGGTGTCGTCGACCAGCCGGTGCGGCTGCTGTACACGCCGTTCGCGGTGGTTGCGGGCACCACGGCTGTCGTGCTGCCGTACATGATCCTGACCTTGCAAAGCGTGCTGGAGGGGCTGGATTTTTCGATCGAGGAAGCGGCGCGCAACCTGGGCGCGAGCTTCAGCCAGACCCTCGCGCGCATCGTGCTGCCCATGGCCGCGCCGGGCGTTGCGGCCGGCACGATGCTCGTCTTCATCCTTTGCATGAATGCCTACGCCACGCCGGTCCTGCTGGGCGGCACCGGCATCACGATGATGACGCCCGCCATCTACGACCAGATCGCCAAGGCCAACAACTGGCCGTTCGGCGCCGTGCTTTCGCTGGTTTCAATGGTCGTGACGTTCACTCTCGCGCTGTCGTCGCATTGGATCATTCAACGCCGCTACGCGAAGACGATGATGACCTGAATACACCGGGCGCCGGGCAGATTCATGCCCGACGCATTCGCTTTCCATTTCGTTGTCCTGATGGAGCAATCCATGCCGATACTGACCGAACAGACGCGCGCCTACCGTCATCGCCTGATGAAGACGCTCATGGAGCGTCAGCGCGTCGATGCGCTGGTATTCACATCCGCCGACTTCTTCCAGTGGGCGACCAATTTCCACGTGGACGTGCAAACGTGGGAGCGCCCGATCGCCGTTTGCGTGCCGCTCTCCGGCGCGCCGTTCGCGATCATGAACGAGTTGTCGACCCACCACGTGATGATGGCGCGCGAGCGCGGCCACCTCTGGCTCGACGACATCGCGCTGTATTCCGAGCATCCGCGCGTGGGCGATCGGCTGCCCCTGCTGGCGGACGTACCCGAGCTGATCGCCGCCCGCTTGCGCGCGGCCGGGTTGGGCGCGTCGCGCATTGGCGTCGAGGCGGCGGGCGGTCCGCTCGGTCGCGCGGTGCCGTTGCTGCCCGATGCGAAGTTCATGCCGATGCTGCCCGAGCTGCGTTCGCTGCGCTGGGTCAAGCACGCTGAGGAAATCGAGGTCATGCGGGCGGCCGCGAGCCTCGCCGGCTGGGTGCAGGAGCGCTACCGCGAAAACATCCGGCCGGGCCGGCTCGTTCAGGAGCTCGATTACCAGATGGCCACGCTGATGGTCACGGAGGGCGCGCGCCGCTTTCCCGGCGAGAACCTCGAGGTGATGCGCTGCTGGACCTTGTCCGGGCCGGCTTCGGCCTCGCCGCATGGCGACGGGGCATCGTGCGGCGCGAAGATCCAGGCTGGGGATGGTCTCGTCAATATCGTGATTCCGCGCCTGAACGGTCTCGTGATCGAGAACGAGCGGACCTGGTTCTGTGGCAAGCCGAGCGCCGAGCAGGCGCGCTTTCATGAGGTGGCGCGCGCCGCCAACGAGGCGGCGGTCGCGGCGGCCGTGACCGGCCAGCCCGTTTCGGGTATCGACGCCGCGGCGCAGGCCGTAATCGAGCAGGCTGGATGCGGGCAGTACGTGCGGCATCGCACCGGGCACGGCATGGGCATCATCGGTCACGAGTACCCCGACGACATGGCGTTCAATCACCGCGCGCTGCTCGACAACGAGGTCTACTCGGCGGAGCCGGGACTCTATGTCTATGGCCTCGGCGGCTTCCGTCTCGATGACTCCGTGGTGACGGGCGCCACGCCCGAATTGCTGACCACGACGCCCCGCACGCTTGCGTACGCAACGATCGACTGAATGGCTTGCCGGGCTGCGACGCTCGCCCGGCGAAAACCTTTGAACCTTGGTGAGGACCCGGCGCGAAGCCGGGAGGAGACACGATGGAGTCGATGCTGTTCTCAAATTGCGCGTTGCTCGACCCCGTTGCGGGCGAGTTGCGCGAGGGCCACGCGGTGCTGGTGGAAAACGGTCGAATCAAGGAAGTCTCGGACCGCGCGATTAGCAGCGCGTCGGCGCGCGAGATCGACGTGCGCGGCAAGACGCTGATGCCCGGACTCATCGATCTGCATGTTCACGTGCACGCTACGCAGCTGAATCTCGCGCAGCAAGCGAGTTTGCCGAACGTGCTCGTCACGCTGAAGTCGCTGCCGCTCCTGCAGGGCATGCTGCGACGCGGCTTTACTACGGTGCGCGATGCGGGCGGCGCGGGTTTCGCGCTCAAGCAGGCCATCGAACAGGGGCTCGCGCCGGGGCCGCGCCTGTTCGTCTCGGGGCGCGCGATCAGTCAGACCGGCGGCCACGGCGACATGCGCGGCCGTAGCGACTATATCGGCACGGACAGCCCGTGTTCCTGCTGTGCGCGTGTCGGCGCGATCTCGCGCGTGGCCGACGGCGTCGACGCCGTGCGTCGCGCGGTGCGCGAGGAACTGCAGATGGGCGCCGACCAGATCAAGATCATGGCCTCGGGCGGCGTTGCCTCGCCAACCGATCCTGTCGGTGCATGGGGGTATTCGGAGGACGAGATCCGGGCCATCGTTCAGGAAGCGCGTGCGCGCGGAACATATGTGCTGGCGCATGCGTATACCGCCGAAGCGATCACGCGCGCCGTACGATGTGGAGTGCGAACCATCGAGCACGGCAATCTCGTCGATGAAGCGGCCGCGCGCGTCATGGCCGAGCACGGCGCGTTCGCCGTGCCGACGCTCGTGACCTACGACGCGCTTGCGAAAGAAGGCGAATCGCTGGGGCTGCCTGCGGACAGCGTGGCGAAGATCGAAGACGTGCGGCACGCGGGCTTGCGCTCGCTCGAGATCTTCCGGGCGGCGGGGGTGCCGATGGGCTTCGGCACCGACCTGCTCGGGCAATCGCAGCGCCTGCAGAGCGACGAATTCCGCTTGCGCAGCGAAGTACTCTCGCCGCTCGAAATCCTTCGCAGTGCGACCGTGGTCGGTGCGCAGGTGCTCGGGCAAGTGGGGCAGCTTGGGCAGATCACGCCAGGCGCTCACGCCGACGTGCTCGTGGTCGACGGCAATCCGCTCGCCTCGTTCGACTGCCTGCTCGGGCAAGGCGAGCGGATTCCGGTGGTCATGAAAGGCGGTAAGATTCATGCCTTTGATCTGCACGCGTGACGCGTGGTGCCTTCCCGCAACAGCGGGAGATGCCGGCGGCCTGTGTAATCCGGGGAGAACGGATGGATTTTCGGCACATCGACGCATTCAGGGCGCTGATGCTCACGCGTACCACGACCCGTGCCGCGCAGGTCGTTGGCACGTCGCAGTCCGGCATCAGCCGCTTGATCACCGATCTGGAGCGCTCGATCAACCTCACGCTGTTCGATCGCAGCCGTGGGCGGCTCGAACCGACCGCCGAGGCGTTGGCGCTGTTCGAAGAAGTGGAGCGCCGCTACGCCGGCCTCGACAACATTCGCGAGTTCGCCATGAGCCTGCGCAGTCCGGCGACGGCCGTGATTCGCGTGGGCTCGGTCGTGTCGTTCGGTCTTGGCTACTTTGCGCGCGTGATTGCGAACTTCCATCGACTGCACCCGGCGGTTCAGATCGCATTGACCACGGGGGCATCCGGGCTGATTCGCGATCAGGTGGTCTCGCGCCAGCTCGCGCTCGGGCTCGTGACGAACACCGTGGACGTGACCGGCACGGATTCGGCCGCGTTCGCCCAGCTCGACGCGATCTGTGCGTTGCCCGCGGGGCATCCGCTCGGCAAGCGCAAGGTGATTCGCGTGGCCGACCTGAAGGGGCAGCCTATCGTCTCCTACGATCAGCCTTCGCTCGTGCGCTGGGGCATGGATCAGGTTTTCTCGGCCGGCGAGTTGCATTCGCAGGTGGTGTCGATCGCACCGTATTCGGTCAACATCGCCACGATGGTCAAGGAAGGTCTGGGGATTGGGCTCTTGCATCCCGTGTCGGCTTACGACTTTCTCGACTCGAACCTGATATTGCGGCGCTTCGAGCATGCCATGCCGTTCTACACGCTCAAGATCACGCCGCGTGGGGCCGCGCCGGCAGCTCACCTCGACGAGCTCTCGCGCGTGATGGAAGAGACGCTGGAAGAAGTGCTCGCGGCCGTGAACGCGCGTCTGGACGCCGCGGCCTGAGTTGCCGCTGCCCGCCTTGGGCAGCGCTTCCCTCTGGATCAAATCCACCGCATTTGCGCTGCGGCGGCATCAATCCTGTTCTTCTCGTCCATGTATTGCGCGTCGCGCGAGCGCATGGGCGCATGAGCGGGTATTCGCCTTCGGCCGCCACGAACACCACACGCGATCCGGGCCGTGCCTCCGAGGCCCGACATCGTCTTTCCCAAGCCGCATTTCACCTGGAGCGAATGCATGACTGCCATGAACGACCAACGCCGCCGTTTCCTCCGATCCACAGGTGCACTCGTTGCCGCTTCCGCGCTCGGGCCGCTCGCGCTGAAAGCGAAGGCGGCCGGCGCGTGCTCCGGGCAGGTGGTGGTGGGAACGTGGGGCGGCGACTACCAGCGCCTGCTGCAACAGAATATCGATCCGCTCGTCACGCCTGCCGGCGTTACCGTGACCTATGACGTGGGCAGCGCGCTCGCGAGGCAAACCACCATGCGTGCCGAGGCGCATGGCCGGCGCAGCACCATGGACATCGCGCTGCTGCGCGACAACGACATGTTCCAGATGTATTCGGAGGGCGCGACCGCGAAGCTCGACGACACGCAACTGTCGAACCTGGCCTTCGTGCTTCCGCAGTTCCGGCGCAGCTACTCGGTGCCGCATATCTTCAGCGCGCTCGTGCTCGTCTACGACACGAGCCGTATTCGCACGCCGCCCGATGGTCTCGCCGCACTGCTGGACCCGGCGTTCAGGGGGAAAGTCGGCCTCGTTGATGATCAGTACGACTATCTGACGCTGGCGGGCGCGCTCGCCTCTGGGGGAAAGTCCAGCGATGTGGCGCTCGGGCAGAAGTACCTGCGCGCGCTGCATGGGCAGTCGCCGAGGGTGTATCCCTCGGTCGATGCGCTCGCTTCGGCCTTGAAAAGCGGCGAGATCGACGTGACCGTCACGTGGAAGGCCCGCACGGTGCAGTGGAAAAAGGCGGGCCTCGCCGTCGATTATGTGTTCCCGAAGGAGGGCGCCCTGCCGGCCACGTTCGAGGCGGCGGTGGCATCGGGCAGCAAGGTGTCCACGTGCGCGTTCCCCTATCTGAACGCCATGCTCGACCCGCGTGCGCAGCGCGCGTTTGCAGAGACGATGGGTTATGCGCCCACCATTGCGAACGCCGGGTTGCCTCCGTCGCTGCAACAGTCGGTGGGGTTCTCGGGCAAGGAACTCGAACGGATCGTGCCCGTTGATTTCGCACTGCTGATGAAGAACAAAACGGAGATGCTCGACTTCTGGAACAAGGATTTCCGCGTGGGACTGTGAGGTCTCACGAACTTCTGCGGATACAGCACATGATTATTTTGACCAACAACGAAGGCAAATCCGGTATCGGCCTGACTGCGGAACTGTTGCGCGAAGGGCGGCATGGTCTCGATGCGGTCGAGGCCGGCATCCGTCTGGTCGAGGACGACGAGGAGGTGCGCACCGTCGGGCGTGGCGGTTGGCCCAACCTGCTCGGCGAAGTGGAACTCGATGCTTCGGTCATGGACGGCTCCACGCTGCGCACCGGCGCGGTAGGTGGGTTGAAGGGATTCAGGCATCCGGTGAGCGTGGCGCGGCTCGTGATGGAGCGCCTGCCGCATGAGTTGCTGATAGGCGAGGGGGCCGCGCGCTTCGCGGCCGAATCGGGCGCCGAGCGCAGCGAACTGCTTGCCGCGCACTCGCGCAAGGCTTGGGCGCGCTGGTTCGACAACGAAGTCAGCGCAGCCGACAAGGCGGCCTGGCCCGACGTGCCGCTCGCGCGGTACTGCCACGATGCAGTCGATCCGGAAATCGGCAAGGACACGACCGTCTTTCTCGCGCTCGACAGCGCATGCAATGTGGTCACGGGCACGAGCACTTCGGGATGGGGGTGGAAGTACCCTGGCCGCCTCGGCGACAGCCCCGTGATCGGCGCGGGTTCGTATGCGGACAGCCGCTATGGCGCGTGCGCGTGCACCGGCGCGGGGGAAATGACGATCCGTGCGGGCACGGCGCGCGCCGTGGTTCTCTACATGAAGATGGGCATGAGCGTCGAGCGCGCCGTCGACGAGGCCGTGAGCGACCTGCGCGCGCTCAAGGGCGGCTTGATCAGCCGGGTGACGATCCATGCCATCGATGCGGCGGCCAAGCACCGCGTGGTGGCGGTGAACGGACTGCCTGGCAATCACTACTGGATCTGGACGCCTGGCATGCCGGAACCGCAGAAGCGGTTCTGCGAGCTGATCCAAATTTCGGAGGGCGAGCCGCAAAGCAAAAAGATTGCGATGCAGGTCTATACCGACGTTTGAGGTGGGGCTCATCTCTCGCCATCGTTTGCTGAGTGCCACTACATGACGGCTGATTGCGGCTCGCGGTGCATGCATTCGGCAAGCGGCATGTGCCCCGATTAAAGCCTTGCTTTGGTTTGCCGTTAGACAAGTCATGGACGTCGGTCTAGCGGCTCCCCCTGTGTCGCGCGACCCGAAGCCCATACACCCCGCCCTCACAGCGGAAGCCATCGTGCGCCGGTTGCAGTCAGACCGGCGCATTTCTTTTTGCGGCGGGTGGTTCTGGCAGCACGTCAGTTCATCCCGCGCAGATTCGCGCGCTTTTGTAACGGTCTCTCTGCGCACTTCACAGCAGGCGCGATCTTTGACGAAAGCGGCGCGACGCCCGCGCTCGCCGGGTAACGCTGATACAGGTATTGCGACTACCACCCAAGCCCCTGTTTTTTATCGCTTTTTTCCAGAAAGACGCTGCGTGTGGCGCGTTTCGCGTGGCATAATCGATTCACACAACCGTATTGCCCCGCAGTCAAACATTCCCCCGCATATCATGGCAAAGACGCTCTACGACAAGTTGTGGGACACCCATGTGGTCCACACGGAAGACGATGGCACGACGATCCTCTACATCGACCGTCACCTGCTGCATGAAGTCACCAGTCCGCAGGCTTTCGAAGGCCTGAAGATGCACGAGCGCCCGGTCTGGCGCATCAGCGCGAACCTGGCGGTATCCGACCACAACGTGCCGACGACCGACCGCAGCCACGGCATCGCCGACCCGGTTTCGAAGCTGCAGGTCGACACGCTCGACGCGAACTGCGATTCCTATGGCATCACGCAGTTCAAGATGAACGACCTGCGCCAGGGCATCGTGCACATCATCGGGCCGGAGCAGGGCGCGACGCTGCCTGGCATGACGATCGTGTGCGGCGACTCGCACACCTCCACGCATGGCGCGTTCGGGGCGCTCGCGCACGGCATCGGCACCTCGGAAGTCGAGCACGTGCTGGCCACGCAAACGCTTTTGCAGAAGAAGAGCAAGAACATGCTCGTGAAGGTCGAGGGCCAGTTGCCGCGCGGCTGCACCGCGAAGGACATCGTGCTCGCCGTCATCGGCAAGATCGGCACGGCGGGCGGCACGGGCTACGCCATCGAGTTCGGCGGTTCGATGATCCGCGGCCTCACGATGGAAGGCCGCATGACGGTCTGCAACATGGCGATCGAAGCCGGCGCGCGCGCAGGCATGGTCGCCGTGGACGAGACCACGATCGAATACCTGAAGGGCCGTCCGTACTCGCCGCAAGGCGCGGAGTGGGATCAGGCCGTCGAATACTGGAAGAACTTCCGCACGGATGACGGCGCGCACTTCGACCGCGTGGTCGAGCTGAGCGCGGCCGACATCGTGCCGCAGGTCACGTGGGGCACCTCGCCGGAAATGGTCACGGCCATCGACAGCCGCGTGCCTGACCCCGAGCGCGAGAAGGACCCGGTGAAGCGCGACGCGATGGAAC
>Ga0335083_10010029_pt1 | contig 11477 bp, 10 predicted proteins | sample Lox_Sample_42_FD_206716 | JGI IMG/M metagenome (GOLD analysis project Ga0335083, IMG submission 206716) | Soil microbial communities from Loxahatchee National Wildlife Refuge, Florida, United States - Lox_Sample_4.2 | ecosystem: Environmental > Terrestrial > Soil > Wetlands | place: USA... | reverse complement strand
CACTAGGGGGTGTCTTCAAACTGTCCGCGGACACCCCCCGATCTGCTATGAAAACGATCAGCCGGGGAGCGGTGCGACGGTGACGTCGACGCCGAGCTCCTTGAGGTTTGCAAGGGCCCGCTGGATACGCCGCTGACGCTGGTTGTCGGTGAGCGGCAGCGGTTGCTGTGGGCGATAGATGCGGTCTTTGAGCACGTGATAGACGGCCACCAGGAGCTTGTGCGCGACAGCAAGAGCGGCTTTCTTGACTGATCCGGTCGTTCGCGCCCAGCGTGCGAAGGACTGTGCCCAGGGTGAGCGCTTGGCGCGCGAGACGACCCAGGCGATCTGCACGAGCATCGTGCGCAGCCACGGATTGCCCCGCAGGACGCGAGTCCGCTTGTTCTTGCCTGCGCTCTCGTTCTTGCCGGGGGCCAGCCCCGCCCATGAGCTGATGTGCTTGGCGGAGGGAAAGAGGGACATGTCCGAGCCCGTTTCGGCCAGCACCGCAGCTATGGACACGTCGCTCAAGCCAGGAATCTGGCGCAGAAGCTCGACGTCCGACGCGTAGCGCGAGAGCTTGTCGGCGATTCGCCCATCGAGACGTGCGATTCGCTGTTCAATGCCTTCGAGCGTCTGCAGCAGCTCGAGCAGCATCCACTTCGCGTCGGCATGCACGAGCACCGAGAGCGCTCGCTCGATCGAGGGGCGCTTCTTGGCCATGCGAGGATCGACCAAGGCAGCGATCTCCGTCGGGGACTTGTTCCCTTCGAGCATCGCACGCAGCACGTTGCGGCCGCTCTTGCCGAGCACGTCGGAAAAGAGCCCCGCGAGCTTGATTCCCAGGGCCTCGAGGACACGGATGACTCGGTTCTTGGTGCGGGATGCCTCGCTCACGGTCTGCACACGCAAGCGCGTGAGCATCCGCAGCGTTTCCAGCTCTTCGTCGGGGATGAAGCTCGGACGCACCAAGCCGTGCATTGCGAGCTTGCTCAACCAAGCACTGTCGTTGACGTCCGTCTTTCGCCCCGGGACGTTCTTCGCATGTGCGGCGTTGACGACCCACACCACGAGGCCCTCACGTCGAAGCTCACGGTAGACCGGCAAGAAGTACACCCCGGTGCTCTCCATCGCGACCACCTGGGCGCCGCTCTCCTTCAGCCACGCCCCCAGCGAGCGCAACGCATCAGGATACGTCTCGAAGGTGCGCGTTGTGACCCGTTCCCTCTTTCCGCGGAGGTCTCGAATGCTCGCGACGACCGTGTCGCGATGCACGTCCAGACCGGCGGAGCATTCCACAATTCTTTCCATGGCGACTCCTGCCGGCCCCTGCTGACGCGTGGGTGAACATCCTGCTATCCGTGCTCGGGGCGGCGCCCCTGCAACATTTCGAGGTGCGTCGAGCCGAGCCCAGACTGTCCGGCGAGGTCGTGAGCCATCACTGATCGTTCGGGCTTGGTTCCGGCACCCTCAGGGTTGCATGAGGCGCCGACCCGTTTTCATCCCTCGGGGGGTGTCCCAGGACACATGCTTGACTGTCCGGGACACGGGGTAGGCGCGAGCCTCCTCCTCCTTCGGAGGCATGTACGAAACAGCCCGGATCATTGTCTTGCTAATGATCTCGGCGTTTTCGACCGGCCAGTTGGAGAGGGAGGGGGGGCGTCGTCGGTGGGCATGGCCGATGCTCTGGGCAGCCACCGTGAATGCGATCACGTTCGGGACGAAGCGGGTGTTTCACGGGCTTTTGCGGGTGACGCGCAAGCAGCTGGTGGAGATGGGGCTGACGGCGGCTCGCTTCGACTTGCTGTCGGTGCTCGTGAAGTGCAGGCATGGCGAGTTGTGCGCTCCTGGGGTGCGGCAGAGCACGATCCGGCGGATGCTCGGGGTCACGGCGCCGGTGGTGACGCGTATGGTGCGGGCTCTCGAGGGGCTCGGGATGGTGAAGCGGTGGCGGGAGCGAGAAGGGGATCGACGGCAGGTTCTCGTGGGGCTCACCGAGGCGGGAGAGCGGTGCATCGTGAAGGCGCGCGAGGTGATGCTGCCGGCGGTGAGCCGGATGGTGTACCGCGCCATCTGCTTCGGGAGGCATCGAAGCGCCGATGCGCGCTTCCGCCACATGGACACGCTCGAGAGCTATCTGAGCAACTTGCGTGGGCGGTTCAGGGACAGCGCCACGCTCTACTACCCGTGGGGGCATCCGGACGACTAGCGATGGTCAGAACGAGCCGCTCAGGATCGGCACGGCGACGGCGGGAGGCAACGCCATCTCGAACGCCGGCGAGCTCCTCCAGGTTGCGACGTGCTGCGCTGGGGGCGGCGTCGCTCCGGCGTCGTGAAGCTCGACGCCGGAGTGGGCGTTCGACGCCATGGCCACGATGCCGGCGACGAGGCCGATGGCGCCCACGCCCGCCATGGTCCATCCGGTGGACTCGATGTTCGTCGAGGTGCCGCTCTTGTCGACCGTGGAGGTGAGCTCGGCGATGAGTCCGATGAAGGCGCCGACGAGCATCACGGCGCCGCCGACCGAGAGCAGCACGATGCCGCCGACGAACCAGCCGCTCGACGACGGGTTGACCACGAGGTCGGCGCGTCCGTGCATCGCCGAGAGCGTGAAGCTGTGGGACGGCCGCGCGCCGTCGCCGGCGATCCGGTAGGTCCCGTGCGCGGGGAACTGCTGGTCGCAGGGCGAGGTGCACAAGGTTTGCCAGTCGTTCTTCTGGCCGTGGGTCACCTGGAGCTCGACGGGGGAGGGGGAGTCGATGTGGACGAGCACCGTGGTGTCGGGCGGCGTCGCAGCGGGCGTCTGCGACGGCGACGGCGTCGGCGTGGGGGTCGGCGCCGGGGTCGACGTCTGCGAGGGGGTCGGCGTCGGCGCCCCCTGTTCGATGCGCAAGATCTCGGCCCAGGGGACCGTGACGATCTCGCCAGTACCAAGCTGGATCGTCGCCTGCGCGCCGGTGGCGACCTCGATGAGCGTGCCGCGCATCATGCCGCCGCTCTTCGTGTAGATGATGTCCGAGCCGACCGTGCGCACCGCTGGCGCCGGCGCGGCCTGTGCCCGCACGAGCGTCGGCGAGAAGAGCGTTGCGAGATGGAGGCAAGCCGTCAGGAGCGCGGCGCGAGGCAAGCAGCTCATCGAGTAGCGGAGATCCTAACGCGAACGGGGTCAGAGTTGTGTCGACGAGCACGAACGTGCACGACACGCGGCTGGATCGCCCGCGCTGCACGCCTGGCGAAGGAGCGCCGTGCTGCGCGCGGGATCGCGCGGGACGCCACGGCCCATGCAGTACAGCGTCGCGAGGTCCATGCAGCCGTCGGAGCGTGCGTCGTCGCAGGCGCGCCGGAAGAGGCGAGCTGCAGCCTTGTCGTCCTCGCCGACGCCGGCGCCATCCATGTACGCCCGTCCGAGCTGCTCGCACGCGCCGACCGCCCCCGCGTCGCAGGCGCGCTTGAACAGACCCACGGCTGCCGCCTCGTCCCGCGGCACCGCCGACCCGCGCTCGCGCATCCAGCCGAGGGATTCGCACGCCCGCGCGTCGCTCGCCGAGAGGCACGCGTTCTCGATCACGGCCGCCGCACGCGCGACGAACTCCGGCGCGTCGCTCCCCCACGCGCGCGAGCGCGTGAGGTTCTCGCAGCCGACGATCTGGCCGTAGTCGCACGCCACCTGGTAGAGCGTCTCGCCCCGCGCGACGTCCACGGGGAAGCCGATCCCCTTGGCGTGCATGACGCCCAGGTCGTTGCACGCGGCGCCGTCACGCAGACCGCACGCCTGGTCGAGCAGGCGCGCCGCGTACGTCGTGTTCGCCGTCGTCTCGAGCGCGAACTGGTGCAGGATCGCCAAGGACGTGCACGAGGGCGCCTCGCCGGCCTGGCACCGCTCCGAGCACGCCTTCTCGCCCGAGGCGCGGCACGCCGCGACTTCGTCCGCCGGGAAGGCGAGATCTTCGTCCACGCAGCCCACGTGCGGGACGAGCTGCTCGCCCGCGGGGCACACGCCGTTCGGCGCATCGACCAGCGCGCTCCCGGGTGCGTTCGCCGCAGCCGGCGGGGCGCCGATGTCCGGGCTCTCCCCGCACGCGGGACAGACGGTCACGAGGAGCAGCACGCCGAGCAGGTGATTCACGCGCATGCCGTCCCGAGGAGCACGGGACGTACCAGCGGCCGGCTGGACGTCAGGCGCCGACGCGGCCCGCGGTTTCGATGGCGCAGAGGACACCGCGCGCCTTGTTCCGCGACTCTTCCGCCTCGCTCGCGGGATCGCTCGCCTCGACGATCCCGGCCCCTGCGGTGACGTAGAAGCGGTCGTCCCGGCACACGGCGGTGCGGATGGCGATGGCGAAGTCGAGGTCGCCCGTCTCCGAGACGTAGCCGATGGCGCCTCCGTAGATGCCGCGCGGCTCCGCCTCGAGCTCCCGGATGATCTGCATGGCGCGCACCTTGGGCGCGCCCGACAGCGTGCCCGCCGGGAAGGCCGCGCGCAGCACCTGGAGCGGGGGCGTGGACGCCGGCACGCGTCCGGTGACCTCGCTCACGATGTGCATCACGTGCGAATAGCGCTCGATCTCCATCTGGCGGGCGACGCGCACGGTGCCCGTCTCGGCGACGCGCCCCACGTCGTTCCGCCCGAGATCGATGAGCATGACGTGCTCGGCTCGCTCCTTGGGGTCCGCGAGCAGCTCGCGCGCGAGCGCCTCGTCCTCCTCGGGCGTCTTGCCCCGCGGGCGCGTCCCGGCGATGGGGCGCACCGTCACGACGCCGCCCTCGAGGCGGACGAGCGTCTCGGGGCTGGCGCCGGCGATCTGCGTGCGCGTGCGCTCCCCTGGCCCCGGCGGCAGGTCGAGGAAGTACATGTACGGGCTCGGGTTGAGCACGCGCATCGCCCGGTACACGTCGAACGGGTCGCGCCCGCCGCGCGGGACGCTGAAGGTGCGCGCCAGGACGATCTGGAACGCATCGCCCGCGGCGATGTACTCCTGCCCGCGCCGGACGATCGCGGCATAGGCGGCGTCGTCCATGTTGACGTCCACGTCGGCCGGGAGCTGCATGCGGTCCGGCAGCGCGAGGGGCGCCGGCGGCGGCATGCGATCGAGGTGCGCCCGCGCGCGCTCGACGTCGGCCGCGTCCTCCGCCGCGATCGTCACGGTGTGCGAGAGCCCGTCGAAGACCACGATGGTCGAGCCGCCGAAGAACCGGGCCGGGGGCGTCGTCGCGCGCGCGCCCCAGCCGGGCACCTTGTCGAGCCCGTGGACCAGGTCCCACGCGATGTAGCCGACGTACGACCGCACGAAGCGCGCCGCCGGGTGCTCGCCCTCGGCCGCCGAGGACTTCGCCGCGTCGAACAGCGAGGGCAAGCCGGTCGCCCCGGGCGGCAGCGTGACCTCGCGCTTCGGGTTGTAGCCGAGGATCGAGAAGCGCCCCCACCGCTCGCCGCCGACCACGCTCTCGAGCAGGAACGACGCGGCGTCACCCGCGGCGCGGCGCAGCGCCGCGTACGCGCGCACCGGCGTCATCGTGTCGGCGACGAAGGTGAGCGTGGCGACCATGAGGGCTCAGCGCGGCGGGATGCCCAGGAGCTGGCGCGCGCGCGCCGGGTCCACAGGCGTGCGTCCGATGGATCGCGCGTACGCCGCCGCGCGCGCCACGAGTGGCGCGCTGCCATCGGAGAGCACGCCCTTGCTCAGGTAGATGTTGTCCTCGAGTCCCACGCGCGCGTGACCCCCGAGGCGCAGCGCCAGCTCGGTCATCGGCTGCTGGGAGCGACCCGTCGCCGCGACGGCCCACGTCGCATCCGCCGGGACGAGCGAGCGCAGATAGACGACCACGTCCTCGCGCGCAGGGATGGCGCCTTTCACGCCGAGCACGAACTGGAAGTGCAGCGGCTTGACGATCGACCCCTCGGCCGCCAGCTGCAGCGCTTCCTCGACGTGCCCGACCTCGTAGCACTCGAGCTCCGGGATCGCGCCGGCGCCTCGGATCTTTGCGGCGAGCTTCCGGATGTCGGGCCGGGAGTTCACGAACACGTCGTCGCCGAAGTTGATCGTGCCGCAGTTGAGCGTCGCCATCTCGGGCTTGCACGCGAGCGGTCCGCTGCGCTCGTCGATCGACATGCCGACCGCGCCCCCCGTCGACGGCTGGATGACGCAGTCGCACTTCTTGCGGATGGCGTCGATGACCTCGGCGAACCGCTCGGACGCCTGCGTGTTCGATCCGTCCTCGTTGCGCACGTGAAGGTGGATGACCGCCGCCCCCGCCTCCCGGCAGCGCGCGGCCTCGTCGGCCACCTCGCGCGGCGTGATGGGCAGGTGGGGAGTCTGCGCCCGGGTGAGCTCCGCGCCCACGATGGCCGCCGTGAGGACCACATCCTCGCCGGCCGGCGGCGTCACGATGGCGTCGCCTCCCGGCAGCGGGCCCGGGGGCAGGCCCGGCATGTAGAGCTCGCGCGGCCTGCGCTGCAGTTCCTTCGGCACGACGCACGTGCCCTCGGCGCGGGCGACGACCAGCGGCTCGGCCAGGACCTCCGCGGCGCTGGCCGCGAGCCCCTGCGAACGAAGGTTGGAGACGACCTTGCGCGCCTCGAAGCGGATGCGCCGGCTCGACTTGCCGATCGCGACGAGCTCGGCGGTCGCCTCGATGTAATCCCCGGCGAACACCGGGGCGAGGAACTCGACCGAGTCGTACGCGCGGAAAAGACCCTCGTCGCCGTCGAGGCGGATGAGGAGCTCCGTCGCGAGGTCCCCGAAGAGGGCGAGCATCCGAGCCCCGTCCACGAGCTCCCCGGCGTAGTGCGCGTCGTGCGCGCTCATGCGCAGGCGCAGCGTGACCCTCGTCCCGATCATACGGCTCACATACCACTGCCGGTCGGCCGCCGCCGGCCCATAGTTAAGGAGAGGTCACCGGCCGATGGAGATCGCGCTTCTCCTCTTCCTCGCCATCTGCTGGGCCGCCCTGGGCACCGGCGCCATCACGAGCCTCGTCTTCTGGACGTCGCGTGGAAGCCGCTGTCGGGACCTCGAGAATCTCTGGGAGCGCTACGCCTGGAGCAAGAACTACCGCTTCCGGCCCGCCACGGGCGAACGTCCGCACGCGCGCTCGCCGCGCATCGAGGGGCGCGTGGGCGACGTCGAGGTGGTCATCGAGGCGTGCACCATGACGGTCGGCGGGTCGCCGCGGCCGTGCACGCGCGTCTGGGGCAACGCGGCGACGCCGGTGCCGGCGGCCGTCGTCGTGTCGAGCGATCCGCGCCTCGTGCAGGGACCGTGGGTGCACGGGCTCGAGCCGATGACCCTCGGCGACCCGTACTTCGACCACGCGCTCAGCGTGCGCGCCTCGAGCGGCGACGCGGCCTGCCGGCTCCTTCCGCTGCCGCTGCGCCGGGCCCTCCAGGGGCTGCTCTCCTCGACGTTCAAGATGAGCGTCGTGCTCCAGCTGCTCGACGGCGAGGTGTCCCTCACGTGGCTGGGGGAGGAGACGCGCCCGTCGACGCTCGACGAAGCGTGCGCCGTCGTGGCGCGAGCGTGCGCGGCGCCCGTGGGGCACGACGCGTATCGCTGAAGGGCCGCGAGCTGGTACCGTGCGACGGCGAAGATGACGCCGGCGCCGCTGTCGCGAGGTCGTGCGTGGCTCGTCGCCGTCTTCGCGACGCTCGCGATGAGCGTGAGCTACGTCGACCGCCAGGTGATGTCGGCGATCGGCGCGAGCGTGCGCAAGGCGCTCGAGCTCGACGCGGCGCAGTTCGGGTTGCTCGCGGCCGCCTTCTCGATGGCCTACCTGGTCGGCGCGCCGCTTGCGGGCATCCTGGTGGACCGTGTCGGGGCGCGACGAGGGCTGACGGCGGCGATCGTCACCTGGTCCATGGTGTCGGCGCTGCACGCCGTCGTGCCGACGTTCGCAGCGCTCTTCGCGCTGCGCGTGATGCTCGGTGCCGCCGAGTCGCCTTCGTTTCCGGCGGCGGCGCAGACGGTGCGGCGCGTGCTTCCCGAAGGGGATCGCTCGGCGGCGTTCGGCCTGCTCTTCACTGGCAGCTCGCTCGGCGCGGCGATCGCGGCACCGCTCGCGATTTCGCTCGACGTGGCGTTCGGTTGGCGGGCGGCGTTCTTCATCGCCTCCGCGGTGGGCATGGTGTGGCTGCCGATCTGGCTGCTCGTCACCTCGCCGAAGCCCGTGCGCGACGCGCTGGGCACGGCGGGTGTCGCCTCCGTCGCGAGGCCTCGTGGCCTCCTGCGCGATCCGGCCGTACATCGGGCGGTCGTCCTCGTCCTGGCGTCGGCGCCGACGACGATGTTCATGTACATCTGGCTGCCGCAGTACCTCGAGCTGGGTCGCGGTCTGCCCAAGCCGTCGCTGCCGCAGTACCTGTGGCTGCCGCCGCTCATGGCCGACATGGGCATGGTGGGCTTCGGCGCCCTCGCGAGCCGCCTGGACCGGCGGGTGGGGCTGGGCGTGCAGCGGTCGCACGTCGAGCTGGTCCTCGCTGCGGCGACGATGGCGGCGACGCTCGTCCTCGTGCCGCACGTGCAGGCGACGTGGCCTGCGGTGCTCGTCGTGGGGCTCGCGGCGGCCGGCGCCGGAGGGCTTTACACGCTGCTCACGGCGGACATGATGTCGCGCATCGATCCGGCGCGCGTGTCGGCAGCCGGTGGGCTCACGGCGGCCGCGCAGTCGCTCGTGTACGTCGTGCTCAACCCCATCGTGGGGCGGTGGATCGATGTGTCGCATTCGTACGACGGGCCGCTCGCGCTGCTCGGCGGCGTGGCGATCCCCGGCGCCGTCGCGTGGTCGCTGTGGTCACCAGCCCAGGCGCGTCACGAGCCACAGCGCGGCTAGGAGCGCCATGGCGATCCCGGCCATCAGGAGCACGTTGCTCACGAAGTACGGGTAGGCCATGAGGGCGATGCCCGCGATCATCTGGGGCAGACGGCTCTGCCGTTTGCCGTAGATGAAGACGCCGAGGCCCACGGTGCCGATCATGATGGACGCGAGCAGGGCATTGGCGTCGAGGTCCACGCAGAGAGTGTCGCTCGGGTAGCGGATGTTCGCCACCGAGCAACGTTCACGTGGCTCAGCCGTCCCGACCCCGGACGCAATGGTCTGGCAAAGGGCCTGGTTCCTTCGGAAAAGTGCCTTCTTCCAACGACCGCGAGCCTTGGTCGAGCGAACGAAGATCTTTTCCAGACGACTTCGTGCCTCGTCCAGACGAACGAGGACCAGTGCAAGAGAAACCAGGTCATGGGAACGACGACAAAGGTCCTCGTTCGAACGAACGCGGTCCGCCGCCAGACGAACGCCGACGTCTTCCAGACGACGAGGGCCCTCGTCCGAGCGAACGCGGTCCGATTCCAGACGACAAAGGTCTGCGCGTCCGTCTCGACCAGCTTGCTCTCGTCGTTGTCGCATGCTTGCTCGGGCACGGCGTGGCAAGGGTCGTCATGTCATGTGAGGGTGCAGCTCCATCTCTGCACGCGGAAAGGCTTGTGAGTACGGGCGCCTTCGATCATCACGGAGTTGCTGGACAACGTGATCGAACGGAGGACGCCCGTGAACTCTACATACGATGATCTGCCGGATGCGGTGAGCCAAAGCGTCGCCGTGCTGACGCGTCAGGTGCGAGACCTGCTGGGGGGAAAGCTCGAAGTGGCTGCCGTCGAGCGCGCCCTTGCGGCGAGCTTCGCCGAACTGGGGCGGGCGGTCATGGGTCAGGTGCTCGTGCAACTCGACCCCGGCGGACGCGATGTCGTGGTCGAAGGTCAGCGACAGTGGCAAGCGGTCCGGGCGACGCGCGAGTACATGACGGCCTTCGGGAGAGTGACGATCGAACGGGGCGTTTACCGAGCGGTGCGCAACGGTCCGACGCTGTGCCCGATGGAACTGCGAGCGGGGATCGTGGAGGGGTTTTGGACGCCGCACGCCGCCAAGTTGGCCGCGCTGTGCATCAGCGACATGACGCCCAAGCGCGCCGAGAGCTTCTTCAAGGAGCTTAGAATGATGGGGCCTTCGCGCAGCTCGCTGGATCGGTTGCCCAAAGCTCTCAACGAGCATTGGGAACGCAACCGACCTAGCTACGAACAACGCGTCCGAGCCAATGAGCGGATCCCCTCAGAAGCCGTGGCCGTAGCCGTCTCCTTGGACGGCGTGCTGGTCCCCACGCGAGGCACGGACAAGGCCGAGAAGAAGGCCGAAATGCGACGCCAAGGGCGCCTCGACAAGGGACCGGCTGGGTACCGGGAGGTCGGCTGTGGAGCCCTCAGCTTCTACGACGCTGAGGGCAATCGGCTGCTGACGCGCCGGATGGCTCGAATGCCCGAAGCCAACAAGCTCACGTTGAAGGAGCAGCTACGTGGCGAGCTCGAGCATGTGCGGCGGCAACGTCCCGAGCTGGTGGTCGTGGCGGTTGCCGATGGTGCCGCCGACAACTGGGAGTACCTGTCGGCGCTGAAGCCGGACCACCAGGTCGTCGACTTCTACCACGCTGCGGAGCATCTCAAGCGAGCCGTCGACGTGTCGATGGGGAGAGCCGGCAGCGTGGCGACGCTCGCCAAATTCGAACAGCTCCGAACGACGCTGCGTCATCACCCATCGGGCGCCGACAAAGTCATCGCCGCGCTCAAGAAACTCCGACCGCCACGCCGCGGCGACCCTCGCGACTACCGGACCGGAGCGACCTATTTCCACAAACACCGTCAGCGCATGAAGTATGCGGCGCTCCACGCCGAGAACCTCCCCATCGGCTCCGGAGTCATAGAAGGCACGTGCAAGTCGCTGGCGAGCGACCGCTTGAAACGGGCGGGAATGCGCTGGGACCGACGAGGCGGACAGGCCATCCTCAATCTGCGCTCCTGGACCCAAAGTGACCGATTCGATGCCGCCTGGCGACTGCTGCAACAACACTATTCCGCGCAGATCACCGAGGCGGCGTGATCAGATCCAGAGCTGCACCCTCACGTGACGTGACATAGCGCCGCCGGCGGCGAGACGTTCCGTCACGAGCCGAGACAGGGCGGCGTGACGTTCGTGCGCGCGCCGGTTGGCTCGAAGCATCCTGGGCCAGCCGTGCCCGCTGGGAATTCCGAAGTCTGGTGAAACTCTCATTGATCCTCCCCATCACGCTCGCCGCGAGCGCGTACGTGAACGTCGCCGCGGCGGATCCTGCACCTCCTCTCGATGAAGCGCCTCGCGGCGCCGGAACCCAGACGGATACCGGGCGGCTCGGCGACACGCAGCGCGTCTACCAGGGCCCCGAAGCAGGCGGCGCGCTCGGAACGGGATTCAGCAACGTGTACGGCGTCGGCATCGGCGCACGCATCGGGTACACGCTGTCCTCGGGCATCTACCTCGGAGGAGCCTTCACCCAGTTCGTCGGCAGCCTTCCGAAGAGCGCATCGTTCCTCGGCGCCGAGGCGGGCTACAAGCTCTTCCCGTCCTCCCACTGGGAGCTCCGCCCGTACGTCTTCGCCGGCCCCGCGGTGATCGATCGCGGCGGTGGCGGCGACGTGGGCCTC
>Ga0335083_10010028_pt1 | contig 11478 bp, 11 predicted proteins | sample Lox_Sample_42_FD_206716 | JGI IMG/M metagenome (GOLD analysis project Ga0335083, IMG submission 206716) | Soil microbial communities from Loxahatchee National Wildlife Refuge, Florida, United States - Lox_Sample_4.2 | ecosystem: Environmental > Terrestrial > Soil > Wetlands | place: USA... | reverse complement strand
GGGTCGAGAAAACGAAGTATCACAATGGCGAAATCGTGTACAACTACCTGAATCTCAACTGCGCGAAGACCATCGGTGCGGCTTTCAAATACGGCGCGGGATACAAGGAGCTCGACGTGAAGAGCGGCCCGAACCTTTCCGGACGCAAGGTCGCAGCGGCCCTCCGGGCCAACATCCCCACCGAGATGGCGATGAAGCTCCTCAAGGAGTGGAACGCGCGAGGGTACGGGTTGGACGTGGTGCTTTACAAGAAGTACGGGGGCTCGACGTACGTGGATCCGCACGAGGAGGAGAAGGTGGCGTTCAAGGACCTGCCTAACCGCTTTCCCTCCGTCCTGTCACTCGACTTCCGGAAGGAGCAGGGCCACTACGAGGACTTCGACAATCTTTTCGCGATGTACCTCCTTTACAACATGGGCAAGTACAGCGTGCGCGTGAACGACCAGACGAAGCTCCTCGAGATCGAGAAGAGCAAAGAACCCATGCCGTATCCGGAAGCCGTCGAGCGCGCCACTCAGAGCGCGAAGGCGGACAGCGAGAAGTTCCGCCGGCGCGCATCGAGCGGAACCGCGATCGAGGAGCACGTCGACAACACGCACCTCTACGATTTCAAAGACTAAGCCGGACGTGACGCCCGTCGAGGAGTCGCGTTACGGCGTCTTCGGCGGAATCGGCGCGGGCACCGGATTCTGAATCGGTTTCATCGACTTCAGGTACGCAAAGATGGCTTTGAGGTCGGCGTCGTTGAGCACCGCGATATCGAACCACGGCATCGGTGGCAGGAGCGGCCGGCCGACGCCGAGGTGCTTGCCGGTGCGCATCGTCTTGATGAACTGATCCGCCGTCCAGCCGCCGATCCCCGTCGCATTGTCGGGCGTAATGTTCGCCGCGAAGCTCGTGCCCCAAGGCCCGGCCCATGCGGTGAACTCGCTGTTCGTGATCGCCGCCCACTGATTCGGCGCCGGGCCGACGACGCCGGCGGGAAGTGGCGGCAGCTGCGCATCGGCAGGGTGCCCGGAGAGAAGCCGCGTCTTGTCGGGCGCCGGCCCGTCGGGCGTCATCACCTTCGGCGAATGACAGTCGTGGCAGCCGCCGTAGTTCACCAGGTACTCTCCGCGCTTGAGCTGCGCGTTGCTTGCGCCGGAGGACTGCGCCAGCGCGCACCCCGCGGCAAAGATCCATGTGATCGAAACGACCAATCCGAGTGCTACACGGCCGCCTAGCATCGTTTTTCTCCCCCCAGGGTTGAAAGCGCGCGGTAGTCTAACGAACGGGCGCCAGGTGGAGCAAGGGGAGGGGTCCGCCGACCCAGGCTCGGATTGCGCGAGGTTGATGTGCTTTACCCGATGTTCGACACGAAGCTTTCGCATTACCTTATGCGTCGGACGTGGTCCTACATTATGGTAAACGCGACCTACAAACGAAATAGCGAACGTCCGATTGACCGATCACACGTCGGGATCGAACATTGCCGCGAATCGTTCCGGGGAAAAACCAACAATGAGCGGATTCGCGTACAAAACAAGAGCATTGTCCCGCGTCATCGCCGTTGCCCTTGCGGTGGCCGCGTCGGGCATCGCGCTCGCCGCCGACGTGAAGGTTACGCTCACGGGTGGTCAGGAAGTCCCCCCGGTCAAGACCGAAGCCACGGGCACGGGGACGATCAGCATCGGCGATGACAAGGCGGTCAGCGGCAGCATCACGACAAAAGGCATCAAAGGGTCCGCGGCGCACATCCATGAAGCGCCTGCAGGCAAGAACGGCGGGGTGATCGTGCCTCTGGCCAAGGGCTCGACCGATGGCACCTGGGACGTGCCTCAGGGAGCGAAGCTGAGCGACGCGCAGCTCGCGAGCTTCAAGGCCGGCAACCTCTATGTGAACGTGCACAGCGCTGCGCACCCCGATGGAGAAATACGCGGGCAGCTCAAACCGTGATGACGAAGATTCCTCCTCGACGATTCCCGGCAGATGGCAAGAAGGGAGCTCGTATGAAGTCGATCCTCGATCCGTCGTTCCGCTATACGCCCAGCGTGCAAACCGACATCAGGAAGACGTTCGCACGCATTCGCCGCGAGCAGCGCGCACACGAACCCCGCATCGAGCGCGACGAATCGATGCACAACGTACTCGCCATTCTTCCGCGGCGGCAGGCGGCCCCGGCCAGCTCTCGCTAGACGCACCCCCACCGACGCGTGGCGGCCTTCCCGAGCCGCTATTAGAGACCGTGTCGGGCCGATGCCTGCCGCCGCCCGGGAACGAGTTGTCGACCGACCCAGAGAATGAAAACGGGCGCCGCGAGGCGCCCGTTTCACTGCATTCGCGTAGAAGGCTTTATACGCGGCGACGATACTCGCCGGTGCGCGTGTCGACTTCGATCCTGTCGCCCGTAGCCACGAATAGCGGCACCTGGACCTGAAGCCCGCTCGCAAGCTTCGCCGGCTTGAGCACCTTGCCCGAGGTGTCACCGCGCACCGCCGGCTCCGTGTAGGTGATCTCGCGCACGACGGACGTCGGCAGCTCGACCGAGATCGGCTTGCCCTCGTAAAGGGTGAGCTCGCACTCGATGCCGTCCTCGAGGTAGTAGGCCGCCTCGCCGATGCTGTCCTTCTCCACCTCGATCTGGTTGTACTCGCTGTCCATGAACACGTACATCGGATCGGAATAGTACGAAAATGTCACAGGCTTCCTCTCGAGCTGGATCACGTCGAATTTTTCGTCGGCGCGATACACCGTCTCCGTGCCCGAGCCGGACAGCAGATTTCGCAGTTTCATCTTGACGACGGATGCGTTCCGGCCCGACTTGTTGAACTCGGCCTTCTGCACGACCATCGGGTCCTTGCCCACCATGATCACGTTGCCGGCCCGGACTTCCTGTGCGGTTTTCATCGTTGCACCTGATGCTTGGCGTAATTTGCGTAACTGATAATTATACTCGATGAGAGCAGAACTTGACTAGGTTCTCCGCGAGATCGGGCAGGGCCGCGAAGCGTCCGGCCCAGGCCTGCGCATGCCCGGACAGCTCGCTGCGCACGTGCTCGAGGGCGCTCCAGTACGCTCCCGCGTCCGAGTCGTTGCTCCAGGACGAGGAGAATGCCCGCAGCGCCGTTGTGGCTCCGGCAGCGAGGCCTTCGGTGTAGCGATCGAGAAAGGCGTCGAGCTTCAGCCGGTGCGCGTTATCGGCCTGCGGATAGGGTTGCCAGATGAACGGTCGGGCCGCCCACTGCGCGCGAACGAAGGAATCCTCGCCGCGCACGAAGTTGACGTCGCACTGCCAGAGCAAGCGGTCGTAATCCTGTTGGCTCAGGAAGGGGATGGACGCGAGCGTCAGCCGCCCGTGCGTTGCTTGCGTCCCCGGCGACGGTGGCGCACCGCCCGCCCATTCGCCGAGCGCCGACGCGGCTATGCCTTCGGGGACGAGACAGAGCACGGGCTGGTCACCTTCCGACCAGGCGCCGAGCAAAGACGCGAGCGGCGCGTTGGGGTAACAGAAGAGCGAGGCGACGAGCGTCGTCGGTTCCGGCTCCGTCACGCCGAGCACCCGCCACAATCGCTCTTGCGCTCCCATGTCGGTACGAAACGCATCGCGTCGTTCGAAGAGATCGCGCTCGCGCAGCAGCCCTCCGCTCGAGGACGTGAATCCGGGAAAGAAGAAATGGCGCGTCAATGGCAAGCGCGGATGCCGCGATGCAAGCCCATGACAGCCTTCGATCCACGTTTCCGCCGAGAGGTACTCGAGATTGATCCACACGGGCTGCGGATGCTGCCCGGTCATCGCTGCGAGATACGGTTCCGGGAGGCCGCAGCCGAAGCCCTCGACCACGACCGCGCCGGGATCGGCGACCGAGCGCTCTTGCCGAGGCCCGCCCCAGCGCTGCACACGGACGCCCTCGACGAGCTGATCGTTGCGCGTCGCGTCGAGCGTAGGCTCGATGCGCGCGAGGGCGGCCGGCGCATCGACGAAGAGGCGCACTTCTATCCCGTGCTCGGCAACGAGCTGACGCGCGAGCCGCCAGCAGACGCCGACGTCGCCGAAGTTGTCGATGACGCGGCAGAAGACATCCCAGCGCCGGCGCTGTTGCGACATGGTGGTGGGCGACACTGTAATACAATGCCGCTGCAGGCGCCGGTCAACGGCTCGCCGCGATCGATCCAAGCTTGGAACCCGTTACCGCACCGTCGCCGACCGACGCCGCCGCGCCGGTGCCGCTCACGATCGACGTCGTCTCGGATGTCGTGTGCCCCTGGTGCTACATCGGCAAGCGGAAGCTCGAAGCGGCCCTCGCGCAGTTGCGCCGGGCCGAGCCGGATCTCTCCGTGACGCTTCGTTGGCATCCTTTTCAGCTCAATCCCGATCTGCCCGCCGCCGGCATCGCGCGCGCGGACTATCTCGAGGCGAAATTCGGCGGCAGAGACCGCGCCGCCGAGATCTACGCCCGCGTGCGCTCCGTCGGCGAGCGGGTCGGAATCGCCTTCGACTTCGATCGCATCGCGCGCCAGCCCAATACGCTCGATGCACATCGGCTGATCGCCTGGGCGCAGCAGCGCGGCGACGCCGACCCGCTGGTCGAGCGGCTGTTCCATGCGTATTTTGTCGAAGGCCGATTCGTCGGTGATCGCGACGAGCTGGTCGCGGCGGCCGCGGCGTCCAGCCTGCCCGAGGACGAAGCGCGGAATCTGCTCGCCTCCGATGCGCTGCGCGCCGAAGTCGACGCCGAGAATCGCGAAGCGCAGGAGGCCGGCATCACTGGCGTGCCGTTCTTCATCTTCAACGGGCGCACGGCGGTCTCCGGTGCGCACGATCCGCCGACGCTGCTCGAAGCGATCGCAGCGGCGCGCGCACCGCAGTGACTGCGCTATTCGCGGCACAACGGCGGGCCTTCGCTGAGGAGCCGTACCCGTCGCTCGCGACGCGCCGCGACCGTCTCGATCGCCTCGAGGCCATGACCGAGCGGCACGAAGACGAGATCGTCGCCGCAATCGCGGCTGACTTCGGAACGCGCGCCGAGCAGGAGACGCGGCTCGCGGAGTTGTTCATGATCACCGCAGGGATTCGCCACGCGCGCCGTCATCTGGCTCGCTGGATGCGGCCGCGACATGTTCCGACGCCGATCTACTTGTGGCCGGGGAGGAGCCGTATCGAGCGCCAACCCGTCGGCGTGGTCGGCGTGATCAGCCCGTGGAACTATCCCGTGCAGCTCGCGCTACTCCCCGCGCTGGCCGCGCTGGCCGCGGGCAATCGCGTGCTGCTCAAGCCAAGCGAACTGACGCCGCGAACGGCGGAGCTGCTCGAGCGCATCGTCGCCGCGCATTTCGCCGCGGACGAGTTCGCCGTCGTTACCGGCGGAGCGGACGTAGGTCAGGCTTTCGCGCAACTGCCGTTCGACCATCTCTTCTTCACCGGCTCGACGGCGGTAGGTCGCAAGGTCGCGCTCGCGGCTGCTGCGAATCTGACGCCGGTCACGCTCGAGCTTGGAGGCAAGTCGCCGGCGCTCATGGCCGAAGATACCGATCTCGAGGTCGCGGTGCCGCGGCTCGTCATGGGCAAGTTTCTGAACGCTGGTCAGACGTGCATCGCGCCCGATTATGTGCTGGCGCCGGCCGATCGCGTCGACGCGCTGATCGAGGCGATCCGGAAAAACGTCACCGCGCTCTATCCAGCGCATGCAGACAGTCGGGATTACGCGAGTGTCGTGAGCGAAGGGCATTACGCGCGTCTCAACGCGCTCATCGACGACGCGGCCGCGAAAGGCGCGCGCGTCGTGCGTCTGCGCCCGGGCGGAGCCGCCGCAACGTCGGCCCGCGCGCGCAAGCTCTCGCCGACGCTGCTCGTCGGAGTGAGCGACGAGATGAAGGCGATGCAGGAGGAAATCTTCGGACCGGTCCTGCCCATCGAGACCTACTCGACGGTCGACGAGGCGATCGCCAAGGTCAACGCGCGGCCGCGCCCGCTGGCGCTCTACGCGTTCGGCGGCGATGAACGGATGCGCGAGCGCATTCTGAGAGAGACCGTCGCCGGCGGCATCACCTTCGACGATACGCTGTGGCACTTCAGCAACGAGTCGCTCCCCTTCGGCGGCGCCGGCGCCTCAGGGTTTGGCGCCTATCACGGGGAGCACGGATTTCTCGCCTTCACGCACGAGAAGGCGGTGTTCACGCAATCGCGCTTCGCGCTGACCTGGCTCCTCTATCCGCCGTACGGCAAGCGCTTCGAGGTCGTGCTGCGGATACTCAAGAGACTCGCCTAGCTTCCTTGCCGCCGTCGTCCGCGGTGCGCGAGCGCCGCGGTAAGCACCCATACCACCGCGAGATTGATGGCAAGCGTCGTGACCCTGAGAGGCGTGATTCCCTTGGTGAGCGCATGCAGCTCGAACGGCACGTAGATCAGCCCTGAGACCGCGCCGAGCCACTCTGCCCAGACGCGCTCGCGCCACAGACCGTAGGCCTCGACGATGCGCACGATCGCATAGGTCGCAGCCCCGATCGCGAGCAACCACAGGTCGCCGGACGTGACGCGTCCGGCAAGATCGATGAAGATCTGCGGCGCGCGGCTCGCGGGGTCGAGATGAAGATGGTGGACGAGCTGCTCCGCGACGTGCTGCACGTCGCTGTGCAGCAGGCTGAGCAATCCCGCGCCGGCGACGAGGACCAGTGCACCCTTGATGAACTCCACCGCCGCAACCGCGCGCAGCGAGGCGAGACGCCAGCCACTGGCGCCCGGTTGGGAAGTTTCCACCGACAGGGTTACTTTGATACCGGCAGCTTGCCCTGCACGCCCTCGACGTAATAATCCATCTTCGAGAGCACCTCGTCAGTCATCACCTTGCCCGCGGCCAGGCGTTCCTTGCCTTCGTTGTCCTTGACTGGACCGGTGAACGGATGGAACCTGCCGGCCGCGATGTCGGAGGACACCTTGTTCACCTGTTCCCGCACGTCCTTCGGCACGATCGCGTTGTACGGCGCCATCTTGATCATGCCTTCCTTGATCCCGCCCCAGACGCTGGTGGGCTTCCACGTTCCCGCGATCGCTTCCTGAACCGTCTTGGTGTAGAACGCGCCCCACTGATGCGTGACCGCGGTCAACTCGGTCGTCGGACCATACTTCGACATGTCGGAGTGATAGCCGATGGAGTACACCTTCTTCGCTTCGGCCGCCTGCACGACCGCGGTCGAATCGGTGTGATGCGTGAGCACGTCGGCGCCCTGCGAAACGAGCGTCTCGGCCGCCACGCGCTCGCGCCCCGGGTCGTACCAGGAATTGACCCACACCACCTTCAGCTCTGCCTTCGGATTGACGCTGCGCATCCCTCGCGTGAAGGCGTTGATGCCCATCACGACCTCGGGGATCGGGAACGCGGCCACGTACCCGGCGACATTGGACTTGGTCATCTTGCCCGCAACGATGCCGGCGAGGTAGCGGCCTTCATAGAAGCGCGCGTTGTAGATGCCGACGTTCGTGTCGGTCTTGTAACCGGTCGCGTGCTCGAAGTCGGTCTTGGGAAACTGCTTCGCCACCTTGAGCGTCGGGTTCATGTAGCCGAAGGAGGTCGTGAAGATGAGCTTGTTTCCGCTTTGCGCCAGCTCGCGGATGACGCGCTCGGCGTCCGCGCCCTCGTCAACTTTCTCGACGTACTTGGACACGACCTTGGCGCCGAGCGCTTTCTCCATCTCCTTGCGTCCCGAATCGTGCTGGAAGGTCCAGCCCGCGTCGCCGATCGGGCTGACGTAGACGAAACCGACCTTGAACGGTTCGTCGGCGGCCAATGACGAGCCGATCCCCAGAACAGCTAGCGTGACCGTTAACGGAAGCAGCAACCCTCTCTTGAACATTTTCCCTTCTCCTTGGCAATGACGCCGCGTTAACCGACGCTACAGGGCAGCGTCGCGTTCAACGCGGCGGCTAATTGTACGTCACGCATCGGGATGATACGGCTGGCCGAGCGAGGCCGGCGCATTCAATCGGATCATCGTCGCATCGCGCGAGATGATCGTCAGCACGAGGATGGTGGCGAGATACGGCAGCATCGAGAGGAGCTGCGAGGGCACGGCCACGCCGAGCGCCTGCGCCTGGAATTGCGCCAGCGTCACCGCGCCGAAAAGATACGCGCCGGCGAGCACGCGCAGCGGCTTCCACGTCGCGAAGACGACGAGCGCCAGCGCGATCCAGCCGCGGCCAGCGGTCATCCCCTCGGTCCACAGCGGCGTGTACGCGACCGCAAGGTACGCGCCGCCCAGACCGGCGCAAGCGCCGCCGAACAGCACGGCGAGATAACGAATGGCGATCACCGGATAGCCAATGGCGCGTGCGGAAGCCGGCGACTCGCCGACCGCGCGCAGGATGAGCCCGGCACGCGTGTGAAACAGGAACCATTCGATCAGCGCGTAGAGCACGAGCGAGAGATAGACGAGCGGATTGTGGGCGAAGATGAGCCGGCCGAAGAAGGGAAGGTCGGACCAACCGGGGATCGCCAGCGGCTTGATGCCCTCGATCACCACGCTCACGTATTGCAGCCCGACGAACGCGGACAGGCCGACGCCGAAGAGGGATAGCGCGAGACCGGTCGCCACCTGGTTCGCCATCAGCGTGAGCGTCAGCACCGCAAAGACCAGCGACAGCGCGGCTCCGGCGAGCATGCCCGCAGCCACGCCGAGCCAGGGCTGCCTGGTCGTCGCCGCCACGATGAATGAGAACACGGCGCCCACGAGCATCATGCCTTCGACGCCGAGGTTGAGCACGCCCGATTTTTCGGTGACGAGCTCCCCCAGCGCCGCAAAAACGAGCGGCGTGCCCGCAGCGAGCGTGAGAGCGACGAGCGCGGCGACCTGCTCCATCACGCACTCCTGGCTGCGCCGAGCGCTTGCGCGGTTGAGTGCGCCCGGACGGGGCGGCGCCGCACACGTAGCCGGAAGTTGATGAACACGTCCGCTGCCAGGAGGAAAAAGAGCAGCGTCCCCTGGAAGAGGCCGGTGACCGCCGACGGAAGCGAGAGCGCTATCTGCGCCGCCTCGCCACCGAGGTAGAGCAGCGACATTAGCAGGCTCGCCAGGAGCACGCCGAGCGGGTGCAAGCGTCCCACGAACGCCACGATGATCGCCGCGAACCCGTAGCCGGGCGACATCGACGGCAGCAATTGCCCGATCGGGCCCGCCGCCTCGCCGACGCCGGCGACGCCCGCCGTCGCGCCGCCGATCAGCATCCCGAGCCAGACCGTGCGCGAAGACGAAATCCCAGCGTAATTTGCCGCGGCCGGCGCGAGGCCGGCCACGCGCATCTGGAACCCGGCAAGGCTGCGGCGCATGAAGAGCCAGCCGACGGCCACCACCGCAAGCGCGATCAGCAGGCCGACGTTGAGCCGCGTCTCCGGCACGAGATTCGGCAGCAGCGCCGCGTCGCCGAAAATCTTCGATTGCGGAAAGTTGAAGCCCTCCGGATCGCGCCAGGGGCCGTGCACGAGATATGAGAGCCCGAGGGTCGCCACGTACACGAGCATCAGGCTCGTGAGGATCTCGCTGGCGTGGAAGCGGGTCCTGAGCCATGCGGGGATCGCAGCCCAGGCCATCCCGCCCGCCGCGCCGGCGAGGATCATCAGCGGCATGAGCCACACGCCTCCCACGTCCTGCAATGCGAGCGCGACGCCGCCGCCGCAGATGGCGCCGAGCGTAAGCTGGCCTTCGGCGCCGATATTCCAGACGTTGGCGCGATAGCCGGCGGCAAGACCGGTCGCGCAAAGCATGAGGGGCGAGGCCTTGAGCAGCAACTCCGCGACGCCGTAGAGACTCTCGACCGGCTTCACGAAGAAGACGTAGAACGCCTCGAGCGGATTCTTACCGAGAATCGAGAACAGCACGAAGCCGACGACGAGCGTCGCAGCCGCCGCGAGAAGCGGCGAGACCCAGCTCATGAGCCGCGAGGGCTCGGAGCGCGCCTCCAATCTAATTCGCATCGACGATGCCTGCCGGCGATGCGTGTGCGCGTTCCACGCCCTGTGTGCCGATGAACGAGCCGGCCATCAGCAGGCCGAGCGTCTCGGCATTGGTCTCCCGAGCGGGCCTCGGCGGGGAAAGACGTCCGCGTGCGATGACGCAGAGCCGATCGCAGATCTCGAACAGCTCGTCGAGCTCTTCGGAGACGACGAGCACGGCCACGCCTTCGTCGCGCAGGTCGATCAGCGCCTGGCGGATCTGCGCCGAAGCGCCGACGTCCACACCCCAGGTCGGCTGCGCCGCGATCATCACGCGCGGTCCCTGGAGAATCTCGCGGCCGACGATGAACTTCTGCAGGTTGCCGCCGGAGAGGCTGCGCGCCGCGGCGTCCGGACCCGGCGCCTTGACGTTGAAGCGCGCGATCGTCGCCGCGGCATACGCGCGCACCGCGTCGAAGCGGATGAAGCCGCGGCGCGTCAGCTCCTGGCGGTGCGCGGTGAGGAGCGCATTGTCGGCGAGCGACATCTCCGGAACGGCGCCGCGCCCGAGCCGTTCCTCAGGGACGAAGGCGAGTCCCAGCGCACGGCGCGCGGCGGCGTCGAGGCGGCCCACCGGAACGCCGTTCAACTTGATCGCGTGTGCGTCACGCACCGTCCGCTCGCCCGAGAGCGCGGCCATCAGCTCCTTCTGGCCGTTGCCGGACACGCCGGCGATGCCGACGATCTCGCCGCCGCGCACCGAAAGCTCGATGTCGGCGAGATCGACTCCGAAGGGATCGTCGGCGGGGATCGAGAGAGCGTGCACGCCGAGCGCGCCGTCGCCGCGCGTGGTGGCCTCGCGGTGGCGTGGATGTGGCAGCTCGCTGCCGATCATCATCCGCGCGAGGCTCGAGGAGCTCTCCTGGCGCGGGTCGGATTCGCCGGTGACGCGTCCCGCGCGAAGCACCGTCGCGCGTTGGCACAGCGCGCGGATCTCGTCGAGCTTGTGACTGATGTAGAGAATGCTGCAACCCTCGGCGGCAAGGCGGCGCAGCGTCTCGAAGAGCTTTTCGACCGCCTGCGGCGTCAGCACCGAGGTCGGCTCGTCCATGATCAGGAGCCGCGGCTCCTGCAGCAGGCAACGGACGATCTCGACCCGCTGACGCTCGCCCACCGACATCGTGTGAACGTAGCGGCGAGGATCGAGCGGCAGGCCGTAGCGCTCGGAGACGGACCGGATGCGCTCGGGAAGATCGGCGCTTATTGCGTGCGGATCCAGCGCGAGCGCGATGTTCTCGGCGACGGTCAGCGTCTCGAACAGCGAGAAATGCTGGAACACCATGCCGATGCCAAGCGCGCGGGCGCGGGCAGGGCTCGCGATCGCGACCACTTTGCCGTTCCACCGAATCGTTCCAGCGTCGGGCTTGATCACGCCGTAAATGATCTTCATCAGCGTGGACTTTCCGGCGCCGTTTTCCCCGAGCACGGCGTGGATTTCGCCCGGGCGCACCGCGAGATCGATGCCGTCGTTGGCGACGACCGCCGGATAGACCTTGGTGATGCCGGTGAGCTCGAGGCG
>Ga0335083_10010027_pt1 | contig 11478 bp, 7 predicted proteins | sample Lox_Sample_42_FD_206716 | JGI IMG/M metagenome (GOLD analysis project Ga0335083, IMG submission 206716) | Soil microbial communities from Loxahatchee National Wildlife Refuge, Florida, United States - Lox_Sample_4.2 | ecosystem: Environmental > Terrestrial > Soil > Wetlands | place: USA: Florida... | reverse complement strand
GCCCCCACATTTTGCCGAGAACTGCAAGCGCATACTCGGAAGAACCAAAGGCGACTTCCGGGTTGTCCTCGTCCGGCTCCCCGTACGCCTCAAGCAGCAGCACAGCCCTGTCCTTGGCGGTAAAGCCGGAGCCAACAATTTTGTTGACGTCATCGACGATGCCCACAACGCCCATCACCGGCGTGGGGTAAATGCCCTCGCCGAGCGTCTCGTTGTAGAAGCTGACGTTGCCGCCCGTGATCGGGGTCCCCAACGCGAGACAGGCTTCGCTCATGCCGTCGATGACCGCCGCGAACTGCCCCATGATAGGCGGCTTCTCGGGGTTACCGAAGTTCAGGCAGTTGGTTGCCGCTACCGGCTTTGCTCCGGTGCAGGCGACGTTGCGCGCGGATTCGGCTACGGCGTGCATTGCGCCCAGCTTCGGGTCCAGATAACACCAGCGGCCATTGCCGTCGAGCGCCATGGCCAGCCCGCGATTGGTTCCCTTGATGCGAATCACCCCGGCTTCGCTCAGGCCGCCCGGGCCCGAGACCGTGTTGGTCTGCACCATGGAGTCGTACTGCTGGTAGACCCAGCGCTTGGAGCAGATGTTCGAGCTGGCGAGTAATTGCTTCAATTCCGAGGTGAAGTCGCTCTTCTGACCGAGATGAACCCGCTCCGGAACTTCGCGCGGTACAGGCGGTTCCCAGCGGTGCAAAGGACGGTGATACAAAGGCGCCTCGTCGGTGAGCGCCTGGTTGGGAATTTCGGCGACAACCTTGCCGTGCTCGCGTACTCGCATCATCGGCTCATTGATGACCTGGCCGATGGTGACGGCGTCGAGCCCCCACTTTTCGAAGACACGAAAGACTTCGTCTTCGCGGCCTTTTTCAGCGACCAGCAACATGCGCTCCTGCGATTCGCTCAGCATGATCTCGTAAGGAGTCATGCCGGTGTCGCGCTGCGGCACCAGGTCGAGCTCGATCTCCAGGCCCACGCTGCCGCGCGCCCCCATCTCGCAAGTGGAACACGTGAGCCCAGCAGCACCCATATCCTGAATGCCGACGATGGCGCCGGTCTGCATGGCCTCGAGACAGGCTTCGAGCAGCAGCTTCTCCATGAATGGATCGCCGACCTGCACGTTCGGGCGCTTGGCTTCTGATTCTTCGCTGAACTCCTCGCTGGCCATGGTCGCGCCATGGATGCCGTCGCGGCCCGTCTTAGACCCCACGTAGATCACCGGATTGCCTGCGCCCGCCGCCTTGGCATAGAAGATTTGATCGCGGCGAACCAGTCCGAGCGCAAAGGCGTTCACCAGCGGATTGCCCGAGTAGCAAGGCTCAAACTTAGTTTCACCGCCCACGTTGGGCACGCCGAAACAGTTGCCATAGGAGGCGACACCGCTGACCACCCCTTCCATGACGGAGTGGTTCTTGTGCAGCGTGGGGCGGTCAATTGCCGACGCAATGGGTGCCCCGCCCTTATCGCCTTCTGTTGTCGACAGGGTGGGTTGGGTGATCGGGCCGAACCTAAGCGAATCCATCACCGCCACTGGTCGCGCACCCATGGTGAAGATGTCGCGCAGGATTCCGCCTACGCCGGTGGTAGCTCCCTGAAACGGCTCGATAAACGACGGGTGGTTATGGGACTCGATCTTGAACGCGCATGCCCAGCCATCGCCGATGTCAATGATGCCCGCGTTTTCTCCCGGCCCTTGTACCACGCGCCGGCTGCGCGTGGGCAGGCGCTTCAGATGGACGCGCGAGGACTTATACGAGCAGTGCTCGCTCCACATCACACTGAAGATCCCGAGCTCGGTCAGGGTCGGCGTGCGTCCGAGCGACTTCAGAATCCTGTCGTATTCCTCGGGCGTGATGCCGTGGTCGCGCAGAATTTCGGGGGTGATGGCGGGTGCGTTTTCGACGGGAGGTACGCTGTCTGTTGGATTCATGTGCTTCGGCTGGAATACTTATTTTCTCACGCCGAACAATGCGTGGAAAGAACCGCAATTGAGCGGATATAGGCCAACAAGAACGTGACCGCCATCTCCCCTTGCTAACCGAGGGGAGCTCGTACTATGATTCCTCGATTACCGAGAGGAGCCAACGGTGAGCAAGCCTTCCGACCTGGTCCAGGGAACGCTGGACATGCTGATCCTGAAAATTGTGGCGCTTCAGCCGCTCAACGGCTGGGCGATCGGCCAGCGCTTGAAGCAGATGTCAAGCGATGTATTGGCCGTTAGTGATGGCTCCCTCTACCCGGCCCTGCACAAGCTCGAGCAACGAGGCTGGATAACGGCCGAGTGGAAGGCGACGGAAAATAATCGTCGTGCCAAGTTCTACTCCGTGACGCGCATCGGGCGGAAGCAGCTCGACCGAGAAACCTCGAACTGGGAGCGTGTCTCCGCCGCCATCTCGGGGATCGTGAAGCTCAACGAGGTGTGAAATGAACTTTGAAGAGTGGCTCTCCACCTTGCCGTTGCGTTTACGCGCGTTGCTCCGCCGCCAGCAAGTGGACCAGGAACTCAAAGACGAGCTTCAGGACCACCTCGACCGGCAGGTTGACGAAAATGTCGCCAAGGGTATGTCGCCGGAAGAGGCGCGCTATGCGGCGTTGCGGTCGATGGGAGGGATGACCCAGGTCGAACAGCAATGCCGGGACGCTCGCGGTAGAAACATCGCGGACGAATTCGTTCAGGACCTCCGCTACGGATTCCGGCAACTTCGTCGCAGTCCGGGCTTTTCAGCTCTCGCAATTTTGTGCCTGACGTTAGCGATCGGGGCGAACGCCGCGGTATTCAGTTGGGTCGAAGGCATTTTGTTCCGTCCCTATCCGGCGGTAGCGCACCTGGAGCGGCTGCTAGCGCTCGCAGGGACCGCACCTGGCCAGAGTGAAGCAACAGAGATTTCGTGGCCAGACTTCGTCGACCTGCGCCGGGGCTGCACGTTATGCGATGAGCTGTTTGTCAGCAAGATCACCGGCACGACGCTCAGCGTCGGCGACCACGCCGAAACCGCGACCGGCAGCATTGTTTCGGCAAACTATTTCGACGCCATCGGTGTGCGGCCCTGGCTTGGGCGCGGCTTCGCAGCCGACGAAGATCAGGGAAGCAATGCCCATCCTGTAGTGGTCATCAGCTATCAGCTTTGGCGCAATCGTTTCAAAGGCGATCCGCAGATCATCGGGAAAGTGCAGCGGCTGAACAACGTGCCGCACACAATTATTGGGGTTGCGCCGCCGGAGTTCCGCGGAACGTTCGTGGGTTGGGCGATGCAGTTTTGGGTTCCGGTCTCGATGGAAGAGACCTTCGAATCGGGAGGATACAAACTCGAAGACCGTGGTGCGCGATGGATTGAAGCCTACGTGCGACTCAAGCCAGGAGTCACACGCGCGCAAGTTCAGCAGGAAATCTCGGCAGTAGCGACGCGGTTGGAGAGCAGCTACCCAGACACCAATCGTGGCCGCGGCCTTAAAGTGTGGCCGCTCTGGGAAACGCCGTTCAACGATGCCAGTGATCTGCTGCCCATACTCCAGATCATGCTGGCCGTGGTTGCGTTAGTGCTTCTCATTGCCTGCGCGAACGTTGGCAACCTTCTTCTGGTCCGCTCGTTTGCCCGCCGTCACGAGATGACGGTCCGGCTCGCCATTGGAGCGACCCGCGGCCGTTTATTACAGCAGCTAGTCACCGAAGGCTTAATACTCTCGGGCATCGCTACCGCTGGTGGACTTCTATTGGCCTATGTATGCCGTCATGCGCTGGGGTTAATGGAGCCTGCACGCTCCGGCGCAACAATGTACCTGCCGGGCGCAATCGATTGGCGGGTAATGGCGATGAGCACCGGTATTTGTCTCCTTGTTTCGCTCCTGGTCGGCCTGGTTCCCGCCTTTCAGACGCGCAAGCTCGACCTTTCCGGGGCGTTGAAATCCGAATCTCCAGCGGTTACAGGCGCCCGCGATAGGAGATCGCTGCGCTCTGGTTTGGTCGTCGTCCAGGTCTGCTTATGCTTCATTCTGCTGGCGGGAGCGGCACTGCTGCTCAAAAGCTTGGCAACAATTCGCAACACCAGTCCCGGATTCTTAACCACCAGCGTCGTGCAGACCCGTGTCTCACTCACCGCAGCGGGATACGATGTTCCGCGTTCGAAGACCTTTCAGGACGAACTCATTGACCGCCTCAGCGCAGTGCCGGGAGTGAAATCCGCTGCTTTCGCCCGCGTAACACCACTCGACTACATCGCTTTCTCTTCGACACCAATCGCGGTAGACGGGTACGACGCTCCACCTGGAGAACAACCCACCGTCGAATACAACCAAGTGGGACCTGGGTACTTCGCGACGTTAGGCATTCCTTTGTTGTCGGGTCGCGAATTTACTCGCGCAGACGACGAAGGCGCACCATCCGTTGCTATCGTGAACCGGACGATGGCCGAACGGTACTGGGCCGGTCACGACCCTATCGGTCACCGCTTCCAGGTAAAGGGCCGCTGGGCGCGTGTGGTCGGCGTGGCGGCCGACTCCAAGTACGAAAGCATGCGCGAGACTTCAATGCCGTTCTTCTATGTACCGCTGCGGCAGGATTTCACAAAGCAGCCGGTACTAAATATCAGGACGACTCGGTCTGTGGAGAGTATTTCTGCGGCACTGGTTCGCCAAGTCCATGACTTAGACGCCAACCTCGCGCTCTACGAAATGATTACGCTTCAGGAACAGGTTAACCGTTCCACCTCGTCACAACTGGTTGCTGTGGTCCTGGTCTCGATTTTGGGTGGCTTGGCCCTGCTGCTTGCCGCCGTCGGACTGTTTGGGGTCATGTCTTACGCTGTGGCACAGAGCACCCGCGAACTGGGATTGCGCATGGCCCTGGGAGCTGACGCGCGGAACCTGCTTCAGCTCGTGCTTTCGCGCGGCTTGAAGTTGACGCTGGGGGGCGTCTTGCTGGGCACCGTTGCGGGACTTGCCTTGACGAGATTGATGGGCAATCTTCTCTACCACGTGAGCCCGCACGACCCGTTAGCATTCGGATCGGCGTTGGCGGTGCTGACAGTCACGGCGCTTGCAGCCTGCCTGCTGCCGGCGTGGCGAGCTGCACGTACTGATCCTGCCAGGGTGTTGCGGGACTAGAGGGCTACTCTTCTGCCGCTTCCCACTGATGGCCGCAGGCCAGACACTTCCAACGGTGCAGCAGTTCACCTTGCTGAAATTCAGGGAGCGGGATGGCGGCCGACCAGAGGGCAATCTGTCGCGGGCCGTCGGAGTCGATTTCGCGAATCTCCAGCGACTCGCACTCCGGGCAGCAAGCAACTGTGTCGGTCTCGCCGTCCTCGTCCGTCTCGGACTCGTCGGGGATGAAGTCGTCGAGCACTTCCAGCGCGCGCACCACCTGGCTGTCAGGCACCTGCAGCCTAATGCCGCCCAGGGCAATCGCCATATGCAGATTGACCATGTTCTCATCGCGCACCTGGGCGGCAATTCCTGCAGAGTTCAGCTTGCCCTGCGCAAGCTTGGCCTCTCCAATGCTGTGGAACTTGGCGATTGTGATGAGTTCATCAGCCATGCGGGTGAGAAGAGCGTAGGTCTAGCTTACCGCGTCCGTCAATGGCTGGCGCGGAAAGAATCGAACCACGGATTTACACGGATGAGTACGGATCCGATCCGTTAAAGCCCGTATCGCTTTTTTTGATCCGTGAACATCTGTGGCAATCCGTGGTTCCGCATCTGGATTTTTCTACTCCGTGCGACTCAGCTCGCTGAGGTGTGCGCGCTTGCCATGCGCCGAGATGGCCTCCACGATTTGCGTGGCGATGGCCAACGCGTCGCGCCCGGCCTGGAGTGTAACCTCTGGCTGCGAACGCCGGCGAACGGCATCAAGGAAGCTGGTGATTTCGGCCTTGAGCGGCTCCTGCTGCTCCACCGTGGGCTTGGAAGGCGTGATGCCCGGGAAGGCGCTGGCGGCCACGCTTGCAGGATTGAACGGATCAAGCCCAAGCGGCTCTGGCGTCTCGTCATCTACGGTCAGAACCAGCACGTCCTGGCGCGAGTAGTCGAGCGAGACATACTGGCGAGGCTGGAAGAAGCGCAGCTTGCGCACGCGCTCAGTGCTGACACGGCTGGCGGTGAAGTTAGCGACACAGCCGGAGTCGAACTCAATGCGAACGTTGGCGATATCGACCTTCTTCGACAGGATCGGCAGCCCGACGGCGCGGATTTCCTTCACCTTCGATTGCGCAAACGTGAGCACGATGTCGATGTCATGGATCATTAGATCGAGCACAACATCCACATCGAGCGAGCGCGGCGTGAACACGCTGAGCCGGTGGACCTCGAAGAACATCGGCCGGGTCAGCAGCGGAAGGGTTGCGCGGACCGCAGGATTGAAACGCTCCAGATGTCCGACTTGCGCGATGCGACCGTAAGCCTCGGCTACAGTGATCAGCTCGTCGGCCTCGGTCACACTCGCCGCCAGCGGCTTCTCAATCAGGACATCAACACCTGCTTGCATCAGCTCGCGAGCAACATCGAGATGCAAGACGGTAGGGACTGCCACGGATGCCGCGTCGACGCCCCCGGCAATAAGCTCGGCAGCGGAAAGGAATGCCTTGGTCTTGAATTCAGTGGCAACGGCCCGTGCCCGGGCAAAATCGGCGTCGGCGACGCCAACGAACTCTAGGCGACTTGCGGGGTCGGCAGCAAGCTGGCGGTAAACGCGGGCATGGTTGCGTCCGAAGGCGCCGGCGCCGATTACGCCTACGCGCAAGGTGCCGTTCTGTTCAGACATACAGCGATTGTCGCGCATGGAAGGGAACAGAGCAAAGGTGGTATTCGCGGTTGGAACGTCTTTCAGGCACCCCACACCACGCTTCGATTGGTTTGACGCCGGGTGCCTCGTTCAAGCGAAGCTTGAGCGGGATCGATCGGTTAAACCGATTACGTAACTTCCTCTTATTTCTGAAGTCCTGAGACATTTCCTGTCCTATTCGCACGTCGAGTACCTGTACTCCACCGTTGAAAAGACCCGATGATCGTTAGCTCAAAAATCTTGCCCGGGCCACCCGTCCTGGTTTCATGGACTACCTGGCGTACGCTCTCCCGACCGCCCTTTTCGCGGCGTAACCGGGTGGCACATTTCCTCTCTGTTAGGAATTGTGGGAGTCGAAGCAGTTCAGGCGAGTCGCTTCCCATACTCGATGAGGCGCATGCCGAAGAAGTCTTGCGTCCGGCCAGAGCGGCGATAGCCATGCCGCTCATAGAAGCGCATCGCGCGTTCCAGCGGCTCCGTCGTGTCGAGGGTGGCACGCGAACATTGCGCTGCGATCAGCTCCGCTTCAGCTCGCTCCAGAAGCTGGTGCGCGATGCCGCACCCCTGGCATTCCGGCAAAACGGCCATCCCTCGCAGGTGACCTTCGCCATCACCGGACACTTTGCAGGCAATTGTGCCAATCACCTTCCCGAAACGATCGACGGCGACCAGCACCGTCATCTCGCTGAACCGGCGAGACAAGGAGTCTTTGGCCAGCACCGTGTCTTCGTAGGCGCCCTTTGTATAGTCGTTGCGAAAGGGCTCGAAAGCTGCCCCGAGACATTCCGGGATTCCGTCCGCGTCAGCAACAGCGGCCGGGCGAATGATCGCGCCTTCCATGCTGATATTAAATCACGCGCGGGGTGGGCCCTCGTACCAGACCTGAAATGTGATACAGATCACAAGAATTTTTTGATGTGCGATATCTTGTTTTCAACACTTTAGACATGAAATCGCATGCAAATATTTGAGCCCGTGGCACTTACAGGTAAAAATTTGATTTCAAAGAACTTAGCTGAGCCATTCTGGCTCACCCAGCAGTTGCTGTCCTCGCGCAGAGTGTATGGGTTGCTGAACTGATGTGCACGAGAAAAACGCAGCATGCAGGTTACGAAGGTCGTAGGTCCTTCCCGATTTGGAACTGCATGTGTTGGTGGATGGAAGCCTCCGCCTGTAGGCGGAGGAACAAGCGGCGATCAAGCTTTGAATCAGTCCTGGGCCTATCGGACAATTCGAGCAGGTCCTAGGGGTTTACCGAGCGCTCCGTTTGAAGAAACCGGATCGCCTGGTATCACAGTTCCCTCCAAGCGACACCTGGTGGTCGAGACCTTGAGCGTGCAGGTGGACGTCACTCCGCCGGGGAGCAAAGTCGAGGCCTTTCTCGTACTAAAGACGTCGAGAAGTGGGGTGTATTTGTTCCCGTATCCAACCGTTGAAAAAAGACCCGCTCAAGCTGCGCTTGATAGCCTGCCCTGAGCGCAGTCGAAGGGGGGCACCCGATGATCCTCTGTACTCAAGGTGCTTGCCCGGGCCACCCGCCGAGTGCTTCGACCCGCTGAACCATTCGAGGCCGGTGCGGGTAGTACTGGTGAAAGCGGTTTAGGGATTCAACAAGGGGTCCGTTGACCGGTGCTCCGGGCAGTGGTTAGGAATTGTTGGCTAACTCATCGGCCCCCGGCCACGAGGGGCGCGGAGGCATGCTTCCCGCGGCGCCTCCGGGCACGCTTTTCGGAGATAGGATGGCATACCCCAGCCAGACGAATGTGGCCAGGAGATACGTCCCGGAATTCATCGCCGACAGCGTCGACCGGTGAAGCACTGTCGGACCCATCATCGCTCTGGTCACCAGCATGTGTATGGCGGAGAAGAATACAAAGCCCGCAACGATGCCGACAGCAAACTCCCGCCGCGATGTTCCGAGGTACTTGAGAAAGACCAGGATCAACAATCCCGTGCCGCACCCCGCGACCCTGAGGTCGCCATCCACATAAAGGATAAACGAGGTAATCGAGTCCACGTGTACCTGGTATGAAGCTGGGCCCCATAGAACGATCAACTCCTGGACGAAGATCAAGACTACGATCATCCAGGCGATAGTCCAGCCGAGCTTTCGCAGGGCATCGACCCGAGGCGACGCCTGCCGTGCGACTTCGTAGAAGATAGCGAAGGTCAACACGATGGTTACTGCCGTGGAGGCCCAATATCCGAAATAGTAGGCATAAGGAAAGCGGCCTTGTGCGAAGGTGAGAAAAACGTCTCCCACGAGCTGGAGAATGATGTAAGCAGTGAAGCGGGGATATTGCTGATGCCATCCCCGTGCGAACAGGGCAACCAGGATGCCTGCCTCAAGAAACTGCGCAGCCAACCATAGGCCAGAATTGAGAGCGGAATACATTGCGTTGTGACAAGGAGAATAGTCCAACTCGTAGCGGTTGGCGAGAGTTTTGCGCGGGTGGGAGTTGTTCTAGCTCTCAGAAAAAGATCGTCTGCAACTACCGCTGAATCCCACATTTGCCAAACGAAGGCAAATATGGGCCACCCGCCCGACACGGTTATCCAATCAGTCCACATCTGAATCAGTAAAACTGCTCTAACAGTACTTGCGCATGGATTCGGACCACATCTCTCATGTCGTGTAGCGCATCTTCGGGAATCGGCTTGGCTCGATCAGGACGACACGACCAGACAGTGTGCGCACAGGCCAGTCGAATGTGATCTTCATGGGCAGTCCTTGCACTGTGTTCGATTGCGTGCAAGCAGTCTCGGTCGATAATGTCTGGCACCTGCGGGCGGGCCGGACGGAGTGTCAAACACAGAGTGGCGAAGCCAACTGCGTAGCTTTGTGTGAAGTCGGCATACCGTGAATTGCGAAGGAAAATCGGTACTTCGCAGGCCTCCTTCAAAACCGGGATCACAGCAATCTTCTTTGTAGCTATGCTGTCCCACAACTTTGATTTCCACTCCGTATCAACCCAACCGGACTGCATCGCGGCCTCAGATAGGATCACTATTGCATATCGAGATTGGGTGATCCCGTCTTGGATCGCGGAGAGTATCGATTCACCGGGACGGATTTCCATGGTGTCAATCCATGGAACATAGCCGACAAGTCTCAGATCATCCCCCAACTGTCTTGCAAAGGCAGCGTCTTGCGATGAATGGGAGATAAAGATAGTCGCCATAACGCCTCCCGATTACCGTCGCTGGAATGATATTCTCAACGTCGACTCAGGGGAACCCCTAGATTCACGACCGTGGCTTACGCGGGCTGCACCGCCGGGCATCGGAATCCCAGTGAGGAGACGGAAGTCAACTACCCCACCCTAGCTCCAGCCGCCCTAGCCTGCCCTGAGCGCAGCCGAAGGGGTCGGCTTCCGCTAGAACGGGGCGCCCGAACGTAAGGAACGTATCAGGGTGAGAGTGGCCCATATGGTAGCTGTTCTGGTTGGACGCTCAACACATTGTTAGACCATAATCCAAGAACCAATCAGGCTGGATCAGGACATGCGATATTTATTCGTCAGCTATAGCCACGAGGACGCCAACGCGCTGAACGATCTCGACAGAGCTGTGAGACCATATTTGGAGCGCAAAGATGCTGAACTTTGGCATGACCGCCTAATTCCGCCTGGGGCGGATTGGGAGAGCGAGATCAACCGTGCTTTGGGAAACGCGGCTGCGGCGATCCTCCTTGTGTCGCAAGAATCCATTATTTCGGACTACGTTAAAAAAGAGATCCGTCTCCTGCTGCAGGCTGCCAATAGGCGGCAGCTGCCAATTCTGTGGGTACCGCTCACAGCAGCGGCATTTCAAACTCAGCCGTTCTATCACTATCAGGCTCTTCACTCTCCAGAGAAGCCGCTGCATGGACTGACACGTCCCCGGCGCTACAACGCATGGAATGAAATCGCTCGTCAGATTGGGGAAGTATTTGACGGGAAAAAACCAACCACTCGCCCATCGCCGGATTCTCCGCTGAAGACTAGTTTCGTCGATGATTCGAAGGACCCACTCGTCGCATCGGGCATTCAGTTATTCGATCGCCTGTTCGACGAGAATGAGCGCACGCACCCTGATCACATACGCGATTGGATCGACGAGTCACGGCTGGCGGACTTGGGCTTGGTCGAGAGTCCTTGGCGCGAGGTGTACGCCGTGCAAACCGCTGGCGACGCAACCACAGGGATCGCATGGCTTAGTTGTCAGAAGTACCGTAACAATCCGACAACGACTCCCGACTGGGCATACTGCAGTTATTTTGGTATCGCGGATGAATATCGCCGAGCGTATCCCTGTTCCCGGGAACTTTTCAGCGCAGTCAAGGAACACATAGCCTCGAATTTTCCTGCTGCACGCGCGCTTCTCTTCGAGGTTGAGCCAGTTCGAGTGGACCTTCTGTCCGAGTTAGCGCAACGCCTGAAGCGCGAAGCACAAGCGCAGCCGCAGCCACCGAAACCGATCCGGAAGGAGATACAGCGACTGAGGCGCCTGGCTCTCTATCGGGTGCTGCACGGACGGGTTTTGCTCAAATCAACCGGCGAACCTGCCGTCATCCGGCAACCGTCGATGGTGCCGGGAGAGTTGACGCGTGAAAATGAGAACGACTATTGGCTCATGGCTATCCCTCTGCACAGTACAGTCGACGACCTCAATGCGGAAGATGCACTGAGCTTTCTGTATGACGAACTCTATTTCGACTCATA
>Ga0335083_10010025_pt1 | contig 11479 bp, 10 predicted proteins | sample Lox_Sample_42_FD_206716 | JGI IMG/M metagenome (GOLD analysis project Ga0335083, IMG submission 206716) | Soil microbial communities from Loxahatchee National Wildlife Refuge, Florida, United States - Lox_Sample_4.2 | ecosystem: Environmental > Terrestrial > Soil > Wetlands | place: USA... | reverse complement strand
TGCACCATCGCGACTCGGTCCATCCGGAGCGCTTCCGCGCGATCCTGCGCAGCGCGGAGCTCGATCCGGAGCGCGCCAGCATTCTGCTGACGCACGAGCCGCGCCACCTGCCGATCGCGGCCGAAGAAAAAATCGGCCTGCAGCTCGCGGGGCATACGCACGCGGGCCAGTTCTTCCCGTTCACGTGGTTCACGTCGCGCATCTACGGCCCGTTCGTTTACGGGCTGAAGCGGCTCGGCGATCTCCTCGTCTACACGTCCTGCGGCGCGGGGACGTGGGGCCCGCCGATGCGCGTCGGCACCTCGCCCGAAATCGTTCTGATCAACTTCGAGTGACGCCGCCGCCCGCGCGCCAGTTTCTCGTGGACTCCGCTCCGCGCGCCATGTAGCATCGCATCATGAAATGTTCTCATTCAGGTTGCACGCGCCCCGCCGACAAGCAGTGCGCGGAATGTTCTCGCTCGTTCTGCCCGGCGCACTACGAAATCTGCGCTTTGTGCGCGGAGCCGGTCTGCCACGACTGCCGCGAAGTGCATCAATCGAGCCCGCAGCACGAAGGCCGCTGATTTCCTGCACAGGACGCTCGAACGCCGCAGGCTGATCGTCATCGGCGTCGTGATCCTAATTCCTCTCGCGATCATCGGCCTGCTCCTGTGCTCGCTGCTTCCCGGCGTGCTCTTCGCGGGCGGATGGGACGGCGTGCTGCGCGCGCTTTCCACCGACGACGGCCGCGAGCTTTGGCAGTTCGACGCCGCGCGCGAATTCCCGACCGTCAACGGAGTCGCGGCGCATGGCGGCTCGCTCGGCGCGCCCGGCCCCGTCATCGCAGGAGGCATGCTCTTCGTCGGCTCGGGGTACGTCGGCACCGGCAACGGCATGCCTGGCAACGTCCTCCTCGCCTTTTCCACCGAATAACGCTGTGACGCTGTAGTCGTCATTCTGAGCGGAGCGACCCGATGCGTTGTCGTTCGTCCCGATTACGGGACGACCGGGCGCGCAGTCGAAGAATCCCTCTTGCCCCCTAGCGCTGGCTTGTCCCGAGCGCAGCCGAGGGGCGTCTCGCCGGCAATGTTCGGCCTCGGTTCTGAAATTTAAACGTAGCGCCGGGTTCTTCTTGCCCTGAGCGAAGTCGAAGGGTCGCCCGGCACGGTCCGCAGGTTTGCGGACCGAAAACACAGAATGAGAGATTCGAAGAAATTGGCGATTAGAACGACGCGGCGTCGTTTGTTTGCAACGGTTTGGACCAGATTCTAATAACGGAAATTGGCGATTAGAAAATTGCGTGCAGCAGGCGGACTGGCGCCGCGCCGCCCGCCTTGCCAACCGCTCGCCGAGTTTTCTTTCGTGCTTCATGCTCCGCGACCACGCTAGCAAAATCGGCGCGCGAATGGATTGAGGCTCTAGGACAGAAAAAGTACAGGACCAGGACTAACTGTACGAAATCATCGCGCCACGATCAGAGACGGAATAGCGCCTGCAGATCGAAGAGTTCATGCGCAACAAGGACAGGCAACGCCCGGCGCGACCGCGCGTAGTAGAGCGAGAGCACAAAGAATGAGCAGCCCAGCGACAGAGCTATCCACCATCCGTAGTACAGGTGATAGGAAGTTTGCACCACTGTGCTTGCGACAACGGCGAGCGCGGCTGATCCCGTGAGTTCTCTGATTTCCGTCATCAGATACGCCCGCACAACCAGCTCTTCGAAGACTGGACCCACTAGGAAGTATGGAGCAATTGGAATGGAGAAATGCCCGAAGAAGTCGCTTCCACGGTGCGGGACGGGTGCGGTCCCGAAGATGCGAATGTGAAGAAAATAGATGGAGACCCCGCCCACGACAGAGGCGGCGACAGCCGCGATAAGGATCGCGACGCCAACGCCAAGATCCCGCAGGGACCAACGCAAGCCAATGTCGCTAAACCTGCGGCCTCTCCGAGCCAGGACGTAGCCGAGAAGTGCCAGCGCCATGATCTCGTGAAGCAGGCCAAAGGTGGCTCGCGCAGCAGTTGTCCGCAATTCCGCCGTCGGGCCGTGGATCAAGAGGTATAGGCTGTTATAGAAGTTGGTGCCGAAAGCAAAGAACAGGACCAGGCACACCTCGAGCCAGCGTACCCACTTTCGTTCAGCCGGTCCGTCAGGCCGCGCCGCTGATGATTCAGCAGTGGACAGTGGAGCCGCGGGACTCGCCATTACTAACTTATACCGTGCTCACAGGCGAGCTGTCGCGTCACAAGAGATATTCACCCCGCGAAAAGCTAACTCCGCGACCACGCTAGCCAAATCGACGCGCGAATGGATTGCGGCTCTGGTACAGAAAAAGTACAGGACTAGGACTGGCTGCACGAAGCGGTCGGGTCCGACGCTTACTAACCCGGAACCCTCACCCACAGCGCATTCTCGCGACACATGCCACAATCGCCAAACACCTTGCCCTGGTCGACAAGTCGCGAATACGGCTTTGGCTGTCCCGAATGGAAGCAGGCGGAGCAGGCGTATCGACCGCTTTGCGGGCAAGTATCCTCGGGAGCAAAACCGAACTTGGTCCCATAGAATTCCGAGAGCGATCTCTGGAAGGCGATAGTGCCGGCCCCGGAAAGGCGGGCAATCAGCCTTTCGCGAAGAGTCGCGTCGTCGAAGAATGATCTGTGTAGGGGAAGCATTTGTGACAAGTCGGAGTAGGACTCAGGAAGCGCAGGAACCTTCGGTGGCAGATAAAAGCAGTGGAACTTCTTGTTTGCTCGGAGGTCTGCTAGGCCTTCGTCGGTCCGCTGCTCCGGCTTTAGGGCATCGATGGCGACAACTGGCGCCACCAGGAAATGCTTCCTCGAATCTTTGTCTATGTCACAGCTTCGGCTGACCATGATTACGTTCATTCTTCTGCAGGCCGCGATGATGTGCTCCCCTTCGGGACGTTCCCACGCGTCGGGGACATCCTTTGCGGCTCGCCCTATCAGCTCGTTCGGAAGATTCCGCAGAACCTCAGCCATCGGTCGGGCTTCGGCACCCGGCCTGTTCCTAGTTGGACGCGGTCGAAGAATTCCCCATACGTCCTGCTTCGCGGCCGGGAGAAACGTGGGGAGGGTGGGAAACGGAATACCGGAAAGAATATCCCCTTGATAGTAATTCTCCAATTCTGGGTTCGGTTCGTACCAGTGCTCAGGAGTGATCACAGCAGGCTTACGCTCTGCTGTAGCGATGCGCGCGCCGAGATTCTGACTCGCCGACTTCGTCAGAGATAAAATCGTAGGACGCCAGTTCGCTGGCAAAAGCCGCGTAGTCGGCGTCACCCTTCAGGGGGATTGCAACACCATACTGCTCTGCGACTAGTCGCGCCAAGAAACGCTGGGACTTCTCAGGTGCGCCCACGAAGAACAGGTCATATGTGATCGGCGCGCGGCTTCCGGCTGGTCTTCCCTGGTTAGCAATGGTCCAGGTTGGCTCCTCATGCGTAATGTTCACTAGCTCCTTTGCCGACTTCCTGCCGTAGACATTTCCAACGTACCGGAGAGACTTCAACTCTGACTCCGAGAAAACGGACAGGTCGTACGCCGCGTCTCTAGCCTCAAATCTGGGGTGGATGTAGAAGAGCTTCTTGACATTTAACACACGCGTAAAAAGTCTCGCATCTGAATTCGTCGCAAGCGGGACTTCTTGCCGATCAATCGCTTCGTTCATCTCGTTCAGGGCAAACGATGGCACCGGCCCCCAATCCATACACCAGTACACATCACCAATGATTGGTGTGCCGTACTCAAGCAGGTGTTCTTTGTCGGCAAAGTACAGGAGTTTCGCGATCTTCAACTTGGTCAGGTCGGGGACGCCAGCCTTGGAAAAGTAGGCGATGGCCTGCACGAGTTTTTCCAGATTGAACTCGAAAGTCAGATTGTACATTCCGCTTCACTCCAGTCCCAGCGTCCGTGCAACCGCAGCGAAATTCACATCAATGACAGCAATAAGCCCCGACGTTGACAATGGAACTGGTCTTTTGGCCAGTTGGAGGGGCCAAGGCCGTCGCGCGGTGATGGGCCAACCGCATATAGATCCTTCGGCTGAGCAACCGCATTATTTGGCTGGCTTTACGATATCACACCGCAATATCTTGTGTCGAAAGAATCAACCCCTCTTCCGACACAATCGGTGGGTTCACCAAGTGGATACCTGTACCGGGGGACGGGTTCTCGCGAGCATCGGAACCTCTTCATGGCTCTCGCCCGACGAATGGCTTCCCAACTCAGCAAGCACTGGGACTGAGCAGGACGCAGTGGATTGGTGTTGAGCAACTAAGATAGTATCTCGCGCATGCCCGAGCCTGAGTACGATTTGTTCTATCTCGAAAGGCAGGTCGTCCTCTCGGTCGTTCAGGATTTGCGAAGGAGCCCTGCCACGGTTGACCAGCGTCTTTCTCGCTACTTGAGCGACTTCGAAGCGCGAGACACAAATTCTCCTGGGATCGTGTTGCTCGGAATGGCAGCGTTGGATGCGAAAATTGTCCGCTCCGTCGCCACTGACTCGGCTTATCAGCGACGAAGCGCTGGGGCGGCGAGCGTTGGGCCTTTGAATTGGGGACTGCAATTCATTAGGCAGATTTTGGCAGAACTTCGCGAAATCATTTGCGGGCCGAAGAGCAAACGCAGCAAGCTAGGGGCGAACTCCCAAGCTATCCTTTCCGCAATCGCTGCTGCGATAGTGGCGAAGTTTCATGTGACATCGGTCACTGCGACTGGCCTATCCGTCTTGGTCTTCTTGGCTTTGGGCCGGGCAACGAAGAGCGCTTTCTGTAAGATGACCGATTCGGAGGTTCTCGCCGCGCTCACGCGAGGCGACTAAAGTTGGCGTGTTGCTCCTTTCCGTGTCGCCTTTATCATCCGTGTCGCACTCGAAGTTAGCGTCTCGATGCTAGCCACTGTCCATTGCTTTCCGCTATTCTTATGCACTTATGCTTGATCTCGGATACGTGCGGGAACATCTCGACGCGATCGAAAAGATGGCGCGCGACCGCGGCGTCACCATCGACCTCGACGCCTTCCGCGACATCGATAAAAGGCGGCGCGAGCTAATCTACCTGAACGAACAGCTCAAGGCCGAACGCAACAAGGCCAGCGATGTAATCGCGCCCCTGCAGAAGAGTATCCACGACGCGGAGAAGAAGGGTCAAGGCGCGGAAAACTTGAAGGGAGAGAGAGACAAGATTCTCGCGCGGATGAAAGAAGTCTCCGAGCAGATCAAGCAGGACGACGAGAGCATCGCCGCGCTCGACGAGCGCCTGCGCCAGTTCATGCTGACGGTTCCCAACATCCCGCATTCGAGCGTGCCGGTGGGCCACAGCGCCGCGGACAACGTGGAGGTGCGCCGCTGGGGCGCGCCGCCGAAATTCGATTTCGCGCCGCGTCCGCACTGGGAGGTGGGCGAGTCCGCGGGAATTCTGGATTTCAACGCGGCGATCAAAATGTCCGGCGCGCGCTTCGCGGTGTACAAGGGACTCGGCTCGCGCCTGGAGCGCGCCATCGCGAATTTCTTTCTCGACATCCACACGCGCGAGCACGGCTACACGGAAATCCTGCCGCCGTTCATCGTCAATACCGCCGCGCTCACCGGCGTGGGGCAACTGCCGAAATTCGCGGCGGAGATGTTTCATCTGGAAGGCACCGACCTGTGGCTCACGCCGACGGCGGAAGTCGAGCTGACGAATCTCTATCGCGACCAGACCATCGACGCCGACCTGCTGCCGATCAAGGTCTGCGCGTGGACCGCGTGCTTCCGCGCGGAGGCCGGCGCCGCGGGAAAAGACACGCGCGGCATCAAGCGGCAGCACCAGTTTCAGAAAGTCGAGCTGTTCAAGTTCACGCACCCGGAAAAAAGCTACGACGAGCTTGAGACGCTGGTGCGCAACGCGGAAAAAATGCTCGAGCGGCTGGGGCTGCACCATCGCGTGGTGCAGCTCTGCACCGGCGACATGGGATTCGCGTCGTCGAAGACGTACGACATCGAGGTGTGGCTGCCGTCGAGCGGCGAGTTCATGGAGATTTCGTCGTGCTCGAATACGGAGGCATTTCAGGCGCGGCGGTCGGGGATTCGTTTCAAGCCGAAGGGCGGAGGCCCCGGAAAACAAAAGGCCGAGTTCGTCCACACGCTGAACGGATCGGGGCTGGCGGTCGGGCGGACGTGGATCGCGATCGTCGAGAATTATCAGCAGGCGGATGGATCGATTGTGATTCCGCCGGCGCTGGTGCCGTACATGGGCGCGGAGAAGATCGGGCCGCACGGCGAGCCGCTGGGATACAGGACGTGATTAGGTACGACAGGCGAGAGAGTAGCGGAGGCGCAGAACGAATCTGCGCCTCGCGCCGGTGAACCGGAGTTAGGACTTCGCTGCGGCGATGCTATCGACTTGCAGCGAGCCGTCGGAGTTCAGGTGGCCGGTGACGGTCACTGGATGGCCGAGCGCCTCATCGGGCTTCACCGCGTCCTGATTCTTGATGGCGATGACCTTGTTGTCCGTGCCGTTCACGAAGACCCAGGAAGCGTTGTTCTTCGTGACGCAGGTCGAGGCGCAGTTCTTATGAGCCGCGTTGGTGCCCTTGGCGCCGCAGTGGCTGTCGCTGATCCAACCGGTCCAGCTCATCGCCTTGTCGTCGGCGAAGCTGGACAGGCTGATCGTCGCAAGCAACACCGCAAACAAGCCGAACATACTGAGTGCCTTCTTCATATCAGAGTCCCCTCCTCCCGATTGCACGAACCGCCGATGAATGAAGCCCGGGCGGCCCGCGCTGGCAGCTTCCATGAATCTAAATGCGCGGGAGCGAGCCGATCATCCCGGCGATCGCTCGGCGCATCCGGGCTGGCCCTCCAGCTATACTCCATTGAAGCGGGCGGCGCCAGCGAAGAGTTGGCGGTAGTCCTAGGAAATCTGGGACTACGCCGCCCATCGACGCGCCGGACGCTGCACGCGGCTGGAGAGGCTCCGCGCTTCGGCGAATCAATATATGTCTTGTGTTTACAATGCTTTATGTGGAGATAGCGCGAATCTGTAAGCAAAGGAGAATTGTCTGTGACGGCACCAACTCTATTGCTTAGTTATTGGTTTTCATTGACATCCGTGCGTGCTTCGCTAAACTTCGACTCTCGCGGGACTTACGAGTACCCAGACAAAACTCGGCACTCGATACGACCGATAGCGCAGGTTCCCACCCGAGGAGGAAGGCACGATGGCGACGGTTGCCAAGGCGACTCCCCAGCCCGTACCGCGAATAGCGCCGCGCGAAGATCTGAACCCCCACCGCATTGCGCAGATTCAGTTCGACATCGCGGCTGAGTATCTGAAGCTCGATCCAGGCCTTCGGCAGATCCTGCGCACGCCCAAGCGCGTGCTGGAAGTTTCCATCCCGACGAAGATGGACAACGGGCAGGTGAAGGTTTTCACGGGCTATCGGGTGCAGCACAACGTGGCGCGCGGTCCGGCGAAGGGCGGCATCCGCTATCACCCCAACGTGACGCCGGACGAGGTGAAGGCGCTGGCGACCTGGATGACGTGGAAGTGCGCGGCGGTGAACATTCCGTTCGGCGGCGGCAAGGGCGGAGTGATCTGCGATCCGAAGCGCATGAGCAAATCCGAGCTCGAGCGCATGACGCGGCGGTATACGTCCGAGATTCTTCCCGTGATCGGGCCCGAGCAGGACATTCCGGCGCCGGACGTCTACACGGACGCGCAGACGATGGCATGGATCATGGACACGTACTCCATGACGAAAGGTTATTCGACGCTGGGCGTGGTGACGGGCAAGCCGGTTTCGATCGGCGGCTCCGAGGGGCGCAAGGAAGCGACGGCGCGAGGTTGCCTGGTGGTTGCCGAAGAGGCGTGCAGGGTAAAGAAGATGTCGCTGCGCGGGGCGAGCGTGGCGATCATGGGATTCGGCAACGCGGGTTCGCTGGTCGCGAAACTTTTTACGGAGAAGAAGGCGCGCGTCGTTGCGATCAGCGATTCGCGCGGCGGCGTATTCAATTCGCGCGGGATCGATCCGCTGAAAGCGATGCGGTACAAGGAACGCGCGCAGACGGTTGTGGGCATGCCGGGAACGTCGCGGATTTCAAATGACGATCTGCTGACGATGAAGTGCGACATCCTGATTCCGGCGGCGCTGGAAAACGTGATCACGCTGAACAACGCCGATCAAATCAAGGCGAAGATCGTCGCGGAAGCGGCGAACGGGCCCACGACTCCGCACGCCGATGAAGTGCTGGCGCGAAAGAGCATCATGGTGCTGCCGGATATTCTGGCCAATGCAGGCGGCGTCACGGCCAGCTACTTCGAATGGGTGCAGGACTTGCAGAGCTTCTTCTGGCCGATGGCGGAAGTGAACGCGAAACTCGAATCCGTGATGCGCCGCGCGTTTCTGGAAGTGCACGAAGCCGCGCGCAAGCATCGCACGCACATGCGGACCGGCGCGTACGTTTTGGCCGTGGGCCGCGTGGCGGATGCGACGCTGGTGCGCGGACTTTTCCCGTGATCGAAACAAGCGCCGCCGATTTTCCACGCGGCGCGAGGCCACTCCACAAAAATTAATGTTGCGTGCGCGGCGGTAACGCGCGTACATTTTTCCTTGCCGGTGCGCCCAGCAAGCGGGTGTCGCCGGCATTTGTGCCTCGCGCGGAGGGCACGGCGAATTGAGCACGCACACGACTCACAACGGCCACGGAAACCCCGCCCCGTCGATTCTCCTCACCATCGCAGGATTCGATCCGTCGTGCGGCGCCGGAGTGGCGGCGGACCTGAAGACATTCGCGGCGCACAATTGCTACGGCGTCGCGGCGGTTACGGCGCTGACGGTGCAATCGACGCAAGGAGTGCGGGCCGTGCAAGCGACTCCCGCGCAGATCCTGCGCGCGCAGCTTGAGGCGCTGAGCGAAGACAGCCCCATCGCCGCGGTGAAAATCGGGATGCTTGCGAACCGGGCGAATGCCAGCGCGGTGGCGGAGTTCCTCGACAAGGGCAAGTTCACTCACGTGGTCCTCGATCCAATCTCGCGGCCGACCGCAGGCAATGTCGAATTGCTCGATGCTTCCGGCATGAAGTTTCTTCGCGATGAATTGCTGAAACGCGCGAGCGTGGTGACGCCGAACATCGCCGAAGCGGAATTGCTGACGGGACTGGAAGTGAAAGACGTGAGCGCCATGAAGGCGGCCGCGCAGAAGTTGATGGAGATGGGAGCACGCGCCGTGATCGTGACCGGCGGGCATCTGGAAAAGCCGATCGACGTGCTTTGCGATGCCGTGGGGATCGAAACATTCGGCGGCGATCACGTGAAGAGCCTGAACACGCACGGCTCCGGCTGCACCTTTTCTTCCGCGATCGCCGCACAGCTGGCGTCCGGCCAGCACCTGCGCGACGCGATTATCCTCGCGAAGGCGTACGTGACGAAGGCGATCGAGAAATCCTACTCGACCGGCAAGGGCCCCGGGCCATTGAATCAGCTGTTCCGCTTCCATCAGGAAGCGCCCGCCCGAGGCGTCCATGAAGTGCCGCAGCATGGAATGCACCCCGCCGCAGAACCCGCCGCGCACTAGTACGAACCGAGAATCGAATTCGGAAAATCGAAAGTGGGCCTAGCGCTTGAAGACGACGCGGCCGGCGACGACGGTGGCCATGGGAGCGCCGCGGAAGGCACGGCCGTCGAATGGCGTATTGCGCGACTTGCTGGCCGATTCGGCGGCGCGGAAAGTCCATTCGTGGGTCGTGGAGAAGAGCGTGAGGTCAGCGGGCTGGCCCGCGGAAATTTTCCGTTCGATGCCGAGAACGCGGGCTGGGCCCGTGGTGAAAAGTTCGACGAGGCGCACCAAGGGCATCTTGCCGCTGTGGACCAGCTCCGCGAGTCCGAGAGCGAGCGCCGTCTCGAAACCGGTGATGCCGAACGGGGCGCGGTCGAATTCGACGTCCTTGCTCGCCGGATGGTGGGGAGCATGATCGGTGGCGATCGCGTCCACGCTGCCGTCCGCCAGACCCTGGATCAGCGCGTCCCGGTCCGAGCGCGAAGCGAGCGGCGGATTCATTTTGTAGCTGGAGTCGTAGCGGACGTCTTCGTCAGTCAGCGCGAAATGGTGCGGTGTGACTTCGCACGTGACGGGCAGCTTCCGCTCTCTGGCCCAGCGGACGAATTCGAGGGAGCGGCGCGTGGACATGTGCGCGATGTGAAGCCGCGCACCAGTCAAGAGCGCCATTTCGACGTCGCGGCCCACGCAGATTGATTCCGACTCCGCGGGGATTCCCTTCAGTCCGAGGCGCAGGGAATTCGGGCCTTCGCGCATCACGCCGCCCGCGAAGAGCGACGGATCCTCGCAATGATCGATCACCGGAAGGCCGAGCGAATCGCAGTATTCCATCACCTGTCGCATCAGACGAGCGGTGGCGATCGGCTTGCCGTCGTCGCTGACCGCGACGATGCCGGCGGCCTTCATCGCCGATATTTCCGCGAGTGCCTCGCCCTTGCTGCCCATCGACGCGGCGCCGATGGGCCAGACGCGGACGCTGCCAACGGCCGCGGCGCGATCCACCATGCTGCGCGTCACCGAAGCGTTGTCATTCACCGGCTGCGTGTTCGGCATGCAGCAGACGGCCGTGAATCCGCCGCGGGCGGCGGCGCGTGTGCCAGTCTCGATCGTCTCGGAAAGCTCCTGGCCAGGCTCGCGCAGGTGGCAATGGAGATCGATGAAGCCCGGCGCGACGATCAGGCCCGACGCGTCGACAACCTCCGCTCCGGCAGCCTGGAGATTCGCACCGACCTGTGAAATGCGGTCGCCTTCGAGAAGCACGTCGAGCGTCGCGTCGGTCTTGCTCGCCGGATCCAACACGCGGCCATTCTTGATCAGAAGCATCCGTCAGTCCTTTGCGGGGTGGGGCGCATCCGCGGGCGGACCGCCGACAAGATGATAGAGAAGCGCCATGCGCACGGCGAGACCGTTCGTCACCTGCTCGAGCACGCACGATTGCGGGCCGTCCGCCACGGCGGAATCGATCTCCAGGCCGCGAATCATCGGGCCCGGATGCAGCACCAGCGCGTCCGGCTTGGCGCGGCGCAAGCGCTCCGGCGTGAGCTGATAGCGGGCGATGTATTCATCCGCCGGGAGGCCGGGCTCGTGAATGCGCTCCGTTTGGACACGGAGAGCCATGACGACATCGGCGCCCTCCACCGCCTCTTCGATACGCGAGACGCGACGAAGGCCCGGCGCCAAGGTTGCCAGACCCTCGGGCATCCACATTGGCGGGCCGCACAGGGTGATCCGCGCGCGGTATTTGCTGAGCAGATGGATATTGGAGCGCGCGACGCGGCTGTGCAGGATGTCGCCAAGAATCGTGATTTGCAAGCCTTCGAGCGTTCCCTTCCGGTCTCGAATCGTCAAGGCGTCGAGCAGCGCCTGGGTGGGGTGCTCGTGCGTGCCGTCCCCGGCATTGAGCACAGGGATGTCGAGGCGCTCCGCCACGAAGTGTGGC
>Ga0335083_10010023_pt1 | contig 11480 bp, 7 predicted proteins | sample Lox_Sample_42_FD_206716 | JGI IMG/M metagenome (GOLD analysis project Ga0335083, IMG submission 206716) | Soil microbial communities from Loxahatchee National Wildlife Refuge, Florida, United States - Lox_Sample_4.2 | ecosystem: Environmental > Terrestrial > Soil > Wetlands | place: USA: Florida... | reverse complement strand
CGTGCCGCGCGCGGCGGCGGCCTCCGCTGCGCGTTCGCGCACCCGTGCGCCCAGCCGCGCCAACAGCGCCGCGCCATCGATGCGCGGTTGCTGGGCGAGCGCGAGCGCCAGCGCGATGAGCTCACGTTCGGCCCGCGTCCAGCGCTTGCCACCGGCCTGGAACGCAGCTTCCAGGGCCGTGGTCCACTGCGCCGCGCCCAGCGTGCCCTCGCCCACCGCGGCGCCCAGCTGATCGCACGCGCCGCTGAACTGCGCGCGCAGCGACTGCAGCTCGCGTCGGCGGTGGACCAGCCAGCCCAGCACTCCCAGCCAGAGCAGCGGCCATGCCACCGCCAGCGCGAGCCACGGGTTGAAAACAGCCGGTTCCATGGCCCGCGATTGAAGCGCGCGGATGCGGTCGATCCCAGCCATCGAAACGAGCGCAAGCGGCGCAAAATACCGACACCCGAGCGCGAACTGCTTCCGAAATGGCGGTCCAGGCGTTACCGTGCTGGTCCTATGGAATCCGCCCTGTTTCGCCGTTGCCTTGCCGGCCTCGCGCTGCTCTCGCTCCCGCTGCTCTCGCAGGCCGCAACCGGCGCCCGCAGCACGGCGTTCGATCCCGAAGCCACCGGTCGCGTGATCGTGAAGTGGCGCGCTGCCGACCCGGCCGACAGCTCGCTCGCGACCCTGTCGGCGCGGGCCTCGCGCGCCAGCCAGCGCGCGGGCATGGGGGTGCGGGCCGTGCGCGCTTCGCACCCGGGGGTGGATGTGCTGCGGCTGGATCGCAAACTGGCTGGCACCGAACTGCACGCCCTGCTCGCCCGGCTGCAGGGCGATCCGCGCGTCGAATACGCGGTGCCCGACCGGCGCGTGTACGCGCAGGCCGCGGCGCCCGACGACACGCGTTACATCGCGGGCTCGGACGCGGTGGGCAGCTGGCAGGGCCAGTGGTACCTCGGCACCGACTTCCCGGCCTCCATCGACGCGCTTGGCGCCTGGGATACCACCACCGGCTCCGACCGGGTCACGGTGGCGGTGATCGACACCGGCGTGCGCTACGACCACGACGATCTGGGCAGCTGCGCGCCCATCGTTTCGAACCACTGCACCGGCGGCGGCAAGTTCCTCCCCGGCTATGACTTCGTGGACTACGACGACGTCCCGTGCAGTTCCGTCAACGGCACCACGTGCCTGTACACGAACGCCGCCAATGTCGCCGACAGCACCTGCAGCTCCACGCTCGACACCAGCAACGGCGTCACCTATTGCCGCGATTACCTGAGCGCCGGCGATGGCGACGGGCGCGATGCGGATCCCAGCGACCCGGGCGATTTCCTCACGGCGGCGGACCTGGCCCGCACCGATGGTTTCTTCAGCGGTTGCGGCGGAGGCGACAACGGCGACCAGCCTGTCACCAGCAGCTGGCATGGCACGCGCGTGTCGGGAATCATCGGCGCACTGACCAACAACGGCAAGGGCGTGGCGGGCATCGCGCCGGGCGTGGTGATCCTGCCGGTGCGCGCGCTGGGCAAGTGCGGTGGCTACCTCTCGGATGTGATCGACGCGATGCGCTGGGCCGCGGGTCTGGCGGTCACCGGCGTGCCCGCCAATCCGTATCCCGCCGCCATCATCAACATGAGCCTCGGCAGCAGCCTGCCCTGCACCAGCGCCGAACAGTCGGCCGTCGACGAAATCCTCGCGCTCAACGTGCTGATCGTGGCCTCGGCCGGCAATGACGGCGGCCCTGTCAACGCGCCGGCCAACTGCACCGGCGTGATGTCGGTGGCGGGGCTGCGGCACAACGGCATGAAGGTGGGCTACAGCAGCCTGAGCAGCGCAGCCAGTTCCACCGCGCCCGCCGCGGCGGTGAGCATCGCCGCGCCGGCCGGCAACTGCGGCGATGGCTACGCCGCCGGCAGCACCTGCCTGTACTCGATCGAGACCACCACCAATGAGGGCGACACGACGCCGGCCGCCGCGTTCTACACCTACGCCCTGTTCAACAGCGGCTACACGGGCAACCCGCTCAATGTCGCCAGCATCGGCACCAGTTTCTCCGCGCCCATGGCCGCGGCCACCGCGGCGCTGATGCTCGACGCCAACTACTCGCTCACCCCCGCGCAGCTCATCGCGCGCATGCAGGCCGCGGCGGGCGCGTTCCCAACCGTCATCGATCCGGCCACCAGCCAGCCCTACGCGGTGTGCACCGTGCGCGCCGGCACCACCGACAGCAACGGCGCGTTCACCGACGTGCCGGCCGTCGACGCCCAGCTGCCGTGCAATTGCACCCTGGCCACCTGCGGCGCCGGCCTGCTCAACGCCCGGGCGGCCGTGGCCTCGGCCATCAAGCCCACCGCCGTGATCAAGCCTTCGGAAACCCGCGCTTCGCTCGGCGACAAGGTCACGCTCAACGGCGCGGACAGCACGGCCGCCGCCGGACACAGCATCGTGCGCTGGCAGTGGGGCACCGATCCCGGTGTGTCCATCGCCGACAATGGCACGTCGTCGGCCTACTTCCTGTTCCCCGGCACGCGCCCGGTGACCGTGACACTGGTGGTGACCGATGACGTGGGCGGCACCGCCACCGCCTCCACCATCATCCAGGGCGCGGTGAGCAGCACCGACGACCACGGCACGGGCGCCATGGGCCCGGAGCTGCCGGTCCTGGCGCTGCTGGCCGGACTGGCGGCGTGGCAACGTCGCCGCGGAAGTCAAGTCCCGCGTGCGGTGCGGCGCCGTTGATGGCCCACTGAACTAAAATCCCGGTCCAACTGTCGCTATGCTATGCGGCCCTGCTGCCTTGTGGGGTGCAGGGCACGGATTTCGTCCAAGGAGAGATGTGTTGCGCAGCCAGTTGACCCGAATTTCCCGCACCGCCCTCGTTGCGGGCCTGCTGGCCGTGGGCGCCCAGCTCGCCGGCTGCGGCACCAGCGCCGACACCAATGGGCGCACCATCACCGGCCAGACCACCGTGGACAGTGGCGTCACCATCTCCAGCAGCACCAGCACCACCGCCATCCTGCCCAACGGCACGCTGACGCTGACGGCCTCGGTCCCGAACGACTCCACGGGCTCCGGCGTCACCTGGGAGCTCATGGGAGTGGGCGCGTTGAGCAGCCAGACGGCCACCACCGTCGTGTACACGGCGCCCAGTACCGCCACCGGCACGGAAACCCCCATCGTCATCGCGACCTCGAACGCCGACTCCAGCAAGACCGGCTCGATCACGCTGGCCGTGCAGGGCACGCCGGTGCTCGAGGCCAGCGACCTCTACCCCGCCTACGTCGGCATCCCCTACACCACGCGTGTGGTGGTGGCCGGCGGCCAGGCCAGTTACACCTGGACCAAGGACTCGGGCACGCTGCCCGACGGCGTCACGCTGGGGGCGTCCGCCAGTTCGCAGGTGGCGCTGAGCGGCACCCCGGCCGCAGGGTCCGCGGGCACCTACAACTTCGTGCTCAAGGTGGTCGACAACCAGTCGCGCTCGGCGACCGTGGCCCTGACCATCGTGGTCAACCCGGCGGTGACCTGCCTGATTTCGGGCCAGTTCGCCGTGCAGTACAGCGGCTTCCACGACCAGGTGGCCACCGCGCGCGCCGCCAGTTTCACGGTGACCAGCGCCGGCGCGCTCACCGGGCTGCAGGATTTCAGTGGCGGCACCACCCTCAACGACCCCGTCACCGGCAAGTGCGCCTACACCAGCACCAACGCCGGCACCTTCGTGGTCACGGGCACCGCCAACAGCGGCTCCACCACCTACTCCCATGTGGTGTCCAGCACCCCGGACCATGGCCGCATCGCGCTCACCGCGCCTGCGACCGACCAGGGCGTCGGCAATTTTTACCAGCAGGACGCCACTGCCTTCACGCCGGCGGCGCTGGCCGGTGACTTCGCGTTCGGACTCATCGGCGCCGACACCTCCGGCACCCACATGGGCGTGATCGGGCGTCTCACCGTGGACGCCTCGGGCGCGGTCACCAACGCCTCCATCGATCGCATCGGCGCCGCGGGCACGGCGCTGACCGCCGCAGCCGCCACGGGCACGATGAGCGCGCCCGACGACAATGGCCGCGGGACCCTCACGCTCACCACCAGCAGCAACGAGACCATGGAGTTCGCCTACTACGTGGTCAACGCCAGCAAGCTGGTGCTGGTCGACATCACCAGCGCCAGCAACGCCCGCATCACCGGCTTCATGACGCGCCAGAGCGGCACGTTCGACGCGACCAGCTTCGCGAGCCCGGGTGTGCTGAGCCTGTGGGGCAGCAGCGGCGATTCCGAATCGGTGGCGGCCGCGACGCTGGGCCGGCTGTCCGACGCCATCGACGCCGGCAGCACGGGAGGCGTCAGCTCGGGCACGTTGAGCCTCGCACTCGACAGCGCCGAGCAGGGCACGGTGCACGCGTCGCAGAACTACACCGATGTGGCCTATACCGTCGACGCCACGGGACGCGCGACGCTTTCCTTCACCAACGACAATGTGACGCGCAGCTTCGTGCTGTACCTGGATTCCGCGGCCAACGGTTACGTGGTGGAGACCGACACCTCCAACGCCGACAACAACTCCGGAGTGCTCGAAGCGCAGACCGGCAGCGTGTTCAACAACACCCTGCCCGGCCTGTTCATCAGCGGCACCCAGTGGCCGGTGTCCCCGGGCCCGATCAGCACACTGCCCTCGGTGGTGATCACCAACGGCATCATGTCCTCCACCTATGGCACCGGTTATTTCTACGTCGATACCACCACCGGCCGCGGCGCCGGCTCGATCGTGGCCACGCTGATCGGCACCGATGCGATCGTGTTGTACGAGCTGGACAGCACCCGCATGCGGGTGTTGCGTCTGGGCACCACCAAACGTGACGCAAGTATCGATTGGGTTGATCGCTAGTTCACACTGAGCGGGCCGGCGCGCGCCGGCCCGCGTTTCAGAGGCCCCGCCGCCAGCCGTTAAGCGGGGGGATGAATCCGGTTGCCAAAACCACGCTCGCGCGTGCGCGCCTGCACCCGCTGCGCGGACCGCTGTTGCTGCTGCTGGCCGTTGCATTGCTGATCTTCGTGGGCGGCCTGTGGCTGTCGCGTGACATCGTGGTGAACAGCTTCCGCTCGATGGAGGACCAGCAGGCTTACCGCATCGCCAAGCAGACCCGCGCCATGCTCGAAGCCGAACTGCAGCAGCTTGCGCTCGACGCGCGCCAGAACACGCTGGCGCTCGGCCTGACCAACCACCTGGCTCCGCCGGATCTCTCCTGGTTGCGGCGCGCCTACAGCCTCGACGCCATGCGTGCGCAGCGCGCGGATCTGGTGTGGATCGCCACCGAATCCGGCACCACGCTGTTCTCGGCCTGGCGCAACCAGCCGCGCATGCGCGGCGAGCCCATCGCCGTACCCGAAGCCACCCTGCAGCAGTTCCGCCCGCTGCTGGCGCGCAGCGGCGCGGCCACCGAAAACGGCGCGGCGCCGCTCGAGCAACTGATCGCCACACCCACCGGACCGATGGCCTACAGCGTCTCCCGTCTCGACCCCGGGCAACGGAGCGATCCCGCGGTGATGGTGGTGACGATGCGCTATCTGGATCCGACTGTCCGGCGTCTCGGCGAGCGCGCGCAGCAGCCGCTGCAGCTGCAGACCTTTCCCTCCAGCGCCGTCGCCGCCGACCACGACCTCGGGCCCATCCTGCTCACCGCGCCGGACGCGGCGGTGGGCTCCTGGACCCGCACCGCGCGGGCCGGCGGCGCGATCAGCGTGCAGATCCTGCTGCACGACTACGCCGGCCGGCCGCTCGGGGTGGTGCACGCGCGCTTCAACGCCAGTCTCTCGGCCGCGGGCCAGCGAAGCGCCGCCTATCTCATGGGCCTGCAGGCCACGCAGATCCTGCTGCTGGGCCTGGCCGTCTTCCTGACGCTGATGCACCTGCGCCGCCATGCGCAGCGCCAGAAGGCCGAGGATCGCCGGCAGCGCGTCCATTCGCGGCGCCAGCGGATCCAGGCCTGGCACGATCCGCTCACCGGGCTCGCCAACCACCTGCAGCTGCGGGCCCGCCTGCCGCGCGCGCTGCGCCGCCTCGAACCCGGCCAGCAGCTGGCGGTCGTGCTGCTCGGCATCGACGGGTTCAACTCAGTCAATTCGACGCTGGGCCGCGACGCCGGCGACCAGCTGCTGCGCACGGTCGCACTGCGCATGCGCGCCGCCGCCGGCGAGACCGATCTGCTGTTCCGGCTCAAGGCCGACGAATTCCTGCTGCTGGCCGCGATCCCGGCCGATCCGCGCCACGCCGGGCAGCGCGCGGAACGGCTACTGGCGGCCATCCAGGCGCCGACGCTGCTCAACAAGCGGCCCATGGTGTTCACGGCCAGCATCGGCATCAGCCTGTGCCAGGATCCCGCGCAGCCGCCGCTGGAACTGTTGCAGCAGGCCGAATCCGCCCTGCGTCGCGCCCGCGCGCAAAGCGGCAACTGCTACCGCATCGCCGACCCCGGCTCCACGCTCGAGCTGCGCGAGAACCTGTTGCTGGAACAGGCGCTGCGCGAAGCCATCGGCTCCGACCAGTTCTACGTCGAGTACCAGCCGATCGTCGACATGCGCAGCGGCGCGCTGCTGTCGCTGGAAGCGCTGGTGCGCTGGCTGCATCCGGAACGCGGCGTGATCGCGCCGCTGCGCTTCATCCCGGCCGCCGAGCGGCTGGGACTGATCGAAGCGCTGGGCTCGGCCGTGCTGGAGATGGTGATCCGACAGCTCAGGCAATGGCAGCTGCAGGGCGTGCCGGTGGTGCCGGTGGCGGTCAATGTCTCGCCCTGGCAGCTCAACCGCACCGATTTCCCGTCCAAAGTGCAGGAGCTGTGCGCGGCCGCCGACCTGGATCCCGCCTGGCTGCGGTTCGAGATCACCGAATCGGCGGTGGTGCACAACTCGACGCAGCTGGTCGGTTCATTGCTCACGCTGCAGGCGATGGGCTCGCAGATCCAGATCGACGACTTCGGCACCGGCTATTCGAACCTCGGCTATCTCACGCGCCTGCCCGTGAACACGCTGAAGATCGATCGCAGCTTCGTCAACGAGCTGGGCCAGAGCGCGAACGCGACCACGCTGGTCAGCCTGATCGTGGAGATGGCGCGCAAGCTGGGCTTCGGCACCATCGCCGAAGGCGTGGAAACCCTCGAGCAGCACGCGGCACTGCTGGAGCTGGGCTGCAGCCGCGCCCAGGGTTACTTCTACGCACGTCCCGAAAGCGCCCAGCGCTGCGAGCAGCGGTTGCGGCTGGCGGCGGTGGCCGCGGGCGGGTCGGCTGCCGGCAGCGGCGGATCCGCGCCGGAATCGCTAGCCGGTTGAGCCACCGCGGGCCGCAAGGCCCAGCAGGGCCGCGGCATTCGCGCCCAGGATGGCCGCGCGGTCCGCCTCGCTGAACTGCGGGACACCGTTGACGAGCTCGTGCATGGCGTAGTGCGCCATGTCGTAAGGGTAGTCGGTGCCCACCACCAGGCGGTCCACGCCCACTTCCGCCGCCAGGTGCCTCAGGCCTTCGGAGCGGTAGACGATGGTGTCGAACCACAGTCGCTTGAGATACTCGCTCGGCGGATGCTGGCAGGTGCGCGCGTCCGGGCGCGCGTGCCAGGCGTGGTCGGCGCGGCCGATGCACGAGGCGAGATAGCCGCCCCCGTGGGCGGCAAACAGCTTCAGTCCCGGATACCGGTCGAGCACGCCGCCGAAGATGATGTGCGACAGCGCCAGCGCGTGCTCCAGCGGCTGGCCGAGATGATTGGTGAGGTAGAACTTGCGGGCCCGTTCGCCGAGCGTGGTGCCGAGCGGGTGCAGGAACACGATGCAGCCGAGCTGCTCGCACCGTGCCCAGAACTTCTCGAACTTGGGATCGCCCAGCTCCAGTCCGCCGACCAGCGAGGACACTTCGACGCCTTTGAGCCCGAGCTGCTTCACGCAGTAATCGAGCTGCTCCACGCACAGCTCGGGGTGCTGCAGCGCCACGCTCCCCATGCCCAGCAGCCGCCCGGGATGCAGCGCGCATTGTTCGGCGATGTGCTCGTTGATCGTGCGGCACAACTCGCGCGCGAGCTCGGGATCGGCCCAGTAGTAATACTGGTTGGGCGCGGGACTCACGACCTGCAGATCCACGCCCATGGCGTCCATGTCGGCCAGGCGCTGCTGCAGGTTGGTGAGCTTGGGAAATGCCGCGGGCAGCATGTTCTTGAGCGTGAATTCCACGCTGTCGGGTGTCATGGCCTTGGCCATGAACTCGGCGTCGCGCTGCTTCTCGGGACGACCGGCGACCAGCTGTTCCGCCGCCAGCGTCAGCATGTGGCAGTGCATGTCGATGGTGTAATGACGCGTGCGGCCGGCGACCTGGCCGCCGACGCGGACCGGCTGGTCGGCCGCATGCGCGCGCGGCGCGCCGCAGGTGAAGATCGTGGCGGTCATGCGCGGCTCCCGCCCATCACAGCGGCGCGAGCGCGCGCGTGACGAGGTTCTCGACGGTGCCGTCGTGGCGGAACCCCGCCGCTTCCGACTTCGGACAGCGCATCAGCGGCAGGTTCGCGAACTGCGCCTGCAGCCTGGCATCGGGTTGATAGCTCACGCGCTCCAGCACCTGCTTGCCGTGGAGCCGGGCGATGCCCGCCACCACTTCACCCAGCGTCAGGCGCAGCACGGGCATGAGGAAGCTGCGCTGCCGGCTGAGCACCGCATCCCCCAGCGCGCTGGCGTGCAACAGGTTCTGCACGATGCAGGGGCGGCTCATCCACCACGAGGGTCCGTCGGCCGCCACGGGGCAGACGAAACTGCGGCCCGCCGACAGTTCGCGGATGATGTCGCTCAGGAAGATGGACAGCATGCCTTTGCTCGGCGGCCGGGCCACGATGCCGGGGATGCGCACCGAGACGCCGCTGATGAAACCCTTGCGCGCGTAGTCGGACACCAGGATTTCGCCGATCAGCTTCTGCGCGCCGTAACTGAGCGACGGCTCGGGAATGGTCAGCTCGTCGATCACCTCGGGCAGCGGCACACCGTAGATGCCGATGGTGCTGGCGAACACCACGCGCGGCTTCTGCCCCGACAGCCGCAGCACTTCCAGCATGTCGAGCGTGGCATACAGGTTCACCTTCAGGCCCAGCTCGAAATTCTGCTCCGCCGCGCCGCCCGGGATGCTGGCGAGGTGGAACACGCAGTCGACGCCGCCTTCGATGGCGCGGTTGAGCACGGCGCGATCGCAGATGTCGCCTTCCACCGCCCGCACCCGCGGATCGGCGGCGCGTGGCGCGATGCGCATGTCGAGCAGCGTCACCTGCGTGGCGCTCTGTCCGCCCTCGCCGACCTGGTCGCCCGCCAGCAGCCGCGCCACCAGCGCCTGGCCGATGAACCCTTCCGAACCGATCACCAGAACTTTCATGGCTGTTTCGCCTGTACCACGCTTTGATCGATGGCGCCGAACACCGAATTGCCCTGCGCGTCCAGCACCTCGATGCGCACGCGATCGCCGAATTTCATGTACTCGGTGACCGGCTTGCCGAGATCGGTCATCTCGATGCCGCGCCGCTCGGCGATGCAGGCCGAACCCACCTCGCGGTAATTCTCGTTGGAGATGGTGCCGGATCCGATGATGGTGCCGGCGCTCAGGTTGCGGGTGCGCGCCGCGTGTTCGATGAGCTGCTCGAACGAGAAACCCATCTGGCCGCAATGCGGATGGCCGAACTCGCGGCCGTTCCACGCGGTGATGAGCGGCAGCTGCACCCGGCCCTCGCGCCAGCCGTCCACGCCCAGCTCATCGGGCGTGACCGCGACCGGACCGAAGCTGGTGGCGGGTTTGGCCTGCAGGAAGCCGAAGCCGGTGCGCAGATCCTTGCCCGCCAGTACCCGCAGGCTGGCGTCGTTCACCAGCATCAGCAGCTTGATGTGCTGCGTGGCGTCGGCGGCGCGCGTGCCCATGGGCACGCGATCCACGACCACCGCCACCTCGCCTTCGAAGTCGATGCCATCGGCTTCGCTGGGCAGCGGCATGTCGTCGCACGGGCCCAGGAAATCATCCCCCGCGCCCTGGTACATGAGCGGCACCGTGCGCTTCTCCGGCGGCGGCGTCATGTTGAACACTTTTTCCAGCAGGTCGCCGTGGCTGTGGAATGCCGAGGCGTCCAGCCACTGCCAGCTGCGCGGCAGCGGAGCGTGCAGGCGTTTGACGTCGAGCGGAAACACGTTCCTGGCGGTGCCCGCGTTGAGCTGCTCGTACAGCGAGCGCAGCCGCGGCGCGCTGGCCTGCCAGCTCTCCACCGCCGCCATCAGGTTGGGCGCGATGGAACTGGCATCGACGGCGTTCTGCAAGGTGCGATCGACCACCAGCAGTTTGCCGAAGGCCGTTCCATCCTTGAGCGTGGCAAGCTTCATGCAGTTTCCTCAGCTCAGCAGACGACCGCCATCCACCAGCACCACGGAACCCGTGGAGAACGTGAGCTGCGTGACCGCCACGGCCACCGCGCGCCCGACTTCCTGCGGGTGCGCGAGGCGCCTGAGCGGCGTGCGCGCCGCCTGCTCGTCGCGCCACGACTGGTCCAGCGATTTCACGAAATCGGTGTCCACCAGGCCCGGCGATACCGACAGCACGCGGATCTTCGGCGCCAGCGCACGCGCCAGCGCCTTGGTCATGTTGTCCAGCGCCGCCTTCGAGGCGCAGTACATGATGTTGCTGCCCACCGCGAGCGTGGCCGCGGTCGAGGAGATGTTGATCACCACGCCGCCGCCTTCCAGCGGACTCTGCTCCAGCAGCGGCTTGAGCGCGCGCAGCGCGGCGAACGGGCCGCGCACATTGGTGTCGAGGATCTGGTCGATCAGCGCATCGTCCAGACCGTCCAGGTCGCTGTGCTGCACGAAGCGGGTCGTGCCGGCGCAGTTCACCAGCACGTCGCAGCGCCCGAACCTGCGCTGGATCTCGTCAGCCATGGTCTTCAGGCCCGCGCTGTCCGTGACTGGCGCGGCCAGCGCCACGTGTCCACTGCCCGGCAGCGCGGCGGCCAGTTTCCGGGCCTCTCCGGAGGAGCGGTTGTAGCCGACCACGACACGGAAGCCAGCCTGCGCCAGGCCCTCGCAGATGCAGGCGCCGATGCCGCCGGCGCCACCCGTCACGAGCGCGACGGGCAGCGATTCACTTCCCTCGGTGAGGCCCTGGCTGGTGCCTTGGATGGTGCCCTGGGCCATGCCTCAGGCCACCTTCTTCTTGCCGTAGCGGCGCACGCGCAGGTCGGCCTGCTCCTTGTGGCCGGCAAAGCCCTCCAGCGCGCACAGCCGCGAGCAGTACTCGCCGATCAGCGCAGAAGCCTCATCCGTGGTCACCCGCTGGTACGTGCACGTCTTGATGAACTTGCCCACCCACAGCCCGCCCGTGTACCGGGCGGCTTTCATCGTCGGCAGCGTGTGGTTCGTGCCAATGACCTTGTCGCCGTAGCTGACGTTCGTGCGGGGCCCCAGGAACAACGCCCCGTAGTTGGTCATGTTCTTGAGGAAAT
>Ga0335083_10010021_pt1 | contig 11482 bp, 3 predicted proteins | sample Lox_Sample_42_FD_206716 | JGI IMG/M metagenome (GOLD analysis project Ga0335083, IMG submission 206716) | Soil microbial communities from Loxahatchee National Wildlife Refuge, Florida, United States - Lox_Sample_4.2 | ecosystem: Environmental > Terrestrial > Soil > Wetlands | place: USA: Florida... | reverse complement strand
GGGAAAGGCCGACTGGACGACGTTGACGGAGGGCGTGAGCATGACTCCGACTCCGAGGCCGATGAGGAGGAGGCCGGGTGCGAACGCCCACGCGCCGGGCGAGCCCTTCACGAGGGCCAGCAGGACAGCGATCCCGACGATCGTGGTGACGAAACCCGACACGATGAGCGTCCGCTGCGTGTGTTTCTTGGCGAGACGTTCGGCCGCGAGCGACGAAACGAGTATGCCACCGGTTGCGGCCGTGAAGATGACCCCGGTCTGGATCGCGTTGTAGCCGCGAACGACCTGCAAATATGCCGAGACGACAAACGCCGTTCCCATGAGCAGCAGCCACTGAACATTCTGTGTGACGAGGCCGAGGTTCGAGGTTCGGTTTCGGAAGAGCCCGGTGGATAGCAGCGGCTCCTCACCTGCGTGTTCTCGCGCGCGAATGTGGACGAAGAAAAAGGCGATGAAGGCGGCTCCGACCACCACGAGGACCGCCATGAGCGGCCAATTGTTGTCGGCCTGCAGTACTCCCGCCACGACGAAAATGAGGCCGGCGGCTGAGAGCACCGCGCCGGTGATGTCGAAGGGTCGGTCCGGGTCGGGCGCCACGGGGTCGACGATCTCGCGGCTGAGGAAGACGATCACCGCGATGACCATGGCCTGGAACACGAACGCGGCCCGCCAACTGATTGCGGTGGTGATGAGCCCGCCGATCAACGGTCCTGCCGCGGCGCCGATCCCGCCCATCCCGGTGATCACCCCGAACGCTCGCGCGCGCGAGGTGACATCACTGATGAGCATCGTGGTGAGGATGTACACCGGAGGGATCAACAAGGCGGTCCCGACCCCCTCGAGGATCGAGTTGCCGAGGATGAGGACGCCGAGACCCGGAGAGGCGGCGCTTATCAGCGCGCCGATCCCGTACACGATCAGGCCGGCGGTGAAGCACCGTTTGCGGCCCCACCGGTCCGTCAGCTTCCCGCCCGGAATCATGAGCGCCGCCATCACGAGCAGGAAGATCGTGATCGCGGTCTGCACACCGCGGACCGTCGTGTTCAGGTCGTGGCTGATGTCGTTGATCATGACGTTCATGTTGGAGCCGGCGAAGCTGCAAATGAATTGTGCGAGCGCGAGCGGAATGAGGATCCGGCGCAGAGAATCCGAGGCGCGTCCGACTCCGACCCGATCAGCCACCAGGCTCCTCGTTCGCGAGGACGTAGACACCAGCGCGTCGCGCACGGTGTCGATTCACCACGGTGGTGTCAGCCTTCGCTGATCATGTCGTTCAGCGTGATCGCGGCGTTGATGAGCGCGAGGTGACTGAATGCCTGTGGGAAATTGCCCAGTTGGTCACCGGTCGGCCCGATCTCCTCGGCATAAAGGCCCAGGTGATTCGCGTACGTCAGCATCTTCTCGAAAGTAAGACGGGCCTCGTCGAGGCGTCCCGAGCGAGCGAGCGCGTCGACGTACCAAAACGTGCAGATCGAGAACGTGCCTTCCGCGCCGCGCAGCCCATCGGGCGACGCGCTCGGGTCGTAGCGATACACCAGGCTGTCCGAGACCAGCTCCTTCTCCATCGCACGAAGCGTGGATTGCCACCGAGGATCCTGCGGGGAGATGTATTCCACGAGCGGCATGTACAGCAGCGAGGCGTCGAGCACCGACGTATCGAAGTGCTGGACGAACGCGGCGCGCTCGTCGCTCCAGCCGAGAGTCATGATCTGGTTGTATATATCGTCTCGTACGCGCGTCCACCGTTCGAGATCCGCCGGACGCCCATGCTTGTAGGCGAGGCGAATCGCCCGATCCAACGCGACCCACGACATCAGCCGCCCATAGGTAAACCGCTGCTGGCCACCGCGGGTCTCCCAGATCCCCTCCTCGGCACGATCCCAGTTATCACACAGCCACTCGATGAGTCCGCTGGTCCGCTGCCACGCCATGTGCGTAAGCGGGAGCCCGGAGGCATCCCCGCGGCTCAGCGCGTCGATCGCTTCGCCGTAGATGTCGAGTTGAAGTTGGTCCGATGCTCCGTTGCCGACGCGGACCGGTCGCGACTGTCGCCATCCATCGAAATGACTCAGCGTCTCCTCGGTGAGATCTGACGTTCCGTCGACGCGGTACATGATCTTGAGCGGCGGGTGTGTGGCATCGGCCGATACGTCCGTCTCGATCCGGTCACCCAGCCAGCGCAGAAAGGCATGAGCTTCATCGGTATAGCCGAGGCCCAGAAGAGCTCGCACGGAGAAGGATCCGTCGCGAACCCAGGTGTAGCGATAGTCCCAGTTCCGTTCGCCGCCGGGTTGTTCCGGAAGTCCGAGCGTCGGAGCGGCGATGGGCGCTCCGGCGGGTGCATACGTCAAGAGCTTCAGCGTGATCGCAGAGCGTTCGACCTGCTCGCGCCAGCGGCCGACATAGCGAGACTGCCCGACCCATTCCCGCCAGAATTCGCGCGTGCTCTCGACGAGACTCAGGATCTCCTCGGGTGTTACCAGCCGTGGCGCGGAGTCCGACGCCGATTCGAGGATGACTCCGCCGACTTCGCCCGCCCCAAGTTCGATCAGTGTGCCAACACCGTCACCGCGATGCTCGGGCTGCACTGCGTCGACTGCGGAGATACCTGGGCGCCGCGCGGTGTGCAAGACAACCTCTGATCCGTCGTCGCCTCGGAATACGACGCCGTTCGCGACGATTTCGGTCTTGTGCGACGCTCGCCCGTAGTCGAAGCGCGGCTGGCACTCGACGACGAATTCCATTCGGCCTCGCACGACGCGCAATACACGCACGATGCTGTGCCGATCAGTCGCTCCTCCAGTCGTCACCGGCATGAAGTCGGCGAGCTCACCGACGCCCTCGGACGTCATGAAACGGGTGATCAACACGGCCGTGCCGGGGAGATAGAGCTGCCGGGTGACGTAGCCGTCGGAGGAGGGCGAGATCCGGAAGTAACCGCCGCGATCGCGATCCAGCAACGACGCGAACATGCTCGACGAATCGAAGCGAGGGCTACAGAACCAGTCGATCACCCCGTCTCTCGTGACGAGCGCACAGGTTTGCAGATCACCGATCAGACCGTGATCACCAATGGATGGATACTCATCCATTTCGTCTCCCTGACGCGCGCCTGTCGACACGCACGCAAGCCGCGTTCGCCGCTCGATCAGGGCGACCCGAGACGGCCATCAGTCGTTCGTAACCGATATATCGTCCTCGGCGTCCATCGCGGCGACCGCGAAGCCCAGTGCGCGCGCAAGATTCCCAGCCGCCGTGACGACACGCGGCGTGCCGACTATCGGCGCAACCGCGATCAAGATTCCTTCGACGTCGGCCAGCGTGATGCCGACGTCGACGGCTGTCCCCGCGTTCAACAAATACGAAGCCGGCGGTCCGCCAACGGCGACAAGCGCCGCGATGCGAGCCATCATCACCTCGCGGGGAATGAGATCACAGTTCTCGACGGATGCGGCGGTGATCCCGGCGAGGGTATCGAGCACAGGGGTGTCGGTTGCGTCTACGGGCATGTGTACCTCCGGACGTGGAAATCAGCATTGAACACGGACTTCGAATGCGGTTCGCTTCCTACGGCCTCTCTGCGACGACCCCGCTAGACCGCCTGCCGGCCCCCGTAGCGGGCGAGGGCGTAGAACGTGAGGAGAGCAATCCCGATGTATGTCAGCGACCAGATCGGGTAGTACGGCATCCATGCCATCGCGCTGATTGCACCGATGGCCGCGGCGATGAACCCGATCCAGCGCGCGAACTGCGAGCGGCCGAGGATCAGGACGCTCGCTATAAGCAAGACAACTCCGACGATGAGGTAGGTCCACGCGTAGTTCTTGAGATTGGATCCAAAAACGGCGTTCTGCAGTCCCTCGGGCAGCGCACCCTTGTAGCGAAACGCCCAGATCGAATCGAAGATACGCATGATCCCCGCGAGCCCGAGCACGGTCCCTGCGAAGAAGAGCCATCCCTGGCCCGCCTCTCGGTCGCTGTAGAAGACCTCGCCTCCGGCTCGTTGCTGCTCTGCCAGCGGAACACTCAAGGAACTCATCCGAGCCTCCCTCCCCGAAATCTGCGTCACCCGTGGATGGGTGCCCAGGTCCGCCCGAAGTCAACTACGCGGTGGAGGCGTGCGGATCACCCGCAGGGGGTGGAAGGCAGCGAGCGCCCCAGTCGCCGAAGATCCGGGCGTTCGAACCATCATCGCCCCGAAGTGGCGACCTAGCGGCGCGCCCGCCGCCGCGCCACCATCAGGCGTCCGGTCCCGACCAAGGCGACACCGCAGAGCAAAAGCAGCGTCGTGGCCGAACCGGTGAACGGCAACGAGCCCGTCGGTTGCTGGGTCTCCCCCGCGCTTTGGGCCGCGGCCTGGCCTCCGGTCGTGACCGGGACGGCGCCCGACGTCGAGGTCGAGGTCGTCGGCGCTGCGGTCGTCGTCGTGCCGCCCTGAACACCGATCGTCGTCGACGTGCTCGTCGTCGGCCCGGCGGTCGTCGTGGACGTCGTGGTGCGCGGGACTGTCGTGGTCGTCGTAGACGTACTCGCCGTGGTCGTCGTCGTGGGCGCCACCGTCGTCGAAGTCGTCGAACTCGTCGTCGTCGTGGTGCGCGGGACTGTCGTGGTCGTCGTAGACGTACTCGCCGTGGTGGTCGTCGTGGGCGCGACTGTCGTCGAAGTCGTGGAACTCGTGGTCGTCGTCGTGGGTCCCGAGCCGGTCACGTCGACGGACACGGTTCCGCTCGCCGTGCGGCCGTACTCGTCGGTGAGTGTGTAGGTGAAGCTGTCGCTTCCGACGAAGGTGGGGTCGGGCGTGTAGGTGTAAGTACCGTCCACCGCGATGTTGACGAATGCGTGCGGTCCGGTGATCGAGACCACTGTCGCGAGGTCGCCGGTTCCGGTGCTCTTGCTGAGCAGACCGGACGCCGCGGGGACGGCGAGGGTGACTCCCTCGGGCGTGGTCTGCTGATAGTCCGCTGCGACAGGGAGCGGCGGAGGAGTCGTCGTGAGCGTGAAGTTCAGGGTGGTCGTCGCGTTGCCGGGAACCGGCACGGACTTGACCTGCGGCTGGAGCGGAGAACCGTTCGGTGGATCGACGGTGACGTCCCAGGTCTCGGCCGCGTTGTTGTTGCCGAGCGGGACATTTGTGAACGTGTAGACGCCTTGCGCGTCGGTCGTGGTGGTCGCGCCGAAGCCTGCGCCCACGAAGGCGCCCGACACCGGAATCCCGGTCGCAGCCGCCGTGACCGTTCCCGTCAGCGTTCCGAACTCATTGCTGTTCTGCCCGAAGTTCAGGTCGATGTGCGCGCCGCAGAAGAGCTGGATCCCTTCGGTCTTCGAGTTGAACCCGATGGCGGACGCGGTGAAGAAGTCAGTGAACGCCTGGTTGTCGAACACCTTCACCTGCGTGACGAATTGGCCGTTCGCGTTCGTTGTGACGTTCGTGTCGCTCGAGGTCTCGCCGATGTTGGCGCCGGGGATCGGTTGCTGGTTGGCCGCGTTGTAGACGATCCCCGTTACGGTCGCGGGTCCGCACTGCGGTACCAACGCGATGTTCAGCGTCTCGGTCTGTCCGGCGACCGCCGTGACCGATCCGTATCCGGAGAGGTACTGGCTGTTCGGCGAGAAGAATGTCAACGTGTCGAGCTGCGACGCGTTGTTCGTTCCCAACAGATCGTTGCTGGTGAAGGTGTAGTGGCCGCTCGCGTCGGTCGTCACGCCTTCGAAGCCGTCGGACACCTGAATACCGGCAACCGGCGCGCCCGTGGTCGCGTTGGTGACCGAGCCGGTGATCGTGCTCGGCTCTTCCGGAATAAGCGCGATGGTCGCCGTCGTCGTCAGACCCGAGTTGATCGTCACGTTCGCCGTGTTGGGGTAGTAGCCGGCGGCCCCGGCAAGGAATTGGCACGTCCCGGAGGTCACGGCATCCTGGCCGACGAGGACACCCGAATAAGTGAAAGTCCCGGCTGGGCCTTGCGTAGATCCGTTGGGCGCGAGCGAGCACGCCTGCACGGACGCGTTCGTGATCGGCTGGTTCGTCGTTGCGTCAACGACGTTGATGACCGCGTTGCCGTAGTTGCTCACGGGCACGTGCACGTACAGCGCGACCGATGCGCTGTCGCCGCATCCGGCGAGGCTCGTCTCCACGAGACCGACCGATCGCCCGGTGCCCGCGGCGTTCGCCGCGGAGAACGAGTAGGTGCGCGGGCTGTTGTTGGTCGAGAGCGCGACGCTCGGGAACTGCGCGGTTCCTGTCGAGTCGGTCACCGCCGAGCTGATGCCGTCGGAGACGGTGGCGCCCGCGAGCAGCTGCCCCGTGTCCTCCGAGTACACGACCGCACTGAGGCTGCCCGTGCAGATCGGGACGAGCGCGACGTCGGCCGTGGTGACCGACCCGCCACTGATCTTCGGTAAGGGCTGCGCGGGCCAGAACCCGAGCGGGTACTGGGAGAGCGGCGTCGCGGGTCCGTTCACTGTCTCGCCGTCGGTGACGGATGCGTTGTTCAGTCCGAGTGGAACCTGCGAGAACGAGTAGCTGCCGTCTGCTGCGGTCGTCGTCCCTACTTGGGTGCCCGAGCCGTTGGCGTTGGTCTCGATCAGCACGACCTGCGCGCCCGGGATGACAGTCGAGGTCGGGATCGGAGGCAGGAACCCGGGATTCGCGGGGTTCGCGATGCCGACGTAGACGTGGCCGGTCAGCATGCCGAACTCCTCCTCGGTGAGGACCGGGCTATACGACGACACCGGTCCGCACGAGACGAGGATGAGCGGAGAGAGCAGGTTGTAATAGCCCGACGCGACGAACTGGAGGTAGACGTTGGTCGTCCCGTTGTTCGGACCGAGCGGCACCTGCGACACGATGTACGTGCCGTTGCTCGCCGATGTCGCGACGTCCGATCCGTTGAGCAAGACCACAGCGCCCTTGACCGGTTGATCGGTCTGGGCGTCGGTGACCGTGCCGGTGATCGACGCGAAGCACGTCGGCTGCAATTCGAAGTTGAGTGCGACGCTCGCGGACGTGTCCGAGTGCGCGATCGCGCCAGAGGTCCCGGTCACCGTGAAGCTGCCGCCGCTCGACGTGAGCGTCGCCCCGGATGTGAGCGTCAGGATCGACGTGCCGTTCGGGACGACAGTTGCCGGGAAGAACCTACCGGTCACGCCGCTCGGCAGGTTGCTGACGGAAAGGTTCACCGGTTCGCCGAAGCCGCCCGTGCCGTCGACCGACACGGTGTAACCGACGGACCCCAGCTCCCCCAGGCTCTGCGTCGACGGCGACACGTGCACGGAGAAGTCTCCTGTCGCGAGATCGAGCGCGGCAATCGGCGTGCCCGTCAACTCCTCGATCGTCGGTGACGTCCCGAGCGAACTCCCGGCGGGCTCGACAGTCGCGGTGACGCACCCCGTGTTGGGTGGCGTCGTATCGACCACCTGGTTGGAGAACGGTTGCCACACGCTCCCGTTCCACCACTGCAGTGCGTTGCCCGCGCCCAGGCTGCACGCGGTGATGGTCAACACCGAGAACGTGCTCCCGGTTCCGACCGCAACGTCATAGAACACGCCGGTGCCAGCCGTCACGGCCGATCCGGTCGGGTTGGTTCCACCGTAGGTCGCGACCGTGATCGCGCCGACGCCGGTGCCACTCGACGAGACGCCCGGAACCGATGCCGTGACCGTCGTGAAGGTCGCGCTGCTAGCAGTCTGCGAATTGGTCGAGCCCGGTGGCGCGGGCGGAGGCGTGACGGTGACCGTCAGCGCGGTCGTCCCTGCCGAGGTGGCGAAACCACTCTCGCTGGTGAAGGTCGCGGTGATCGTGTCGTTGCCGACAGGCGCGGCCCCGCTCGGGCACGACGCAACGTCGCCGGTGAACGTCGACGTGGAGCAGATCGCGGTCGCGCCGGAGGTGATGCTCACCGTGCCCGCGGGCGCAGCAGCGTCCGCGGCCGTCACCGTCGCGGTGTACGTGACGGTCGTGCCGAACGCGACCGAGGGAGACGACACCGCGATCTTCGTCGTCGTTCCGTCGACGACTGTGAGCGTCGCGGTCGCGGTCGACGGCAGGAACTGTGGATCACCGGTGAAGCTCGCGGCGACAACGTAGGTGCCGACGATCAACCCGGTGCCGAGATTGCACGTTCCGCTCGGTTGCACTGTTCCGATAAGTGTTGCGGTGCACGACGCCTCGTCGGATCCGGTGCCTTGCAGTACTGCGTCGATCGCGACGGTGTCTCCGGCGGGCACGGCGGTGAATCCGGCCGACGGCGCGACCGTGACCGTGATGTTCGTCGCCTGACCCGCGTCCGCAGGCGAGGGCTGCGTGAGGGTCGTGACGGTCGGAACAGGCTGCACGTTCAGCGTTCCCGGCGCGCTGATGGTCGTCGGATAGTTCGGGTCGCCGCCGGTCGTTGTCGATCCCTCGAAGGTCGCCGTGACGGTGTACGTGCCGATACCCAGCGACGGGGGCAGTACGCACTGCGCGGCGTCGGTCGCACCGCCGTTCAACCGCGCCGTGCACGCGCCGGACGGTGTCGTGTCGATCGCGGCGGCGATCGACACCTTGTCCCCTGCCGGCGGCGGGGCCGCCCCGGAGAACGACACGACCGCGGTGATGCTCGCGCCGACCCCGTAGACCGCGGGCGCGATGGGCTCGAGCGCGACCGTCAGCGCGCCGAACGAATTCGCGGTCGCCGTCAGGGTCAGGGTCCGCGTGTCCGTCTGAACCGCGGGCGAGCTGTCCATGACCTCGGCCGTGAACGTGTACTGGCCGGCGACCGGAGCCTGGCCGGTCAGCGTGCCGTCCGCGTCGAGCTGCACGGTCGACGGGAGGTTGTCGGGCGTGTTCGGCGCGACGAGCCACGTCAGCGCGCCCGTCCCACCACTCGCCTGCAGTGTCATTCCCGAAAGCTGCACGCCGGCCGGGACGCTTCCGAGTGCCGTCGTCGTGATCGCGAGCGGGCTGACGACTGTGATGTCGAACTCCGCCGAGGTGGAACCGAGGAACGCGCCGCCTCCCCCGAAGGTCGCGGTGTACCCGATCGGCGAGTCGGCGAGGGTCTCATCGACGGTCGGCTTCGGCGGCAGGATCACCGAGCACGTGGCGGTGCCGCTCGCCGCGTCAACCGGAACCGACGCGCAACCTGCGACCACGCCGTTCGCGTCGCTGAATGACACGGCGCCTTGCGGCGGCGGCGGGTTCACCGTCGTCGTCAATGTGATTGGCTGGCCGGTGCTGCCCTGCGCGCCACCGCTCGGTGTCGTGGTGAGGTCCGGTGCCGACACGACCGTCGTCGTCGGCGTCTCCGGCTCACTGAAGTACGCCTGACCGGAGTAGCCCCCCGGCCCGCTGGTGAACGCGGTGCCGGGAGACCCGATGAGGGTGACGGAACCGGTTCCGCTGAGCGCGACGCTCGTTCCGAACACGTTGTAGGCGTCCGCATCAGGTGCGACCACGACGTCGGATTGATTGGCGTCCGCCCAGCCGTCGGAGCCGGCAGTGAAGACATCGACTTCGCCGGCTTCGCTGTTCGCGCCGACGGTCGAATCGGGCGCGCCGGCGAGCACCGTGGCACCGTCGGGAGAGACCGCGACCGAATACCCGAGCGACGCCGTGTTCGCACTGTCGGACGTGAGCTCCCCGGCCTGGGTGTACCCGGCGCCCGCGGGATTGGCCGTGAACACGTAGGCCGAGCCCGCATCGTTGTTATGCCCTGGGTTGCCGACGACGACGGTGCTGCCGTCGTCGGAGATCGCGATGCCGGAGCCCGGTGGCGTGTCCGAGTTCGTGAGCGCCGCGCCGAAATCGTCGGGACCCGTGCACGGCACGCCGTTGCACTCGAAACCACCGCCAAGCGGTACCGAGTAGACCGTGTTGACGTCGCTGCCGTTGAGCGCCGTAGGCATTCCCCAACTCCGAGCGGCGCCGGTGCCGGTGCCGTGGAAGACGTCGACCGTCTCGAAGATGTTGTAGCTCGCAGCTCGCGTGTAGTACTCGGCAGTATCGGAGATCGCTACGGTCTTGCCGTCACCGGAGACGGCGATCGGCAGCGCGAAGTGTTCGTCCCAATTCGTGCAGTCGGCGTCGGGGTTGGTGCAGGATGCCTCGTCGCTGAGGAACGGGTCGACGGTCGGGTCCGCGATCGTGCTCGTCGAACGGAAGCCGCTGGGGTCTCCGTGCCCCGCACTCGAGAAGACGTCGACGATACCTTGACTGTTTTTCGGGTTCTCTGCGGTCGACAACAGGTTGAGATCGTTGGTGTGGTACGGATCACCGACGAGCAGTTCGTCACCGGTGTTGTCGAGCGCGACCGACTCGAGCGGAACGTGGTAGACGAGCGAGAGCGTCGATTGGTCGATGCCATTGTCGATGACGCCGTCTTCGCCGTTCGGACCGGGTTCGCCGGTGAGCACCCAGGTGCCGTTCTCCTTGGCGAAGGTCACGACCGCGATCGACCACGGACCGTCACTGTCGCCCGGCGTGTACGTCGGATCGATGGCGACGGTGGCCGCGGCGGTCAGACCGTCACCCGACATCGCGACGCTGGTGCCGACCGACACCGCTTCGGAGCAATCGCCGGGTCCGCAACCGGTAATACCCAACTGTTCCTGATCGAACGAGGCGAGCTGCTTCCACGCGGCGGTCGTGGCGTCGTACGACCAAAAGCCGATCGACGACAGGTCGCAGGCATCGGTCGCGCCGTATCCGTCGCACGTGCCAGGCGAGCCGACGATCGCGTCGCTTCCGTCCCGGGAGATGCCGACCGACTGCCCGGTCAAGTCGCCCCCACTCGGCCCCGGCCCTTTCAGCTCAGCCGGCGTTTCCGGCGCGTTCAGCGTGATCGCACAACTGCGGTACGGGCCGGTCGAGGGCGGATCGGTGCTCGTTCCGACGACGGCCACGTGATAGGCGGAGATCGGATTCCCGTTCTCGGTGATCGAGAGAAGCGCGTGCCACTGCGCCGGCGCCGGCGCGTAGAAGTTGTCGGTCGTCGGCGGTGAGGTGAACAGCAGTTGCGTCCAGTCCGCGCTCCAGAACTGCACTTGGAATTGTTCGAGCGGATTGAGCGGCCCCGCTCCGTTCGGGTTCCAGCTGATGGTGGGCGGATACGCAGAGCCGGCCGTCGACACGGACGGCGGATCGGTGATCTCCGGTGAAACGGCCTGTCCCGTGAGAACGCACGCCACGGTGTCCGTCTTCTTCTCGGCTTGCGAGTCGAGTGGCTTCGACGCGTCGAACGGCGTCGCGCCGGCTGCATCGAGCAGTGCCGGTACCGCGGCCGAGAGCGTGCTCGCACCGGCTGTTTGCAGACCGTTGAGGATTCCGGCGTCGGAGAGACCGAGACTCGAATCCGTGTAGATGTGCCACAAGGCTCTCACCACGCTGAGCTCGTCGTCCTCTCCCTTCGCCGGGAGTTGTCCGTCGAGCGATGCGTTGTCGACGCCCATTTGGATGTCGTCCAGGTGCACCTGGTGGTCGTCGTAGCTCGCGTCGCCGGGGTCGGGG